>PPYE01643493.1_pt1 | contig 62536 bp, 79 predicted proteins | sample 1559881 | NCBI WGS metagenome assembly PPYE01 (sample SAMN08240022, study PRJNA423297) | Human gut metagenome, whole genome shotgun sequencing project. | reverse complement strand
AAACAGATCCAGCTGGGTTTCATATCCCTGCAGATCGCTGAGCATCACGCCGGCTTTTGCATACCGCACGCCCTCACGCCAGATACGCGACAGCCCCAGCTGCGCCGCGGCGATGATGTCGCGGGTATCCTGGCTTGGCACGGGAAGCACTTCCGTAGCCTGGTTACTGTAGGGCACACCGCCGGCGTCATAAGCACTGCTGCGGATAAAGACCGTTACCACCTTCGCCAGGCGGTTTTCCTGGCGCAACTTTTCCCCTGCCCGTGTGGCATATTTAGTCACCGCCTGCTGCATCTGCGCCAGTTGCGTGACCCGCGCTCCAAACGAACGGGATACAACAAGCTGCTGTTTCGCGCCGGTTCCTTCCTCCAGGGCAAAGCAGGCCTCGCCACGCAGCTCACGAATGGTCCTTTCCAGCGTCACACCGTACAGCCGGCGTGCAAGACGGATATCCATCTCTGCGAGCGCCAGCGCCGTTTTGATCCCCATTGCCGCCAACCCTTTTTCGGTACGATGGCCAACGCCCCACACATCACCGGCCGACACCAGGCTCATCAGCTTTTTCAGTCTTACAGGATCACTGAGCGCCACCACCCCCCCGGTGGCAGGCCACGTCTTTGCGGCGTGGTTGCACAGCTTGGCCAGCGTCTTCGTTGGCGCGACGCCGACTCCACAGGTGAGCGTTGTCTGGCGCAGCACTTCAGCCCGCAAAAGCTGACCAAACGCCTGCGGCGTCATCACGCCATCCATATGAGAGGCATCCGCAAAGAGCTCATCAATTGAGTAAACAAATGTCCGCGGTGCCAGACTCTCCACCACGGTTGCAAATCTGGCGGAGAATGAGGCGTAAAGGGTGTAGTTGGAACTGAATACGGCAACGTTATGCTGTTCCAGCAGGCGGCGGCAGCGGAAATAGGGCTCCCCGCGGCGCACACCCAGCGCTTTCGCCGCGCGATTGACAGCAACAAGCGCCCCGTCGTTGTTGCTGAGAACGACCACAGGGCGACCTCGTAAATCAGGGCGGAACGCTTCTTCGCAGCTGCAGTACATCGAATTGACATCGATTAAGGCGTACACGGGCGGTGTCTCATGACAGTGAACGTAACCACACCCCATATCTGCAGCGCCTCCGGATCAAACCTGATTGGCGGAAAAGCCGGATTCAGCGGCATCAGGCAGGGGTAAGGGCGGAGCTGCAGCTGCTTGACCGTAAATTCATTATCGATGCTGGCAATCACGATGCTGCCGTGCCGGGGTTCTTCTGCCCGATCGACGACCAGCACATCGCCATCATGAATGCGCGCATCACGCATGGAATCGCCGGACACACGCAAGAAGTACGTCGCGGCCGGATGCCGCACACAGTAATCATGCAGGTTAAGTTCATTGGCCTCATAGCCTGCTGCCGGGCTGGGAAAGCCGGCCGCAACGGGTTCGGCAAAAAAAGGGAGTGCGTCGCCCCCCACTGAAGGCCGGGGATAAACGAGATCCAGCGCCATAATTTAGCCTCCAATAACTGTTTATACATACAGTATATTGCAGACTTCAGGAAACAGGCAATGCCGGCATACTGCGTGCCGGCACGCGGAGGGGGTCAGGTCAGAATGATGGCCAGACGGCCAGGAACGTCGTCCGTGATAGATTTACACTTTCAGCCAAACAGTAAACCCAGCGCGGTTGCTTCCATATGCAGCAATACCGGCAGCAGCAGGCCGCCGCTTCTGATCCGGGCAGCTGATGTAATCACCCCCACCAGGAACAGTTCTGCCAGGGTCAGCAGGTTCTGATACTGGCTGTGCGCGGCGACGAACAGCAATGACGTTATCAGCGCCCCCAGCCACATCGTCCAGCGGTACCGTGAACGGAAGACGTTCAGCATGATCCCCCGGAACAGCGTTTCCTCATTCAGCGGGGCAAGGATAAAGATGGCCAGCAACGTCAGGATCACGTCGGGTATGGATTTATCGGCAAAAAGTTTCGTCATAAACGGCTCAGCGGGCAGGTCCAGCACTTTACCCAGCAGAAATTCACCGACATACACCACGGCCATCGCACCGACCAGCCACGGTGCGCCAACGTTGCGCAGCTGGCCAACGACCGGTAGGGGTGCAACCCAGCGGCGGTATACCAGGAACACACACAGCAGGTACACCAGAACAGCACCATGAATGAAGAACAGCGTATTTTTCCCCAGCCCATAGAGCAGAACGGTCTGCCCCATGACTAACAGGGCCCCCCAGGCTATGGCCCAGGCTGCCAGCAGAACCAGCATGAACTGCAGATATTTATTACGTGACTGAATCATTTTATCCCCTGTTAATTTTTAAACAGAATCGGCTTGACACTCAGGCCGGTTTTCAGACCTAATTTAAATGATCCAGAAAATGATTACCGTTTTTTTTAATGGAGAAAGTGAAATGAAATCCAACACGAAGATTGCTCTCATTCTGACCGCATCCGTAATCAGTTGCAGTGCATTTGCTCAGAGCGTATCCGCGCCGAAAACCGATTCTTTGCTGAGCAACATTCTGGGTGAACAGGTACAGACAAACCAACATCTTGTACAACTGCTGGCAAAGGATCAGAATGCCGGTCTTACACTGACCCCGGAACAAAAGAAAACCGCCTGCCTGTATGAAAGTCGTTACTACAGCAGTGGCGCACAGCTTACCGTCGGAAAAGAGACGCTTCGCTGCACGCTGAGTGGCGAAATCCCGACATGGGAAAATGCGAATGAGGGCAACATTGTCTCTGCCGAAGGAAAATAAAATTTCTCTGACAGCTTCTCAATTATGCGCACCAAAATGATTTAAAAAAATCTCCTTTTGATGGTATATTTTTTACTCGAAATAGAAATCATTAGGAGATTGTTATGGTTGATGCCCCGCCCTCAATCCCGCTGCCAACCTGCATGGTTGAAGCAGCACAGATTTATCACATTCCTCTCCGTGGATTCCTCGCCTTGTGGCTGACTGAAGGCGGAAAACCGGGAATGAAAAATAAAAACAAAAACGGCACTTACGATTACGGCGCATTCCAGATAAACACCATCTGGGCGAATAAGCTGGCGTCCGATTTTGGCGTGAAAGCGGAGCAGCTGCAGCATGACTTTTGCGCCTCTGCAATGGCCAGTGCCTACATCCTCAAATACAACATCATTCTCGAAGGGGGGGATTTCTGGCAGGGTGTCGGCCGCTATCACTCCAACACGCCGGCGCGTAAGGCCTGGTATATCGGGAAGGTTTACCAAAATTCGCTGAGGTTCTGATGCAAAACCAGCCACAACGGAAAGGGGGAGGGGATGATGGCCTGATGATTATCGGGGCCCTTCTCATCATGATCACAGTGATGTGGTTTGGCTTTCGTGATTATGTGATTTACGGAGCCTGTCGCCTGCTTTACTGGATCTACGGTGTACTGCCGGACGCCATTACACCGGGTAATGCGGCCGAGCGCCGGGACATGCTGCTGTCGGCGGCGCGGTATAACCACCAGGTTTCGCTGTGGGACTTTATCAGCGTGATGAACGACACGGCCAGCGTGCTCTTTCCCCTGTTCATTTTAATCATCGGGCTGTTCGTCTGGGTTATCTCACGCAATCCTTACTACCGTCTGACCCGTAAACTGACCATCCGGAACCTGCCCTGGGTGATGGTAAAAAACTATCCGGGGATCGCCCATATCCTCGCCCGGTTTGGCCACCTCGATCAGCTGCTGCTGAATGAAGATCCGGAAGAAGCACGCAGCGCGCAGTCACCCGTTGAGTTTGCCCAGGAACATAACCTGATTGATACCGCTAAACGCCGCCTCCGTAAAAAAGCCGCACATAAAGTCTTCCTGTCACAGGTAAACCTGGCTCCCGAAGGGGCGGCTCTTTCTCTGGCTCCCTGGGAAAAAGCGCTCGCAGCCTCGTTTGTACATCTGCGCTTTATGGGCGACCGGCCAACGGCTAAATCCATTCTCGACGATCTCAACCGTTCCTGCCTGCGGACTAAAGACGGCTTCCCTGATTATTCGCTGGCCGCCGGGCTCTGGACCGTCGCCAGCCAGTGCGAAGCGTTCAGAGAATTTGCAAAGGGGCGCCGCAGCTCCCGTTCGCTACTCTACGCGCTGTTCGATGATGACCTGCAGCTGCCATCCGCAAATTTCCGGTGGCTGAAAGGCGTGGACCGCACGTTATGGTATGCACTTTCAAGCGCCGGCCGCGGCAAGTTCTTCATTGAGGGAGGTGGCGTTATTGCCTGGAGTCAGTGCGAAAGTTACCGGCTGACGCTCGATGAAGAAAAGGCGGCGAAATTCCCGCCGACCGTGCGGGCGGCCGTGCTGGGCCTTGAGCTGGATCTGCTCCATTACCGCCATATTGACCGCCGCGATCCCGCCATTCCGGTCGCTCACTGGCAGGAAGACGTTATACCGCCATTTACATTTGAATCTGACGCTGAAGCGGAAGACGAGCCGGCTACGCCGCCTGCAGCTCCGCACGACACCCCGAACAACAGTCTGCGACTGACAGACGATGAACCGACGCCGGCTAAACCTCAGCCGGCAACCCGTCCCGATCACCTGGAACTCTAAGCGAGGAAGTATGAAACTCACCGTAAAAACCGATCGCAACACACTTTATCTTTCCGCTGACGGAAACTACCAGGAACAAGCCCTGCACTCCTTCCCCCTGTCAGCCTGTCATTTTGGACTTGGCCATGATGCCGGCAGCGGCCACATCCTGACGCACAATACGTTTTCTGGTGAAGCGGTGCAGCTGTTCCGCTTTGAAAACGAATATCAGGCCATCGAGGCGCTGAACAATATCCGTAAAAAGCTGAAACAGCAGCGCGGACTCAATGCCGTGCGCCGGCTGTCTAACTTTATCTTCTGGCCAGTCGCCGCGCTGGGCTTTATCGTCTCCATCAACGGCGCATTGATGAATATGCATCAGCCGGCACAGCCACTGCCGGCAAACTCGTATGCTCCCGCGCCGGGTCTGCAGCAGCCTGCCACTGCGCCGGAACAGCTGCAGGTTCAGGCAGCACCTGAAGCCCCTAAAAAACTGGCTGATAACGACTTGCTGTCACTGAAAGATGCCGTCACCAGCGGACGCTTTACGATCTCGCTTTCAACCGGGCATAAACACACCCTGTATGTGTTTTCCGATCCGATGTGCCCGCACTGCCGCGCGCTGGAACCCCGACTGCAGGAACTGAGCAAACGTTATAACGTCGAGATTTTCCCCGTGTCCGTTTATGGCGACCTGCGCTCGATGGTCCGCGCCGCTCCTGTACTCGATACCGGGAAAGCTACCCGACTGAAAAGCTGGGAAGACACGATTAACATGGGATACACCACCATGAACCCGAAAATTGACGATCCGAAAACAGCCCCGGATACCACCGGCGCCCGCCTGGTTGATGCGAACAATATGGCATTTGCGAAATTCGGGTTTATCGGCACCCCGTCCATCGTTGCCGATTCGGGTGATGTGATCCCGGTTTCCGTCGTCAAAGACGATGCCCGCCTGCAGCAGGCAATAGGAGAATAACCCGGAGCCGCTATGCAACAGGAATCTGTAGACAGTAAAAAAGTCATCCGCCCAGATGGTTCGTTCATGGAGTGGTTCCTCACCCCGAACGTACAGTTTGGCCTGCTGGCCATACTGACCGTGCTGGGTCTGTTTCTCCCCTTTACCATGCTGCTGAGCATCCTCATCCTTCCGCCGCTGATGGTGGCATTCACGGATCGTAAATTCCGGCCACCGCTGCGAATGCCGAAAGATTGCGAAATGTTCGACGACACCCTGACCACTGAAACCCAGGCGGAATACCGTCTGGGGCCTATTCGCATCCCGCATAAGGTCCGGGATCGAAAGAAAGCGAAGGGAATTTTATATGTCGGGTATGAACGGGGACGCCTGTTCGGCCGCGAGCTGTGGCTGAACATGACGGACCTGCTGCGCCACATGGTATTTTTTGGTACCACCGGGTCGGGTAAAACCGAAACCTTCTATGGGTTTATCGTTAACTTCCTGCTGTGGTGCCGTGGCTACTGCCTCTCAGACGGTAAAGCAGATAACAAGCTGGCCTTCGCCACCTGGTCGCTGGCGCGCCGTTTCGGCCGTGAGGATGATTATTACGTCCTCAACCTGCTGACCGGCAGTATTGACAGGTTCGTGAACCTGGTGAAGCAGGAAAGCATCCCCGCGCAATCCAACTCAGTCAACCTCTTCAGCGTTGCCCCGCCGACCTTCATCATCCAGTTGATGGAATCCATGCTCCCCCAGGTGGGCGGGGATTCGGCACAGTGGCAGGATACGGCAAAGGCCATGATGTCGGCGCTGATCAATGCCCTGTGTTATAAGCGCGCCCGCGGTGAACTACTTTTGTCACAGCGCACCATTCAGAAAAACATGTCGCTGCCGGCAATGGCCGCGCTGTACGTTGAGGCAAAGAAAAACGGCTGGCACAGCGAGGGTTACGCCGCGCTGGAAAGTTATCTGGAAAATACACCAGGCTTCCTGCTGGCCAACGCGGAATACCCGGAAACGTGGGAAGCCCGCGCCTTCGAACAGCATAACTACATGAGCCGTCAGTTCCTGAAGACGCTCTCCCTGTTCAATGAAACTTATGGCCATGTTTTTCCGGAAGACAGCGGCGATATCCGGATGGACGATATTTTCCACAATGACCGCATTCTCATCGTCATGATCCCGTCGCTGGAGCTGTCACGCGGTGAAGCGGCCACGCTTGGCCGTTTATATGTGACGCTGCAGCGAATGACCATCAGTAAGGACCTGGGCTACCAGTTGGAAGGGAAAAAAGAAGAAGTCTTGCTCACTCACGCGCTGAATAATCAGGCGCCATACGGGCTGATTTATGACGAGCTGGGCCAGTATTTCACCAGCGGTATGGATACGCTGGCGGCGCAGATGCGTTCACTGGAAAAAATGGGCGTATTTTCCTCCCAGGATCACCCGTCGCTCGCCCGCGGCGCGAACGGCGAGGTGGATTCGCTGATCGCCAACACCCGCGTGAAATATTTTGAGTCGATTGAAGACCGGAAAACCTTTGAAATACTGCGCGAAACCGTCGGCCAGGACTATTATTCCGAGCTCTCCGGGCAGGAAGCGGAACACGGCACGTTTTCCAAAACGGTCCGGGAAGGGGATCTGTACCAAATCCGTGAAAAGGACCGCGTGAACATTCGTGAGCTGCGTAAGCAGACCGAAGGTCAGGGGGTAATTTCTTTCCAGGATGCCCTGGTACGCAGCGCCGCGTTTTACATTCCGGACAATGAGAAGTTTTCCAGCGAACTGCCGATGCGGATAAACCGCTTTATCGAGGTATTGCCGCCATCGCCGGCAACGCTGTACAGCATTTATCCGGAACGCAAGGATGATGAACTGGCGGAAACGAACCCGGATGCAATGCACTTCCCGCCGATTAAGCTGTTCGGCTACGACAAAGCGGCCAACAGCCTGCTGGAAAAAATTGAGGTCTTCTACGAGCTGCAGTGTGGCGCAATTTCACCGGAGGAAATGTCGGTGTGCCTGTTTGAACTGTTCGCTGAATGGCTTGATGGAACGGAAACGGACGACGTGCTTTACCACCAGGAAGACGATCTGTTTCCGATGATCGAGATGTAACCCTGAACGCCGGCGTTTGCCGGCGTTGTTAATCAGGAGGCCAAACGATGGCTGATAAAGAAGAATTAACGGAAAAAATTCAATGCCTGGAGTGTGGAAAATACTTCTCGTTCCTGGCTCCGCACCTGAACAAAGCCCATCAGATGAACGCCAGGGAATACCGCGAACGCTGGTCTATTCCGTTACACACCCCCCTTGCCAGCGTCAGCCATTCCCGTCAGTGCAGAGAGAATGTATTGAACCGCATACGGCGAGGCGAGATTAATCCCGATGAACAGCTCGCGCTCATGGCTGAAGGAAGGAAGCACGCCCCGGAACGTGGAACCAGCACCAGGTTGCATAAAGTGTCTGCGCGAAACGTAGCGCAGACACATCAGATCTGGAAGCACTCGCCAGTGGTGAAAGTGGTACCAGAAGCGCTCAGGGCTGAAGCCGTGAAAAGGATGGAGGCCAGAAAAGTAACGGGGGAAAAAGTTAAGGCAATTGCTGCTGATCTGAACCTGTCGGTTGGGTGTCTGTATAAGTGGGTGTCGGCCGCTAAACAGACTGTAAAGTGAAGGTTTGTGTTAAAAGGCGGGGAGTGGTCCCCCCGCCTTTAGTTACGTTTCCGGTCAGTCAAAATACTGCCGGATCAGCTCCAGGACCGCTATCACAGCGTTAGACACTGCAACAACCGCCCGCAGAACGACGATTAACAAGTTAATCATCCGTTTGCTCCATACAGAGCAGGAACACCGCTGATCGCCCTTACGTTGCCTGTCACAGCGGCTACCTCAACGTCAATAGTTTAGGTGTTCCCGCTCCAGCCTGGGCATTGAAACAGCACCACCTGTTTTTCAACCAGGACTTTAATCCGTTCCTACCGCATATGCGGGAAGCAGGAGAAAGAACACCAACAGATTGACCAGCGCAGTATACCCTATTTCGTGCTGTTTGCATTTACTGCACTCATGGCGTAATATTTAACCGTCAATAGTTTAGGTGTTCCCGCTCCAGTCTGGGGCAAAACAAAAAGCCCGATCTCACCAGTCGGGTTTTTTTGTGCCTCCCTTCTGGCAGAAATCGTATTTCCTCAAATAAGCGCCTAAAACGCTCTCTGTGGCCTTCACTGCAAAAAGAGCAACATTTCCCTGTCTTCACCCTGTTTAACGCGCCTGAGAGCGGCTGACGTGGATAACCGCAGCTAAATCGACACTCTTTTCCCTGTTAATTTTAAAACTGACAGCTGACACTGGCGTTGATTGCCTGAAAGGCATTGCACCATATGGCAGGCGATTTTCCTGCCTGACTGCCCTGCAGATGACTCTGTGGCCACATTACCCCCTGGCTACTGCGAGCGGGCGGTGTGACGTTAGCGGCACACCGGGCGCGTGGGTAGTAGCGTTGACGTCAGGGGTGCGTGTCGCAGCCCTGCCGTCTTACGGGGGTGTTCTTAGTTACATCATCCATCATGCTTTTTTCTGCCGAGCCGTTGGCTCGGCGGGGAAAAGCACGGTGGGGCAAAGAAGAATCAGCCCTGGAGGTTTCTGCTGGCCACCCTGCCCGGCATTTGCCGGGTGCTAACCTGGGAGCATAGCGACCATTCTGGCCGTCGTGCCGCGTAGCGGCGCTGAAAGGCCAGGCATATTCCCATAATCCACAGAAAATTGAGCCTGAATAACAGTGATCTTTTTATTGAATAAACATCTTTTTAAAGAAGTTAAGAGTGTATTGCAGCTTGCTTTGACCACGATTGCAGGTGACTTTATTTCCTCCTTTGCGGATAACTGTGGATAGTGGTGATCTCGCTGCCGGTTATCCACCGGCGGCGCCAGAACGTCAAAAAATCACGATGGCCACACGTTAAAACTGGAGGAAATTTGAGCAGGTCGCGCCGGCTGGCCAGCACGAAAACCGCCAGGCGGCGGTAAGAGAATTACAGGGGGAGAAAATCAGTGATAATCAGGAGGACCGGATTCCCTCTCCAGCCCCAGATCGAGCTGATACAGGTGGCTGCGTACTCGCTGGGTAAACTGCTCAGGCGACAGCGCGTGCAGTTCGTCTTTCGGCAGCGTCCGTATCAGATGAACGGACATGGCGTAAGCCCGGTCGTCATAGGGCTGTTCTGCCAGCGCTTTCAGCTTCTTCTCGCGCTTCCCCTTCAGGGCGGCTTCACGCCGGCGAACCAGCGTGGCGTGCATCATTTTTTCATACCAGCGCCGGCGCGCGGCTTTAACAGAGATTTCTTCCGCCTGGCCATGTTCATCACGGGTTATCCAGCCTGCAGCTTCAGCGGCCACCTGTTCGGCCTGCTCCGCATACAGCTTATCGAGATCAACACCGATCATCTTCCAGAGGCGTTCCGTCAGCACGACATGCTTGGGGAACCACTTGCGGTTAAACGGGTCCCATGTGACGCCTTCAGGCAGCGCCAGTAACCCGAATTCCATCATGTGCTGCAGCAGCCGGCAAACCCGCGGTACCGTCACTTTCCGGATCACGTTCCCTTCGCTGTCCTTTTCGCTGAGCTGCCACGCCATTTTACTGAGGTTGATAGTGTCAATATGGGTAGCCCGGTCAACGGTGCTGACCAGGAGCGGCACAATCGCATCGAGTAATTTCTCCCGCTCCGGGCGGAAGTCGCGCTGCCTGCCAGCCTGCTCGCGCAGCTGCACGAAGTACGGGTGGCGGCTGATCCGCATACGCAGACTTAACGCGCCGGTTTTGCGATCGCGGCGAACAAGGCGGTTGTAGGCATGGCCAAGCTGGCCAGGGAGCTTTTTGAAATTGTCAGGTCGGTACCAGCTGGGTTCCGGGCAGAGACACGCCGTTGAGTGCGTACCGCGACGACGGCGGGTTTTGCGCACGGGCTTGGTGCCTTCATCGAGAAGCAGCTGCAGGGGCGATTCTTTAGGGGACTGGCTTTCAAGCCAGGAGATGAACTCCGGCGAAAGACCTTCTACTGACTCAATGTCAGAAAGCTGTAGGTATGGATTCTTTTGATTCACCAGCCCCTGCACATATTGGCCGGGCTGTATTGCAATAGGGTACGCATTTGCTATAATCCTTTCTGCCAGTGGGCAGTTTGCACCCCCTGATTCTATTCTGAGCCGGCCAAAGTTCTGAGATAGGATCAGGGGGTTTTACTTTTTGTGGCTCCTGCCACTCCTAAGCGGTACATCTCCGGGCCGCTCTTCCCGTGCTAAATTCTGTAATAACCCCGTAAGGTTATGTAAACGCCGCTTAACATATCATGCGTTTCTAAGCGGGGCAATACCTGCGATCCCGCTTTTACATAGTAAGATCACTCTTCAGAATCGTCAAATTTCAGTCCGTCATAATAGCTTTTTACAAGAAATTCAATAACTTCAGCCTGAGTGAGCTTTTTTACTTTTGTGATCTCTATCAACATTCTTTTTGCATCTTTGGGGAGATAAAGGTTTAACTGGTCGTGTGTTTCCCGGATACGGTTCCGGTACTCTCTCTGGAACTCCGGGTTACTCTTCTGTTCCTGACGCTCAGTAACTCTGTTCACTACTTCCTCCCACAGCATACGACTATAACCACCTGAGTATACACAAAAAACCCGCCATATTCGGCGGGTTAAACTCAATAATTGCTGTTTATGAACCATCCAGCGTCTGTCAGTTTACTCTTCAGATGCTGATAGTTTTCATCCCTATTTTTATGCGTTCTACAGATGATTTCCATATCCCTGTACGCTTTATTGATATTTGGAGCTGTGATCGTTATCGTCGTAAGCCCCGTATTTCGCAGGTTTATGATTAACTCCCTGCCGACTGACTCCCATGACTCGACTGTTTCGGCTTCAAAAAATAGCCGCTCACGTTTAATACTGGATGTGGCATACAGAGATGCTACTCCTATGATTCCAGTACTGAAGTCAAAGCCTATGTAAGTCCTCCGGGCTAGGTCATAGTGCTCGCAGTCCTTATGAGGCTCAAAGAAACCAGAGTTTTTCATTGAAGCAGTTACCTGGTAGAGCTTGCGGCTCCTGAAGTCCTTTTTCAACATCCAGATCAGCACTGCATCGATAACAAAGATACCAACTGTACTAAACCAGTGCTCCTGAATTGAACCGTCTCTAATCGTCCAGTATAAGCCGCTCAGAAACACGAAAGCGCTAACGAACAGAAAGAGGAATACAAACATCATCCAGAGCCATGATGCGTAGTATCCAAGCCTTTTAGGACGCGCATTGTTACTAATTTTCTTAAAGTCAGTGTTTGATAACGCATTCATATTTAAGCTCCTTTGATGCCGTCCTTGCTCTTATCTACACCTGCGTCAGGATTAAATTGCTTAGGGTTGTTACGGTTCATATTTTTGGCTCCACGACCGAACGCAGCAAAGATGTCATGAACATGGTTCTGCATATCACCCAACACTGAATCGTTCATCTTCTGTCCAATCCAGTTTATAACATAGTTCGGCATCCTCGCAGGAAGTGCAAATACGCGAGCCACCATACCTGTGCAAAGCCTTGCATATAACATCAAAAATCCGATCGATGACAGCAGGCCAGTGAAAGAGTCAGACTGGACCTGTTCCATAGCGAATTTAAACATCATGTTTAACGCCGTTCCCAAAGCTACGATGGCCAGTGAAGCAAAAATAAACCCCATTACCATGAGCATCGGCCGAATCATTACATCGATAAGGAACACATAACCATATGTACTCCGCTCATCATTACTCTGGCCAATGTTGATATGGGTAGCTGCCCACAGGGAAGACGCCAATACACCTGTCATAAGCGTAACCAGCCAATCTGCCATAGCTACAAACCAATAAATCATCGGTATAAACGGCAGCCAGATAGACAGCGCAAGACCGATACCAAAGAGGCTATAAAACAGCGGGTAAACCAAGAACGAAACCGATTCTAATACGCCTGCAATAGCATCTCGAATCCCTGTAAGTTTGTTCATCATTCCCGCAGCAAAACCGGGTAGACTCTTCCCTTCTGAAACCTTCACTGCAACATTGATAGCGGTCCAACTGGCGAGTCCAACCTCAGCTACACCTAACGTGTAATCGCCGATAGCTTTCATTTTGAGTAAAGGGTTGGTCACGTCACTGTAACCATCACCAGTGCCGTAGTTACTCGTTGCAAGCCAGTTTGTAACGTTGAAGTCGAAAATTTTTGTAATAAGGGACGTTCCGTCTCCAGTTGTGGCGGCATTTTCAAGGCTTTTTTGATCAATGTTCCTTGCAAGTGCGTTAGATTCGGTGCCAAGAGGCGGCGTATAATTACTATTTTTCAGTTGAGAATGGTAAGCCTGGAACAAGCCTTTAAAGTAATCGATAGAGCCGATATCGCCATCATTACTCATTCCTGAAACTACCGGCTTCAGGTTAGCAACATCTTTCATCTCGGTATTCGCAGTAGCTAATGTGTGATAGTACACACCAAGATATAGCCACCCTTTCTCTTTGATATCCGACTCCATTTTTTGAACAATTTCGTCATCACCGGCTGCTGAATTAGCAGCGTGTTGAACCTGAAGCTGATAATCACGCGCAGCAGTCTGGATCGCGCTTTCAACATCTGGCAGCTCACCGTCCCCGGAACGCATTTTTGCCATATATGCTGCATTAAACTGTTCTGCAGCAGTCTTCATTTTTCCCCACAACGTGTCCGTTGCTTGTTGCTGAACGCTGTAGACGGAATCCGCATAACCGCTAGCGAAGATAGAAGTCCATCCTGCTGGACGTTGTGGGAGCGAAACGGTCCCACATACAGCTGAGCCGTTGTTTACAGATATCGAATATGTGCTATCACCTGTTTGGTATTGCATTCTGGCGTTATTCTCATAATGTTGGCCAGAAGCCTCCATTTGAGCAATCCCCTGATTTACACCCAAAGCACAAAGGTTTGTTTCAAACATCCCTTTTGCAACAGACGCCATTTCTGGCATAACAGGGGCTATATAGACAGCTTTACCACTCGCTAATTCCGAAGCCGTTTTGTCTGCAATAACATTGGCAGATCCTACGCCAATGATTGAACCGCACCATAGAAAAAGCAGCTGCGCCACAGACCAACCGACAACGGTAGGTACAAGCAACAACCACCCAAAAGTCGTTTTAACAATTTTGAATGCGTTGTTGCCATCACCCTCAATAAAACTTCCCAACTGACCTGCCTGGTGAAGTTTCTTAATGCTGATTATCCCCATATAGACGAGGGCAAGAATCGCTATAACTTCGTTGACAGTGAAGAAAACGTTATTAAGCAAGCCATCGCCGGAAGGGCTAAACGGGTTATTAACTACCTCACCAAAAACGGTATGTAACATTTGGCGCGATAGGTCACCTGAACGTTTAGCCGCTTCAGTTATGCCATCAATCCCCAAATCCGCTGAATACGAAGGCGACGCCACAACGAAAAGAGATAGAAGCAACCTTTTTAATTTACTCATGTGGCCCCCGCTCTTGACCAGCCTGCGAAAAATTAAATGTATTACGCACTCCCCCATCATTAAGGAAATAACGTAACGTACCTTGCTCTGCATCGGAGTGAGCCTGGTTTCGTAACTGCCACCCCATGAACTCACATGTGAGAGCCTTAATGAAAGCAAAGATCCCCGCAGCAAACAGGACGCCACAGGTGAGAGTTGCTCTTAACAAGCTCATGTTCGGTGAGCCATTTAGAAGCAATCTGGCATAACCAGACGTTAAAAAAAGCAGAATGAGGACTAATGCAAAAAAACAACAAAGCCAGTATTTCTTGTACAAACTGGCCTTATCCAACAATTCTGGTATAGGTCTATTGCTCCGTTTCATAACTTCGGCGAACGGCTGATTTGCATCAGAATCAACAGGTGGACCATCAAGGTTTTTTATTTGCTTCTTAACGAATGAAGCCCGCTGAAAGAGCAGGCTGAATGTTTGCTTTACTGACGCGATAATGAAATATATATCGCTGATGCCAGTTATATAATATATCGTTCGTTTAGCCTTCCCTTCCGGGAGATCATTGACTCCTGTTACAACATCAAGCCCTTTTTTTAATTTTCCTGATTTAGCTGTATCTTTATCCCCTGTTTTATTTTCGTCGGTCATTTTCTGGATACTCCCGCGTTCACACTCTCCAGCTGTGCTGCCAGCATCGGTTTGTATGTTTGATATGCATCGTTCGCCAGGATCTGGCCAAGCAGCACATTTTGTTTCTCCAGCTGCTGTTTGGTTTTCAGCACTAACCAGTTGTTCAGATTGGCGATATTGATTTGCTCACGCATCAAATCTTCGGTGTTCTTGTTGGTCAACGTCGCCTGGTAAGCAGGGTTGCTGTAACGGCGACCTACTTCGAATTCCTCAAACTCTCTGGCAGACATACGGTTAAGCTGTTTCGCCCTGTTACTGGCCGTCGCCTGGAAATAGGATTCGACTTCCGGCACTTTGCGCGCATCTGCAAGCGCGGCATCAGTGGCCGGGTTCGGTTTGGAGTTGGCAATCATTTCCATCTGAGGTTGTGCGGCCGCGTCGGTGAGCGCCTGGTATTGCTGAATCATGCCCAGGTAAATTCGCCCGCTGGCGCCTTTAACTTCCCCACGACTCAGCTGACGGCCAGCACTGCGCAACGCGGTATTTTTCATATAGCGCAACGCCGCATCTGTCTGCTCATCTGTAAACGTCAGATCAGGTGCCTTGCCTTCTTTGCCGGCGCCATAAAGCAACGAGCTCAGTGAGGTATCTGCCCGCGGCATGTCAGATACACTTGGGCAGAATGAAGTCCCGCCAAATGCAGCATAATCCGAACTGTCGCAGTACTGGCTGTGAACTTCGGCCGTTGAAGAAGCATCCACGTCGGTTGCGCGTGCCGGCACTTCAAAAATGGCCTTAACATCTTTCGCAGAACTGGCGCTTCCCAGCGTTCGCTGACCGCCAGCGGCCGCTGAGGACACCCCCGCAGCGCCACCGCCAATAGACTGCGCACAGATATCATCCGGAACACGGTACTTATCCTGTGCCTGCAGCAGCCGGTCATTACGTTTTTGCTCGACTTCGAACTGTCGGTTAGTTTCAGCCACCTGCTGCATTAATGCTGCCTGGCGATCGCCCTGCTGGCTGATTGCCGTACCAATGTTAATCAGCGTGGCCTGGATGTTACCTAACAGGCCATTAGCTGTGCTCAACGCCGGCATAACCTGCGTTGAGATGGGAATGCTGCTGTTAACGTTGACCGTATAGGCAAATGCTGACTGTACGCTGAAGGCCAGAATTGAAACGGCCATCACTGACCGTTTTGCGTTTCCGATTTTTATCATCTGAATCCCCTTCTCACATCAGAAATGATTTCTTTAGCGAGCTTCATCGCCATAGTTTGTGATTCTTCTTCTGAATCACGCTCACCACCCTGATTGACCACCATTTCATCTATGATACTTGATGCACTTCCCATAGGGAATCTATTTGCTAATACTTCCCTTGCCTGTTTCGTTCCCAGCTCTTCATAAAGCACATCCCTTAACGCCCTGTCTTTTGCAGAAGAGTTCAATGCCCAAAGCAGTTTTGGACCTAATGTATTTTTCAGAATATGGCAAATTAGACCACGTTTAGTTTTAAAAATACCGAGAAATGCAGTACCACTTCCGTCCGGATAAACCCCTTGCGGAAGCTGTCTGAAACGACGCAGGATATCGGCCGGGATGTTGATCTCTAGTTGCTTCAGATACTCTTCATCCCCTTCCGTCAGGCGCATCATAAACAGGCTGTTCATGGTTTTAAGCACGCTCGAAGGCATATGGCTCAGATACTGAGACGAGAACGCAGTACGAACGTTGAATTTACGATCTTCAAGGTCAGCGGTATTCAGCGCATTTTGAATAAAGTCGATGCCGGCAAAGTTATGACACTCATCATAAAAGGTATGTTTAACCTCTTCTGAAAGCTCCCTGATGCGCGCCTGGTGATATGCCCTGTACTGCTCCGGTAAAGCAGGAATGAAGGTTTCTGCAGACTGAGGCAGGTAGTAGTTACGCACAGCCATCTGGCGCGCAAAAAGATACATAATGCCGGACTTGAGCTTACCTGCAGGTGTCGTTCTGTCACCGAGGACGTTTTGCATATCCAGGATCGCAATGCGAGTCTCCGGGCTGAAATCATAAACCGTGATCCCAGAGAAAATGGCATACTCAGCTGCAGCAGCCTGGAAACAACGTGCAACGAAGCCTACTACAGGCTCACTCCCATTAACTTTTACGTCAGCGTATTGGTTTTTAAATGATTCAGTTTGTAGTTCAGCAATAAAATCGTGAATGGTTGGCACAGCATAACGCTGAGCAACTGTCGCAGCATGAAGATATTTTTTGGCAAACAGCTTATCAACGACTTCCCACCATGTAGCTCTTTCAAACCAGTCTTCACCGAGCTCTTTATCCAGACCTGATTCTTTCAGAGCTTCATTAATCACCGGGTCGTTATACTTAAACAAGTTAGCACTTGAATGCGCTTTTGCTTTGTATACGTTTGATACAACCTTACTGACGATTTGGCCAACGCTCATTGCATCTGGCGGCTGGCCAATTGCCGGATCAATACAGAATGCGTTAAGCATCTGCTTTAAGAATACTTCCTCAAACTGCGTCAGATACCTTGAACCTAACTGCGTATCGCAGATGTTAATACAGTGCGACTCGTCATTGTTCAGGGTGATACTGGCAATCTGGTGACGTTTCTCTGCCGGCAGCTCAGCGCTAATCAGATCGGCGATACCTTTTGCACTGTAGCCCTTATCAATGATGGTCAGATAAGGCAGCTTTTTATCAGCCCGGTAAATCGAACTCAGGTTAAGGCGGTTGGCCAGCACGCTTTTACCGGAACCAGGAACACCGGTGATGACATCGGTAAATTTCTCCTGCAGGGGACTGGCGATTTGATAGGGGAACAGCTTGCCATCGAGCGTGATGAAGTTGATATTGCCTTTACCATGCCAGGGGCTGGCCGGACGTTCAAAAGGTAACATCCGCAAGCCTTCACTCAACGGCGGATAATGCAATGAGCCAGGTGTGGCCGTCGTCAGCCCCGGAACGGATGCAATCAGTGCGCTACCTGGATTACCATACGTCTTGGACACACCTGATACACCCCAGCCTTCAATCGCCTTAGTTAAAGCCGCCAGGTTGCGTTTGGCTTCATCCTTAGTGTCACCCCAGGTGGCAAAGTTGATGGCCATGATAGCCGTTGGATCGGTTTCGCTCTGGGCCCCGACATAATCCATATCACGCGCGATAGTACCGAGTGAGGGAATGAAACGAAGGAAAGAGATGATCACTGATGGCCAGAACAGTGCTTTTTTGCCCCCGCCCATAAAGTCATATTTTATCCGGTACGGGATTTTCCGGTTAATCGCGTTGAATAACTGCTTAAATTTGACAGGGTGAAGTGGTGGCAACTCAAGGGCCACAGAGCCGTAATACTTGCCATCGCAGTAAATCAGGCCACCATCTTCTTCCAGTTCCCCTTCCATGATCTGGATATTCAGCCGCGGCGGCAGCACGGAGTCGATATTGCCTTTGCGTGGAGCGCCATAAACTCGCAGATTTTGGTCAAACGGCGTGCGAGGGTACCAGTTTTCTGATGTTGAGTTCCGGAACAGCATCTGACGCATCATTGCGCCGGCGTGTTTGACATCGAGGACATCAACCAGAAGCCCCATCCCCGACTCATCATCTCCCTGAAGCATACCAATCAGCCGCCAAAGCATCGCGTCATGCGTGATCTTCAAACCTTCAAGCTGAAATTCGATTGGGTTCTGACTGAAGCGAGTCTGCGGGATATCCTTCATAACGCCGGCAGCTTTTGCCTGCTCGTTTTTAAGTTCATCCTTCGCAATCATCCCCTTCGAGGTATACAGCACGATGTAAGCGCGTTCACGGCTGTAATGGGCAGCGATTTTTTTTGCGTCATCGGCGATCAGGTCTTTAATGTCGATCTGCAGGCGCTCTATTGCTGCTACCTGCGGTTTATAAACATTATTCAGCTCTTCCTGGTTCTTGGTAAAGTCGCGCTCAAACACCACAGACAGCTTATGGCCACTGTTAATAAAGGAATTCGACAACGAGTTTGAAAGGTGCATGATGAAGTCATTAAACGACTTCTCGTCAAACGATGATTTAGCGCCCTGAACCTCAATAACGGTAAGAAAATCGTTGTTCTTCGTGGTCAGTATGTACGGAGCCCTGATTTCAGGATGCTCAACGCGATCCTGCGACGTAAGCCCTACAACCGTTGTCAAATCACAGTATTTTAACGAGTCATTTGACGTAAGATTGCGTGAGATACCTTCGATCACATCCTCAAAGAAAGAAATCATTTAAAACCTCTCTTACCCTTGTAAATTTCATTCCAGTCACTTACATCCGGCAATTCGTCTGACTCTGCGACAGAAGTGACAAACTCATCGTCAAAATTCATGGGAAGTAACTGATGGTGTTTTTTTATCAGGTGCAGTAAATCGTATCCATCATCACTGCCGGTTTCGTTTAGAACTACGTCAGTTGTGCTGAGCAAAATCTGTTTAAGTTTCTGTGCCTTTTCACGGTAAGAATTGTCCGTTGACTTTTCCGCCTTTGCAATTGAACGAAACAACAGGCTGTAGAGTTTTCGGTTTGTATTTCTCTTCAGCAGAAGTCCGGTTTGAGTTTCTAGTTTCATTTTCTCCGGGTGTTCGAGCGACAGGCATACAGAGCAAAGCATTCTCTCTTTCTGTCCATCTTCTGCGAGGGAGAAAACATCTTTGCTCTTTATCCCGCACACATGGCATCTGGCAGGTTGTTCATTCCTGGTGAGCTTAAAATCTTTCATGGGGGAACTCCGGTATTGGCCCCGCAAGGCGGGGCCGAAAGGACATTACAGGGTTGCGTCAACGCCAACGGTTGAACCAACAGAAGAGATCCATGCGGTCAGGCCGACCAGACAGGCTCCAACAACCATTGACCAGAAGATGAAGCCGCCACTGATATCTTTCCCGCGTTTGTTTTTGAGCCACAGAGCTACAAGACCTACGATGAAGCACACAACACCAACCACTTTACCAGCGGTAATCAGACCAGGCTGGGTACTGGCCATACCTTCAGTGAAGGTATTGATTTTTTCCCAGACAGTCGTTTCAGCTGCAGCCTCTTTGCTCAGTAATGCTAGGGGTAATACCACTAACGATTTTGCTACCGTTCCGCGCAGCTGATACGCTGCGATGGATGCAGATAACGCCTTGTCTTTGATAAATTTAACAATTTTCATAAAGTATCCTTTTTGATTACCAGTGAATGTTTAATGTGCTCTGCAACGCATCGAGCGTTTGTGTATCGAACATCAGAAGTAGTCCACATACAATTTTCACAATGGATGCCCCTCTCGTGCCCGATGCTGACAGCTCCGTATGGCCCTCAAGGTAAGAGTCTTTCAACCCCTTAATACCCCTGTAAAAAAAGTATGCACCGAGAATTCTAACAATCCCCAGCACTGCGTTGACTGCTGCGGCTCCCATGCCAAACGTAGATTCGCTCGCATAACTGACGGGTCCGAAACTGACATCGCCAAATCCTAAAGTGGCACCGCCTGAGTTCATCTGTGCTTTCAGCGTGATGAGGCATACACAGAAGATGATCCCGGCAAAAATTCTGCCAACTTCAACACCTTTGGTAGAATGCCTGGCCTGCTTACGCAGGCTCATCAGATATCCAATAACACCAATGATCCCAACGAGTGCAGCGACACCTATGATTAGCCTTGTCAGCGGTTCCTGACCACCGTTAGCAACCTGAATTAATACCGATTCTAAATCCATAGTTTCGCCTTTTTAGGTCCTGATTAGCGGATAAGGCCTTTACTTGTAGTAACGATTCTATTTTCAGTATCGATACCCGTAATGGTGACTCCGCCAAGTTGACTTCCGACCTTCACAGCATACGTCTGGTTTTTGTATTTTACCCAAGCAAGATCGCCAGATAAATCATTAATTGAAAAACCTCTCAACAAAGGTAATGCCTGTGACGTTGAACCGGAAATTGTTCCACTCTGATTACCAAATGAAGACCCATAACCAGCAGCTTTCATTTTCAGTTCCTGAACCTGATTGTTCAGATTTTTGATTTGTTCATTAGCGCTTTGTAACTGACTGGAAAGGATCATCATTCCATTTTTAGAAGTTGATTCTATCGCGTCCAGCCGTTCCTTTTGCTGCAGCAGAATCCCGGAAATTTGCTCGCGGAAGTCACCAGAATCCTGCCCGGCAGGGGCAGCCTGTATGTTCTGACGTTGCCCTGAAGACTGGATCGTGCCATTCCCGGCCGCAGGCGCAGTGTCACTATCGGAGCCCCCAAACAACCAGACTAAAAGCAGGATACCGATGACAGCGATACCACCAATCCATGCATAGTCACTAATATTAAGCGGCTTTTTGCTCGCTTTTGCTGCTGGCGTCACTGTCGGTTTTGGCTTTTCAGCAGGCTTCGCAGTCACAGATTCCTGGGCAGGAGCTGCTTCGTTTTTATTGTCATCTTCAAACAGATTCATTATCAATCTCCTTAACGGTAATACGGGTTACTGGAGCCATACCCGTAGCCAGGGTAGCTGGGGAAGTTTTGCTGAGGGTAATTAGGAGCCGGTGGCTGTGGCATCTGCTGAGGCGGCACACTGGTGAGTGTCGGAGTAGCTTGCTGCTGCGCCTGCTCTGCAGAAGCATTTTCCATATTCTCGCCACAGTCGCTTTCATACACCGGCGCGACAAACTGGATGCCTATGAGCTGATTACGGTCAACCGTTACCTGCTTAACCGGCAGGCGAGCTGCATCGTCGGCCAGGACACGCCCTGCCTGCTCACCCATCCCGCCTATAATGGTACCGGCTACAGCCTTCCCGTTCGGTGTGCCAGTTGAGCGGTATGCGTTCCCGCCGTCAGTGATAATCATCTGCGAATTGCTGTCCGCATACAGCTGACCAGTTCGGCCTAATCCGTTAGCGACAGCCGGCAGAATAATACGGCTGAACCAGCGGTTATTTACATTTGATGAAACGGCCGCGCGCAACGAGTCGGAAGCCACACCATACGCATCGACCTTACACTGCACCCCGTTCAGTTCCATGCCAGTGAAGTGAATTCGAATACCATCGCCGGCAAGACGGTTTTGGCCAGAATAGAATTTGGCGCCGGCCTGCGCTCCAGTCGGAACATGGGCAATAGCAATACTGTTCTGATCGTCACTGTCCATCGCAGTATCCATTACCGCCGGCACAAGCGTGTACGCCGATACAAGTCGGGCTCCCTTATCTTTGGCCTTATTCTTCGCCCCCTGTTGTTTTTCAGCATCCGGCTTTTTGTTCTGCGGATAGACCGAATCGGTCCACCCTGAGAAAGTCCCGCCGTTCTTGTCATTTCCCTCAGCTCCCAGAGAGGTTGCAAGTGCAACACCCGTGACAACTGGTGTTCTGGCCTGGTCTATTTTCTGCAGTAACGTAGCCACAGCTTTAGCCTGACGCTCACGCTCTTTCTGCTCAGCATCATTAGCCTTACTGTTATCGCCCGACGGTTTTGCTGACGATTCCCACGAATATTTTGGTGGCGGTACTTTGGTGCCGTAATCAACGGCCACCGGGTTACTGGCTGACAACGTGGATATGAAGCTATCCCCCGTGAGAGCCGCTTTCTCTGAATTATCAGCATTCCACTCATTCAGCAGCTTGTTGTATTGGGGATCATTAGCTTTTTCCCTGCCAGTTTTCCCTTCCAGCCCCTGGGCCTTCACCTGCGACCCGCCCGTTGCCGGCTCATCTGATGAGCCAAACAACCAGTACCCTCCCAGAAGCGCCACCACTGCAGCAGCACCACCGACGTAGAGCATCATTTTTCTGGTTTCTTTACCTTTATCTGTAGCCATCGTCGTTCCCCTTAATTCAGCTCAACTTCAACGTCACGCGCCTGACCGTTAACCGAAAAGGTCAGCACTGGTGTTGCCGGCAGCACGTAAACATGTGTGCCATCGATAGCGGAAAGCGTTTTTTCAAACTCATCCTGCAGCTGCATGTTACTTCTGACGTAGAGTTCATCACCGATCTGCCAGACTTTGGTACTCCCTGGCGCGTTTTTAAGTTTCAACCGCTGAGCATCTTCAGGCGGGATGCCATCGAGCACGCTCTGCAGCTGCTTGTCATACAGTGAGATTTTCTTCTCAGGCGTAGCGGTATAAACCGGTGTGTCAGGACTGCGCTTCGGGATACGGAGATCCAGACGATAATCAACATCAACGGTTTTTGATTTAACGGAGGGTTCAGCCCCCTTCACGTTAATAATGACCGGCGTGGCCAGCCCCTTCAGAAGCACTGTGATGTTCCCGCTGGCATAGGCGTTGGTCGGCTGGATTGTGAATACCGCCGATCCTGGAATATAGCCAACACACAGCTCACCACCAGATGCACAGGGACTCGAATTATATGGAGGGGCACCTAATACCCAGGGGTGTCCGGTTGCATCTGAAAACGTCACTGTGGTTGCCTGGTTTGGAAATACCCGTACCTGCGGAATGGATGCGCCAGCTGACAGTGATACCGTCTGGCTTGAAATTCGTGGGATCGGCGTTAGTGGTGAGGTTTTGGCCGCCGCGCTCATATCTTCCATTGCGCTGCGGGCCGACCGTACCTGACCAGGGGTAATAGGCTGGATCTGCTGCAGAACAGGTGCAGGTAACTCTTCCAGTGTCTGCGGATTAACGTGCGTAACCTGCTGCTGAGGTGGAGGTATTTGCGGCATGGGTGCGGGAGGCAGTGCAGCAGTTGGCCGCTGTTGGATCTGTGGCTGTGGTTGTTGGCCTTGCGCCTGCTGCTGACCTTGTTCCTGCGCTGTTTGCTGTGGTGGCTGTTGCACCTGTGCCTGCTGGTTTACGGGCAATCCGGAACTGGCCTGCTGCCATTGAGCAATGTCACCACCAGGCACAGCTGGCGTCGCTTGCTGTGACGCTCCATTACTTGTGGGTGCATCAGCTGCAGATACAGAATTTGCCGAAAACAGTGCGGCCATAAGTACGGTTAACAGTTTAATCTTCATGATTGACCTCAGTAGTTCCGGGGTTTGAGAATGGCCTGCGCTACTTGAATACCCCGTGGATCTTCGTCTTCTTTGACGCGGCGTACCTGAACCATCAAATCGTAAGGTTGTGGTCTGTAGTCCTGAGCCTGGCCAACGAGCTGAACAGTCACCGGAATGCGGTATTGCCAGGCATAGGTTTTGGTGCCACGGATAAGACCTTCCGTGATCAGGGTTCCAGGAGTTGTGGAAAGTTTTACGTTCAGACGTTTATCACTGATATCTTTCAGCAGCCCACTATCGGTCAGCGCTTTACGGAAACTAACGTACCCCTCCGCACTAAAATCGCCACGGACGCTGGTTAATTGGTTTTCGTAATTCACAAAGTTCAGTGAAAGCGATTTGATCATTGTACGGTTGGCAAAATCCATCACCTCTTCCGCCGTGTAAGCGGGCTCATCGGTTGGGTGTACTTCTGTGATCATGCCCCCATTCGTTGCAATATATTTAATTTTTTTCTGGTGAAGCCAGTACCCCTGAAGACCAATGATGATGATTGCGACTAATATGATTAGCGTCTGAATCAAAATTACTTTTAAACCATGTTTCGATACGATTTCTTGTACCGTTCGGTTACTCTCTTCGGCCAGAGCTGGAGCAAGAGCGTTGCTGTCCTCATCAACGGCTGAGTTTTGTTCTAACTCAGTTTGATCCATAATATTTTCACCATTTTGTGTTTTCATAGAGTTTCTCTTTTCAAAAGTTTGTGTTAGAAAATCACGCAGATCGTTAATGAACAATGAGGTATACATGAGCGAACATAATGATTACGAATCCTGTGCAGTTATCATGTGCGAACGACGAAAAGCCACCGCCGTTTTGCGCAAAATCCCGCCAGAAAACCTTGAACAACTCATTAACATGTGGTCCGACATTGCACAGGGAATGATCGAGAAATTTAAGGAAGAACAGAAGGCCACTGAAGAGAAAGCCGCAGCCACAAAGCGGTTCATGGAAGAACACAATATTACGGCTGATGAAGCTCTCCAGATCTTCGAAAATCTCTTTGGTCCGTCCACGAAAAGTAAATCCACGTTTGGAAAAGTGAAGTACCGGATCGAAGTTGATGGAAAGTCCATAACCTGGACAGGAAAAGGTCGCCGACCTGCAGCGTTTGCCGAGATGAGCGACGATGAGCTCAAAAAATATGAAATCAGCTGAAGACTGGCTGCATACTGTCAGACGTTTCATGAATGAAGATTCGCTTGATACGTATGTAGACTCAAAACGTGATGTTCTACCTGCCACAGAATTTATGCGTTTACTAACCGCGGCGGAACACCGCCGCGTTGAAATACGAACCGGCAAGCTATTCGATAAAATCCCGAAAGGACTCTTCCGGTAGTTACAAATGGAACGGGAATGCATCACTGTTTGCATCCTCACCACTTCCACTCGCAGCTGCCGGATTGTTTAATTGCACATTCTTAGAAGATGCGTTGGGCAGGATACCTGACGTATCTGGCAGTCGGGATGAAATCGTTGACCACGGGTCCAGCGTCGTATTAGTCAGGCTCCCCCACTTCTCATTAATCTTCGATTTAACCGTATTGCATACCTCATCCTTCACCTTATCAATGATGTCGCTGATAGACGGAAATTGAGGGATTTTTAGTGATACCGATAGGGACCCCAGGCACTGTCCGAGAGAATCAGATGTACTGGATTCACTTTTAGCGGCATTGTTAATCCGTTCAACCTCCTGTTTATAGGCAGCATCAGCACCAGCTTTTGCCAGTTCGTATGCTGCACAGGTCTGTGTGGCTGCAAATGTGCTCACAGAAATGCAGGAAAACCCTACTGCGACGAGTAGGGTTTTTGTTTTATGGCCGAGGCGCTGACTTTGCGACTGGTGCATGAGTCTGTTCTCTCCTTTCATCATCTTTTCTTTTTGCAGCATTAGAAGGATGAAAAAGCTGCTTCATTACTGTTTTGTTTTTTACCTCATCTGAGGCCGGTTGTAAATGCTGAGGCTGTTTTTCATTTGCAATTGTGTTTTTGTAAAGCAGGTTTTTACCCCCCTGATCAACATGGCCATAACCGTGCAAAACAATTCCACTTTCAGAATTTTTATTGATTGCTGAAAGTGTCATATACGTCTTCCAGTTTCCGTCTTTATCAATACGCTTGTTCACTTTACCAATTACGCTATGGTACTCGCCAGATTCCTTATCCTTTGCGATCCCCTGCATGAATCCTTTACGAGACTCAACAAGGTAATAATCCGGGCGTTCGCCTTTTTTATGCGGTGCGACCAGTAAAGGTGTACCCGCAGTTTTTGACTCTTGAGGGAGTTTATAGCCTGTGGGTTTTGTCATGCTTTCAGGAGCAGGCTTACCATTCGGCAGGAACCAATACAGTTCTTTTTCAGGCACGGCCTCACGGCTGAGATCAACACCGGTAATCTGCTGAATTGTTGTGCGGAGCTTCTGGAAGGTTGCAGCATCATACGGAACCAGTTCAGAAGGCTTATAGGCCTGTTCATTCCCTGCTGTTGGCTGTGGGTATACAGGTTTTACTTCCCACTCATTACGTTTGGTCTGGATAGTTTCATAACGAACGATCTTGTTGCTTTCATCACGGACAGGTGCATTCACCTCAACATCCACAAATCCCAGCTTTCTGACTGTAACAAGACGTTCGGTGTCTACACCAGCATCTTTAACCGCTCTCTCAAGGTCTTTCCCCCAGAGTGTCTTCTCTCCATGTTCATTTTTGAGGGTGACAAAGTAGTTCATGGATTCATCATCTTTCCACTCATACTTAGCACGTCCATGCGCGACGATAACGCCTTTCTCCCAGGATTCACCCGCAGCTTTATCTTCCTTTTGAGTATCAGATGCATTCTGCTTCTTCGGCTGTACAGAGGCCGATTCTTCCCAGCGCATTCCATTCTGCTGAACTGATGAATTTGCCTTTTCGTTTACCCCTTCCTGCTTATTCGCATTTGAATCAGCAACATTTTCTTTTGCCGTTTCTTTTGCTGATTCATTTGCTTTTTTGAGTTCGAGCAATTTAACCCTTTGTTCTGGGTTAGTCAGTTTCACCTCAATGTTGTATTCACTGATAAGGTTAAACACTCGCTCTTTAAATTCGTCACTGCCGGTGATTTCAATACCACGATGATGTTGCTTATCCGCGGTAAGAACGGCCGCCAGGATCATCTCGTCACTCTGGCTGGCTTCAGGGGTAGCCATACGCAGATGTGAGCCGTAATCGTAAAACGCATCCTGTCCATCAAGCGTATACGCCGTATAGTCTTTCTCTGCTCTGTACCCAAACCGGGCAATTAACCCTTCCAGGTCTATACGTTCTTTTGGGGGCGTTTCTGCATTATCGTTGGTTGCCCAGCGTATGCCGTTTTCCAGTTCTTCGTTTGTTTTTTTCTTCTCCTCGGTTTCATTTTCAGCCGGGGCGGTATTAGCTACAGGTTCGCTGGGCGCTATCCCTTCAGGCTTTTGCTGAGCGGAGTCAGTTGTTTCACCGCCAAAGGCCATCATAGCGGCATACGCCTCAAGATCACTGGCGCTATTACTCTCTTCATCATCGCCGTCTCGATCTGTTGGTGCGGCGTATTCCGGTTCGGCAGCTGCAGGGGCGCTGGCCACCGGCTCGGCTTCCTCCAGTTCGGCAGCTGCAGGGGCGCTGGCCACCGGCTCGGCTTCCTCCAGTTCGGCAGCTGCGGGGGCGCTGGCCACCGGCGCGGTTTCCTCCGGTTCGGCAGCTGCGGGGGCGCTGGCCACCGGCGCGACTTCCTCCGGTTCAGCAGCTGCAGGGGCGCTGGCCACCGGCTCGGTTTCCTCCAGTTCGGCAGCTGCAGGGGCGCTGGCCACCGGCGCGGTTTCCTCCAGTTCGGCAGCTGCGGGGGCGCTGGCCACCGGCGCGGTTTCCTCCAGTTCGGCAGCTGCGGGGGCGCTGGCCACCGGCGCGGTTTCCACCGGTTCAGCAGCTGCAGGGGCGCTGGCCACCGGCGCGGCTTCCACCGGTTCAGCAGCTGCAGGGGCGCTGGCCACCGGCGCGGCTTTTTCAGGAGCTGCAACGGCAGCGCTGTCAGTCGAGCTGTGATTAACGTCAGTAATGTTCGGGTTATCAGTCGGCATAGTGTCTACCCTGTTTATTTGATTAATGGCTCCTTCTACCTGCAATCTGACTTGCTCCAGCCCTTCAGAGACATGCAAATCGTTGTAGTCAGTAAGCCCTTCTTTCGGGTTGCTAAAGGCAGGGACCAGAACATGGCCGGCAGTCAGCTCTGCAGCTTCTGTCGCTTTTTCTAGCCCAACGTTCTCGTCTTTATAAATGTCATTGTCAGCAAGGAAGTAATGAGTGCTGTTTGGAAAGGCGTCTTTCAGGCGGCCAGCAACTTCCACCATGTTGCCGGCATTAACCGTCATGATCACAGGCTGATTGATGGCTTCGCTGATACTGGCTGCTGTCGCATATCCCTCGGCATAAAGCAGGTTGTCACCATCCTTCAGTTGGCCACCCACAACGAAAAAACTCCCCCATGCCTGGCCGTCTTTTTCAAGGTGTTTACTACCGTCGGACCAGATGCGCTCAAGGGTCCTGAACTCACCATCAGCATTAAACAGGGGGATCACAACGTTGCCCCGCTCATCAGCTTTAAGGCCGTTAGCGGCAATGACCTGTTTGTTTTTCAGGTATGCCAGATCTCCCGTGGCATCCGGAAGCCGGTTATATTCTTCCATCAACCGGTTAGCGGTCTGATCAAACTTATCCGCTTGCGCTGCAGCTCTTTGTTCACGCCTTGCCGCAGCATCAGCACGGAGCATGGCCATTTGTTCAGGGTTAGGGGCTGCGCCGGTAGATACCCATTTCTGAATTTCACCACCGTTCTTATAGTCCCTGTACCACCCTGCAGGTCGGCCATCCAGAAAGGCGGCATACACCCCCTTTCTTGAACCAGCTTTACCGTCCACTGTATCGACATAATGCTTCTGGCCATCGAACTCTATGGGGTCTTTGATAATGGCACCGCGCTCTTCAAGCCACGCCGTAAATTCATCTTCAATGGCTTGAATATCCAGGGGCGGTTCTTCGATCACCTTATTGGGGTCAAAAATCCACTCTTTCAGCCGGCTCAGGTTGGCCCCCGGCTGTGCATACCACACCTTTTCTTCCTTCACGTAGTCCAGAGCATTACTGCCATCAGCCAGTTTGCCGGCCGCACGAATTGCACGCTGGCGATCGTCAAAGGGAATACTCAGACGGGTTCTTTCAGTTGCAATTTCAGGTTTCGCCATACTGTCTACCCCTGTAGTTATGTGTTATCGCTGAGAGCGCCGGTACCACCACGGCCGCCCGGTAAGTTTTTTCCCGCGGATAACCCGGAGAATGACCTGGTACAGCACCGGTAACGTGTAGCCCATCATGGCCAGCAGAAAGTAAAAGAGAACCACACAGGTGCAGATCACAAAGGTTTTTACTGACGGGAACGGAAACCAGATGAAGTACACAAGAAACGAGATAACAGGCACACCAAAAACCGTCAGTGGCCGGCCTGCATAACGCCATTTGTTAATGTCCATACTTGCCCTCTTTTAACGCCAGATAGTCCATATATCCTGCGACCTCGATGACTTCCGCTTCGTCGATCAAACCTTCCTGGTGCATTACCCAGGCGTTCTGAATCAGACTGCGGTTTTCAGCGATCAACAGGTCGTCGATGTAGCGGCCCCACTTGCTGTAATCAACGTCATAGAGTTTGCGGCGCAGGCTGTTATCAATGACGAGATATTCACGGACAGCCTTGCGCCGGCCGTCTTTTGTTTTAAGCAAGCGTTGCACGATGATGTAAGAAAGGATGCTCAGCAGGTCAAAGGCGGCAGCTTCACGCATTTCCGGCGGATAGTTCTGCAATGATCGGGAAATGGCTTCTCCGACCGTTTTGACGTGCAGTGTGCCAAGACAAAAGTGGCCGGATTTACCTGCCAGTACAGCAGCTTCAAATGACAGGCGGTTAAGGAGCTCACCAACCCCCATAATCTTCGGAGAACGACGGAGCCCGGAGAGAGTGATAAAATTGTGGAAGGAATCAATATCGCGCCCAATCTGTGACTGTGCCGGCGCCGGCGCAATCCAGTCTCGACTTCCCAGGCGATACTCGATGGGATCTTCAACCGTGATGATTTTCCGATCCTGGTACGTTTCACCGCAATACTGGAAGATGCTGGCCATCAGGGTTGACTTGCCCGATCCCGTCTCGCCGCATATCAGTCCGAGGCCGGCAGCCGGCAACAGAGAATTAAACAGGTCCGGCTCAATACCCATTTGTTTAAGCTGAGGAATAACCTCATTCAGAACACGGAGTGTCAGAGACATTGCCGCTTCTGTTTTATAAATATCGGCCTGAGTAAAGTTCGCGCGGAACCGGCGGGTTTCGCCGCGGCCGAGTCCAATCGTTCCCGCTTCATCACCTCTTAGCTGGATAGCGGTATTAACGACCGCAGCACTTTTCAGCGTCCCTTTGATCTCCTGACCGAACACCTTATCAACGGTACGTTCCAGCTCCAGGTTGTCGAGCGGGTAAGATGTCATGGGCAACTGGCGCCCATGACGTTCTACCCAGATTTTATCTCCGCCCTGCAACAGAATATCGGACACTTCATTGTTTGAGCAGTGTACGAGAAAACGTTCCAACGTCTGTGGCGTCAGCGTTGGCCCAAAATTGAATGCTTCCATCTACTGCCCCTCAACGTATGGTCGGTTTCCAGCTGCGTTTGTTGATGTCAAACTCAGCTTGCTGCTTCATACGTTTCGTTTTATCACCCAGCATGAGACGGTTTTTATCCCCTGTAACTGTTTGCTGCTGCTGTGTGATAACTGGAGCCTTAATCATGCCCTGCTGCAGTAGCGTGCTGTAGCGCAACATGCCGGTGTAATCCCGTGTGAGGCGATTGAAATTAGCAGTGAATATCTCATCAGCTTTTTGGCGGCCGTCAGACCAGCCCAGCGCGACAGCCTTTTTCCAGATATCACGTTGTTTGCCGTCTTTCGGCATCGCCGCCGGCTCTGGCAATTCGATCCGCTGCGCCATCAGTCCGGTCAGAAGATAGCTTTTCCAGGTCGGAGGGTTACTGACAAAGCGTGCCGGCACAACAATGTCGTAGGCACGGTTGGCCGTTCGGATTTGCTCATTGGTAATGTGTGCAACGTCTTTAGCTTCAGCAATGACCGGTGGCAGGTAGCCTTCAGAAGAGATCAACGGCTGGAACGAATACATGTAATCAAGATTGCTGCGCTGATTTTCCAGCGCGGCGCGAATTTCTTTAGCGCGTTCTGCCTTACCGCCGCGAAATCCAATGGTATGCGCTGCGTCGTTTAGCATACTGCCAGTAACATCGGCCTCATCGTCACTTTGGCTTGGCGGGTCCATGTAGTAATCCAGACCTTTAACATCGGAGTCGTCCGCGCGTGCAACGTTCGCAGCAAGCAGCGGTAACGTCAGAAGCACGATCAGTTTAAGTTTCATGGGCGGGTCCCTCTGAGGAATGAACCTTTCTTCGATGGTGTGAGGTAAAGCAGCTGCAGTTCACCGGGTTTCTGGTTGATGGTGGCACGGTACTGCGTTTGTTGTCGGATCAGGGTCAGCAACTGTTCAAACGTAACTTTCGAACCACCAACATCGATATTGAGTGGAAGCGGTAACTTGATCCCCTGACTGGTGAATTGAAGGCCACGCTGTTTAGCCAGTTGCTCCAGTAATTCGTAAGCATCACCCTGCCAGCTCACGCGAACATACTGACTGTTTGCATTGATAATGGTAGGGAATTTGTAACGGGTCCTGTTAATGGCTCCAGCCTGGTAAAGCTCATCCTGTGCGAGTTTTATCTTAATGGCTTGCTCACGCAATTCCTGATCTACCAGCTGCTGTGCAGAGATTTGTTTTTCCTTTTCGCTTTGAGAGGCACACCCGGCAAGAGCTAACACAGAAACGGCCGCGAGGACCGTTTGCATTTTGATTTTCATTTCTTACTCCATTTTACTTCGGATTGAATTTGTCGTCGTTCTCACTTCTGAATTGCATTTCATTTTTACTATTATTTTGCTCACGAATCAAACGATGTTTCTCGTTTTGAGCATAGGCTTGCTGAGCGGCATCTGTGAAGGTAATGCCCTGCGCAACAGGGTGATTATGCTTCACAGCTGCATCGACGATACGATTACAGCACAGTTCCTTAAACTCGCCGTCACCATCAACACGTAGAGATTTGGCTTTACCTGCAATCGTTAATGCAATTGCAAGATCAGCCGTTTTCTCTTTGTCGATTCCATTACTTTCTGTCAGCACAATATGACCACGATCAGCCGCTACCGGTTTACCGTCGCGCTCAAAGATAACAGTACCGTCTTTCAACAGCCGTGGCTTGACGCCATGACGTGCTGAGGCCATTACGGCCACATCATCACGATCATGACTGGTGATGGCGTTAAAGGTACGGTTGAACCCGATCTGCTCAACCAGCTGCTGTTTATACTTCTCCTTCTTCCTGGAGGAATAGGCAAAGCCCCTCATTTGGCTGAGCGCTGCCTTATCACCCTTCAGTGCTTCCTGTTCGACCCACTCCCGGTAAGAAAGCCGTGGGTTAGCCGCCCTGAAACCGTTGCGTTCTTCACGCAAGCTAAGACGCAGATTGGCAACCGCCTGCAGGCGTTTGAACTCAGCCAGGTTGTACATCAGCTTTCTGGTATGAGGATCTGAAACAGAATGCCGGACGTTATTTTTCACTAACCGGGTATGTTGGGCTATTTTCCGGTATTCATCGGCGATGCGATCCTTATCCGGAGAATATATCGGTAAATTATTCCGGTAGGCGCGATAGCGGCCTTTGAGCAGCATTCGTTCTTCTGCGCGCTCAATTTTACGCTGCAGACGCTTATTGGCATCCCGTCGATAAGCACCAGGTGTATATGCAGTTTTAAATACAGATACTTTGGCCGGTTCAATATGTGAAGGCTGGTATTCACCAAAGCGCTCTTCCATCGACTTCAGGGTATATTGCGCCTTGTTAAATACCAGACTCGCCTTAACAGCCGTCTTCTGGTTTTGATGTTCGTGGGTAATGACGTAGCCCTTTTTCCCCTGTGCTTTTTCGACACGAAGACCGATATCTGCAAATGTCTTATGCACATCATCCCAGCTTTTGGCTTCACGAAGCCCAGCTGAAACATGGATTAGGTTTTGACGACTACCGCCTATCTGTTCATCACCAACGATATAGCGATAGAGCGTTTCAACACCCTCTTTATTTTCCATCTTGTTGATGCGATCGAGTGAGCGCCAGTTGCCCCGCTCTTTCTTGCTGTGAGGGTTCCGGACAATCTGTTGACGGTCATTAACCACATATGCGCCGTTTGAATGGGACCAACCATTCTTCAATTCCAGTAAGCGGCACGCCTGATGAAGAGTGTCTTTGCTGAAGCTCGATGAGGCTGCTTTATAGGTCTGGGGATTGATGCGGTTAACAGCTACATGCACATGCAGGTTATCTGTATCCCGGTGGATGGCAGCAACATACTGGTGATCGGACATGCCCATAGATGCCAGTGTAAACTTCACCGAATCGAAAACTTGATCATCATTCGGCTTCTCATAGTCAGGCCATGAGAGAACATAGTGCATAACTGGATCTTTACAGCGTGTGTTTTGCTGAGAAACCGAATTCATTTCCTGTGCTGCACCATCGAGCGAGAAGGTATTGTACTGGCAGGTAACATCACCAACCACAACGCGCTGTACACCTGGCTCAACATCCACCGGTGTGCTGATCACTTTCTGCTTACGGGTCAGGTAATTGTTTAACCCTTCGAACATATCCGATTTAACAGCTAAAGCCGTCTCAGGAGTAGGCTGAACAGTATCAGTCAACTCCTGAGACGGCTTGTCTGCCATGTACTTAATCAGTTGACCAAAGCTGGACTTTTTGTCCCTTCGGCCCTCAATGATTTTAGGTATCACCATCCATCTCCTGTTGCAGTTTCTGTGCGGCCTTTTTGACCTCGATCAGAATCTCCGAATACTCCTTGCTATGAACCCCGGCACCTTCGTTAAACAAATGTTTTTGAAGGGCTGTTATCTTTACAAGAGCGGCAAGTGCATTGTAATTCCCTTTCGATTGAATGCGCTTTCCAAGCCCAGATTTGATAAGATATTGACTAAGACTAAGCCCTGCTTCATGGGCCTTTTCGGTGAGTTTAGCTTTCACTTCTGTGGAACATCTCACCTGAATTCGATCGTCTGTTTTTCTGCTCTCGCTACGGCTCATCAGATAGCTAACCTCGTTAGGGGGTGTCGGGGCTTGCCCTGACCAAGACGTTTTTGGACGGCCGCCGCGTGTCGGCGGTACTCCAAAAACACATCTTGTCCCGTACTTAAATACTTCATTGAATTCTACCATCGGCGAGGTTTGAAAGCCAGCAGCGAAGGGCCTGGTAGGAAGAGCAATTGAATCGTGCCGGGCATCATGTAAAATCACCCGAATAGCCTGGGTCGATTTTATCCGGTTCGGCATGGCGATGTTGACATTATTGGGAGGGCATATGCCTGCAAAAAAGAAAGCATTTTATAGCAGTGAGGACATCGGAAAATTCAAAAGCATTCTCGAAGACTTGCCTGATGTGACGTCAGAAAGGCTTGAGAAAAAGCACGTACTCGATGAGCTTAAATCTGACATTAAGAAGCTGAAAGATTCGAAAGGGTATGAAGATAAAGAGATACTGAAATTCCTCAATGATGCGGGTTTTTCAGATGTAACGTTACGCGATATCAAGGACATTACTGCCGGAAGAGTTGGAAAAAAGCGAACCAGCAATAACCGAAATAAAATCACTGGTGTTGACGAAACCCACCGCACACAAAATGGATCTACCGGTCAGAATCATGACGCTTCAGGTCCGCAGCATTAACCTTCACCTTTCGCATATAGCATCCCACATTATGATATAGCTCCCGGCCTGACAGGCCGGGCATGGGGGCTGCCTTTTCGTGTAATTGAGCGTGCATACTTGTCACCGTTCCGGTGACAAGGGCACTCATTGGCCGGAAAAAAATTTCCGGTTCCGCTGCGATGCAGCGCTCAATGATGCGCACGTTCAGGACCACGATCCGCCTTAGATCCAGATAAATTTACAGGGAAAGGAGTCCGGGCACGGATATTAAAAAGGGGCGCATACAGCGCCCCTGAGACAGTTACAGATTACATCGCGGCTTCTTTAATCCGCCGGAACACTGCCAACCAGAAACGGAAGTGATCCCATTGCGCTGCGTTCATCGGATGCGACTTTGTTTGCACTCCGTTTGCGACATCTTCAGCATAGTGTATAATCCACAACGGCATTTTGAACCTCACAATTTAAATTGCCTACCCAGCCGGATTGTTGGCGCAATCCGGCACCTTTTCTGGATTTCAATGATTCATCACCTCCTTCACATCCAGAACCAAAAAGTTATCGTTAGCGTGACGCTGCCCTACGATGAAAACAGCATCAAAGCGACTTACTGCAACTACGTTTAGTTTGCCTGTAACCTCCTTTCCGTTGATGTTGATGGTTTCATAGAGCACCTCGTATTCCTTCGCAGAATCGGAATACTTCTGCTCTTTCCAGTTTTCTATCTGTGCGATCAGCTCCGGGGCCAGCTGCTGACGAACACGGTTTAGTTCATAGTCACGATTGAGAATCAGGCGGTAATCTTTAATTAGCTGGTTGATAACCTTGTTCTCATCCCACTCGGATAGCAGTGGGCACTGTTCGCACTGTATAACACCATCTTCAATCAGTTTTTCTCTGATGCCATTAACTACCTGTACAGCACTTAATTCACTGTCGTAGTTCTTTTTAATTTCTTCGCTTCCCGGATATACCATAGCGACATCATTAAAATGGCTCACGATTAATTCTGACACAATAAGGGTATAAACCTCATAAGGGTATAAGGTCGCCATAATATTCTCTCCACGTTATTTACAGAGCGTTTTAATCAATATCTACTTTTAAACTTCACGATTATTATACGTCTAATGAGCCATTGTAGGCAAGAAAAAAATGCCCCTTTTCGAGGCATATTTTTAACCGGTTTACCACTCCCAAACGGTCAGTTCTGGCACCTGTTCTGCATCCCGGTCAAACCAAATCCAGTCGAACCCGGCACCATTTAGCGCGGCTATATTATCCAAAGCACTTGCACTGATCCCCGCCCTGGTTAATTCCATTCGCCATTGTTCAGTAGCAGAAATACGCAATATCCACCCATATCGATTTTTCTCGATCCAGAACAAACCTTGACCGGACAAGTCATCGTTACAGACCTTGTCCAGTAGCTCCGCGTCTTCTTTTTTTACATGGCCGGTACTGACGACCGCCACCCGATATTGTTCACTGATATTCATACTCCCCCCTCTGGATTGGCGGCCCGCGCCCTGCGGGCCGTTCTAACTCAAATACTCACTGCGGGTAATCATTCATATCCGGGAACGGCGGTTCATCATGATTTTCAATGCCTCCCTGGCCTTCTGCACTGGTGTTACGTGGCCCAGCTCCCGGCAGCATCTGCATTTCGCCGTTATTATCGATAACAATTTCCTTATTGCTGCGCATTTTGCCGTCTGTCCCTTGCCATTTGTTATTACGAATGCGCCCGACAAAATACAGCATCATACCCTTTTTGAAGTACTTCCCAGCTGCTTCGGCTTTCTTTCCAAAAATGACAATATCATGCCATTCCGTTTCTTTTTGCTCCTTCCCTTCGTTGTCGCTGTAGCTGATTTCTGTAGCCAGCGTCAGGCTCGCAATGGCCGTTCCGTTTGGGGTGTAACGCACTTCTGCATCTTTGCCAGCACGCCCCATCAGAATCACTTTGTTTTCGCCACGTTTCCACATAATACACCTCATATATTTGATGTTTATCAGTAAAAAATGGGAGGATTACGGGGGATTTCTCCCCCTCTTTATCAGTAAAACTTCACGTTCGATTTCAGGGCTTTTTCAAAGTCTTTTACAAAGGAATTTGCAAAAGTGTAATCACGATGAATAAGCTGTTTTGTTTTAGGATTTCGCCACTCAACCTGCACTGATTCGGCTGAGTATTCGATCACCTCGATTTGATTTTTTACACCGAGATAATCAGCAATTGCCATTACGGCATTCACTTTTTTTTGGTCTGCTTCTTTCATTTCAACTCCTTCGCCAGTCGGGGCGCTACCGCGAAAGACTCAACTGCCTTTCGATGTAATAATTATACGTCTAATGAGCCATTTTATCAACTCATCAGACGTGTTTTTTTAATTTAATTTTGTTCAAATATGAACATTTAATGATGCCAGATATCTAACATAATGGCTTGAATTTGGCCTTGTTGTAGGTGATCCGGTAGTCTTTGCACTTCCCGTTCTGCCGCAGGAACTCCAGCGAGACAACGTTAGCAGCGGCAAAATTGATGCACATAATGCTTTCCAGCGCCTCGAACAGGTCGGCCCCATTGGCAAGCGGAAACCACAGATCGTTGTCGCTACCGCTTAGTTTTTCGTGCAGGCAGAAATGCACAGCACGCACGCCGCCAAATTCCGTAACCAGCACCGTATTGCTGGCGCGAATATCAGTTAGTGTTAACATTTTTCCCCCTGTCAGTATTGGCCCCCTCGCGGGGGCCGCCGTTTCAGTCAATCGCGCGGTAAATCAAACCGGCTTCGGCGTGCTGGTCGGCATATAATTTGAGCTTTTCCTGCTGGGTGATCAGCATGTCGCAGATGTGCTGATAGCCTTCTTCATGTGCGTGCCAGATCATGTGGTTCAGGGTGAACAGGGTCAGCACGATACCGGTAGCTTCTGCGGACAATTCCCCTTCGAACCAGTTGCCGCTAACCGATACCGTGAAGCGCTCTGCACTCAGTGGGTACATGAAGCCGCTACCGCAAGACAGTTCGACGAACTCCCAGGAACCGCCTTGATAATCGGCGCAGAGAGTGCGTGCGTGGTTGTAGACACCGGCCTCACCTGTGAGATACCAGGCGCCGAACAGGCGTGGCAGGAAGGCCATGCGGCGGTTATTGGGGATAATGCGTGCAGTGATGGCGGGTTGATTCAGTTCAGTAGACATTTTCTGTACTCCTGCGCCAGTCGGGGCGCTACCGTCGAAAGACCGGATTGCCTTTCGATGTGATTATTATACGTCTAATGAGCCATATTAATCAAGCAAAATATTCCCGCCTGCCTGAATATTTTCAGGCGGGTGAACTCTTTCCCCTGTCCATTTTTGGGGGCAGGATCACGCCTGCCCCTCTGATTCACATGATGACTAAGACTTTGTTTCAGCGTTAAAGTGTACGGCTGCGATCCTGACTAACGGGATCACCGTGTTTTCCTCATCGAGCACACGAAAGTTTATCGCTTCCCCCAGGTGCATCAGGTTAGCGATAAAATCAACGATGATTTCGGAAACCGGGTGTCCGTCGCTGCCCTGCTCATTCAGGCGCGCAAACAGCGCCAGCGTCTTAGCGGCCTTGATTGCCCGCTCCTCGTTCTCTTCGTTCATACTGCCGAAACACCATTCCCCCTTTTCAATCAGGGCCAGCGTTTCATAATAGGCTTCATTCTGGGACATGTTTTTTCCTCCTGCGCCAGTCGGGGCGCTGCCGTGAAAGTACGCTGCGTTACTGCGTAAATTAGCCGTTAATCGCCTGAGTGATACAGTCCAGCGCCTCAGACTCCTGCGGATAAAGTCGGCGTGCAGCTCCTTCGCCAGACTGGATCTCTTCCAGCCGGACAAACTGCGCCGCCAGTGCCACGACTTTTTGCAGTGCTTCTGCATTAACCTCAATCTTTCGATCGCGGGCGGCATCTTCGCGCACCTGCTTCGCCAGGCTCCAGACGGTATCTTTCCCGACGCCATAACGGCTGTGTGTACTGCATTCCGCGATTTCTGCCAGAACGGCTTCGGCCTCATCATCAGTGAGGCTCATATCACTGGTGCAGTCATGGACATCTTCAGCAGTCCAGATCAGAAGGCTGATCCGCTGCTGTGGTTCAAAACTATCGAGAAGCCTTGCGCAAATTTCATTTACGTTACCGTGCATTATAAAACTCCTGCGCCAGTCGGGGCGCTGCCGCGAAAGACCGGATGCCTTTCGATGTGATTATTATACGTCTAATGAGCCATATTAATCAAGCAATTTTTCACGCTTATAGCTGCTACAGGCAACGCTGTAGCCGTTCTCATCCAGTTCTGAAGGCCAGTCGTCACGCCCACAACCTGACAGCAGGCAGGCGCTGAGGTGCCCTAGTCGATAGTCGAGATGCTGGCATGAGGCGCAAAGGTCATCATCTGAGATTGAGCGGCCTGCGAAGATAGGCGGCGCTCCATCGGTGGGTATTTCACGAATATGTAGCGTTGTCATTTTTTCACTCCTGCGCCAGTCGGGGCGCTGCCGGTTAGCAATGCAGGGGGCTGTCGCCCCCTGCGGCAGTTCAGTCCTTACCCTTATCCTTCATGACTTTAATCAGCCCGGTAATGGCTGTAATGAGGGCGGCCACGGCCGTGATAATCTGGGGGAGGTTATGGAGGATTTCAGAAGAGGTCATAATGCACCTGTAAGGCTGTTTAGGAAGGTACTGATTTGAATCAGTAAAAACATTATACGTCTAATGAGCCATAATTGCAATACAAAAAAACGCCCCTTTTGGGGCGCTGTGATTATTTTACATACTGCCAGACATGCGGCGGGATCTTATCCCAGATGCGCCCCGATGCCAGCTCTGCGCGGCGGTGGTCGGCGGCAGCCTCAAAAGCCTCGGTGTCCTCCGGCGGCACCTGTCCACGATCCCGCATGGATTCATACATTTTTTCCAGTGTGTCCGGGTTACGGCTGCGCCGAAAACGGAGCAGGTAGAAACGCCTCCGCGCCTGATAAACTGTTTCCGCCATGTATCTGCGTCCTGAGCGCCTTGTTATTTCGCATAGTATTCACGTTTTGGTTGAATAAGTCTTCGACTGTACGCCCCTTGCGGGGCGTTGCAGGCGGTCAGCCCCAGGTGCTGTAAAAATGGCTTTCGTTAGGATCGGTCTTATAAGCCTGTTCGTACTCGTCAATGCTGACAGACGGATGCTCATGGTTTTCACGGATGCGTCGGGTCACGGGTTCGCCTTTAAAGTCGTTCAATACCGGCTTTAACTCGCCAGACATCGCACTGTCTGCTTTCACCTGCTGCGCAGCGATGCGGCGCAGTACGGCGGTTTTCTTACCACGCAGGGCGATCACCTGATAAAAACAGGTATTTGTCTGCTCATAACCCCAGCTGGAAACAAAAACATCACCAAGAGAAACGGAGCCGTTACGGAACTGAAGGGATTGAATAGCCATGTTTATTACTCCTGCGCCAGTCGGGGCGCTACCGCGAAAAGCATCATTGCCTTTCGATGTGATTATTATACGTCTAATGAGCCATAACAATCAAGCAATAAATACATGCCCGGCATGATTTTCTCAGGCCGGGGAATACTTCCTTTCCCTGTTTATATTTCAGGCCGCAAATGCGGCCTGCCGTCTGCATTACACGCGAGGGGGTAACATCCCAGGATAGTGACTGGCAACCAGATTATTGATCTTCTCAACCAGATCCGGGCGTTTAAACGTAATGTGTGCGCTGCCCTTTTTGTAATATCGCACGCTGAAGTATTCACACTCGAACACCTTACCGTTGAACTGGTTTTCACTGAAAAAGGCATCCAGTCTGGCACCGTCAGAAACACGGTAATCAGGCACGTTACGCCCGTCCAGCACGTAGAACGGCCGCGCCAGATCGTCAATTTTGGTGTGCCCGTCTGAGCTGAAGCGCACCCAGCCACTGCGCCAGACATCGAGCAACGGCGCGATGATGATACGCTTGCCAAACATGCAGGGGTTATTGGTTTTATAATCCCACGACAGGGATTTAAAGATATCAATCAGCCCTTGCGTGAAAGTATCAGCCTTGCTTGCGTTCAGGTGCCGGAACGTACTCATAACGTTATCCAGCGTTATCGGCGGCATTTCTTTGCCTGCCACCTGCCGATCCCATTCCTGACGCTGCTTGTTGCTCATCAGCGTATACATACCGGTTTCCGTCATCAGCCGATCCCAGATTTTTCCGTCGATAACGCGGGAAATAGCCGTTTCGGCCTGATCTGGCGTGGTGTCGCTCCATTTGATGGCACTCTCTACGGCTTTGTCGTAGTCATACAGGTACTGACAGCCTCCGGCCTGCTGCATCAGATCGCGCGCTTTTCGCAGCTTGTCTATGCCGTCGAGATAGACGCGGATACCTTCATCCCGCAACGAGATGATGCGCTCAATAGCAATGGATGGGATCACTTCACCGCCATGCTGGCAGGACATCAGATCGACCGACGGGAGAGTATTTTTAGATGACATTTCAGACTCCTGCGCCATGCGGGGCGCTACCGTTAGCGTTGAACAGGGCTGGCAATGCCAGCCCATCAATAATTATTTGCAGCTCTGAAGCAGTTGATCGAGTTTTGCAGCCAGCGCATACGTGGACTGATACGGACCACTTAAACGGCGGTTAGGGATTTCGTTGAGGGCATACAGGCACGCCTTCAGCAGCGCATCTTTCTGCGTGTCCAGTTCAGCTTTAAGCTGGGAGGGGGTCAGTGCTTTACTCATAATTTGTTACTCCTGCGCCAGTCGGGGCGCTACCGCGAAAAGCCTCATTGCCTTTCGATGTGATCATTATACGTCTAATGAGCCATTATAATCAAGCGTTATCTGATTAATTTTCTTTGTTTTTTCCTGGACTCCTTTCCCTGTAAATTTTGCTTTCAGATCCCCATCAGCCCGATGAAGGTGCTTTGCCGGCATGGTGCAGGGGTTCGGCATCAGACACTAGCGATAGCCCGAAACCCCGCAGGGGGTTCGGCGGAGCTGCCAGGCTTTGCCTGGCTAGCGGAGTGTGGCTGACGACTGCCCGACGGGCAGGAGCCGAAGGGGCCCAGAGGTGTTTTAGTACGGCAGGCCTGCCAGAAAACGCCGGCAACTGAGCAGAAATGAACAGGGAAGACACGCTGTGCGGGCGTCAAAATTAAGTTAACTGGCAGACACCAGGGCGGGATCACATCAGAAAGGGCCAGAATAGGGGGCAGAACTCGTCAAAGTCATAAAAACGATGATGGGTACAGGTTTTTTAAATGCGCGCCCAGAGAGCGGCTCAGCGCTTTTCAGGGCAATACGGGTTCGATGCCCGTATTGCCCTGCAGGCGGCAACCACCGCGTCACCCTTCAGCCCCGGCCAGATAGCGGCTTAGCCCCTCACGGGAAGCCAGCACCGACGCTCTGAACTGCGGTTCGCCGTCACCCAGCGCCTTCAGCTTCTCCACGATATTGATCATCGGCACGGCTGTGCGCTGCTTATAACTCTCGATGTCAGCAGCATATTTCAGTAATGCCGTATCACTCGCCTCTTCAGCTGGCAGATAAGCACGCAACCACAGCGCATCTGCGAACGGGTCTATCAGCTTTTGCAACGCTTCAGCTGTTGCTTCAAGCGCCCGCCGGTCAGTTTTAATGGTGCCAGTCTCCGGATCAACACACTTCCCTTCCCAGCACTCAGGTACAAACGACTCCCGATAATGAAAACCGTTGTCACCGTTTTCCGCACAGGCCAGAAGGTTCTCGATGCTTTCAGGTGTTCTGTGCCGTAACATCCTGGCCGTTGCCATACCGATCGCATTTATCATGATGCCATGCAGTCCCAGCGCCTCCTGACGGTACTCCGCAGCGATATCATCCTGGGCAATATCATTCCAGCGCATCGCCTGTGCCCAGGCAGTCCAGAGCTTTTCTGCCATATCACGCTGTTGCGTCGAGGGAATGCTGTTGGTCCGCAGGTTGAGCATTTTTTTCGTCGCATCGTTCAGTGCTTTAAAGCTGATCAGCCGTGAGCTTTTCGCCGGGACCACGTTGTGTTCAAAATCCACTGTGCCCGCCAGCCCGGTGACGGTACGAGCCAGATGCATTGCCAGCTGGTTGACCGGATCATTGTTGTTATATGCCATACTGATCGCCGCTGCCGGTTTGCTCGCGTTGTTATTAATATCAGCGAAAAACTGCTGGCGTAACTCAAGTGGCAGGCCAACGGTAAGCAACAAGCTGATCGTATCTTCCGTATTGGAATAATCGCGTACAAATTCAAAAATACCCAGCGCACGGTGCTGACCATCGAATAATTTTAAATCAGCGTCCATCGGAATTTTAAGAATCCCCACTGCCGGCGAGAGTTCGCTGGGAAGGAATTCAACATGACTATCAATATTTCCGGTAATTGACGGCAAAATATAGGGAGCTCGTTTTGATGTTGCGCCGGCAACATAATTCCGTATTTTTTTGGCCCGCGTTTTGTTCGCTTCTCGCTGGCTGCGATCCATAACATCGCCATCATTGTCCATTGCAAGAATACGACGTAACACGACCATAGGAACCGTCAGCATGTATTGTTCTATGCCGCCCTGTATTCCGCGTGTGGCCGGTACTCTGAAAAAATAGTTATCAGTATTCATAATATTTCCTTCGTATATCCGATACGTTCAGGAAGCACGTTTGCGCGTCGGTGTTTTGCGCTGCTATTTCCAGATCGGCGGTAAGCCGGCATCGATGCAAAGGACGCACCAGACGGAATACGCGATGTCACTTTCTCCGTTCACCCAGCGGCGCACCGTTCTGCCGTTCACGCCAACATGTCGCGCCAGCCCCTCCTGACTCAGGTTGAGCACATTTTCCAGCAGATAGCGGAGTTCATCCCCCGTCGGCGGGGTCCATTTATCAGCGGGACGGAAACAGCTTTCGCGGATCGCGCCCACGTTAAGCGGCACGGTATATTTATTGCCCATAGCAAGCCTCCAGAGCCGGCCGCACCACTGTGCGGCCGCGGTTATCAAATCAGACCATGTTCAGCAAAAGAGTAAATATCGCTGCCGCCCACAATCAGGTGATCAAGGACTTTGACGTCAACCATCCCCAGCACCTGCGCCAGACGCTCGGTGATCAGCTTGTCAGCCTGGCTGGGTGCAGTGTTAGCGGAAGGATGGTTATGCGCCAGTACCACGGCGGCGGCATTATGATGCAGGGCGCGTTGCAGAACGATACGCGGATGAACGGTGACGCTGCTGATAGTTCCCTTAAACAGTTCTTCAAACGCAATCACGCCGTTGTGGCAGTTAAGAAAGAACGCGCAGAATGATTCGCGTGGTTCTGCAGCAAGACGAAACCGCAGTAAGGAACGCGCGGCGTCGGCGCCGGTGATAAAATCCGTTGTGGTAATTTTACCGGCAATAATGGCGTCCGCCTGGCGGATAATGTTGAGTTCTTCTGCTGAAAATTTCATATATTTCCCTCGTTAGGGGACCTGAGCACCATGCCCGGCCACAAATATATAATAGGACATTTTGTCCTATATGTAAATACAGTGACATATAAAAAAGCCCGATTTAACGGGCTTTTATGGTTTATTTCTGTCCCCCTGCAATAACTTCCAGTTCCGTCTCTGAAAGCATAATTTTCAGGCAGGGTTTGGTACGGCTGAGAAGTTCAATCGACCTCGGATCGAGGTCCAGGGATTCGCAAAAATCATCTCCGCCACAGGCATCACGCATCCGGTCCCAGAGCTCGTCAAAATCCGTTGTATCCGGATTAAAACCATTGGCGTAACAGACATTGTGCATCCCATTACTGTTTTTCTCACCTTTCGCCGCCATCACATACACGCCATGATCTTTGACAAAAAGAAGCGGGCAATTAAAACGCTTAACTTCAGCAATAACGACGTTGAGCATAGGATCAGTAAAAACAAGTTCTGATTGCATGGTCATAGTGTATTTACTCCCTGAAAGCTATTTGTTGACCGCAGCGGCGGTGAGAATGTCAGAAAGCGACCCCAGCAGATATAATTCGGTGAGCTCGCCTGTTTCATTCAGAAGAAATAGCCCTGCAGGTCGGCCATTATGAAAAATAATGGCTTCATGCGATTGATGTAATTCACACTGACACAGCGAGAAATAAATAAGTGACCATTCAGGGGAAATAACGGTTTTATTGCCATGTTCCCGGATATAGCGGGCAACATCAGCCTGTTGCTGAGAATTGAGAGCAGTCATAAGGTGACTCCTGCGCCGGTCGGGGCGCTACCGTCGAAAGACCGGATTGCCTTTCGATGTAATTATTATACGTCTAACGAGCCATATAAATCAAGTTAATTTTGTTATTTCCCTGGTTTAAGGAGACTCTTTCCCCTGTAAATTTTGCATCACAAACGCACCGTTCGGGCGCTGCAGGCGAATAATATCGTTCTGGCGAGCGTCTTTTTCCCGGATGATCCGCCAGGTTTCGGTGACGGCGCCGGCTGGCTGATACAGTCTGACCTTCACCTCGGAACGCTCTGCAGACAGCACAATGCAGCCTTTCTCATCCCTTGCAGCTGCGTGCCGGGCTTCATCTTTTTCCCGCGGGCAGTCGTCAAATCCCGATATCCGGACCGGCTGGCCATCGATGTCAACCTGATAACCGGGCGAAATCACGGGCACGGGCTGTGACACATTCGGGAAATAGCCAGCCAGATCACACCCTGTCAGGGCTACGGGCACAAGGCCGGCATACAGCATTAACATTCGGCGTGTGGTGAACATAAAGGGTCCTCTCTGGTCGCCGCGGGCCTTATTTCACCTTCTCAACCAGCTGCAGTGAAGGATGTTCACCGGCCAGCAGTAACAGGAAATTGTATTCCCCGGTCTTGAGCTTCACGCCACGCTGTGCGGCCTTCTCTTTGGTCTGCCATGACGCCGGTTTATAGCCAAACAGCGCTGCAATTTCAGCGTGCTTCAGCCCCAGCGCCAGACGCAGGCGGCGAACGTCTTCGGCCGTGGCGGGATCTTTGACCATATCATCCGGACTGAATGCCCTGTTCAGGCGGTAATCAGGATGCACGCCGGCGATCAGCATCAGCATGTTATATTCACCTGGGCGAAGACTGGTCTTGTTGTACTGGCTGAGATCGTCGCTGATGGCTTCCTTACGCTGCCAGGCGCGCAGTTCGTACCCCATGACAGCCCCTAATGCGGTTTCAGTCATGCCCATTTTTTCCCGGAGCGTCTTCACTGTTTCCGGCTGCGGAACGACACTAACCATCTTAATCATTACCCTTCTCCCAGAAGTCCGAATTCAGAAAAATTTTCACCTGGCGTGTGCGGGGATAGTCCTGGTGCTTCAGCCCCTCCCGCGTGTCAGACAGGTACTGCGTTTCCTGCTGCACCTTGTTGATTTTGCCATTCCATTTGCGGGCGAGCGCCCGGTAACTCCCGTTCTCCAGCTGATAGACTTCAAACGTGTACTTGTTCGGACCGCTCCAGCCTTCGTTGTAATAGACCTGTTTCATATGTTCTGCCTGATCGATGCGCCCCGTAAACATGACATCCCGGCTGCAGTGCCTGAACCAGTAACCGCGGGGCATAGCCGGTGGCCGGTTGCTGATTTCCCGTCTGGATAGCGTGCAGACAGGCCGTGAACGCAGGTGACTTCCTGATCTCAGGTCAATCTGGCATGACGTGTTGTACAGGGACCAGCGCCGCTGCCGCAGGCAATGGCCATTGGTGATCACCGGTACGACACGGGAAACGAACAGGGGGAATGATTGCATGGTTTACTCCTTCGCCAGTCGGGGCGCTACCGAAAAATGAGCCTTGATAATACGACGAATGAGCCATATAAATCAAGTTAAAAATCAGGCGGCAGAGTTTCTGCCGCTGCTGTAGGTCAGTACCGTGGGGCCACGTCCTTTCCTTCGCCCCATAAACGGGAAAACTCGTTCACGTAGGCTTCAGTTACTGCAGGCGCGCCGCTGATCAGCACCACATTTTCCGCATTACGACTGTCTGCACTGGCGCTGAAGTTAAACGATCCGGTCAAGACGGCGCGGCGGTCAAAGACCATGAATTTATCATGCATGGCCTCGTAGTTATCGTTGATCCGCACCGCCACGCGGTTATTGGCCAGAAAGTTCACTTCGGTGTACCGGTTGTCGTTCGCTTTGCGATCGGCCACCACCACCACCGATACGCCCCGTTTTTTTGCGGCACGCAACGCGCCGGCAACAGGACGACTGGTCAGGCTGTACGCGGCAACAAGAATCTCATGCTGCGCGTGGTCGATTGAATCCAGAACCAGATTTAATGCGGTCCCGCCGGGTGAAAACCCGGTTTTCACTTCAGTCGCAGCTTGCACCTGAACATTGCCGGCAATATTGCCGGCCGCTGTTACCGGGTTTGCTGTCACGGTGCCGGCGATGAGGGTCAGTGTTAACAGTAAATATTTTTTCACGCTGCCCCCTTAATCATCATCCGGGAACAGATGCTGGACGTTCTTACGGGTTTCTTCCAGATTCTTATCCTCCGGTGCTGCCGGTTCGGGAGTCACGGCGGGACTGTTTTCCGGCGCAGCGCCGCCTGCCGGCGACACCGTATTGCTGCCACCGCCGGTGGCCTGCAGAAACGCCTCAACCAGACGCGCCATTTCTCCTGTATCCTGCTGCGGCAGCGTACTGCTGATGATCCGCTGAATATCCTGCATCGAGGTGCTCTCCGTCAGAAATTCAGCGATCAGGAACGGCAGGCGTTCGTCCTGCTTCATCAACGCGGCACCACAGAGCATCATGGCGCGCATCGCGCGGCCACGCTCTTTCTGAGGCAGTTTCTCAAGAAAGCCGTCGGCTACCCGGTCCGCCGCATTGCGCTCCGGGTAGATATAAAACGAGCACTTACGGTTATCAGTCATACTCAGCCCTTCATTGCCACCATACCCAGAACCAGATCGAACTGCGGGTTATCACTGACGAAGAAACGATCGTCACTCACCCCCGTGGCCTGCTTCACTGCGCCGGCCACCAGGCTGGCGCCGCCACCGACAACCATGACGTGCGTGAAGCCGGCAAAGCGGCCAACTGAATCGGTGACACGGTGCGTCAGGGCTTTTTCCCGCTCATGCAGTACCTTCATCACCTGGGCCCGCTGGTCAGCATTCTGGAGGTAACGGGAAAGAAACGTTTCGTCATTTCGCGCCTGGATCAGACGGTCGGCAAAATACGAACTGGTACGGGTGCTCACGCTGGTATCCAGTGCATGTTTTACGGCTTCGGTGATGATGGATACGCCGGTTTTAGGATCGCAATGCGTCTTGGTGAAGCCGGACATTTTGCTGCGAACGTGCGCGATATCCAGCGTGGTTCCACCGATATCCACAATCAGCAGGGAGTCCAGATCGTCCAGATCCTTCAGCACACTGAAGCCTGCAGGGACCGATTCTGGCAGTACACTGACTTTACGCACGGTAAAGCTCTCACGCCCCTGAACGGCCACCGCGCGCTTCACGTTCGCTTTTTTCCGCTCGATGTTGGCCATATCAGGCTGATCGTTCTCATCCAGGTACTCGCCCAGCGGCAGCGTCACCACAATGTCAACCGGCTGCGGTTCAATGCCGGACTGCATCAGCGCGTGGTGGATAGCGACAACGTTCACATCACTGTACTGATAGCGGGTTTCCGTGGTGCGCACGGCATCCGGGCTCAGCTGGTCAAAGCTGTACTTTTCCCCGTCAATTTCATAGTTGGCGGAAGCCGGCACTGATGAATCTGTCAGCAACGTCATGGACCATTCGGGCTTGAAGCTGTTCGGACTGATCAACGTTTTGACCGCACCGTCTTCCATCCAGGCCAGTTTGATGTTGGTGGAACCGTCGTCAACAAAAATACGCATTTTGAACCTCACATTATTTAGAAAAAAACCGTAGCAATCAGGAAAAATACAGCTTTCAAATGGATTATTACGCATCCCTGCTGACGTGTAAAGACAAAAAGACGAACGAATATAGAAAAATACAGAAAAATACCGAATAAAAATCAATAAAAGACGGTCAGGCCGCCCTCAAAACGGCCTGATATAGAAAGATGAGAGATTATTTTAGATTTATAAGGAAATATAAGGTATGAATACGGATTATTCCGGAAGCGTTAGATGACTGTCTGGCAGGCTGAACCGGACGCCATACTGACGGCCGACATCGAGCGCAAACACGCGCGTGTAGGTTTCTGTGGTTTCCAGCCGGGAATGCCCGGCATAAGCCTGTACAACTTTCAGCGGAACCCCATGCTGGATCAGGTGCATACAGAAGCTGTGCCGGAACGTGTGGCAGGTAACAGGGATACTAAAAGTGACAGAGTCACGTTTTGCGAGGTCCAGTGCCTTCCTGATCCAGTTACGCGGCGTGTTATCACTCTGCACCGGCCAGAGCAGCTGCTGTTTACCAATACGCAGGGTGGTCAGAAATTCACGCACCTTCCTGACATATTGAGGATCGGTCAGAGGAACAAGACGGAACACCTCTTCATCCTTGCCCGGCCTGCCGCGACCACGCTGACGCTGTTTAAGCGTCTTCAGCCGGACAAACGGCCGGGAACCGTCAAGCTGAAAGCTGGCGCCGGTCAGCGCCAGCGCCTCATTAATACGCGCGCCCGTGTTCCAGAGGGTATCGAAAAGGACCTGCTGGCGCAGGTCTGGCACATACCGCAGAAACACCGACACCTCCGGGGCCAGCAGGTATTTGGGTAAATCAGCCTGGCTGGCCATCTCCCGCAGCGCCAGCGCATCGGCATAATCGAAGTAGGCATATGTCACGCGCCCGGTCCCGATGGCGTCGCTACGTGAATTCTGAGAAATTTGCAGGGGGAAAGTGTTCAATTTTTTAAAATCCGCTAATCAGCCGTCAGGCGACTGAATTTTATGAAATTTCTCGCTGAAATCGACCGCTTCCTGCATATCAAACGTCATACTGCGGGTGGAAGCGGTCGAGCTCCAGCTTTTCCCGCCGCCGATCCCGTAGGGAGGTAGCGCCTGTCCGTGTAGCGGCTGGTTGTGTCGGGCGGCAAAAACCAGCTCCCCGACAGGTACTTTTAACATCATAGCAAACATATCCGCGCTGATTCGGCGGCCTTTCAATCCACTCATAACAACCTGTAACTGAATCCTGTACCACGACTTTTGTTGTAAATCTGCTGACCAGACTGACCTTCATCTTCACTGAATACCACCATACGGCGGCCGTTAGTCAGTGAATCCATTTTACGCTGTGCGCCATTATCGTCATAACGCACAGGCAGGCACGCACCTTTATGGCTGTTTTCACTCTCGACGCGGAACACCCTTACCCTGACGGCGTTCTTCCGCACCTGGTCAGGATCTTCACCACTGACCACACCCGTCAGTTTCTGAAGCGTATCTGCCGGACTGCTGTACTCAGCCTGGCTGAGATAGCGGCCGTTCGGGGTTAACCAGAAATCCTGGCTGTCACTGACACGGTAGGTTTCGCCGTGGCTGGCGATGCCTGAGACGTTACAGAAGCGGTCATAATCGGTGGGCTGGCCGGGGAGCATGGCGCACCCTGTCAGCAGCAGTGCCGGCAGGGCGGCGACGTATCCTTTGAATTTCATGTTGTCTCCTGTTCAGGATGAACCATTTCGGCCGGTGGCCGGTATCCCGGATACGGGATAAACGGCGCATCGGTGGCAATAAGGTCTAGCAGCTTCTGGCCACTGACCAGGATCATGCGGCTGTCTCCGCGAATGAGCGATTTGGTGCCTTCGCGCGTTTTGCCGGTATGGCAGAAAAAACCGCGGGCACCGGTGGCGTTCAGCAGGTCGCTGAAGTCACGGACGTGGCCAACGGCAATATAGCTGGTATAGCGTTTGGCCTGGATAAGCCAGGTCTGGCCATCAATCTTCACACGGCCATCAATCCCGCCGTCACCGGTATACCGGCGGTTACGGATCACTTCAAAGCCCCGGCGTTCAAAGCCTTCAAGCAGCAGCTCTTCGAACACAAACGGGTCAATCTTGCGCAGATAGGCAATTTTCTGCCTGAAATACGGAAACGTATTAATTTTATCGATCACACGTACCGCACTGGCCTGTTTCCGTTCGTGCCGGCGCCGGCGTCGCCGTGTACCCAGCCAGAGGCCATACAGCAGGATACCCGCAAGGATAAAAGAGCCGACAACATGGATGGACTCATTCATTATCGATCCTCAGCACTTCATACTTCAGCTGCCGCAGCAGCCTGTCTTTGCTCATGGTTTTCAGGGTGGGCCATTCCGCTTTCAGCGTCAGCGCGACGGTGGCAAGTTGTATGGTCCGGGGTACTGTCTCACCGTCCTCATATTTTACCAGGCTGGTACGGCTGATACCGAGCTCAGCCGCGGCGCGTTCCTGGGTCCAGTTCAGGCCCCGTCGCCACAGGATCAAGTCAAAGCCGGTCAATCCGCCGCACTCCCATGCTCAGTGCCGGGCTTCGTGCCGGCGGGTACGGCCTCTTTCCCCTGTGCCTTTTTTTCCGCCGGGGCCGGGTAGGCCGAGGCCAGTTGTGCCCGGAAATCACGCCACGCTGACAGCCAGAGCGCATCAGATACCTGGTCAGACGACAGATTAAGGACCGCATTGCGGTCACGCCAGTGGCTAAATGTCTGAGCCGGCAGGCCGGCACGCCGGCGCAACTGCTGCTCGTCGAAATAGGCACACTGAGCCAGGAGGTGTCTGACGTTCTGCGGGACAACTTCATCCCTGGCCCCTTCCGGCACAGCCAGCATCCCGGCGCTGCATATCCCCTGAATGCCCGCCTCGGTATAAATCTGCTGCAGATTGGTATCATCACCCTGCGCAGCGCCGGCGGTATGTGCCACAACCAGCATGATGCCGGCAATAAGTGGTTTCTTTATCATGCGTACTCAGCTCCTGGCCGAATCCTGGTGGACTGGCCTGTTATAATCTGCCTGTATTTATAGCCTGAAAATGTTCATATTTGAACATTTTTTATGTATATTAATTCCGCAAATTCGCCAAAAACACAACAGGAGACACGATGGATATCAACTACTACGATGAACATCAGGAAGAATTTGAGGCGGTTAAACTGGCGCTGAAGGGTGAAATGGAAAGGATCTGGGGTTCCATGCTGAAAGAAAGCGGGGATAGCCTGGATGATGAAGCCACGTACCTGAACCTGTTTGAAGAACTGCAGTACACCTTCTCTCCGTCCAGCTTCAGTAAGCTCACCCCGTCGCAGGATCTGGATGAAGATAAAATAGCGGCCTTTGTGGCCAGAACCCGCGGCTATAAGCACGGCATCACGATCAAATGCCGGCCGGGTCGCCCGCAGAAGTGGCTGAAAGGCCGAATCAAACCACTTGAGGACGCGGAAGGCACAAACCTGTGCTGGATCGACACGGCCACCATCGTGCATATCGGTGCCGGTCAGCAGTTTGACGATCAGTATTACCTCACAGTGACCACACAGACCGGGCAGAGTTACCGCGTGAATGAACTCCGTCTGCCAGGTCGTCTGCTGGAAGCAGCCCAGGACAGCCTGTTCAGGGCACTGGATTCAACCACCGGCGGTAACTTCTGATAGGGAGTTGCACCACGCTTATCGGGGATTTATACTCGCAGTGATTAACAGATTAATTTTCCGTTTACTCCGACAGAAAGTTAAGTAATAAGGGTATCCGGATTTAATGGTTGATGGGGCTCCTTCACCCCACCAACCTTATACCACCCTCAGATGGTTGATAGATCGACCCCGTAATTGAGTTCCTCTGCGAAATCCGACAGTCCGTAACAGATGGTTTTCTTGTAGAATGGAGAGACCTTCGCAGTTGAGGCCTTCTTCTTGTGCTTCGTGGTGTAGAGCATTCGTGCCCGCATCACCTCGAAGGAGTAACCACGCCCTTCACGGTTCTTGTCCTTGGCCAGTCGGTTGATGGATTCCGTGTAAGCATTGGTGACGGGCATATCCGTCTCGAAGTAGGTCATGATCTCTTCGCGCCAGTTGCCCACCGCTCTGACCAGATCGCTCCAGATTTCCTTCTGGCCTTTCGGGACGGTGGCTATCCACTCGTCCAGGGCGGCTTCTGCCTGGGAGCGCGTGATGGCATCCCAGATGCCGTAGAAGTGCTCCTTGTGCTCGTAGGCGGCCAGCAGTTGCGGGAATGCGCCTGTCCAGGTCTCCATGATCAGCCGCTCTCGGTCTGAGACTTCGTGAGCGCGTTTCAGCAGGATTTTCCGGTCTCCCTTGAGGGTTCGGCTCTGGGAGGGTTTCAGCTCCTTTCTTAGGCCCTTGCGCACCTTCTCCAAGGCATCATTGGCCATGCGCACCACATGGAATTTATCGACCACGATACGGGCCTGTGGTAGCACCGTCTTGACCGCCGTACGGTAGGGGTTCCACATGTCCATGCTGACGATCTCGACCTTCTGCCGGTCTTTCAGCTTCATCAGGTAGTTGGTCACCAAGTCCTGCCGGCGGGTGGTCAGCAGGTCGAGCAGGGTTCTCTCCTCGATGTTGGTCAGAATGCAGCGGTAGCGCTTGTTCAGGTACAGCTCGTCTATACCCAGAATGCGAGGCGTCTCGAATCGGTGCCAGCGCCCCAGGAACTCGGCGCGAGCGCTGAAGATGTCGCGTACCGTCTTCTCGTCCAGGCCAGTCTGCGCCGCCACGAAGGTGTAGGGGTGGTTGAAGGATTCTTTCTCCACGTACTCATGCAGCCGCCGCGTCATGCGGAAGCCGTCCACCATCTCCGGTAGCTGGGGCCTGAAGGAGGTCTTGCAGGCCCGGCAGGTGTACCGGCGACGAACCACCCAGAGGGTGACCCGCTTGCCGTGGATGGGCAAATCACGATAAGGAACATCACGCTTGCCGAACCGCACGATTTCACCCTGCACGCCACATTTCTCGCACGCGATGGGATCGGGTGCGTCCACCTGGAAGTGCATTTCGTCGTCTGTCGACTTGGAGTCCCTGACCTCATAATTTGAGAGGTTAATAAGGCCAGTAACGAGACCCATCATTAATAACCTCGATGTCAGGCGCTGGATAGTTTCATTAACACCAACCCTGAAACAATGAGGATCGCAGCAATGATTCTCGCTGCATTAACCGGTTCAGCCAAAAATGCGATTCCGACAAGAAAAGCGCCTACAGCTCCTATTCCCGTCCAGATTGTGTAGGCAGTTCCGAGTGGAATAGTTCGCATGGCGACTGCTAACAGCCAGAAGCTGGCCACCATTGTAGAAATCGTGATGATCGATGGTAAGAGCCGACTGAAGCCATGAGATTGCTTTCAACCATATTCTCCGGTGAGAAAGTGGGAATTACAGGCTGCCAGCAAAGGAGATATCAACCAGATATTCCGGTTACCCCGATCTTCACGGGACAAACGACGACGTGGGGCAGGGGATTCACTGCTTGACATGCTTATATACCAAAAGTAACTTATTCGACGTAACTTACTAAAAGTAGATTAAGCTCAAATGGAGTCAAAGTCATGCACGCACTGATCGTAGTTGCTCATCACGACCCGCAATCTCTCACCCACAGTGTGGCCGCCGAGGTGGGCGCGGGCTTGACCGCCTCTGGCCACACCTTTGAAATAGCCGACCTTGCCGCTGAAGGGTTCGATCCACGCTACACCATCGCCGACCATCGGGTGCACCGTACTCGGGCGACGCCGCCAGCCGACGTGCAGGCCGAACAGGCCCGCATAGACCGCGCCGACGCGCTGGTGCTGGCGTTCCCCATCTACTGGTGGTCAATGCCAGCGTTGCTCAAGGGTTGGGTCGACCGCGTATTCGTCAATGGCTGGGCGATTGATTACGGCCCCGATACACCGGTGCAGAAGAAACTCAGGCATTTGCACGTACATGTGCTGGCCCTGGGGGCGGCTGACGAAAGCGCCTTCGATCGACACGGTTATGCCAAGGCCATGAATACCCAGATCGACTACGGCATCTTTGATTATTGCGGGGCGCGGGTACTCACTTCCGAGTTGTTGTTGGACTCGGAAAGTGGCACGGCCCAGGCGCATTTGCACAAGGCCCGGACCGTGGGGCAGGGGTTGTTTGAGCGTGAGGCCATCGCGGGATAATTCAAGCGTCGCGAAACAGGTCGTGGGCGTCGAGCAAGCGGTAGGCAATCTCTGGGTTTTTCTCCAGGCCACGGCGAATGGAGGCGGGGATCGACTGGCGGGTCTTGCGGCACATGCCCGGCAGTTCGTCGATGACGATCTGGATCCCGCGCATGCTTTTGACCTCGGTATGCCCGGGCGCGATGTGGACGCGGATGCCGAGTTGGTCGTACATCCGCTGTTGCAAGTGTTCGAGGTCTTGCAGGCTCTTGAGGTTTTCCAGGCGCTCCAGCAGGATTTTTTCCTGCTGTCGCGTCAGTTGCAGAATGCGCAGATCAGCGCCGGGAGCTTCCAGCAGTTGTTCACGGTTGCAGACACAGGCGCCGGGTGGGCAGGGTTGGCGAAGGGTCATTGACGCTCCCGGCAAGGTTCAGTTGTAGGAGCGAGCTTGCTCGCGAAAAACTCACAGGCGCCGCATTCATTCAGCAAACACGCGTTTTGGTTAACGTTTTTCGCGAGCAAGCTCGCTCCCACAGGTTTGTGTGTCAGTAGCTCAAGTGAACGCCCAGGCTGGCCAGCGCTTTCCAGTAGTCAGGGTAGGTCTTGGCTACGCAATCAGGGTCTTGGATGCGAATGCCCGAGACTTTCAGCCCGGCCAGGGCAAAGCACATGGCGATGCGATGGTCGGCGTGGGTATCGATCAGTGCGGTGCAGGCGGTGCCAGCCAAAGCGGGGTCGCTGGCAACCAGCAGGTCATCACCTTCGATGGTCGCCAGGCCCGGGCGAATTTCGTTGAGGCCATCGTGCAGCGCCTGCACGCGGTCACATTCCTTGACGCGCAGGTTCGCCAGTTCAGTGAAGCGCACCGGGGTATTGTTGAATGCGGCGAGCACCGCCAGGGTCGGGATCGCATCCTGCATTTGTGAACCCACCACCGTGGCCTGCATGTTCGGGAATTGCGCGATCACGGCCTGTGCCTTGGCGTCGGGCTGGGTGAAATCCTGCGCGGCTACACCAATATCGATACGGCCACCGGTCAGTACTTCTGCGGCCCACAGGTAAGTGGCGGTGGAAGCGTCGGGTTCGATCAGGTAATCATGGGCGGTATAGCCCGTGGGGGCCACGCGCCAGGTGGTGTCGTCCACGATGTCTACCTGGGCCCCGAACGCACGCATGCAATCGAGGGTCAGGTCCACATAGCCACGGGCGCCGATGTCCTTGCCGGTCAGCGCCACTTCAATCGGTGCTTCGCCGCACGCCGCCAGCATCAGCAGGGCCGATACGTACTGGCTGGACAAGCCTCCGTCAATCTCAAAACGCCTGGCCTGGACCTTGCCCGCGCCATGCACCGTTACCGGTGGGCAACCGGTGGGGCTGTCGACCTGGATGCCGTTCTGGCCCAGGGTGGCCAGCAGCGGGCCGATCGGGCGTTTTTGCATGTACTCGTCACCGTCCAGTACCACGGTGCCTTGCACGGTGGCGACGGCAGCCGTGAGAAAGCGCATGGCGGTGCCGGCGTTGCCGAGGAACAACGGCTGGGCCGGCAATTGCAGCGAGCCTTGGCTGGTGACGACAAAGGTGGTGTCGTCCGGCTCGTCGATGGTGACGCCCATCTGCCGCAGGGCGACCGACATATGGCGTGTGTCATCGCTTTTGAGCGCGCCGCTCAAACGGCTGGTGCCCTTGGCCAGTGCCGCGAGCAACAGAGCACGGTTGGTAATGGATCAACCATATTCTCCGGTGAGAAAGTGGGAATTACAGGCTGCCAGCAAAGGAGATATCAACCAGATATTCCGGTTACCCAGTAATAAAAAGGTCTATAATTAAAAGGCGCCCTTCCTCACCAGTTGGACGCCTTTTGTGTATGCATCATCAGTTATCTGTAAATCCTGAAAGAAGTGTGATGGACACGTCGTCTTCTTCACGCGCTACCATCACCGGTACATCCTTCCAGCGTGCCACGTTTTCTCCCCACTTTTGCAGGTCAGCACATGACAGATTGTGCCTCTGACATAACCTCAGAATGGTGTCATTCGAATACCAGTCTATGCGGGACAGGTGTTCACGGATCACCCATTCATCCCACGGCCGGCCGTCAAATGCAGGTTCACGCCGCCGCCATTCCGGATTGTTAATGACCAGATAATCGCCAACATAAAGACGGTCGGTCAGCTGATATATATCAACGAAGCCAACCTCACTGTCAGGGATCACCTCCAGGAAGAGATAACCCGCTACGGGGTGTACCGCGCCCAGAAGCACCATAGGCTGAGTCACCATGTTATTCCCCCTGTTCGTCTTCAGCTGGCCTCCAGGCCCGCTGCCCTTTATAACCCAGTAGGGCTTCACACATCAGATCGGTTATACGCGCAATCGCGTAATCCGCACTGTCAGCCCGCAGGGAAATCACGGCCGTTTCCCCCCGGTGCGCGGCGTTCCAGAATCCGGGCAGCAGCGTCTGGAACCGGGCCCGGTCATCCCCCTCCGACAGCAGGGCTGCATCCGGCAGCCGTTCGCGGATCACCGCTTCACTGGCCTCGCGCAGGATATCGTCGCGGCTCCAGATGCACAGCGTTGCGGGTCCACTGCGCAGAAGAACGGTTGCCGCATCTGCCATATTCAGCATATCCAGCTTCACCATTTCCACGCCCGGACGACGCAGCACAAATCCTATCGGACGCCGGTACTTGCCCAGCTGCAGCAGATCGTCGTCCGTAAGCAGTTCCAGGCCACGCTGCAGGACAAGATGCAGTACTTCAGCCTCTTTAATCGGCCGCAACAACCCATGCCTGGCGTTAGCTTTGACGGTCAGCGCCTCAATGCGATTCCAGAGCTCATCATTTATATGTTTGGTGGCCATCGGAATGCTCCCCGCCAAAATAAAACCGTTTTCCATCCGCTGCTTTGCCCAGGCATACCGTGTGACCCGTGGTTATCTGGCCGGCATCCATCAGGAACGGCGCGCCCGGACCGCGAAACACGCCCTGATCGACGGCGGCAGGTTCGCCGGCAACGACCGGCCGGACCATGCCCATATCGTAACTGTCCGGCAGGTTATCCGGCAGGCAGGCCTGCGTGTAGTCATCCGCGACTTTCTGCGCCTCTTCCTGCGTGGGGTAACGACCCAGCACGCCGGTGATCTCTTTTTTCAGTCCGAAGCCGTAGCCGCGAACTTTGTACGCTTCATATTCCATCCCGTTCACTCCGTTTGCCGTTGTTTACTGAATAACCACACTCTAATAAATTAGGTTTCTTGCGTAAATTATAAATATTTAGATTTAGCACTAAATGCTAATTCAATGAAGCGACATACCAGTAATCATCACGCTGCGTGACGACCGCACGATTTACCCCACCGGATGATTCGCCCCCATATCTTTTCACCCTGTGATTTTTACGCCCGCAACCACCGGAAAATACCTTTTTGCCGGTGCCGCCGTTGCGGAAAAAACGTAAATGCCGGAAAAAGCGAAATCAACAGGGAGAGGAAGTCAGGGGAACGGTCGCGCGGGTGCCGGCGCGGGCACCATATCTTGTGCCGTTTCCAGCTGACGGAGCCACTACATATAGCGTTATCCACAGAAACGGTGGATAAGTGGCGGCGCTGCGGAGAATACCGCTAAACCGCAACGGTGAAAAAATGTGGTCCCGCGCGCAAAAGTGCGGTACAAATGGCTGTACATTATGTAAAGCCAAATGACTGTACAAAAAGGAAGGAGCATGACCGGTTTGTTTGAACGTAAAAAGCGGGCCAAAAACGCCCAGCTGACCGTGCGTCTCGATGAGCAGCTGAAGAAACGCGCCGAACTGCGTCTGGAGGCAATGGGGATGACCGCCACGGAAGCAGTGGAGCAGCTTTACCGCTTCATCGCCGATCACGGCCGGATGCCCGTCACGGAGCGTATCGTCACATTTGACATCCAGTCACAGCGCGGCCGCGCCATCGCCCTCAATCCCGCCGACGCTGTGACCGAAAACACCCGGCGGTTTCTGCAGTCGCTGGGAGCTATGGAAGTGGTCTGCTGCGATCCCGCAGCATTTGAACAGGCGGTGCTGGAGTACTTCAGCCTGTATGTGGCCGACCAGGCTGCCTGTTTACTGGCCGGTGTACTGAACGTCACGTTCATGGTTAATGCCGCCAGTCGCGTGAAAGATGACTGGCATGACAGGCTGCAGTCCCTGTTACAGCGCGACTTTGATTTCAGCGAAGAACAGTCAGTGACGTTCATTAACAGCATCGTAGACAGCGAACATGTCGATCCTGCCATCGTCAGTCGAAATAATGCGGCCTGGCGGAGCGGAAAAAGCACCGGTTCCGGCGCCGGCGAATCGCCAGAGCCGGGAGCCGCGGAATGAACAAACGCCTCCACCTCATCACCACCTGTACCCGGCGCAAGGCAGGCAGCGTGGAGGATACCGTTTTTCCGGGCGACGCTTCCCTTGATGACGCCTTTGACGGCTGGTACAGGCTGATCGCCCAGGCCGCCCGCCGTCCAGGCAGGGTGCAGGAAACGGGAGAACTTTACCGGGGCGCACACTGGCTGCGTGCCTGCGGTATCGCGTCGCGGTGGCCGGGTATCGAGCTGTGGGCCATGTCGGCCGGTCTGGGGCTGCGCCACCATACCGATCCGGCGGTCGCGTATGAGGCAACGTTTCACGCCATGCCCTTCGCGCCGGCGACCGTCTGGAGTTTACTGACGGCACGGCCACCGCTGGCAGGCCGATGTGCCTCCCTGGCTGAGCTGATGCAACGCTGCCCGGACGATCGCTTTGTGATCGCCGGTTCACCCGTGTATATCAGCGCGGCCGGGCAGGATATTCTGGCCGGCGTACCGGCACTGCGTGATGCGGCCGCTCAGCTGATTATCGTGACCTCACAGGGCTATCGTGGCCCGCTGCAGCCGTTTCTGAAAAGAAGCAGCGCGGACATGATGAAAGCGCTGAAATCGAACATGACGTGCCTGAACATTGCCTGCGCCGGCGCCCTGATTGACGCCATGATGCAGGCAGACGCCCGGCAGGCGGCGACCATTTAATACAGACAGAGACTGGCGCTACCGTCGCCAGAAGGGGATTTTACATGTTCAGCATCATTTATCACGCCGGCGCTGCCGTCCTTTTCCTGGTCATGAGCCTGGCGGCCGGCGCCGGCCTCCTGCTTCATGGCCATGAATATACGACAGGTCATTTCTGGAACATGACGGGGCTGTGCATTGTGTCAACTCTCGTCTGGATCTGGGCTGTAGCTCAGGCAAAAGAAGCCTGGTACATTTCACGAAACATCAAAAAAGGACTCTGACCATGAAAGATGAAATTCGCCACGAAAAACCCGTTGAAGTGAATATGCAACTGACACACAGAGAAGCGCAGGCCTTGTCGCAACTGGTTAAGCGGCTGGGATTCAGCGACTGCCGCGGACTGGCAACGTCAGATATTGAGGCATATCTGATGATGGATGGAATCAACCAGATCATGAAAGCACTGGCTGAAGAGGGCTATGCACCGCGATAAGGGGCCGGGACTATCTGGAATTAGCCGAAAATACGGCCCTATCACGCGGGCAGTAAGGAGAGGTTTTAATGTTATACATGGGTTTGTGCAGCTTTATGATGTTCATGGCGTTAAGTGAGATGATCCGCACGATGACGGCCATTGGCAATGGCAGTTTCGCCGGCAACCGCTTCATACCGCTCGCCTTAGTTCTGTTGACACTGGCGCTGGCATCGCCTTTCTTTGCCACATTTTATACACTGAGCCGGCCTGTTTCGATGGATGCACTCTCCAGCCTGTCCGTTGGTGCGCAGTGGGCAGGTATCGCCGCCGCCATTCTGCTGTGCATTCTGTATGGCTATCGTGCCTGGAAAAACGGCCGTTTCTGGTATACCGGCGCGGCCATTGCCTCAGTGGTGATTGCCGTTATTTTTGCCAACAGCCTGCTTTTCGTGTCCAGGCCCGATGCCGGCATCGTGGCCACTTTTGTGCTGAACAACGATGACAGTAATGACGTGCAGTGCGACCGTTCGGTACTGCTGGTTCATTACAACAAGGGAACCCCTACGGAGTGGCGCTGCCCGACCGGTATCATGTTCATGTCTGATGCGTCAAAACCCTTTCTTCCCTGGCCGGATTATCACGGCGGGCGGAGTCAGCATCTGACGACAGCACTGGATCAGATCACAGACAGCGCCATGCGCCTTGACCTAAGCCAGAAACCATAATTCTCCCGCCACCAGGGAAAACAAGCCGCCGTCAAGAGCGGCATTTTCTTTTTCGGACTCCTGATTTCCCGTTACGAACACGATGTTATTGATGCCTCACATCAATTAGGTTACTTTATCATTAATTCCTTAATGATGTGACACATGAATAAGATGCAAAGTAAAGCCCCCTCGATGCGGCTCTCCGGTGTGCAAAAAGACGTATTGTTTGTTCTGTATGGTCTGGCAGAACGTCAGCTGGCGGGCCCGTTCCCGGCGATGCAGCTTTTCAGCATCCTCAATAAGGGACGCCTCCAGCCCGTTGCCGATACCAATTTTCGTCGCTCCTGCCATACGCTGAACCGTCACGGCCTGCTCAGCAAATACCGGGATAATCAGTCACTGACGCTCGCGTTTGGACTGACGGAGGCAGGCCTGGAGATCGCCAGAGAGGTTTATCACAAACGCCTGACGGAGATGGAATAACCATGAAGAATGATGAGCTGGCCACACGACGCGCAGAGGCGATAGCCGGCGATCGGTGTTTCACGAAAGGGCGCCTGCGCGATGAATTCAGAATGAAGCCGGCTCCCGGTGCTGAACCGGTGAAATGGTACAAAAGCGCCTATGGCGGCAAGTACGCCGTATACCGCATTGCAGACTGTGTTCCGATGCGGGAAAAACGTCCGCCGACCGAGAAGCAGCAGCAGGCCGGCCTGCGTCTTTCCGTCCTGTCCCGGCTTAACAGCGCCAGTGGCCGCATGGCACGGCGGGCACACGACTGGCTGAGTCAGGCGCCGCTCTTTCTGGATACCGAAACGACGGGGCTGGGTAATACCGCGGAAGCGCTGGAAATCGGCCTGACCGATGCGGCCGGCCGGGTGATATTTGAAACCCGCCTGAAGCCGACGGTCGCCATCGAGGCGCAGGCCGCCGCCGTGCATGGTATCGATGAGCCGGCACTCAGCGGCGCACCATCCTGGCCAGATGTGGCGATTCAGCTGCGCCACGCCATCGGGGCCCGGCCAGTGATTATCTTTAACGCCCCCTTTGATACCCGCATTCTGAAACAGACGGCCGCCGCACATGGCGATCCGGCCGACTGGCTGGGAGAACTGACAGTGTATTGCGCGATGGAGCTGGCAGCAGGGTATTTTGGGGCCACCAATCGCTATGGCACCATTTCGCTGGCCAGCGCGGCCAGTCAGGCAGCATTGACCTGGGAAGGGGAGGCACACTCGGCGATCGCCGATGCACGGATGACGGCTGGGGTGGTGAACGCCATTGCCGCATACCATCTGGCATTGCTGCAGGAGCAGGAACGGCTGCAGGCCTGACAGACTGGCCTGCGCATCGCTGTTATCGCATAAACGCCGCGGGAATATCCTTCCACTGCGTGGTGTAGGCCGGGGACAACATTTCACGGCGCATGGCATATTCCGGATCAATACCTTCTCCGGCGAAGAAGATCCTTGACCTTCCTTCCCTGTTTATTTTGTCGAGGGTGGCCATCAGTTTTTCGCTGCCCGGCCGCACTGCAGCCGGCGAAAACAGATCCAGCTGGGTTTCATATCCCTGCAGATCGCTGAGCATCACGCCGGCTTTTGCATACCGCACGCCCTCACGC
>PPYE01130039.1_pt1 | contig 62550 bp, 41 predicted proteins | sample 1559881 | NCBI WGS metagenome assembly PPYE01 (sample SAMN08240022, study PRJNA423297) | Human gut metagenome, whole genome shotgun sequencing project. | reverse complement strand
CGGATTTTCCTGGTTGGTAAGCTTTCTTTTAAGCGTATAGCCTAGCCAGTCTGAACATGAAGAATTTCAGGGTCAGCGGATTTTCGGGTCAGTTTGAAAACTTGGGATCAGTTGTAAGTTTTAGATGGAGAAGTATGAGAAAGTGATGGCAACATCCTTTTTCAACACATAAAACAAGGTGCTGCCACCACCCCTAAATCTCTTTATCCATCAGCGTTTCCGATAAAAGGTGGTAGCAGTGGCAGCAGATTTTAAAAACTCTATTGTGGAACTTTCCGGCAAATACAGTCTGTCAGATGATCGTTGATAAAACCTGAAGCTTGCAAATGGGCGTAGCAAATTGTAGTTCCGAAGAACTTGAAACCTCGTTTTTTCATATCTTTACTCATGGCATCGGATTCGGGGGAGGATACCGGAATCTCGCTCAATGACCGGAATGTGTTGATAATCGGCTTTTTGTCGGGAAAGAATGACAGGGTAAGCTTAGTCCTGCTTGGGCACTTTCCAATACAAGAAACTCAAACAGCGTCTTGTCATCGGTAACTAACTTTCCCCACTCCTGGTCATGGTATTTTACATACAATTCGTCTGTTCCGCACCAACCGCAACGTCCGTTTGTTATATCTTGCATAATTCTAATATTTGTGATATGGAACAAATGTAGTGGATTCATGGCATTATGCCAAATTTAAAAGGACTATTTTGTGGCATAAATACCTATAAAAAGTTATTGTATAGTATATATATTCCGTAAAATGGGGGAAAAGATTACCTATATCAGGTGATTGTTTCCTCTTTTCTTTTTACGGACCTTTGCATTCTCAAAAATTAAGAATTTAGAATTATAGGTATTCATGGTAAAAAGACAGTTACAAAGGATCAGTTTAGGCTCTCTTTTTTTTATAATCGGAGCGATATCTATCTTTGCACAACCTAAGACAATGGTATCCGGTAAAGTGATATCCAAAGAAAAACAGGAAGTCGTAGATTTTGCAACCGTATATTTGAAGGGTACAACTTATGGCTGTACAACGAATGAAGAAGGTATCTATCATCTTCATGCACCGGCAGGGAAATACACGCTGGTTGTTTCGGCTATAGGATATAAGACTATAGAAAAGCCTGTAACTTTAGTTCATGGTGAAAGAATTAAGATGAATGTAATGATTGACCCGTCAGTGACTGAGTTGGGTGAAGTGGTAGTGGTGTCTAACGGGGTTTCCCGTGTGAAACGTTCCGCATTCAATGCGATAGCTGTAGATACAAAAGAATTCCAGAATTCTACCAAGAATCTGAGTGATGCTTTGGCTAAAGCTCCGGGAATGAAACTCCGTGAGTCGGGTGGGGTAGGTTCGGATATGCAATTGATGTTGGATGGTTTCAGTGGCAAACATGTGAAGATATTTATTGACGGTGTACCTCAGGAGGGAGTAGGGAGCTCTTTTGGCTTGAATAATATTCCTGTGAATTTTGCAGATAGGATTGAAGTGTATAAAGGGGTGGTTCCTGTAGGATTTGGCACGGATGCTATAGGTGGTGTTATCAATATTGTAACCAATAAGAAGAAACGTAATTGGTTTTTGGATGGCTCCTATTCATACGGGTCGTTCAATACGCATAAATCGTATGTGAATTTCGGACAAACTTTCAAAAACGGCTTTACTTATGAAATAAATGCTTTTCAAAACTATTCGGATAATGATTATCAGGTGGACGCACCGGTAGAGGACTTTGAAACCGGAAGAATTGATAAAGATAAAAGGGTACGTGTGAAGCGCTTTAATGATACCTATCATAATGAGGCGGTTATAGGTAAGATGGGTATTGTGGATAAGAAATGGGCAGACAGATTGATGTTGGGCTTTACTTATTCACACATGTATAAGGAGATACAGACCGGAGTACGTCAGGAAATAGTCTATGGGGAAAAGCATCGTAAAGGACATTCGTTGATGCCGTCATTGGAATATAGTAAACGTGGTTTATTCATCAAAGGTCTGGATGTGGCATTGACTGCCAATTATAATAAAAATGCAACGACAAATATAGATACAGCTTCCTATAAGTACAATTGGTTGGGTGATAGAAAATTAATGAACTCACCCGGTGAACAATCCAATCAATATTCACGGGCGGATAATAACAATTGGAATGGAACATTAACCGTTAATTACCGTCTGGCGAAAATACATATGCTGACCTTTAATCATGTGTTGAATACTTTCCGCCGTTCTAACACTTCTTTGTTGGCTAAGATGGAATCGGAGGATGCCATAGCTAAAGAAACCCATAAGAATATCTCCGGATTGTCCTATCGGTTGATGCCGTCTGATAATTGGAATCTCTCAGTATTTGGAAAATATTATAGTTTGTATGTGGCAGGTCCTATGGCTACGACTACGAATCAAGATGATTATGTCCGTACTACCCGAAACATGAATTCCATAGGATATGGAGCTGCGGGAACTTATTTCATTCTACCCGGTTTGCAGGCGAAATTGTCATATGAAAAAGCATATCGTCTGCCTACTATTGAAGAAATGTTTGGAGATGAGGATTTGGAAATGGGAGATATCAGTATAAAACCGGAGAGTAGTGACAATTTGAATTTTAATTTGAGCTATAACAGAACATTTGGCAGGCATTCTGTATATATGGAAGGTGGAGTGATTTATCGGAATACAAAAGATGCTTATAAAGAACGGATGCCGAATCTGCCCTATATGTTTGCTGATTCGGATGTTACTTTTTATTGGCGGGATTTAGGAAAGAAAGGCAATCTGTTGACCGTGTCTTATGATAATCAATATCTGCATAGCTTTACTTATTATTCTTCCCGAATAGGCTCGAATAAGGGGGACTATGTGGTACCGAATCAATTCTCACACAATCTCTCTCTTTCTTATAGTTTGCAAAAAGGGCGGTATAACGTATCATTGGAATGCCGTAACTTCACAGACGAGAAACTGTATGATAATTTTAGTCTTCAGAAGGCAGGTCGGGCTTTTTATGGCAAGCTGCGTGTTTGTTTCGGCGATTAAAAAAGAACTTGTGACGGTTTTTATAAGAACATGCCTCCCTTCAGCCTGCTTTGTCTATTAATCAGTGATGCTGATTAGTCGATCACTGCCACTGATCCACGAATTACTGTCACTGAATGGCTGGTTGCTGGCACAGAATTGGAGCGTCAGCGGTATAATTAGGAGTTACGGTTCGGGTACCGAGGCTAAAGGTGAGTATGTTATTGCATCGTCGGTCACAGCGTCTGGAAATACAACGAATGTGCTGCTTACTTCTGAAACGTTGGATAAAGGCACTGTTTCTACAGTGAACAATGGTCTTGTGAATGATGGCGCAACTCAATGGGTGTTTTACAAGAATCAATATCTTTATGCACTGACTTATAATCAAGGAAATGCAGGTACGACCCGTTCTTATATCATGGATTCAAATAATGAAGTAAAGGCTCGTCCGGGGGAGTTTGCCGTAAAGAGATTTACTACTTACGGTATTTATGATAAATATATCATGACCTCGTCTACCGGTGACGGACCCACTGCGTATGCTGATGAGAATGGATATTTACCAAAAATGTTTTTGCTTTCTTATTTGGACGTATCTGTTGAAACATTTACCACGAATGATACTCAAAATAAGGCTTATATGTCCGAAAACTTCTTGGGAAATGGAGAATATGTAACCTTGGCCGGCATATTGGAACGAAATAATAAACTGTATAGCGCTGCTATTCCAATGGGGTTAAGTCAATATGGTTCGGCTACTGACGGGGGAAAGTGGATACTTCCCGGCAATGAGGATTTGGTAAAGACAGAAGATGGTGGTTCCAACAGCAGCAGTTATAAAAAAGGTGAATTGCAATGGACGCAATATCCCAATAAATGCTGGGTGGCTATTTTTGATGATGAAACGCTGACAAATAAAAAAATCATAGAAACAGATAAGATCAGTTATGCTTGCGGGCGTTTTAAATCACAGTATTATCAAACGATTTGGGCGGCAGATAATGGTGATATTTATGTATTTTCTCCTAGTTATGCCAAAACAATGGCTGATAAACGGCAACAGACTACCTTGGATGCCGGAGTAGTACGTATAAAGGCTGGAACAGAAGAGTTTGATCCTGATTATTATTATAGTATCGAAGCGCAGACCGGAGGTAAATCTTTCATTCGTTGTTGGCATATTACGGGAGATTATTTCTTGTTGTTGATGTATGATCGTTCCTTGACTGAAACTGGTTTCACAGCTAATCAGTTAGCGATATATAAAGGAGAAACCGGAAAACTGACTTATGTAACTGGTTTGCCTTCTGCCGATTTGATCTCCGGCTTTGGCAATACTCCGTATGTGGAGAATGGATATGCCTATATGGCTGTAACTACAACAGAAGGATATCCGTCTATTTATAAAATAGATCCGGTTGGTGCGGTAGCGACAAAGGGTATTTCTATAGAAGCGACACAAATCAGTGGCGTCGGTAAACTGCAACCTCAGAACTGAGTATTGTAATAATATAATGGGAGTCTGCGGGCAGTATGTGCTTATGCAGACTCTTTTTATGAATCGTATCGAAGATTTTATGAAGAAAATATTTCGCCAAATACATCTTTGGCTTTCTGTTCCTTTCGGGTTAATCATTTCCTTGATTTGCTTCTCGGGAGCCATGTTGGTTTTTGAAAATGAAGTGATGGAACTGGTCAGGCATGAACTTTATTATGTAAAAAAGGTAGAAACAGTTTCACTTCCTGTTGATCGATTATTGGAAGAGGTAGAACTCACGTTGCCCGACAGTGTGTCTGTGACAGGAATCAGTGTTTTCTCTGACCCGGAACGTGCTTGGCAGGTGAATTTGTCCAAGCCTCGTCGTGCTTCCGTGTATGTGGATCAATATACTGGTGAGATTAAAGGTAAATATGAACGTCCTGCATTTTTTGTGACTATGTTCAGGCTGCATCGCTGGCTGTTGGACAGTATGAAAGCGGATGGCGGAGCCTTCTGGGGAAAAATGATTGTAGGTGTCAGCACCCTGTTGTTTGTCGTGGTTTTGATATCGGGTATCGTTATCTGGTGGCCTCGTACACGAAAAGCCTTGAAAAATAGTTTAAGAATATCTGTCGGCAGGGGCTTTAGAAGATTGGAAAGATTCGCGGATGGATCTATTCTGTACATGTTGGTAGTTGGGGCGGTATGCTTACCCGTTTACTGACGTTTATAGCAGCTTTGATAGGAGCCACCTTGCCATTGACAGGATACTATTTATGGATAAAACGTATTTGGAGAAAGAAAGTAAGAGTAAGTTGAATATCTTTGTTATAAGATTAGGGGGCGAAAAGAATTTTATCATATGACCTGTTGTCGTGAATGACAGGTCATATGATATTGTTACAGGATTTTTTAGAACCACTTTATCTTTCTGAAAATAACAAAAGCCAACGCAGACAATGTGATGGATGCCAAAATAATAAAACTAAAAGCATGTGGTAATGCATCTACATGTACATCTACATTCATTCCATAGAAACTAGCTATTAATGTGGGTACCATCAGAATGATGGAAATACTGGTCATGCGTTTCATGATGGTGTTCACATTGTTGGATATGATGGAAGCAAATGCGTCCATGGTTCCGGTTAAGATATCACTGTAGATATTAACCGTGTTATATGCTTGTTTTAATTCAATAACTACATCTTCTACCAAATCGCGGTTTTGATAATCTTTTTCCTGGAAGATACTTTGCAATTTACCTACCATCACCTCATTTCCACGAATGGACGTATTGAAATAAACCAATGTTTTTTGTAGTTTCATCAATCTGAGCAGGTCCTCATTACGTATGCTCCTTTCCAATTCTTTTTCTGCGGCAGCTACATCATTGTTTATTTGTTTCAGATATTTCAAGAACCATACGGCAGATGAGTAAATTAACCGTAAAATCAATTCAAATTTATTAGGCACAATGATTCCTTTACGTCGGGTGTGGTCAATAAAATCAGGAATCATTTCAGTGGAGTGATAACACACGGTAACAATGATTTCATTGTTTGTAATGATACCGATGGGGATAGTGATATAAGGGATGCTTCCCTGTTGTTGCAGGGGGATTCGGATAATGGTCAGTAGCCAGTTGTCTTCCGTATCCGTTCGCGGACGTTCATCCATATCGGCGATGTCCTCTAAAAAAGCTTCGGGAACTTTTAATTCTTTAGTCAGAAACTCAAAATCACTTTGGTCGGGGCATTCTACATTCACCCAGCAGTTTGGCATCCATTGTGGCTTTTCTACAAAGCCATTCTCACAATAAAGATATTTTCTCATCTTATTGCCTCCTTTCGTTCGTTTATATCCGTTCAGAGGCATTCAGAGTAGTGATTGCCCTGTCGGATCAGTTAATACTATTGCACGTTCGTGGTATTGAATCGTCCATTTTTATTGATTGTTTTTTGTTTAAAGCGGTACAAAAGTACATAAAACCTTTAAAGGACAGACAGAAGTCAGGAGGCTTTTATATTTTTTTTAAGAATATCACCGGAAAGCAATCAGTGCCCGAGCAATGATGGTTTTGTCGCCATAGCACAGTTCTAACGTACTGTGTTTACCGATTAAGTTCCCTGGCGGAAACTATTGTTGTTAAAACATTTAGCATCCTTTTAATTACATGCAAAATTCACTTAAAAAATCGTTTGTCCAATACCTATTTATGATGAATCTTGTTCTATATAATCCTAATAATTAGGTATTGTGGAAGGTGCTGAAGTCGGTTACCTTTGCAAATGTAATAATTACAATTTAAAAATCAGTTTTAATTTAAAAATAAAAAGAGTATGGAACCAATTATTAATTCACAAGTTCCTGAATTTAAAGTTCAGGCATTCCATAATGGAGAGTTTAAAACCGTAACTAATAAAGATATTGAAGGTAAATGGGCTATTTTCTTCTTCTATCCTGCTGACTTTACGTTTGTATGCCCTACCGAACTTGTAGATATTGCTGAAAAGTATAATCAGTTCAAAGAAATGGGAGTGGAAGTATATTCTGTAAGCACCGATTCACATTTCGTTCATAAAGCATGGCATGATGCGTCTGAAAGTATCCGCAAAATCACTTATCCGATGTTGGCAGATCCTACAGGTGCTTTGTCGCGTGCATTTGGTGTGATGATTGAAGAAGACGGTATGGCTTATCGTGGTACTTTTGTAGTGAATCCCGAAGGCAAGATCAAATTAGCTGAAATTCAGGACAACAGCATCGGGCGTAATGCTGATGAACTTCTTCGTAAGGTAGAAGCTGCCCAGTTTGTAGCCACTCATGATGGTGAGGTTTGTCCTGCTAAATGGAAGAAAGGTGCTGAGACCTTGAAACCGAGTATTGATTTGGTAGGTAAAATTTAAAGTATAGAACTCATGTTAGATAGTGCGATAAAAGATCAGTTAAAAGGTCTTTTTGCCCAATTGGAAGCGCACTATACTTTTGACATCTTTGTCCACCCTCAGCACGAAAGTCGTGCCGAGTTGGTGGACTCGTTGGAAGAAGTGGCTTCCTGTTCGGATAAACTTTCCTGTCGGTTGCAGGATAGTGAAGGGCTGAAGTTTATCCTTTTAAAAGAAGGAAAGGATACGGGAATCACATTTCGTGCCGTACCTGGTGGTCATGAATTTACTTCTTTGTTGATGGCTGTTCTGAATGCTGACGGCAAAGGAAAGAATTTTCCGGACGAGTTTATTACCAGACGTATCAAGGCATTACAGGGGCCGATTAGTTTGACCACCTATTTGTCTCTCACCTGTACCAATTGTCCCGATGTGGTTCAAGCTTTGAATATGATGGTACTTCTGAATGGTCAGATACGCCATGAGGCAGTAGATGGATCTATAAATGAAGAAGAAGTAGAACGGATGAAAGTACAGGCCGTTCCTACTGTATTTGCTGATGGTGAACAGATTCATGTGGGGCGTAGCAGTATGGGGGATCTGTTGGAGAAGCTGGAAGCCCGTTACGGTTCGGTGGAATTGGAAGCTGTTGAGACAAAAGAATATGATGTACTGGTAGCCGGTGCTGGTCCTGCCGGTGCGACAGCTGCTATCTACTCGGCTCGTAAAGGGTTGAAAGTAGCAATAATAGCCGAGCGTATTGGTGGACAAGTCAATGAAACGATGGGGATTGAGAACTTGATATCTGTGCCTCAGACTACCGGTAAACAGTTGGCCCAGGATCTGAAAAAACATTTGGCGGAATATCATATTGATATTTTAGAAAATCGCCGGATAGAGAAAGTGGAAGTGGCAGAGGGCATGAAAGTGTTGTCTGTGAAAGGTGGAGAAACGTATAAGGCTCCCGTATTGATCATTGCTACCGGGGCGAATTGGAGAAAATTGAATGTTCCCGGTGAAGAAAAATACATCGGTCATGGAGTTGCTTTCTGTCCTCATTGTGACGGACCATTTTATAAAGATAAGGAAGTAGCAGTCATAGGTGGTGGAAACTCCGGGGTTGAGGCTGCTATTGATTTGGCGGGAGTCTGTTCCAAAGTGACTGTATTCGAATTCATGGATACTTTGAAAGCGGATACTGTTTTGCAGGAGAAAGCTAAAAGCCTGCCCAATGTGGATATTATTACTAATACTCAAACGGTAGAGGTGTTAGGAAACGGTGATAAAGTGGTGGGGCTTATAAAGAAAGACCGTTCATCCGAAAAAGAAGAGATCTTTGCCTTGGATGGTATTTTTGTCCAAATAGGTTTGACTGCCAATAGCACTTTGTTTAAAGAATTGCTGGAAACGAACCGCATGGGTGAAATTCTGACTGATAAAAATGGCCGGACCTCTGTAAAAGGTATCTATGCTGCCGGAGATGTAACGGATGTTTCCTATAAACAGATAGTTATAGCAATGGGGGAAGGCGCCAAGGCTGCTTTAGCTGCATTCGAAGACCGGATGCGCGGAACGATTTATTAGTGATAAGTGGTTGGTGGTGAATAGTGGGTGCATATCGCAGTATTTACCACTAATCTTATCACTAAAAAATGCACTCTTTGTATGTATATTGGTGAGAATATGCTTTCTTTGTAGGTGAATCACCGTTTACAGCATTGATATGGCAGAATCGAGACGTACTTCATTGAAAGATTTGGCACAGATATTAGGTGTATCCATACCTACAGTATCCCGTGCCTTGAAAAATAGTCCCGAAATCAGTCGGGAACTTTGTATTAAAGCTCAAAAATTGGCAAAAGAGATGAATTATCACCCCAATCCTTTTGCTATGAGTCTCCGGAAAAATACTCCCCGTACCATTGGAGTAATTGTACCTGATATTGTTACTCATTTCTTTGCGTCTATTTTAAGTGGTATAGAAGATACCGCTATAGCAAACGGCTATTTTGTTATCATCACGACTTCCCATGAGTCATACGACCATGAGAAAAGAAATATTGAGAATTTGGTCAATATGCATGTGGAAGGTATTATAGGTTGTTTATCTCAAGAAACAACAGATTATGCCCATTGGTTGAGTTTGGATGATATGAATATGCCGCTTGTTCTATTTGATCGTGTTTGCATGCCTGACCGTTTTTCTACGGTAGTGGCTGATGGAGTATATTCTGCTCAGATGGCGACACAGCACTTGTTGGATCATGGAAGCAAACGGATTGCTTTTATCGGTGGTGCAAACCATCTGGATATAGTAAGAAAGAGAAAACATGGTTACCTTGAAGCGTTAAGGGAAAATAAGATACCTATTGAGAAAGATTTGGTTGTGTGTCGGAAAATTGATTTTGAAGAAGGGAAAATAGCTACAGAAATTTTATTATCGCTTCCGGAGCCTCCCGATGCAATTCTTGCCATGAATGATACATTGGCATTTGCCGCTATGGAAGTGATTAGAAATCATAATCTTCGTATTCCTCAGGATATAGCGCTTATTGGGTATACAGATGAGCAACATGCCAATTATGTAGTGCCTCGCCTTTCGGCCGTCTCGCATCAGACTTATAAGATGGGGGAAGCCGCATGTCAGATGTTGATTGATAAGATTAAGGGAGATAAAAAAATCAGGCAAATCATTATTCCTACTTGTTTGCAGGTGAGGGAAAGCAGTATAAAAAGGAAGGATTGAGAACCGAAATGTATTTTAAGAAGAGAATAAGGCTGAACTCTTCACAAAGAGCCAACCTTATTTCTTTATATATTGGAGTATTATTGAGTGACCAACGTAATAATGGAACGTGCCGGGATCACAACTTTTTCATGGTTTTTGATGCTTCCTACCGGTAGAAGATTCTCTCCATCTTTATCCGAAGTACGATAGATTGTCCAGTTTTTTATAATTCCGTTACGCTGATAGAAAGTAAACTCTTTATCTTCCGCTGCATAATTAATCATAACGAAAACCTCCTTTCCGTCTGTATTTTGGTATGCTGAACACATTAGTCCGGTTACATCCGTATCGCCTTCAGGAATGATTTTCCCTTGGTTGTCTTTGGCTATAATTGCTTTCCGAACAGCTCCCGGGCGTATAAATCTACTGTAGTTTCCCAAAGCCCACATTAATTTGGAGTCTTTCACCTCACCATTCAGAAAAGTCGGATCACTATACTCACGGATTAATCCGTCTTTATAATCTCCACCGATAGATCGCCACCATTGCCAACTGCGAGCACCTGCATATACAATGTCATGATGAATGATCCGTGCTACATATAATGCTGTCTTCATGGTGAAGTCATATCCTCCGCCTCCGCCGATTTCTTCGTCATTGCCCATGATACAGGTTTCTGTCTGCCAGAAATCCACCTTATACTTGTCTAAAGTATCTTTTAATTGACAACGGATATCGTGTAAATTATTCAGAGGAGTATTAGTCCAATAACTATGCCCTACCATCAGCCGGGGAACATTGGGAGTATCACCCAGATAGGTGGCTGTACTGTCCGGATTAAAGAAAGACTGGATTTGATACCCCCGTTCCCAATTAGTCATGTGAGTATCGAACATACAACGATAGTCAGAGGACTCATTGACTAGAATCTGTGTGTCAATTTGGTTATTTACGAACTCTTTACTGATGAGGCGTATGGCACGGGCTATTTCGCGGTTGGTAGCCGGTGTACCTTCTTGTTTGGGGCCAATCCAGTTCCAATGCCCATCGGGTTCATTGAATGGACAGAGGTAATTGAACTTGATTCCATCGTGTTTCTCCACCCCTTTTATGACATTGGCAAGAAAACGGGCAAAATTCTTATAATGCTCTTCCTTTAAGTTTAAGGTTCCTCCACGGCCTGTGTTGGTGGCAAGACCGTTTTGTGTGAAATATACGGGAGGTGAATTAAGAAATGCCAAAAATTTGTTTACACCCCGTTCTTTTGCCAGACGCAGGAAGTTGCGCTGCCCTTGTTGTTTATTCCAATTATAGTTACCATCTGCCTGAAGGAAACATTCGGTGCGCATCCAGGGAGAGGCTATCTGGCTGGCTTCTCCTTGTTCCGCACTTCCGGCTCCTACATTGAAACGCCATAAAGACAAGCCGATTCCTTTAGGTTGTCCGTTTTCATGGTTTTCCGTACTGAACAGCCAGTCGGCTACTTGGTTTTGTTTTTCTTGCGGCCATAAGCCGATAAATTGCATGCTCCAACAGTCTGATGCTCCGAAATAGTCCATGGTTTGACAGGGTTGGTCTGTTTCTATTTCAAAGTGAATGGCAGGATGTTGAGCAAACAGGTTTGCTGTTGCAAATAAAGAGAATAATAATGCTTTGTATTTCATAAAGTTGAGGGATTATTTCAGATTATAAATGACAGTTGTAACACTTTCCGAAGGCACAATTACTTGTTGGTCTGCCGTGACGTGTACCTCTTGCAAATTTTTGTTATTTGTTGTTGTATAAGTAGTGATGGAGCTTATTTCACTTACCCATTCTTTATGAATTTCGTTTAGCCGGACTCCTTTTTCTGATAGATTGGTATAAACAGCAACAATTTTATCTTTTTTCGGTGAAATCCATGCTGACCCGAAGAAACTGGATGATTCATTCATGTTAAGCATGATACGGCGATAACCCGGTCGGATGAATAGGCTGTAGTTACCTAATACCCAAAGTGTGGGAGTAGCTTTATAAGTGCCTTCTTTCTCTATATCCCCATAAACTCCATCGGAGGGTTCCAGTGAAATCAGTAAGAAGCGGTTTTTGTGTCCCCAGCGGGGGATATCCATTGAGGTCCAGTAACTCCAGGAGGAAACTCCTGCTATAGTTAGGTCATTGTGTATTACTTTTGACATATAAAGTGCAATGTCCATTTCGGTTGCTTGGTCATAGCCTATAAACTCGGAAGAGCTGTATCCGTCGCCTAACATACTCCACTCACTTTGCCATATTTCTACATCATATTGTTGGGCTGCTTGGGCCAGTTGTTTCCGGACATTACGCATACCATCCCATGTGCCATCTGTCCAGTAGCTGTGGCCGCAGATAAGTTTCTTTACATGAGTCAGGTTGCCTATATAGGTGGAAGTTCCAGGTGTGAAAAATGCTGAAAGTACGTTACTATGGGCGGCATCATTCTTAAATTTGTAGAGATATTCATAATCTCCAGATTCCCCTGGAAGAATATCAATAGAAAGACCGGCAGAAGTGATGGCGGTATCCAATTCACGTATAAGTCTGGCTACTTCATCATTAGTCCATCCGCTGCCTTCCTGGCCGCTGTCCCAATTATATTGGGGTTCGTTAACTGGTGAGATATGTGTCACTGGATATCCTTCGTTTACATAGTATTTTGCTACATCTGACATGTATCTGGCAAAGTCCGTATAACATTCATCCTTCAAATTAGAAACTCCTCCGCTATTGGAGAATCCTTTTCCGTTGGAGGTATATTGTACAGGAGGGGTATTGCTGAAAAGTACTATACTCTGACAACCAAACTCTTTGGCGCGCTGCAAGAAGTAGCGCTGCCCTTTACAGCGTGTCCAGTCTAATGTTAAGTCATCAGTCAGATAAGATTCTGCTCTGCGTGATTTGTCTTCTATTCCACTTGCTTCACCTTGTTCTGCACTGCCACCACCTAGATTCACACGCCACATGGAGAGTCCTATACCTTTAGGTTGTCCTGATTGTATTTCAGAAGAGAATAGCAGTTCACTGATTTTGTCACGATTCGTTATCCAGCTTTTTCCTACGAAGGCAGGTGCCCAACAATCTGATGCGCCAAATCCTGTCAGAGTCTGAAAAGATTGTCCGGCATCTATGGTTACTGTTTTTTCTACGTTTATGCTGCTGTCCGGTTGCCCCGATGTATCCGGTGTTTGGGGAGAATCGTCACTGCAGGCTACAGTAGAAAAGAACAGTGGAAGAGTAAAAATATATTTTAGTTTCATTGTTTTAGATGGATTAAAAAATAGTCGCGGATAATCCTAGCAAACTATCCGCGACAGAATATAAAGACCTATTGAATGTTTAATTCCTGTAACAATCTGTTCTTTTTGGAAAATGATTAATTCCAGCCCGGATTTTGGGTGATAGAACCATTAGACATTGTAATCTCATATAAAGGTATCGGGAATACCATATCCCGGTTTTCGTTGAAGCTGATTCCTTTATCACTTGCCTCACCTTGATTTTCCCATTCGTAAATGTCGCGGGTAGCGGGATCTGTATTGTATTTTACAAATGTACCGTTTGCTCCCATCAGGTTACAAATCATTTTCTTGCCATTGTCATCTGTCCAACGGCGGATATCATAGATTCTGTTTTGTTCCCATGCCAGTTCCAAACGACGTTCTAGCCGGATAGCTTTGCGAAGCTCGTTCCCACTGGATGTGACAGCAGGTAATTTTACACGATTCCGTACCTCATTAAGGTAGGTACGTGCTGTACCATCTTCGCCCAATTCGTTGCAGGCTTCAGCATACATCAACAATACATCTGCATAGCGTAAGATACGATGATCTAATGGAATTTTGTCGATATTGTATACTTCCGGACGTTTTTCAATAGGTACAAAATACTTCCGGACAATACGTGCTGATTTATGTTGTGACGGATCTATAATATAACATTCGGGATCCCAACCGTACTTTTCGATATAATCTTTATAATTGGCGATTTTTGTGTTGTTTTCAACGAACTTGTCGAAGTTATTCTCTCCGGCAATTTCTGTACAACCGGTTTTAATGATAGTCCAACGTAAACGTTCTGTATCTCCTGCATCGATGTAGGCTTGTTCGAGGTTAGCGGTTGGCTGTCCCCAAGACCATCCGTCGCCGGGACCACTACGGGCACCGGTAATAACAGTCAAAGAACCACCCAATGCATAAGTTCCATCATACATATATTGTACTTCAAACAGACTTTCTTCGCTATTGTTATGGTCAACATCCCATACATCACCGAAGTTGTCGAGTAATTTATATTCACCTTCGTCGATGACTGTTTTCAATACATCATGTGCCTCTTGCCATTTGCTTTGGTAGAGGTAAACCTTTCCCAATAGGCCTAATGCAGCTCCACGGGTAGCGCGTCCCATATCTGTAGCAGCATATTGACTACGTTGTGGCAACACATCAGCAGCGGCTTTTAAATCATCTTCAATGAACTTATATACATCTTCGGCCGAAGCGCGGGTAATACCTTGTATTTCTTCGGGCAACAGGAAGCCTGTAATGAGAGGCACACCACCAAAATTCTTCACAAGTTCAAAATAGAAGTATCCACGGAGAAAACGTGCTTCGGCTACAAGCCGGTTCTTCATTTCTTCATCTGAGAAATCAGCTTGTGAAATGCGTTCCACTGCGATATTGCAACGTAGAATGCCTTTGTATCGATACTGCCAAAAGTTGGAGATGGCACCATTGCTTTGTCCGGTACCTTGATAGTGGGCCAAAGAAATATAGTCACTTTGACTTTGGCTGGTATTGCCCATCCAACCGTCATCACTACACATCTCGGAAAGCAACCATACTGTGTTGATATTCCACCATCCGCCAAAAGTAATGGCCTGGTAACAACCAGTAATAAATGCTTCGGCTTCTTCTGCACTTTGGAAATAAGTATCCAAATTTTGTTGCCCGCGCACTTCCTCTGTTAGGAAATCCTCACAAGAAGTGAATGTCAGCGAGGCAATCATTGTTAATATTGTTAATATCTTTTTCATGGTTTATACCTTGAGGGTTAAAATTTTAAATCAATTCCAAATAAGAAAGTACGTGGGTTAGGATAAGCGATGCCGTCAATACCGGTTTCAATTACACTGCCATCTTTACCAATCTGTGGACGTTCAGGATCCATACCTGAGTAGCTGGTGATAGTGAAAGGATTTTGAGCCGACAATGAGAGACGCAATTCGGTTCCGTTCAACCACTTCTTGGGGAGTGTGTAACCCACTTGTAATAGTTTGCAACGCATATAAGAGCCGTCTTCTACAAAGAAACTTGAAACGCGTGTGTAATTCTGATTCAAATCATTGTAGGACAGACGAGGAATATCGTTGCTGGTTCCTTCGCCATGCCATGCTTTCTGCAATGTACCTGCCCAAACGTTTTGCCCACTTACGCCGGAGTATAAACCTTTGGTCTTATTGAAAATATCATTACCGAATGTACCATAGAAGTTGGCTGTGAAATCGATGTTTTTATAGCTGAAACCCAAGTTCAAACCTACCATCAAATCGGGATATGGGTTACCGATCCATGTTTTATCATTTTCATCTAGAACTCCGTCATGATTCAAATCCTTAAAGCGAATGTCACCGGGTTGGGCATTGGATTGTACCAGCTTGCCATTTTCGTTGGTGTGAGCATAAACTTCATCCCAATTTTGGAAAATACCATCGGCTACGTAGCCGTAGAAGCGTGAAATCAAGCCACCGTCTTCATTACGGATAATTTGGTCGCTGTTGAAACCTCCAGTTTGGATAGGACCGTCACCGGAGAATTTAACAGCTTTATTTTTCACTGCGGAAAGGTTCAATCCCACATTATATCGGAAGTCTGCTACTTTGTCGTGCCAGTTCAGACTTAATTCCCAACCGCTAGCTTTCATACTACCTATATTCATCCATACTGTACTGTTCCAGTCGGGGTATCCGATGGCGAAGATATTTTGTTTCTGATAGAGCATATCAGAAGATTTCTTTTGGAAATACTCAAAGGTCATGTCTAGACGGGAGTCAAGGAAGGACATATCCACACCTACGTTCCAGTCTTCTACTGTTTCCCATTTTAGCAAATTATTGCCAACGCCTGATACCATAGTACCTGAAACACGTCCTGGAGCTGTACCGAATACATAATCAGATTGTCCTAACAAAGTCAGCGTAGCATCATTATCTATGTTTTGATTACCTACACGTCCCCAACCTCCGCGTAATTTCAAGTTACTGAAAATCTTCTGGTCTTGCATGAAACTTTCACTGATGATACGCCATGAAGCAGAAACAGAAGGGAAGATGGCATATTTGTTTCCTTTGGGGAAACGAGAAGAACCATCTGCACGAATAGAAGCTGTTAGATAGTAACGATTGTCATAGTTATACATCACGCGTCCTAAATAAGATACTAATGTGCTGTAAGCAGTTTTACCTTCTGACTTTTGGTTTTGTGTACCGGCATTTACTTCCTGCATTTGATCCATATTATTAGGAACATCGTCACGTGAGGCTTTTGATTGGAATTCAGCAAAGCGTTCAGCTGTAAAGCCACCCATTACATTAATATTATGCTTTTCTGCAAAAGTCGTGATGTAAGTAGCAGTATTAGTCCAGTTCCAATCAAGCCATTCCTGCATTTCACGGGAAACATTACTTAATGTAGATTGTTCCAAAGCATCAATATAGAATTCAGGAGTGAATTTGTCTGTACGGCGGAAGTGTGCATTAGCGCCGAACTGCGTGCGCAGGGTCAGTTTTTGAATAGGGTTTATCTGTAAATAAGTATTTACAATTGTACCCATTTCACGGGAGTGGGAATTTTGGCGAGCCAATGAACCGGCAGGGTTCCACTCCTGGTTGTTGTAAGAACGCTGATAGTTATTGAATTCGTTATCCACCCATTGATCTTCCGGCTTGAATATAGGAGTTGTGGGGTCCATAGACATGGCAGCTGAAAAAAGATCGGGGGTATCATCCCATGATTCTACACGTGGGGCAATGTCGAAACCCATTTTTACATATTTATTAAATGTATATTCTGTATTAAGGCGTGCGTTGATTTTGTCCCAATAACCATAGTCATATTGTGAATTGTTACGGTAGTAACCCATACTCAGGTTATAAACCAGTTTGTCTGAACCACCGGAGATATTGAGTGAGTAATTTTGCACTAAAGCAGTTTTGTTGATTACTTCGTCCCACCAGTCTGTTCCTCCGGGATTGGTAGTAGCGCCTGTATCATTCCAAATAGAAGTTCCTCCGTCATTTGTGTATCGGGTATTGAATACTTCTTTATATTCGGCGGCATTAGCCATTTTGGGTTTTGACAGTGTTTGGAAACCTGCAGATGCATTAAAACTGATATTTGTTTTTCCTGCCATTCCTTTTTTGGTTGTGATTAGAATGACACCGTTAGAAGCACGTGTTCCGTAAATGGCAGCAGCCGAAGCGTCTTTTAAAACTTCCATAGATTCAATGTCATTACTGTTTAGGAAGTTGATGTTTGTACCTACCGGCATGCCATCTACTACATACAAAGGATCGGTTCCGTTTACTGTTGTTACACCACGGATTAGAACTTTTGGTTGTGCGCCCGGACCACCACCACTGGTTACTTGAACACCGTTGATTTTACCTTGCAAGGCGTCCATTGCATTACCGGTTACAGTTTCGGTAATTTCTTTTCCTTTTACGGTAGATATAGAACTGGTCAGGTCACTTTTTTTCACGGCTCCATAACCAATAACCACTACTTCGTCCAGTAATTCACTGGCATCTTTCAGCACTACATTGATAACGGTTTGTCCGTTTACCTTTATTTCTTGAGTCTCATATCCTATGCTGGAGAACACAAGTACGGCATCCTTGGCAACATCGTTTAGTGAATAATCACCATCAATACTTGTAATAGTACCTGTACCTGTACCTTTAACTTGCACTGTTGCACCAATCATCGGTTCTTTATCTGAAGCCGAGGTTACTACACCTTTTACAGTGATGGTCTGCGCATAGCTACATAGACTTGTCAGCGCAAGACACAATAATAATATTTGCTTTTTCATATCTTAAATCTAATGTTACTTGTTAATTGGCCGGAATGAGTTTAGCTCTTTCCAAATGAGCGTCGAATATAAGTTTATAATTCCCTGTGACGTTCACTGTTGGTTTTGCCCAATTGTCACCTACATGATCGGGTTTGGTCCATGCCGGATTGGTATATTTGGCTTCTTTACCATAATATCCGAAGATCTCCGGTTCGTCTGAGTTGTCTACACGCCACGTGCAATAATTCCACCATCCGTCAGAGTGCCAGTTATGAATAACGAAATTCATTTTAGTACCTGCCTCCAGGAATAGGGGGGTATCCAAATAGAATAGGTGAGGATTGGTCTTATCTTGAGTGAAACGCAGGACTTCAGTTGGGCTACTGGTCATATATCCGAAATAGAATTCCTGTAACCACGAACCACCGTCACCCCATGTGTCAAGGCTGATAGAACCGTATGTGTGAGGTATGGGGTCTACAGCATCGGCAATTGAGTAAGTTTTCAGATTGTATGTACTGTTCTTCACATCAATATTAATTTCATAATAAACATTGGCTTGGTCAAGTACGATTGGCATTGCTGTTTCGGGATCGTCTGTCAGTTTGGTGTTATCCTCTGGATCAAGCCCGAAACAAATAGGAGTGAAGTCACTCTTTTGTGGTAAGAAGAATATTTTAGTTCCGGCTTTTTGACAGTAATAATTTGCTTTATACTGATATTCACCTGTATGTTCAATTACCATCGGTACCCCGAATATATCACTATTCAGTTCTTCGGCAGTTGCCACATCTGCCAGATACATTTTGGGAAAATCCGGCATTTCTGAGATATTCAATACACTGGTGGTAGTGGTTGAGTTTTCTTTCTTGTCAAAAGCGGTAATTGTCACATTATAACTTTTCGGTTCATTGGGGAATACTATTATTTCGGCAAAGTTCAATGAACTTTTTCCATCAGCATCTACACGGCGGTTGTCAAACCCGTCTATACCTGGAATATTAATTGTGACATAATCCAATGCACGATCATCTGTAGCCGTGAACCGAAGATTGAATTTCGTTTCATTTTTCATTAATACTGTAACAGTGGCATCCGGGGCAGCTGAAAATACCGGAGCTGCAAAATCTCCGTCCATTGTGATTAATACATCTTGAGATATACTGCGTCCTCCTACATCGGTTACAGTAACTTTGACTGTGAAACGTTCGCCGATTTCATTTCGGTTTATGTCAAAGTAATAACTTAAATCATAACTCTCTTGCGGAGCACCATAGATTTCGATTAAATCAATTGTCTTGTTCAAATGCAGGTCGGCACATTGTAGGCTGATAGAAGCAATACCGTCTTTGTCTTCTAATGTCCCTTCAATAGTAAATCGATGTCCCGCTCCGGACTCGATGTGGTCTGTTGCTAATGTCATTGTTGGATTTTGTCCGTCTACATCGGGGTAGTCGTTATCATCACTACATCCCGTACATAGGTTTGCAGTTACAAGAAAAGCCCATAACATGGCACCATACAAATGTTTCTTTTTCATATTTTATTAGTATTTGAAGATTAAACATCTACTCTAATAGAGGACGAATTAAATTCGTCAGTGGTGCAAATGTACGTGAAGAAGAATTAAAATCCTGATATAAATCTTGCAGAAAAGGGAGGTAAATCTTGCAATGCATGATTTATGTATCTAAAATACAGACTTTATTTGTATTTTTGAACCATATTATTTAACAATGTGTACACTGATGCTATGAGAAAGATATTCGTACTTTGGCTCTTGCTGCTGTCGGTTGTTTCATTGGCACAACCTTATTCTGTTAAGCAGCTTGGTATAGAGAAGGGATTATCCAATAATTATGTGGTGAGCATTGCTCAAGACAAACAGGGCTTTCTGTGGTTTGCCACGGAGGAAGGGTTGAACAAATTCGATGGTACCCGTTTCATTACTTATTTGAAGAATGAAGATTTGACAAGGCAGGGTATAACAGGCAATGAACTGAATTGTTTGTTGGATGATCCTCAGGATTCTATCCTTTGGATAGGCACGCAAAGGGCCGGTCTGAATGCGTATGACTATGTAAATAACACTTTTCTTTGCTATAGGCATGATGGCGAGAACCCCGAAAGTCTGATAACGGATGATGTTACTAAGATTGTGGCAGCTACAGATGGTAATCTTTGGATTACGACATATTGGCGGGGAGTAGATTATTTCGATAAAAAGGCTGGAAAATTCATTCATTACAATACTCAAACAGTTCCGGGATTGGCTAGCGATAATATTTGGTCGGTTGTTGATGGAGGAGATGGAAAGTTGTATATGGGGCATGTGCATCATGGATTCAGTGTGTTGTCTCTTAAAGATAAAAAAGTAAAGAACTTTATGCATGACCCTGAAGATCCGGTCAGTTTGCCAGGTAATGGGGTAACTTGCATTTATAAGGACTTAAGCGGTAATATTTGGCTGGGAACAGACCGGGGGCTGGCACTGTTCAATCCGGAAGCCGAAAATTTTATCCATTTTCATCATAGTGAGGACGGGGTTCCTCATACCGTATTTGATATCAGACAATTTGATGGGAATAAACTTTGGATTGCCATGGAATTTGGAGGAATAGCCATTTTGGATTTAACGCAACGTATGTTTCTTTCTCCTGACCAAGTGCGTTTTCAATATATAAAGGAAGGGGATGATGAATACAGTCTCTCTAATTCTACTGTACGTTGTTTGTTTCAGGACTCCTTTAAAAATGTATGGGCTGGTATGTGGGGAGGTGGAATTAATTTTCTTAGCCATGAATCTTCCTATTTTAATGTTTATAGTTATTCTCCTATCCAGCATTCGGGTAGTAGCCTGAATAATAAGACAGCAAGCAGTGTATGCGTAGCAAGGGATGGAAAGTTATGGATCGGAACCGATGGGGGAGGCATCAATGTATTTGATAAAGGCAAGCGGGTGGCGGTTTATAAAGAAGAAACCGGTGATTTGACTGATAATTCCATACAGGCTGCACTTTGTGATTCGGAAGGAAACCTTTGGTTTGGATCGTTTATGGGAGGAGTGGATTTTTATGATGTGAAAAAGAAAAGTTTTCACCAGATTTTTCCTAAAGATAAAACAGGGGAAGATGTGCGTGCACTGTATGAAGATGCAGAATATGTATGGATAGGAACTAGTAATGGCATCTATAAGGTACGCTTGCATGATAAAGGCATTGCAGACCATTATACAGTAGAGAATAATCTGGTGAGATGTATCTCGAAAGATAATCTTAATCGTTTATGGATTGGTACTTTCGGAGGAGGATTAGGGGTTTTTGATGAACATTTTCAGTGCGTTAAACTTTTTAACGTGACTTCTCTTTTTCCCTCTAATACTATCAATACTGTTTATATGGATAGTCAGAACAGAATGTGGATAGGAACGGGAGAAGGTCTGGTTTGTTTTCCATCCTCTCAGAGTTGGGACTATAAAGTATATCGCAGTGAGGAGGGTTTGTCCAATGTCCATATACGTGCCATTACGGAAGATAATCATGGAAATATATGGGTGAGCACCAATAAAGGTATCAGCTGCTTGTTGAAAGACAAGGAGGTTTTCTATAATTACGATCATTGGGATAATGTGCCTATGGGCAATTTCATGAGTGGAAGTGTGGCGGAAGCTAAGGATGGAACACTTTATTTTGGCTCAATCAATGGCTTATGCCGTTTTAATCCAGATCAGGTATTGGAAAAACGAGAGTCACCTGCTGCAATTATTACGGAGATGCGTATATTCGGCCCGTTGCGTGATACGGACAGTAATGAAAAGGTGATGGCGCTTGAAGGCCAGTCGGAAGTACGTTTAAGCTATATGCAAAATAACTTCAGCGTCACCTTCAATATACAGAATTATGCCTTGGCCGATCAAGTGGAATATGCTTATATGTTGAAAGGGTTGGAAAATTCATGGTATACAGTAACCGATCCTAATAATGTGACTTTCCGTAATATACCTCCGGGAAATTATTGTTTTCAGGTAAAGACAAGAATACGGAATCAGGAATGGGCGGATGAGATAGCTTCTCTGGATATCCGTATTGACCCGCCTGTATGGCTTACGTGGTGGGCCAAGTTATTTTATATTCTTTCGGGTGTTTCTGTCCTGTATTTTATTCTTCATGCCTATAAAAAGAAACTGGATATGGAGTCTCTCTATGAGTTGGAGAAGAAAAATCATGAGCAGGAACAGGAGCTGAATAATGAGCGTTTACGTTTCTATACCAATATCACACATGAGTTGCGTACTCCTTTGACGTTGATTCTGGGACCGTTGGAAGATATGCAGAAAAGTAATTCTTTATCAGGGAAAGATTCACAGAAAATATCGGTTATCCATCAAAGCGCCATCCGGTTGTTGAACCTGATTAATCAGATACTGGAGTTCAGAAAAACGGAAACCCAAAACAAGAAATTATGTGTAAGTCGTGACAATCTGGCAGCCCTTGTACACGAGATCGGACTGAAGTATAAGGAATTGAACCGGAAACCTGAGATTGATTTCTGTCTTGAGATTGAGCAGGAAGATATGTCTTTGTTTTTTGATAAGGAGGTAGTAACGATTATACTGGATAATTTGATCTCCAATGCTATAAAATATACAGAGAAAGGAACTATAACTTTAGGATTACATCAGGTGGTCCGGAATAATATACACCATACGGAAATCAGTGTGAGTGACACCGGTTTCGGTATTGCTCCCGATGCATTGCCTCATATTTTTGACCGTTATTATCAAGAGGGAAGCGAACATCAGGCTTCAGGAACAGGTATTGGTCTGGCTCTGGTAAAGAACCTGGTAGTTTTGCATGAGGGGGAGATCAGGGTTGAAAGTTCTTTGAATGTGGGAAGTACTTTTTATGTCAGTCTGCTGACGGATAACACGTATCCCCATGTGCTGCATGCTGACTCGACGGAGAAAACTTCCGATGAAAAGGACGAAAAAGAAGAAAATATAGAACCTGTGCATAGTGGTAAGCGTATTCTGCTGATAGTGGAAGATAATAGGGACATCTGTGATTATATTGTAGAATCTTTCTCGGACGATTTTGAAGTGAGGACTGCCGCCAATGGTGAACAAGGTTTGGAACAAGCATTGGGCTGCATTCCTGATATTATAGTCAGTGATATCATGATGCCGGTGATGAACGGCATTGTGATGTGCCGGAAATTGAAAGAAGACTTGCGTACCAGCCATATTCCCATTATTTTGCTGACGGCAAAGGACTCTTTGCAAGATAAGGAAGAGGGGTATCAAGTGGGTGCTGACTCTTATCTGACAAAGCCTTTCAGTGCTACTTTGTTGCATAGCCGTATCCATAATTTGCTTGAATCCCGCAAGTTGTTGGCAGAGCGTTTTAATACGAATTCCATACTCATTGACAAACGTGCGGCAGTAACCGAGTCTATGAATAAATTGGATAATGAGTTCCTTGAGAAGATTAACAAGCTGATTGAAGATCGTCTTTCTTCTGAGAAGATAGACATCGGCTATTTGTCGGACGCCATGTGTATGAGTAATTCTACCCTATATCGGAAGATGAAGGCATTGACCGGACTTTCCACCAATGAATATATCCGCAAAATAAAGATGCAATATGCGGAACGTCTGTTATTAGAAGGGAAGTACAATATTTCAGAGGTCGCATTCAAGGTGGGAATTAACAGTACGGTCTATTTCCGTCAGTGTTTTAAAGATGAATTCGGTATGGCTCCTTCTGATTATATGAAGAAGATAAAGCCGGAATAGGGGGTTATGTAAGCCGTTTCTTCCATATAGTTAAGCCTTTTCTTACAGTCATCTGCTACAGTCTCCGCCAGTGGACTGTAAGGTCTGCTTGGGTGGACTATACAGTCTGCTGCAATGGACTCTACGGTCCATTGGCGGAGTCTGTAGTAGGTAGCCGTAAGAAAGGGCTTAATTGTAGGCAAGAAAAGCCTTAGCTAATAGGGAGATTGGACTTTGAAGGAAAGTGCTGTTTCTCAATTTGTATGTTTATAAATGATTGTAGAATGCTTTTACCGTTTCCCATTTATAATAAGGGGCAATAGGGCTGTCAATGGGTAATTTGACTTCATTTTCATTATGTAGCAATTTTACAATAACTTCTCCTTGTTTATTCTTGAAAAAGATTAATTGAAGGTTGGCTCCCATAGGTGAAACACGGAAATCTTGCCAGGCCAGGTAATATCGGTCGGGATCTGTTTCTTGATTGGAGCATCCTTCTACTTGCATGAGTGCCAACAGACGGATCAGGTTGGTATCATGTCCGAAACGGAGGGTGGCGCAAGGAGTTCCTTCACGGATGGCGCGGTCGGCACTTTCTATAATATTCTTCAATAAAGATTTTGCACTCTCGGGGGCTGCTCCCTGATTGACGGGAGCATTGGCATTGCAAATATACATCCGATAATTCACAGACTGCCAGATACCGAATAATTCTTCTTTTTCAAACAAATCATAAAAGGATAGAGGCAACTCTACATCTTGCATGTCGGAAGCAATCCAATAAAGTCCCATCATGAGCTCGCGGGGATTCCTGACTTCTTTGGGATTTTTGAAAAGTGAAGCGATTAAACGTTCCGGATGAATATGATTTTCTTCGAATGTATGGAAAGCTGTTCTCCATGGCGCACTTGCCGAACCCAGCTTTTCGGCTTCGGGTGAAGTATAGGCAATGTAGTCCATGTGTCTTTGGTTGGCTTCGCGGGTGATCTGGAGGGAGGGGTTTAGTTCTTTCAGTTGTTCTGTGAATGCGGACATGCTCATGATACAACGTACGGAAACGCTGGAACGCGCTGATATGTTGGCGCTGTCCCGGAATATATGGGGATATTGTTGATAAAGCCGTTTGGCAATGGCTTTGTGTTGTCGTTCTCCTAATGGGGTCAGGTTTCCTCCGCGCCCACGGGCATTTTCCCATACTTTCTGGAGTCTGAGCCTCACATCTTCACCTAAATCGGTAAGTCCTGATTTATTGTGAAACGTATCAAAGACACGAATGACTTCTAGATAACGTTCGTCCGAAGTCATCCAGCGGGACCCATGGCGTCCGTAATGGCTGACGTAGAAAGGACTGTAACCTTCGGGTACCGGAGTTTGTATGCCGTTTGGTGTGGGATAAGCATAATAGATGCTACCCATTTTTTCCGGGCTTTGGATGATTTCTTCTTTCAGATTGTGTGCGGGGAGAGCTATAGGAGCTACTTTCCAATTGATGCCGAGCGGATTATTTTGTATTTCCCATATCAGAGGGAAATCCGGATTATCCATAATCCACATTTCGCATCCGTCTACTGAGTCGTTTACATGCAGTAAGGAATAGCCCATAGCTTGTGACTTGGTATCAGCCAGCTGGTATTCTGTCTGATTATAATGAAATGCCTTTTGGCTTTTCAATTCCTGAAAAGCGGTTGCTGAAAGTAGGGCAAAGGTCTCTTGAATGGGGAGACAGATATGCTGTCCGTCTTCCGGCTGTAAGAAGCTTAGTCTGACCGCCGTTTTTAAAGCTTCTTGGGGCATGGCGTAGCTGCCTGATTGCCATCGGGTGTTTCTTTCAATTCCCCAATGCAGATAAAGGGTGTCGTTGGACTGATTGAAAGTAAATTGGTACTTTCGGGTTTGTCCATGCAGTTTGAATACAAATAATAGAGGGTTGGTAATGATATCTTGTGCCATTACATTTCCCATCAGGCTGCCGATAAGCAGAAAGCATATAAAAAGTTTTTTCTTCATCGTATGTTACTCTTTAGATTCTGGAAATAGTTTGCTCCCCCAGTTACCGGGACTGGGGCCCATTTTTAAAACCAACTCGCCTCCTTTGATGATATCATTATGGCGGATGGCGGAATATGGATAATTCTTTCCATTTAATAAAATCGACCGGATATACTTGTTCTTTTCGGAAAGCCCTTCGGCTTTGATCGTGAATGTTTTGCCTTCCTGTAAATGGAAACGACTCTCTGTCAGTAGAGGGGTATGGACTAAATAATAGTCTTGTCCGGCATTAGGGTACAACCCCATCATGTGGAATACCAACCACGATGACATGGCTCCGGAGTCATCATTTCCGGGAAGGCCGGCAGAACCGTCATTATAGTTCTTCTGGATAATTTCATGGATGCGGTCGCCGCTTTTATCCGGACGCCCTACCCAGTGGTATAGGCAGGGAGTGAGGAAGGAGGGTTCATTATTCACATTGAAGAAACCCTTGTCAAAGAAAATATCCAGCCGTTCGTCAAACTTCTCTTTTCCGCCACATTGTTCAATGAGTCCGGGTACGTCATGCGGAATGCTGAGTGAATATTCCCAGGAGGAGGCTTCATAAAAGAACATGTTCCACCAAGGAGTATACCAAGGGCCTTCAAAGGTAACGGGGGTATATGTGAAGGTGGGTTTCTGGATATGGGAGTTTCCGAAAGGTATTTTGTCTAACCAGTTTCCTTCTTTATCCCGGGGAAGTATGAATCCTTTGACTCCTGCATGTTCATAATCGGCCCGCCACAAGTTCTTCCAGTTGGAAGATTGTTTCAAGTATTGCTGGTACAAATCTGTCTTGCCTAGTCCTTTTGCTACTAAGGCTATGGCATAATCACAATAGGAGTATTCTATTGTGCGGTTTCCGGCTCGGGGAATACCGTATGGAATATATCCCAATTCCAGATAAGGAATCAGTCCGCCTCTTCCCTCCGCTTCTTCGTTACCTCCAGGCGGTATAGTCGCATCTTTCAGCATAGCTTCCAAAGCCAGATGGTAATCTATGTTTGGTAGTCCTTTTACAAATGCATCGGCTATAACAATTTCGGCGTTGGAGCCGCCTTGTGTCCGTCCGTTACAATTTCCGCTTCGTGCATCAGGCATGTAGCCGTCCCGTTTATAGATATTGATCAGTGAACGTACAATGTCTGTTTCTCTTTGAGGGTCAATCAGTGTGATAAGTGGAGTTGAGGTGCGGTAGGTGTCCCAGATAGCATAAAAATCATCATAATAAGGTTCCGGATCACTCCATAATGGATTTTCACCGGTACGGTCTACAGGCATTAACATGGTATGGTAGATACCGGTATAAAACATACGCTTATATTTTTCGGGTGTATTTGAGGCTATATCAATGCGTTGCAATAAGTTTTCCCATTGTGCCAATAAGGCTTGCCGGGTGTCCTCAAATGACCAATGAGGTATTTCGTTCCATACATTCTCTCTGGCTTTGAGAGAACTGATAAATGAAATTCCGACTTTCAGTTGAATGGTATTTGCAGAAGAAGGGAAACGCAACAAAGCTCCGGTTTTTTGTTGGGAGTCTGGCTGGTATCGTTCATTGCTGATCTGGTTTCCTTTCCATGTGGTCGTTTGTACAAAGGGATGGTCGGTTACTGCATAAAAATAAACGGTGTAGGCACGTCCGTTATTCCAACCTCCGCGAATACGGGTATATCCCATTACTTCGTGATCGGATATGATTTGAATTTCCGAACCTACAAATTGTTGTGCTTCGCGGGCATCGGGGGTCGGTTGTTCACCCAGGAAGAAGCCGGCGTCAACCAACAGGGATTTTAAGGAATCTTCGGGATAGGTGAATCGGTAGAATGAGGCGCGTGGAGCAGTTGTTATTTCAGTATATATGCCTGTTCTCTGGAATTCGGTAGCATAATAGCCCAAGCGGATTGTTTCATCTTTGCGATAGTCTATATGATTGAGCTGATCCATACCTTTGCCAAAAGGCATGACAAGTATGTTGCCATATTTAGGACCTCCTCCTGTCCCGCTGACGTGTACTTGGGAGAAACCGTTGACTTGTTCGGGCATAGGCAGCCAACCACTATTGGGATGGACAGTGCAATCGGGCGATGGTTTCACCATACCATAAGGGCAGGAGGGACCGATAAATACCCGTCCCAGTCCTTCCGAACCGATTCTGGGATCTACGTAATCAGAAAGTCTGGCTTCCTGTGCCGCGACCGTCACGGGCAGCAGCAGGAAGACCAGTCTTAACAAAGAAACTTTGAATGGAATGTGGGTCATAATTATTTCTTGTTTATTTTTACACGTATTGTATTCTTCTCTTTGATATCTCCTCCGGCTTGTGTCAATTGAGGGAAGGCCCAATAAATGTTACAGCCGGTAATCCGGATATCCGAAGCGGTGTCCAGATAGAAAGCATAAGTCTTGTCATATACAAAACCATCTCCGTTACAAGGACGTTTGTCATACACACCGCCTTCATAACCGGTACGTTTTAACAACTTGACATCTATTTCATCAAAATAGATATGATGCACTTTCTCCGGAGTGTCTCCCCCTACGAAAATGCCGTTTTCACTAGTGCATTTAATCTGATTGAAGAAAATGTTGCTGACTTCTCCCGAGTGTCCTTTCGTTGCACCTTTGGGGAAACGCCAGCCTGCATCTTTATGATTGCCTACGGCACGAGGGTATGAGGTGACATAGATAGGTTCCGCTTTACCCCACCATACATCAGAATAGAACATACAGTCTACTAATATATTGGAGAAAATGACATTGCTCACAGTACCTTCATCCCGGTTTTGTATGCCGATGCCCCGGTTGCTGTTTTTGATAATGCAATTATTGAATAATACATTATCAATCTTGTCCATATTTTCCGAGCCTATCTTAATAGCGCATGAACGTGAAGTCATGATACAATTAGTCACTACAATATCTTCGCAAGAGCCATATTCTTCAAATTCCCGACGATTCTTCAGGCAAATGCAGTCATCGCCCGATTCAATGAAGCAGTTCGCTATACGTACTTTTTTGGAGTGATCCACATCAATACCGTCGCCGTTGCGTATTTTTAGATTATTCAATAAAGAGATGCCGTCAATCAAGGCATCGTAACAGCCTATCAGGTGTATTGTCCAATAGGCGCTGTTCCGGATCGTGATGTCACGGATAACGGTTTTCTCTACATTGATAAGGGTAAGCACATGTGGGCGTGGGTCAAAATCAGTGACGGGCTTCAGCTCGTAGGAATCATCCAGCTCTTTGCCCATAAAGGCGATTCCGTTTCCGTCTATTTCTCCTGTACCGGTAATGGATATTTGTTTTAAGTCTTTTCCACTGATCCACATCATTCCTTCGCCACGGTTTTCGCGGAATGCGCTTTCTGTATAGATGCTTTCATCGGGGTTGGCCAGCAATCGGGAGTTGGGTTCCAGATGAAGGTTCACATAGGATTTCAAATATAGCGGACCGCATAGAAAGGTGTGTCCGGCAGGAATGATTACGGTTCCGCCACCGGCAGCGGAACAGGCATTGATGGCGCGTTGTATAGCGGCGGCATCATCTGTTTGTCCGTCTCCTTTGGCTCCATAGGTCATGATGTCGTACGTGTTCCCTTGATGGGAAGTACTGCATCCTGTCACAAACAACAGGAGGCAGCATAAGAGGCTGATGATAGTTTGATTCTTCATATGGGTTGTTTTTTATTTTTTGTACTTATTTCATATTGTCGGGAGGCAGGCTGAGGGCGGATGCTCCCCAGTTTGTATTAGGGTTCGGGCCCATCTGGAACTCTAATGTTCCTCCCTGTATTATATCTTGGTGTGTAAAGTAATTCTTGTCATATTCTTTTCCGTTTAGTTTTGCTGACTGGATATATATATTTTTTTTGTTGGCGTTGTGGGCTAATATGGTGAATGTCTTTCCGTTTTCCAAGCGGATGCTCATCCGGGGAAAAGAAGGACTTCCTATTATATAATAAGGTGTACCGGGACATACCGGATAGAATCCCATAGCAGAAAATACATACCAGGCAGACATCTGTCCTGCATCATCATTACCTGACAGACCACCGGGAGCATTCAGATATTCTGTTTCCATAATATGACGTACCTCCCGTTGGGTTTTCCAAGGTTGTCCGGCATAGTTGAAGAGGTAGGCTATCTGATGACAAGGTTCGTTGCCGTGCCAGTAGCGGTGTTCGCTGAACATGGAATCCAGTTTGGCAATGTATTTTTCTTTTCCGCCCATACATTCCATAAGTCCGTATATATCATGGGGGGCATACCAAGTATAATGGCAGGGAGCTCCTTCGGTGATGAAGCGGGTGAAAGAAAAGGCGTTACCGGCATCGGTGAGGAAACTTCCGTCAGCGTATCTGCCTTGGGCATATCCGGTGCTAGGGTTTATTACGTTACGGTAATATCGTGCACGTATCATTAATGTATCATAAAGTCCTGTTTTTTGTGGATCAGGAAAGTAATCATCTGATGTTTCCAACTTTTGCAGGACTTGGGCCAATACGAAATCATCGTATGCATATTCTAAAGTACGTGACACTTGTTCGCAGGTATGAAAGGCTTCTGGTACGCTGTCTTCCAAAGGAATGTATCCATATTTCAGATAAGAATTCAAAGCACGCCGTCCCATTCCGTTTTTATATTCTTCATAGGTGGCGGGAGTCCTGAATGCGTTCCGGAGCATTCCTTCGCAAGCTTTGTTGATATCAAAATTACGGATTCCTTTGATATAGGCATCTCCCAGTGCGGAGATGCAATGATCGCCTATCATGGCTGCGGTATAACTGTTCCAACAAGGAAATATAGGCAGCCAGCCGCCTTGTTCATATTTGTCCACCAATGATTGCATCATGTCTCCGGCTTTCTTTGGGGTTAGGATATTGACTAAAGGATGGAGAGCACGGTAAGTATCCCACATACTGTAATCTTCATAGTAATTTCTACCGTTGGCTGATTGTCTGAACGGGTGTCCTGTGGAAAAAGAAGGATAGCGCCCGTCTACATCATTGAATGTACGTGGCAGGAATGAGGCACGGTAGAGTGCTCCGTAAAATTTCTCTTTATCGTTTCGGTTGTTTGTCTGTACTGTAACTTGTGAAAGCCTTTGTTCCCAGATGGAGTTCAGTTCCTGTCGGGTGCGGTCAAAATCCCAATGAGGTATCTCGGTGTCCAGATTCTTTTGAGCGCCTTCCATGTCAGTAAAAGAGGAAGCGGCTTTGATTAATATGGGTCCTTCTGAGTGTATTTTGAACCGGAGATATGCACCTATACCTGTTCCATCGGCTATCTGTCGTTGTCCGGCGAAGAGACTGTCATGCCGGAATGTACCATATTCTTCTATTTCATTTTGATATTCAATGATAAAGTACCCGTTGTATCCGGCGGGTTCTCCCCAGCCTTGATAGATGCGGTGGACGGGATTGTATCCGCGTATCTGTTTTTTTATGGTATCGATTTCAATATATCCTTTCCCTTCATCACTGTTAGGATTGACTATGAGATAAGCATCTTCCGGTTGGTTATAAGTGAATCGGAAAATGGCTGAACGGGAACGTCCGGTCATTTCTGCAAAGATGGAATAATCTTTGAGAAGGACAGAGTAATAGGCGGGCGTTGCTGTTTCTTCTTGGTGAGAGAACAGGCTTCCTCTGTCTTGGGGAAGATATTTCAGTGTACCCGATACAGGCATCAAGGTCATGGAACCGTAATCCTGTGTACAACCTCCGACAATCCAATGTGAATTGCGGAAACCTTGTATTTTCGTATCTTTGTAATAATAGGGAGCCTTACATTTTGCTTCTGTATCTTGTGTTTGGGGAGTCCAAAAGTTCATTCCGTTGGGCTCTAGAACAGCAGGCAGCGTTTGCCCGTACTCTTCGGTATTTTTGCCGAAAAGTTCTGCGGTGTGGGTTGCGCTTGGTGCAGTGCCCGTACGGGTATCTACGTAGAACAGTAGGGATTCTTCCTGATGACCGATACAAGCAGTAAACAGGCTGCATATAATCAGCAGGTAAGATAGGGTACTTTTCATAGCTCTTCTTGGAAAAGGGTTATTTTTTAATCTCCTGATGGAGTATTTTTATAAAGAGTTCCGGCCGGTCCAGATTGACTAAATCGGGATGGACTTCAATCGCTTTTTTATATTCTTTTTCACTCGCATTCTGAATAGCAGCCATTATCTTGATATGATTGCTTTTGCAGAATTCTTTGAATTGATGAGTGATATTGAGGATATCTGTTTCTACATAGGCCGGGGTGCATATTTTCATCCATTTCTCCAAAGCCGCTATATTGGAGGCATTTACTTTAATCTTCATTTCCGGAGCGATTTTGATAAATTCTTTCAGCATTTCTGAGTCTGCAAACCAGAAGAAACTTTTATTTTCATATCCTTTTTGGCGTACTAATGTAATCAAATCTTTTATCGGAGTTCCTCGTTTTACATCAAAAAAAATGTGTGCCTTTCCTTGTAGGGTATCTAGCATTTCGGCTATACGGGGTACGTGAATGCCGGTAAATCGAGAACTGAACCAACTGCCGGCGTCTAATTTTTCAATATCTTTGGATAGCATATCTTGAATGGGACCTTTACCGTTGGTAGTACGGTCTAAAGTTTCATCATGCAGATTATAAAGTATATTGTCTTTACTTTTGCGCACGTCCACTTCTATCCAGCCGGCTCCATGTTTCAATGCAGCTAGAGCTGATGGAATGGTGTTTTCCGGCGCTATATGGTTCGCTCCTCTGTGTACTACGATTTCGATAGAGTCCTGGTACATCATTTTATGGGCATGTATAGGAAATGGGAATAATGCCAAGATGGATGTCGCGATATGAAGTAATAAGATTTGATGACGTTTCATGAATTATTTTTTGCCTTAAAGGTTTTTATAAGAGCTTGCCGTAACAAGCCCTTATAAAAACTTATTTAATTTATCAATAACCGTAATTTTGCTTCCAGTTGGTGTTTGAATTCATCAAGCCGACAGATACAGGGAAGATTCTACGCCATTTCTCGGTCTTGGCTTCCGGATGATATTGATTTTTATATCCCCAGTCGTCTTCGAACTTTCCAAAACGGATTAGGTCATTGCGACGCCATGTTTCTGCGTAAAATTCACGTGCACGCTCTTCAAGCAACTCGTCCAATGAAGGAGAATGCTCCAATAATGGAGCGTTACAGTAGCTGCGTATTTGGTTGAACAGGGATTGTGGCGTATCACCGTTCGTAGCTGTTGCTCCCCGTAGAATAGCTTCTGCTTTCATCAGCAGAATATCTGCATAACGGAAGATAGGTACATCATTGCTTTGATTCCGGTTATAGAGGTTATAATCGTCTGCTTGAATAGCCCATTTGATGCATCGGTATCCCTGACACCATGCGTTCAAGTCATTTCCAAGATCCATTTGGTCATTCAAGATGGTGATATTCTTGGTGAGGACAACTTGTTGTCCGTTGTATATATAAGGTTCTGTTCCCATTGTATGTGTGCTGATGTCATAATAGTTGATCGCACCTTTCATGATGATGTCATTGCGTTCATCTCCTTCCAGGCAAAAACGGTCTGCTGCTTCAGGAGTGACGATGAAAACGCCTCCAGCATTTTTGGATAGTGTTATACCGAACAGTCCTTTGCCGTCCGCGCCGTCATTGTTGAATTTAGGCCAGAATTGAAAACGGGCGTAAGTATTGGCTCTGGTTGATGTTTCATTATTTTGGTATGGCATTGCATAGATGAAATCTTTGATCTGATAGCCGTTGTCCGGCATGAATTTCTTGCGATAACCATCACTGAGGTTGAAATGACCAGAGGCGATGATATCATCGCAATATTTTATGACATCATTCAATTTGGAATTAGTCATGCTTGGATCATAAGTAGCTACATCATCACAGGTATAAACAGCCCAGTTTATATAGAGTTTGGCAAGGAGAGCCTCAGCCATCCATTTGGTTGGCTTGCCATAAGTGGAAGCATCAACATCTTCTTTTAAACCGCCGGAAGCCAAAGCACGAAGCAGGTCGCTTTCGATAAATTTTGTAATTTCGGAACGGGGAGAACGGTCGATAGCTTCAGAATCGCCGATCAAATGGTCTAATTTGGGAGTTGCTCCGAATGTATCCATAAAAATAAAATGATAGAAAGCACGCATGGCAAGTGCCGGAGCAATCAAGGCTTCTTGTTCGGCATTGTTTTCATCCTCTCCACCCAGGTCAAAAATTGCTTGATTGCACTTTGTGATTGCAGCCGGAATATCACCGGCCCAGTCCACGTGTGCGTCTCCTGGAAGGCTGGCATGAAGAGAGGAATGGATATAATTGCCGCCATCATACCAGTTACCACCAAATGTCACTGCCATGAATTCATCAGAGGACAGCAGGGCAGCTTCCATATAACGACGTCCTAATGCTCCGCCGAATCCATAATACAAACCTGCCATTTTCGCTTCTTTGGCAATTTCGGAATCCGGGTATTCTGTATAAGTGGATTTAAGATCCACATCTAGATCTGTGCAGGAGGAGAAGGTGAACAGACCACCTACTAGCCAGGTTATTAATTTTATGCTATTTTTCATATCAGTTTTCAATTATATGGTTAGAAATTCATGTTTACACCGATCATAAATGAACGGGTACGCGGATAGTAATTGGTGCGTCTGTCCATACCCGGTTCCAAGCCTCCAAGGTTGATTTCCGGATCACGACCGGAGTAACCGGTAATGGTGAATACATTATTACAAGTAGCGTATAGCTTGAGCGAGTTTATCCAGTTACCAATTTTGCCGAAAGTATATCCCAATGAAACCGAGGACAGACGGAAATAACTACCGTTCTCTATCCAGCGATTGGATGGTGCTTGAGATTGTGTGTCTGTAGCACGGTGTTCGGTAGCTACGCTTTTTAATACATTGCGGCCTTCTTTCACAAAAGAAACATTAGAGTATTGTTCTGCAGTGGCGTTGTAGATATCTTGTCCAAGAACACCAGTAAAGAATAAATCGAGATTCCAGTTCTTGTATTGGAAGTTATTGCTCCAGCCTAAATTTAAATCAGGTTGTGCACAGCCGGTAATAGTACGGTCTCTATCAGTTTCAGGATCTGTGGTCGTTTCGCCTGTACGCTCACCCGTTTCAGGATCGTGTACATAAAAGATGGATACTCCTTGGTTATTGTAGCCGGCCCATTCGTAGGTGTAGAAGGTGCCGATAGGATGTCCTTCCATGATGCGCTGTACGTCTGCATTTGAAGAATAACCTGCGATTTCAGGATCGGCTGCACGGATATAATCTACGGAATATTCACTGTTGGATATACTTTCTACGTTATTTTTATTATGAGATAAGTTCAAACTGGTTTGCCAAGAGAAATTTTTTGTTTGTATAGGAGTGGCATTAATGGTAAATTCAATACCTTTATTGCTGATATCTCCCACATTGGCCGGCATGGTTCCGAAAGGATAGCGGTTTGTGGAAACCTCGTAAGTGTATATCAGGTCGCTGGTACGCTTGTCATAGTATTCGATGGTTCCTCCTAATCTGCCTCCAAAGAAGCTGAAGTCCAGCCCGATGTTCAACATGGCTGTACGTTCCCATTTTAGGTCTGGATTGGCATTTGAGGCGGCTGCCAGGGTATGGTAACTATTCTGTGTGCCATTGGCGTTTGTATAGTTGAACCAACCTGAAGTACTGTAAGTCTGGATAGCCGAATAAGCTCCGAATCCGAGTGAGTTACCACTAACACCATAACCAACACGGAACTTCAAGTCATCGAAAACATTTAAATCTTTGATGAACTTTTCTTCGCTCATACGCCATGCCAACGATGCAGATGGAAAAGTTCCCCAACGGTTGTTCTTTCCAAAAGCAGAGGAGCCGTCACGGCGAATTGTTGCTTGAAGCAGGTATTTGCTGTTGAAGGAGTAGTTGATACGTCCATAAAATGAGATCATACGTAAAGTTTCCAAATGACCGTTATTATTGCTGGTGATACCGCCATTCTGCCAATCCATTTTATTGGCAAGGTTCAGATTATAAAAGGTGGTGTTATCATTGTAAAAGTCGTAGACATCCAGACCGAAACTGTCATTGTCATCATTCTGTTCCCATGAATAACCGGCCATCAGGCCCAGTTTGTGGATATTGGCGAATGTATGATCATAGTTTATGTATGTTTCAAGAATTTTTTTCTTGTTTTCTGTTGCAATACGTTTAGCTTCGCCATTTCGGGTGTTATATTGGGATTTGCTGGTATGGTATTCGTTCCATATATATTGTTCGTCTTGATAGGAAAGACTTAAGTTCCATTTCAAGTCCTTAGTGATATCTAAAGTACCTTTGGCTGTTCCTTGAAGGAGTTTCTTGTTATTTTCAAAAGTATCTTCATTGATCATGGATACAGGATTGAAGTTTTGGGAGATAGTTTTGTCGCTATACCAAGAACCGTCTGCATTGGTGACAGGAACTAGTGGAGAATAATAATTCATGGCATCGAATACGGATTGGCCATCTTTGGCGGAATCAACGGTGGTACCTTTTGATTGTGCGGCATTCACATTAAAGGCTAAGGTGAGCCGATCATTCAGTGCTTTGGTTTGCAAGAATGCGCGGCCGCCGAAACGCTCGAAATCTGTACCACGTACGATACCTTGTTTGTTTTGATAACTCATGCTGGCACTGTATTGAGTCTTTTCTGAACCGCCATTGATAGAAACGTTGTGGTTATGACTGATTGCTGTGCGCAGTACTTCATCGTTCCAATTGGTGTTTGCTCCTTTGTCATTCGGAAGAGTGATGTTATTTTCCTTGGCATAGGTGCGGAGTTCGTCGGCAGTCATCATATCTAAACGCTTGGCAATGTTGTCAAATGCAAGATATGCGCTGTAGTTTACAGAAGTGTGCTCACTTTTACTACCTTTTTTGGTGGTAATCAAGATTACACCGTTAGCAGCCTTGGAGCCATAAATAGCCGTTGCAGAAGCGTCACGAAGTACGTCAATGCTTTCAATATCTTCGGGAGCAATCAGACTTAATGACATACCGGGAATACCGTCAATAACATAATAAGGTTCCATTGCCGCACCGGTACGCAGAGAAGAAGCCCCACGTAAAGAGATAGAAGCTGTACCAGAAGTCGGGTCGCTGCTTTGTACTACCGTCAAACCAGGAACTTTACCTTGCAACAACTGTCCAGGGTCAGAATAAACTCCTACATTCAGTTTGTCTGCTTTCACAGTGGTAATGGAGCTGGTTACATCCTTACGACTCATACTGCCATAACCTACTACCACAACTTCATCTAATGTTTTAGAATCTTCTTCCATAATAATCTTCAGAGAAGATCCTTTTACTGTAATTTCCTGGGTAGTGTAACCCACGTAAGAGAATACGAGTGTCTTTCCTTGTGCTACATTCAGTGTAAACTGTCCGTTAAAGTCAGTGATAACACCGTTGGTAGTACCTTTTTCGACTACATTCACTCCGATAAGGGGTTCTCCGGTCTTGTCTGTGACAATACCGTTAACTTGATTTTGAGCAAATGCCAGTGTACTGTTTAATAGGAGTAATGCAAAGACTACTATCTGTGCAAATGTCCTTTGGGTTAGAGATTGTACGTTTAGCATAGAATTTAATTTTGGTTTTGATTAATATGTTCTTGTTTAATACTGCATAGTTCTCTATATATTATGAATTGGTTGTTACAGTTTGATGTATATTTTCTTAAGATATAGCGGATAACCGATACACCCCAAAAACAGAGTGAAAACGAGGGCGTAGACAGCTGAGGCAAGGTAGGCGTCGGTTATTCCTGAATGAATGGCTGCATAGGCTGCCGCCTTCCATCCGGTACTTCCCATCATAATGGCAAGTACTTCGCTCAGTACATAGAGGAATAGGGGGTTGACGCCGAAGATGATGAAGAAGCGGCACCATTTTTGTTTATTCCTTATGTCTATATAATACATTAATGTGGCAAGTGACATGGAAGCCGCTCCGCAGGTCACCAGAACAAAAGTAGGAGACCATATTCTTTTATTTAAAGGCAGCGCATCTGCCAACAAATAGCCGATACTCATCAGAATGAATCCGGTCAAGAACAAACGGAGCACTTTGTTTTCTGTCTGATGGCTTTGTATTATCCATTTTCCACATGAAAAACCGATACAAGTGTGGGCGATAGCAGAGAGAGTGCTTACAAATCCTTCCGGATCAATCGGGCTCTTCTGATAGAGATGTGCTTCGCCGAAAAGTTGCCTGTCAATGATGGATAAAATATTGCTTTCATCGCAGGTATAACCGTTCCCCATGCATAATATGACAGTGTAACTTACCAGTAAGATAAAGGTTAATGTGGGGATGAACTTATGATTCATAAATAGGGCTGTAAAAGAAATAACACAGTAACATAAAGCAATGCGTTGTAGTACCCCGGGGATGCGCAGATGGACAAAAGGCAGGAAGTCACCTTCACATACATGGTCAAACCAACCGATTGCCCATCCGATGCATAGAATAAGAAATGTGCGTTTCAATATCTTGGTTACCACTTGTAGGGAAACGTTGAAATTGAATTTGTTCAATGAAATATATGTTGAAATACCCATGATGAACAGAAAGAAAGGAAAAACCAAGTCACAAGGTGTCAGTCCGTTCCATGCAGAATGTTGTAAAGGTGCATACGACACTTTGCCTCCTGCATTGTTGACCAGAATCATTCCTGCTACAGTGATGCCCCTGAGTGCATCGAGTGACAAAAGCCTCTTTTTAATGGGCAGTGCCTGCTGTGCGGTTTCTGTATCGAGTTCTTTCTTTTTCATCTTACAATCAATTGTTTATCAATGTTATAGCCTCTTTTGCTACTTCTATACAATCACCTTCGGCAGATGCCGCATAGGTGTTCTTTGCCAGTGTCCATGGTTCTTCCAGGGCATACCAATCTATGGTCATGGCTGGATTATCGGCAGTGGGGGTTGATGAATTACCTACTGGCAGTACAGGAAGTTTGCCATCCAGTTGGTCTTGCAGTACTTGCCAGTATTTTTCCCAACGTTTATAATAAAAGTCGCGCAGTAGTCCGTTCCATTCTTTATGGGCATAATCTCGTAACTTGCCGATGTCGGCGCAGTAACGGTTTCCCCATGTGGTGATTTGTACGCGGGCATTCCATTCGTAGAGGTCTTTCTCTTCAGATGTACTTCCTAGATTGCGCGCTTGTTGAATCCAGTTCCCTACTTTGAATTCTTTGCGTGTGCCCAACAGTTTGTCTTGCATTATCAGTAGTTCCAAGAACTGTCGGGTATGTGTGGCATAACTTTTTTTATCGAAGCTTTTAAAGTCGGCAACAGCGTAATTGTACACTATTCGGGCACGGTCGGCAATGGCTTGTCGGGTGATATCAACTAGATCATATTCAAAGTTGTTGTTACCGCGATATTTGTGTGCTACGCTCACCATCAATCGTGCGGCTTCTGCTGTGGTAGTGGGGTCGTAATAGTTGCACATTTTGCTCCAGCTGGATGCTTGGAAATTATTCAGTGATGGGCGCCCGCAAAAGATACTTTCGTGAGGACCTTGTTGGTTGTTGCCTGCCGGACAGTTGTAGATACCGTTTGCCAGGATCTGCCAAGCTTGCCAGATAGATTCATCGTCTGTGCCATAGCGTGCGCGGATGTATTGTTTTATCCATTCTTCTTTGGTAAACTTTTCTGCACGCCAAGGTAGTTCGCACATCAGTTCGAACATAACGGGATTATTTTCAATGCCTTCCATTGTCAGACCGATGCCTTTTAGCTGAGCGGCCAGTGGGTTGTCTTTGGTCAGGTAAAAATTATGAAGAAGTTGGTCCATCCTTCCATGCAAACCCACGTTCCCACCGAAATTTTCCAACAGGCAGAACAACCAGTTGTGTTCTTCGTATCCTTTGTCTCGTTTCCATATAGAGGGAATGCCCCACATGGGACGACATTCGCTAAATAAATCAAGGATGAGCAGATCGCCGGGATTCAGCGCTTTCATCATTTCCGGGCGTGGATTTTCTGTCCATCCCTGCACCACCCACACAGCTTTTGGATTAGCCTTTTTCATTGCATCCATAATAGCCTTGCCGGCTTTGCCGAAGTCTAGTCTGGCAGGCAAGCTTTTGGCTTCATGAAAAGGATCGATGGAGTAGTAGTCACTTGTTCCATACAGCTTTTCGGTTTCTTCGTAAAAAAGGCTGGCAATCTGGGTAAACTTGGGATCGTCGGGCAGTAAGATTCCCGGTCGGTCAAATCCGTTCCATTTGTTGAGAGTGCTTTGGGCGGATTCCGAGGAAGTGTTGCTTAATGTTTTCTCTTCTTTTCCACCATCAATACGTTTTCCCAAATCCAGTTTGGAGGGGATCATACCCGAGTAACCGGGCAGTACGGGGTGCATTCCCCATTCTTTCATTCGTTTCAATATTTTTTTCTGCAAGTCTTCTTGCTGTTTATACCAACTATCGGGGTTAGGGCCTCCCCAGCCTTCCAAATTGTTCATTTCCCACCAGGCAAGGAATGCTGGTCCGGCAATAAAATCATTGATTTGCTGTTTGGAAAATCCTAAGCGGAGTAATAGGTTACGCCACACACATTCATGTCCTACGGCAGCAAGTGGCAGGTTGATGCCATGCAGTGCCATCCAATCCAGTTCCTCTTCCCAACGTTTCCAATCCCAAAATGCCATGGAGTAGGAGTAGGTGCAGTAATTGAAATCATAACGCAGGGCCAGATTTGTTTCGTGGCGTTCTTTACGGAAGACGGGAGGAAGAACATTGGGTAGTGAGGCATGCATACTGTTCCATGACAGGTGGATTCCGGCATGATACTTTAAGTACCAGTTGATTCCGGTTGCTATATTAATATAGGTATTGCCTCGTATCACTACCTTGTCGCCTTTTTGGTCCAACTCGAAAAAGTCATTTGAGCTTTTGTGTAGTTCGACTACGAACTTGTCCGATGCTCCCTTGTCTATCCTTTCCAGCATTTCCTTGATGGGGTTTGCCAGTATACCGGAGGGGAGTAATATCAGCCAGCTCAATAATAAGAATGTGTTTTTCATATACATTTGCATTTCTGTTTTTTACAAATGTAAGGGAAACAAAGCTTTTTATAGGAGACTATGGTGCACAAATGGAGTAAAATAGTAAAGTGAACTATTTTTTTCCAAAATATTCGCTTGGAAGTACTCCAAACAGCTCTTTGAAGCATTTTGTGAAATATTTAGGGTCGTTAAAACCTACGGCGTATGCGATTTCTGCAACAGAAATGTCACATTCTACTTTGGTTAAAGTGTCTTTTGCCACATTTAATCGGTAGTTTCTCATGAATTGACCAATGGACTGCCCTGTCAAAGATTGCAATTTCTGATTGACTAAGGTTTTGCTGTATCCCATATCGCGGATAAAGCGCTCTAAGTTATAATCCGAGTCGGCATAATGTTCTTTCATTAAATTGATTGCCGATGTCATAAATGTGTTGTCTTTGGAACTAGCGTTTATATTCAATGTTTCACAATTCATACTAGTGGAGAACATGGATTTGTATTTCTGGCGTAAGGCAAGTATATTTCGGATACGTAATCTTAGAATAACCTCATCAAATGGTTTGCACAGATATTCATCTACTCCTATTTCATAGCTGATTCTTTCTTGGGCTTCAGACCGGAGGGCAGTGAGCATGAGAAAGGGGATGTGGGAAGTAGCCAGATTAGCTTTTACCCGGCGGGATAATTCATTCCCGTCCATGACGGGCATCATCAGGTCGCTGACAATCAAATCAATCGTTTCTCTTTGAATCAAGTAAAGAGCTTCTGCACCGTTCTGTGCTTCTTTTAATTGATAATTGTTTTTGAGAATGGAACAAATATAAGTACGCATATCTGCATTATCTTCAACAATGAGGATGGTTTCCTTTTTCTCGTTTCCATTGGCAGGAATGGAAAGTGGATGTTCATTCTGCTCATATTTTTCTTTTTCTGATTCGGCTTGGGGGATACCTTTTTCCAAAGGTAATAGTATTCTGAAGAAAGCTCCTTGCTTGGGATTGTTTCCTGCATAGATGTTGCCTCCGTGCAGAGAAATGATTTTCTTACATAAGAATAGTCCGATTCCTGTGCTGCTTTGTCCATAAACGGGATATTTGATGCTCTTTTTGGATTGGTAGAAGCGTTCGAAAATACGTTCTATATCTTCGGGTACGATACCATTACCTGTATCTTTTATATCTATGAACAGCCAGGTATGGTTGTCTTTGTCGGTAAGGGAAGCCACATACAAACTTATTTTTCCATAATCGGGAGTGAATTTAACAGCATTGGATATCAGATTAATAATGGCTTTGCGCATATATTCAACATCAAATATCCAAAACGGGGTACAGAGCCGGAAGTAGGTGATGATGTTTATGTTCCGTTCATGGGCAAATACTTCGAAAGGCATTAATATATTTTGTATAAGGCGGATAAAGTTTTCGTTTGTCTTATTTAATACAACTTTGTCTGCATCTAACTTTCTGAAGTCCATTAATTCATTGACTAGCGATAGCAGATAATTGGAATTCCGTTCAGCTATTTGTAGCTGTTTCTTTACTTCCGGCTCATGGCTTTCGTCAAGGGCGCGTTGGATGGGACCGTTGATTAAAGTGACTGGTGTCCGGAATTCATGAGTGATATTGGTGAAGAAAGCAATTTTTTCTTCCGTTACCTCCTCGACGTGTCGTGCCATTATTTCTAGTTGTTTATTTTGTAACTCTAGCTCATGGGTGCGTTGGGCTACTTCTTTTTCCAGTTGTTTTTTCTGTTGACGGTACAGACTTATTTTCCATTGATAAAAATAATAGCTGCCTACGGTGATCAGAATGGCAAGCAATAAATAGAACCACCAGGATTTATAGAAATAAGGAGTGATGGTTACTTTGACTTCCGTTATTTTATCGGACCAATGTCCTTTCTCGTCTGTGGCACGGACTTGGAACACATATTTTCCGGAGGGAACGAAATTGTATCTAGCAGTATGTTCGCCAGGAAGGGTTTCTGTCCATTCATTCTCATAATTTTTCAAGCGGTAGGCATATTTCACTCGGTTACAGTTTCCATAGTTTAAGGTGGAAAACTCGATGGAAAAACCATGATCTTTTTCGTGCAGACGGATGGTATGTAAATTTGTTACCGCGCAGGGAGTTTTTCCGTCTGCTGGAGGATAGACCATGGTACCGGCGACACTGATTGAGGTCAGTTTGACTTTGGCATCCTGCTTTTTTGTCTTGGCTATATCGGGGGTGAAAGCGACTAATCCGTTTATAGTACCGAAATATAACAGGTTATTTTGGGGAGAATAATAAGATGCGTTCCAATAAAACTGATTATTGGGCAGTCCGTCTTCTTTTGTATAATTGGTGAAAGTCATGGTTTGTGTATCCAGTTGGGCGATGCCGTGGTTGGTGGACATCCACAGATGTCCCGTTTTATCTTCCACAATACCTATAATGGTATTATTGGGTAACCCGTCCTTGCGGGTGTAGTTATGAAATGTGAACTGTGTTCCGTTTTCTTCCGCTAGTTGATATAGTCCGTTCCCATTTGCCCCCAGCCAGATGGTACCATTATGATCTTCTATGATACAGTTTATTTTTTCTAATTGCAATGAAGTGGGTTCCGTCAGTTTATGTTTTAAATAGGTATAGCTGAATTGTGCGGAGGAAATGGAGAACGAGTGTAAATCCATAATGAAAACTCCTTCAGATGTTCCCATCCAAAGGCGTTTCTTGCGGTCGATAATGATGGACCCTACCGCATCGAATTCATTGTCGGAACGGTCAAACAAGACCCGGGTGAAACGCTTGGTCTTTTTATGGTAGAAATGAAGCCCTCTGGTAGTACCAAACCATAAACCATTGTTCATGGTGTCTTCACAGGCGCTGCTCAGGAAATCTCCTTCCAGTCCTATGGAGTCTTCCCGGATATGGCGTTGGAAAGTTTGGTTATGGGGGATGTTCAGATTTAGTTCATTGATTCCGACTCCCCAAGTATATGCCCATAAATGATTTTCGGAATCAATGAGAATGCCACGGATAGAGTTGTTACTGATGGAAGTGGGATTGTTCTGGTCAAAAGTATAATGAATGAACTCATCGCTGCCTTTGCTCTTTTTGTTGAGTCCTCCCTCTACTGTTCCTACCCATAGATTTCCGTCTTTGTCTTCGCTGATGGCATTGACCGGATTGGGGGAAAGAGAGGTTTCTCGAAGATAGTTATATTGCCACACATACGTTTGCAGACAATTGGGAGTCAATAAATTGATTCCTCCTATCTCGGTCCCTACCCAGATATTCTCATTGTCGGTCAGCAGGCAGTTGATGAAATTACAGTTCAACGACTTGTCAGGCATTTCATTGTTTTGGCGGATATAAGTAAAAGTATCGGTATCTCGATTGTATACATTGAGTCCGTTCAGAGTAGAAACGATGACATCTCCTTTGCTAGTCAGTTTAACTCCGGTTATATAGGCTTGACTTAGCATTCCGGGGCGATGATTGGAGTAACGGTACCGTTTCAAACTCTGCCGGGTATGGTTATACTTGAAGAGTCCGCGATTGGTTCCTATCCATAACAATTCCCCGTCAGTTTCCATGCAGAGAATTCTCCAGTCTTCTGAAAAGGGTTTCAGCAGCTCCGATACCATGCTGGTTTTCAGTAAGTGGTTGCTTCCTTTTTCAATACGGCATACATGATTATCTATGCCTGCACAGATGTATTCTTGCAGGTCAATAACAGCGTGGATGGGGGATTCTGTATCTTTTTTCAGTTTATAGTAATCTTTTATTTGCCCGTTTACGCCTAGTTCCAGATACCATAGATTCTTGTCTGTCGATATCCACAGATTGTCCTGCTTGTCCCGATAGATGGATGCAATGTAGTTACTTGCTAGAGATTTCAATTCGGCAGGCAGTTCTTTGTCCGTGTCTATCTGTGTATAATGTTTCAAGTCAATGAGGTCTATTCCTTCTTCCGACCCTATCCAGAGTCGTTGAAACTTATCCTCACAGACTTTATGCACGTAGTCGTTTTTCAAGCGAATGGAGTGGGATTGGGAATTATAATGAATGAATTGATAGCCATTATACCGTCCTATTCCATTATTAGTAGCTACCCAGATATATCCTTGAGTGTCTTTGTAAATATCATTGATGAAGTTATGGGGTAACCCAGTATCTTCTGTAATGAAGCTGAAATTATATCGGTTGAAAAAGTTATGTAAGTTTTCTCCAAATAAGTTCAATACTCCTCCTGTAAGTAGAAGAAGTGCTATAATGTGCGTTTTCATATTAGTAATTGTTTCCCAACAAATGTAAATAATAGTAAGATAGTTCCAAAACATTTGAGTGGAAATCTTGTATCTGAGAGTAATATAAGGAAAATGGCGGCTGGAGATTACAATGGAATTACAAAAGAATGTGATGAAGGCTTTTATGATATGTATGATAACAAAAAAGGCTCGCTATCTGCGAACCTTTGTGCTCTTCGTCTTGGACTTGAACCAAGGACCCTCTGATTAACAGTCAGATGCTCTAACCGACTGAGCTAACGAAGAAAATTTGCATTTGACTTTAAAAGTGCTCTTCGTCTTGGACTTGAACCAAGGACCCTCTGATTAACAGTCAGATGCTCTAACCGACTGAGCTAACGAAGAAGGTTTTTCTCTCAAATGCGGTGCAAAGATAATAGGTTTTTCCGAAATATGCAATATCTTTGCAGAAAAATTTTAGATAAATGGATAAAATAATTGGAATGGGCAATGCATTGGTTGACGTTCTTGTTACTTTGCAAGATGATTCGCTACTAGATGAGATGAGTTTGCCCAAAGGAAGCATGCAACTTATAAATGAAGATAAGTTTTTGAAAATCAGTGGTAAATTCTCTGGTATGAAAACGCATAAAGCTACAGGGGGAAGTGCGGGAAATACAGTTTTGGCGTTAGCTAACCTAGGGGCACACCCGGGATTTATCGGAAAGATAGGAAACGATGATTTTGGGCAATATTTTAAAAAAAACGGTTTGAAGCAGGGAATTGACATGAAATTGCTCGCCGGTGATTTGCCTACAGGAGTGGCTTCTACTTTCATTTCACCGGATGGGGAACGTACTTTTGGAACTTATCTGGGAGCTGCTGCTACTATGAAAGCCGAAAATCTGACGTTGGATATGTTTAAGGGGTATGCATATCTATATATAGAAGGATACTTGGTACAGGATCATGAATTGATTCTTCGTGCTATGCAATTAGGAAAAGAGGCTGGATTGCAAATCTGCTTGGATATGGCCAGTTATAATATTGTGGAAGGAGATTTGGAGTTCTTCGATATTTTGATAACTAAATACGTGGATATTGTTTTTGCTAATGAGGAAGAGGCAAAGGCTTATACAGGCAAGGATGCATGGGGGGCTATCAATGAAATTGCTTCTAAATGCAGTGTTGTAATAGTAAAACTAGGTGCCCAAGGTTCATGTATAAAGAAAGGTACGGAATGCATCAAACTAGAGGTACCTCCGGTAAAAAAAGTCGTGGATACCACTGGCGCGGGAGATTATTATGCAGCAGGTTTTCTGTATGGACTGACTTGTGGTTATTCTTTGGAGAAGTGTTCCATTATAGGTTCTATTTTAGCATCCAATGTGATACAAGTGGTGGGTACAACCTTATCAAAGAAAAAATGGGACGAAATAAAGTTAAATATAGAGGCCCTTCTACAGGCTTGAATAGAATAATGTATTAATTTGCGGTTCACAAATACATAAAGTGATGAAGTGGAATAGTAAGAAAATATTGTTAATGATTTGCGTGGGCCTGACAGGTAGCGCTTTGTTTAGTTTTAATAAAGGTGATGACCGTAATTTCCAGATAGCAAAAAACTTGGATATCTTCAATGCGATATTCAAGGAATTGGATATGTTTTATGTTGATACTATTGATCCTGAGAAAGTGATAAAATATGGTATTGATGCTATGTTGGCGCAGACCGACCCTTACACGGAGTATTATCCTGAAGAAGATAATACACTAAAGGAAATGACTAGCGGAAAGTTTGGCGGTATCGGATCGGTAATACGTTATTATACTCCCCGAAAGCGTGTGGCTATTATTGAACCTTCCGAAGGAAGCCCTGCTGCCGAAATAGGACTGAAAGCCGGTGATATCATCATGGAGATCAATGGAAAAGATATGGCCCAGGGAGACAGAATTCCCAATGATCTGACCTCGTATGTCAGTGATAATTTGCGTGGTGAGCCGGGAACAACTTGTGTGTTGAAAGTTGAGAGACCTACTTCTGATAGTGCTTATGTGCCAATGGAATTTAAAATAACCCGTTCTACCATCCGTACGAACCCTGTACCTTATTATGGAATCGTAGGCAATAATGTGGGATATATCGTTATCAGTACTTTTGCTATAGAGAACTGTTCAAAAGATATAAAGAAGGCATTGATAGAATTGAAACAGCAAGGTGCTAAATCTATTGTTCTCGATTTGCGTGGCAATGGTGGCGGTTTGTTGGGGGAAGCAGTGAATGTAGTGAATTTCTTTGTACCGAAAGGGAAAGAGATTGTGGTAACAAAAGGTAAGATTAAACAAGCTGGTACCACTTACAAAACAATGAATGAACCGGTAGATACAGAGATTCCGCTGGCTGTGCTAGTGGACGGTTCTACAGCTTCGGCATCCGAGATTGTTTCAGGTTCCTTGCAGGACCTTGATCGGGCTATTGTGGTAGGAAGCCGTACGTATGGTAAAGGGTTGGTACAGGTACCTCGTGAATTGCCTTATAACAGTAGCATGAAAGTGACTACTGCAAAATATTATATTCCCAGCGGACGATGCATTCAAGCCATTGATTACGCTAAACGTAATGCTGACGGGTCGGTGGCTCGTACTCCGGACAGCCTGACCAATGTATTCCATACAGCAGCCGGACGTGAAGTGCGTGATGGTGGCGGTATTCGTCCGGATGTGGAGGTGAAAGTTGAAAATTTCCCAAACATTATGTTTTATCTGCTTAATGATGATATGATTTTTGATTATGCTACCCAATATTGTATCAAGCATTCTCAGGTAGGGGAAGTGAAAGACTTTACAATAACAGATGCTGACTATGTTGATTTTAAGAAGATGTTACATAAGCGTAAGTTTACTTATGACCGTCAAAGTGAGAAGATGCTGAAGAACTTGAAAGAAATAGCGGAGTTTGAAGGATATATGGATGGGGCAAAAGAGGAGTTTGCTGCTTTGGAAACGAAATTGACGCATAATTTGGATCATGAGCTGGACAGGTTCTCGAAAGAGATAAAAGATGCTATTGCTCAGGAGATTTTGAAACGTTATTATTTCCAACGTGGCGCGATATTGCAACGCTTGAAAGATGATCCTGATTTGAAAAAAGCTATTGAGACATTGAACAATCAGTCTGAATATAGTAAGATACTTTCTGTTATGAAATAATCGAATGAGGGGCGGATGTACGAATCTGCCCCTCATTATTGTATCATGATATCATTGATGATGCTTTATTTGAACCGGGAAGTATCTATTGGTTTATGCTGTTTTTCTTTATACCCTCCGAACTTGTAGGTAAAGGATAAAGTTATGTTGCGTGAATAGTTGTTGGTGTGCATGTCCATGTATTGTCCTTTATTACGTAGTGTCACATCTATGTTGCCTTCCATCGAATTGAACAGATCATTGGCCTTCACTTGGATACTTGCTTTTTGGTTAGCAAAGTTCCAACGTATTCCGGTATGGATGGCCCAGATATGATTTAAATCATAACTTCCCTGGATAGATGGGCTCAAATAAAGTCCGGTCAGTTCCATGCGAATATCCGGTTTGGTAGAAAGTATTATATTATTTTGTAACATGGCGAGTCCGATCCACTTGCTGTGGCTGAAGGAAAGATCGAAGAATTTGTTACATTTTGCTTGACGGTATTCAGCTTGCAGTGTGACGTGACTGTCCAACCAATGTCCGATTTTGAAGGGAATGATAGTCGTGGCTGAGAAACTTTGCTGATAATCCCAGTTTAAGGTTTTGTAAATCAAAGCCAGGCGTTCTGTGCTTTGATAGGCTAGTTGCTGAAATAAATCGGGTTGATAATCATAAGCCAGGCTGAAGATATACTTGTTCTTAAAAATATAATTCAGATTTGCGGAATAATCGGTGGATGGCTTTAACATTGGATTGCCTTGTACTTCTTCATAACCACTTATATAGCCGGTACTTTCGCTCAGATCCCAGTAGCTGGGATAGGTCTTATCTGATGTGAATGAAAGTTGTAGAATATGTGCTGGGGTCATTACGTATGTTAATTCGGTTGTAGGATAAGCCGCCCATGCATGATAACGGGCCGTTTTGTAATATTCTCCGGTTATGGACGCGCTGAAAGACAAATGTTCTCCCATGTTTTTGCTGAATCCGACGTAGAAGTCATATGTATATTCATTATAACGATTGTTTGTATTGAGTTCGCTCATGTCTGTTCCGTTTTGGGTATGATAGAACTGAGTATTATGGTCACTGGCATAAGTTAAAGAGGTGCCATAGTTTAAGGTCCACTCTCGTGGTAGTGTGTGTGACTGGTCTACGTATATTTTCCAGCGGTCTATTGTTTGTCCGCTAGTCGTGTGAAATTCGCTTGTTTGGTTCTTGTTGTCTTTGTTGGTGAATTGCTGATGACTTTCGGAATGGTAGGAGGTATAGTTTATTCCAGCTTTCATACCGAAGCTAGAGAGATAATCTAAAGCGATATTGTGCATTCGAGTCTCCTTTTTTGTCCGGTTGTCTGCGGTTGTGATGTTCCCGTCGGAATATGAATGATTATCGTTGTTAGGGTTGAAGACACCAGTATAGGCTAGATTGATATGAGCATTATCATTGAATTTATATTCAGCGCCTGTTCGTACATAATGTGTTATTCCTTTCCTGTCAATATCATTGTGTTGACAGATATCATATATATTATTTTTTAAGGTGTGATGTGAGTACGTATCTGTTGTTTGTCTGTTTTGTTCATAATGGGTATTATATAGCAAGTCTATATTCCATTTAGGAGTGGTGTAAAGCAGGCTGATTCCTCCTTGTGTGCACTTCTGTAATTGTATAGATATCCGGCGTTAACTTCTCCTTGCAACCCACTTTCTTCAGGACGGTAACTTTTCAAAAGTAAGTTGATGGCAGCACCTCTTACATGATATTGCGGCGGTGTGCTATACATAATTTCTGCCTTTTCTACACGTGAAGCCGGAGTGTTTTTTAATAAAATGGTCAACTGTTCGTGACTCATTGTTGTGGGCCTTCCGTTTAAAATAATGTTCAGATTGTGTGTGCCTGCTAATGAAAGGTTGCCGTTTATTTCCTGTACACCGGGTAATTGCTGAAGGATTTCATAAGCATTGTTCACAATTCTATGTGTGGTGAGTTGTGACAGATCATACGATAATTTTCCTTCTTCCACTTTTACAAGAGGGCGTTCCCCTTTGACGATAACTTCGTCCAAAGCATAATCTTTACTTTTCAGGGTAATCGTGCCTGCGTCTTCTCCTGTAGTTGTCAATAAGAGGGTTTCGTACATGATGTGTTGGAAAATCAGCCGATAAGATGCTGGTTGCCGGTTGAACCTGAAGTAACCGGTGGTATCTGTGATTACGGCGTCCACAAAAGTAGAATCAATGGTTTGTAGGATGACGGTTGCACCGTCAATGGCTTGTGCATGGATGTTTAACACAATGTTAACAAAGTATGGATAGGATATAAGTGTATGACAATCAAACATATTCGTTGGGTAGCTTGTATCGGACTGTTGGCAATCATCTGTTTGCAGTACGTTTGGCTTGTAAATACCTATAAGCTAACTAAGGAAAGTATACAGTTCAGAAGCAATGAAGTATTTAGAGATGCAACGATGCGTGAGGTGTTTTATCGCATGGAAGTATATCAAGATTCTTTGCAAAAGAAGTATAAGGACAAAGATACTTCCATTATGGTTAGAATAAATCTGGATGAAGATTATGATTTTTTTGAGGATGGCAGAGGTGATAAAAATGTGAACCAATGGTTGATGTCCAATATGCAGGTTTCCATGCAAGAAATTGTCAAGAGGGATTATAAATTGTCTGTTTCTTTGTCAAGTTTAGATTCTATTTATCGGACAGGCCTTGCTGCCGAAGGATTGGATGCAGAAGTAATAACTTGTGTGACAGATTCGCTGGGGAATATTCTTAGAAGTTCCCGTTCCATACAGGTAGGGGATTATGGCTTGTTGAAAACCGGGTTACAACCTATCAATTATAAATGTACGGAGAATCTTCAGGCTTTTATTGTTAATCCTTATTGGGTTATTTTCCAGCAGATGACCTTGCTCCTCATTGCTACTGTCTTGATGATGGCAATGATCGTCTATTGTCTTGTTTATCAGATTCGTATTATTGCTCATCAGAATAAAATAGCTAGGATGCGTGAGGATTTCTCATACGCCATGATTCATGAGATGAAGACTCCTCTTGCCTGTATCTTGATGGGGACCCGAATGTTGAAATCAGGAAAGTTGGATATTTTTCCGGATAAACGCGAGAAGCATTTTCAGATATTGGAGGATGAGAGTGAACATTTATTGTCACTGACTAACAAAGTGCTGACGCTGTCAAAATTGGAAAATGCTCAATTGAGGCTTTGGAAAAAGGAGATACAACTCCGTCCGATGTTAGAGGATCTTATTGAGAAATATACTGCTAAGGCAGATAAACCAGTACATTTCTCTCTTCATTTGGAATCGGAATGGGTATATGCTGATGAAGAATTCTTGAAAGAAGCTATCGGTAATTTGGTAGACAATTCTATAAAATATTCAGGTGAAGAGGTGGACATACAGATTTCATCCTTGCGTCAGGACTATAACTTTTATTTGATAAAGGTAAGAGATAACGGCATAGGTATTCCGTTGAAGGACCAGAGTCGTATTTTCGAGAAGTACGAGCGTGCTTCGGCTGCCGACCGCAGCCGTAAAGGCGGTGCGTCAGGCTTCGGATTGGGTTTGAATTATGTTTTCCGCGTGGCTGAAGCGCATGGTGGAAAAGTGTGTGTAGAAAGCATTGAAGGGGAGTATAGTGAATTTTTTCTTTTTTTGCCGAGTGGGGAGAAGAAATAAATATTTTTTAAGGAGGAAGATGATATGATAAAACTGTTGTTGGTGGAAGATGATGCCAATCTTTGTTATATTATTCGTGGTGGATTGGAGGATATGATAGGTGGATACGAGGTGATGACCGCTTCTAATGGCGAAGAAGGGCTGAAGATATGGAAGGAGCAACATCTTGATATCATTATTTCAGACATTGAGATGCCTGTTATGGATGGTTATGAAATGGTACGTCGTATTCGGGAAACGGATGGATTTATTCCCATTGTTTTTACCTCGGGCAGGGTTTCGCCTAAAGATGTGGTGAAAGGTTATGAATTGGGGGTGAATAATTATATTAAGAAACCTTTTTTGGCCGAAGAACTGGATGCGCATATTGGTGCTTTGTTGAAAATGAAGCGGGGAATGGGAGTCGCTAATGAAAGTGAGATTTATCGGATTGGTGAAAATTATACATTTGATGCTGTTCATGCAGTATTAAAGCATTCGTCGTGTGTACAAAAGACAATGACGGAACGCGAAGCGAAATTGCTTCAGATGCTTTGTAAAAAGAAAAATGAACTAGTGAGACGGGATATTATTCTTTCAAGACTATGGGATACGGAGGATGATTTTTTTGCATCACGTAGTCTCGATGTTTTTGTTACTCGACTTAGAAAATTGTTTGCTGATGATGAACGGATACAGATAAAGACTGTGAAAGGAGTGGGTTTATGTCTTTCGGACAAAGGATGAATATGTGTAATATAACATTTATTGTAAGTTCTTTTGGCATTTTCCGGATACTAAACGTTTTTAAGCAACTCGAAAAGATGTGCATTGGTGAAATGACCGTTCTTGAAAATGGATTTTGTCATTATCCCGACTTTGTTGAAGCCGGCCTTTTCTAATACTCGCATGGAAGGAAGGTTGTGTTCAAAGACAAGTGCGAATATACGTATTGTATTCGTATAAGTGAAGTAATGGTAGATGGCTTCTTGTAATGCGTCGGTTACAATACCTTGGTTCCAATATTTTTCTCCGATAACGTACCCTACTTCGGCATTGAAGCATTCCACATCTGTGCCTGGTGTAAATCCGATATTGCCTACGGCTTTTCCATTAACTTCAATACAAAAATCATGAATGCCTTCTTTTTTCTGGATGAGGTCAATAAAGGTTTCCGCATGCTCTAGCCTGTAAGGGTGGGGGAATACGTTGCGGCAATTGTCCCAAATCTTTTTGTTATTCAGTTCTTGAACTAATGAATGAGCGTCTTCTGTTTGCCAAGTACGTAGTGTGTACTTGTTCTTTTGTACAAACACAGCATGATAGCGTCTCATGGGGGTACTGCAGAGCCCATGGTAATTTTGTTTTTCTCCTACGACAGCAAATCCCAGACTCTGGTAGAAAGGAATAGCATAAGTAGAAGAATTAACCGTTGTTTCAATGGAAGGATGGAGGGTGGAGGCGTAGTGGAAAAGTTTTTTTCCTAATCCGTGCCTGTGATATTCTGGCTTGATAAAAAATAGGGAGATATGTTTACCATTACTTTTTATACCTAAAATGCCTGTTAGAGCTTCATTGTCAAAACTACCATAAAATATGATTTCGTTTATACATTTTTTGTTATAAATAAAGCTTTTGAAAAATTCCAATCCCTCATTGTTGAAATCTTCTTTGCCGGTGATGGTGAAAACTTGCCAAGATAGTTCGATGGCTTTTGGGTATTCATCTTTTGTGAGTTGTCGTATGTTATTCATGGTATGCCATATTGTAGATTAGTGTAAAAATAGGTAGAGCAGGTATGTTTTTAGTAAGGTGAAGAAGGATAAAGGTGCATTTAAAAACAACTTTATCCTTCTTTGGCTATTAACTAGAAATTATAGGCTACGCCAAGATTGAATACGGCTTGGTCTAGGTCGCTGATTAATTGGTATTTAATATCAAAGTTTAAACTCCAGCTTTTGTCTAAGTCAAACTCCATACCTGCCCCTAAATTAACTCCAAATTTTCCATCACTTCCACTGACATCGTAATCGCCTGCTTTCCCTAAATCCAAATGCCAGTTAGTGTATGTAAATCCTGCTAATGGATATAGACTAATATTGCTTGCTATGGGAAAAAGGTAGTGGATATTTGCGTTGATGTCAAACATGCTAAGTCCATCATTTTTAAAGAAGTAATTCATAGACGGCTCTATTCTGATTTGATCAGTAATATTATATTGATATTTCAGACCAATACCAACGCTCTCTATTTCAGTTCCATAACTTAGATTTCCACCAATAGCTTGTTTCCCTTGTTGTGCAAAAACAGAACCACAACCTAAAAGTGCCATGCATGCGGCAATAATAATTTTTTTCATAATCACTCATTTTAAATGAATACTAACTTTTCTTTATATGTAGAATTATTTTTCTTCCTCCTTAAACCAGGAAGCATACATTAAATATCCATTGGCTATTTTCTGATTGAGTTCTTTGCTTTGTGCCTCGGGAATCTTTTTGATAAATTTGGCTGGAACTCCTGCCCATAGGCTTCCAGGTTCGATGATGGTGTTACTGAGTACCAGCGCTCCGGCAGCTACAATAGCTCCTTCACCTACGACCGCATGGTCTAGTATGGTAGAGCCCATTCCAATTAGAGCGCCGTCTTTTATAGTCGCACCATGTATGGTTACATTATGTCCTACAGAAACATCATTCCCGATTTCGACAACTGATTTTTGATATAATGTATGTACTACACTGCCGTCCTGGATATTTACGCGGTTACCTATGCGGATAGCATTAACATCGCCGCGTAATACGGCGTTAAACCAAATGCTGCAATCTTTTCCAATTACAACATCGCCAATAATAGTGGCATTATCGGCTAAATAACAGTTCTCGCCGATTTTTGGAGTGAATCCTCTCACTGATTTTATAAGTGCCATAATTAATTTCTACCGTTTTAAAGGAGATGTTACTTCTTTTAACCACTCGCGTTCCTCGTTGTTCAATTCCGGATTCAAACAATTGTAAACTTTTTCATGATATTGGTTGAACCATGTTATTTCTTCATCGCTCAGCATATCTGTCAGGATGGCTTCTTTGTCAATAGGGCAGAGGGTAAGTGGCTCGAATTTGTAGTAAGTGCCGAATTCTGTCTCTTGTGACGGAACAATTAACATGGTATTTTCCGTACGTACTCCATGGCGTCCGGTTTTATATATACCGGGCTCGTTGGTTACTGTCATGCCTGGAACAAGTAAGGCCGGCATGTGGTTCATGCGGAATTGGTGAGGACCTTCGTGTACATTCAGAAAACAACCTACACCGTGGCCTGTTCCATGCAGGTAATTGATTCCGGCTTTCCACATAGGGAGGCGAGCCAGCGCATCTAGTTGTGTTCCGCAAGTTCCATGTGGAAATTGAGCCATTGAGAGTTGGATAAATCCTTTTAAGACTAATGTGTAATCTGTTTTTTCTTCTTTCGTGAGTGCTCCTAAAACGATAGTACGAGTAATATCAGTTGTTCCGTCCAAATATTGTGCTCCACTGTCCAGCAGCAGCATGCCTTCAGGTTTTAAGGGAATATCGGTTTCGGGGGTTGCTTCATAGTGAACAATAGCGCCATGAGCTTTATATCCGGCAATGGTGTCAAAACTGATACCATTGAAGTGGGGTTGTCCGGCGCGGAATTCGTATAATTTCTTATCTATACTTATTTCGGTTTCATTTCCAGTAGAAACAGCTGCTTTCAGCCAGCGGAGAAATTTAACCATGGCTACTCCGTCGCGTTTCATTGCGCGATGGAAGCCTTCTATTTCTGTCTCATTCTTTATCGCTTTTAAAAAAAGTACAGGCGAAGGAGCTATTTCTATTAAGGAATGGGCGCAGGCTGCTGCATGGACAGCGGCATTGATATTAGCTGACAACAGGAGTTTGCCGGTAAAATCTTTTAAATCTTTTTCAATTGTTGAATAAGGCCTTACTTTAATTTCGTTTTCTGTTAGATAGTCTTTTACTTCATCTGACAGTTTATTCTCTATTATATATAAGGTAGAACTATATTCCGTGATGAGAAGGTAACTTACAAATACCGGATTGCAGTGTACGTCACTTCCCCGTAAGTTTAGGGTCCATGCCACTTCATCCAGTGCGGAAATTAAAATGCCTGTGCAACTGTTACGACGGATTGCTTCTCGTATTTGAGTGATTTTATCCTTGCAACTGAGACCGGCATATTTCAATTCATGTATAAACACTTTGTTATCGGGCAATGCAGGCCGATCTGTCCATAATTCATTGAATGGATCGGGAGCAAGGGTTAAGTGTATCTGTTTTTTTTCTAATTCTTTCTGTAAGTTGCTTGTTTCTTGATAGCTGTTCACCCAGCCGTCTATACCCACATTGTCTTCTGCATTCAATACACAGCCCAACCACTCTACAATGGAAGGAGTTTCCGGTAATCGTTCCTTGAATAAAGTAATACCTGTGTTTTCCAATTGTTCGGCCGCTTGAAGAAAATAGCGTGAATCTGTCCAAAGTCCGGCTTTATCCAGTGTTACGACAACCGTACCTGCCGAACCTGTGAAACCTGATATCCATTTACGTGCTTCCCAATGTTTGGGGATATACTCTCCCGAATGGGGATCCGTACTGGGAATAATAAAGGCTGAAAGCTTGTGTTTACGCATGAAATTGCGCAGACTAGCTATTCTATTTATAATTTCCGATTTCATTTTAATAGGTTTATAATGGTTTGTACTAGAAAGCAAAGATACGATTTCTAGATTATTTTAAATAAATAATTGCGGAAAGTTTTGTAAATAAAGAAAGTATGTGTAATTTTGCGCCGCAATTTGACTATCGGAAAATATTAATAACAACATATTTAATAATTAAAAACAATGATTGTAGTACCAGTAAAAGAAGGCGAAAACATTGAAAAAGCGCTGAAGAAGTTCAAAAGAAAATTTGAGAAAACAGGTGTTGTAAAAGAACTAAGAGCTAGACAGCAGTTCGACAAGCCGTCTGTATTGAACAGACTGAAAAGAGAACGTGCTATCTATGTTCAGAAACTTCAGCAAGTAGAAGAATAATTAAAAACTCGCACATTCTTTGAATAATTGAATTCTTTTTCATATATTCGTTGCTGAATTGATAAGCGACGTTTCTTATGATGACAGACTCTTTTTTGGATTATCTTCGATTTGAAAAAAACTATTCTGAAAAAACAATAGTTAGTTATGGAATAGATTTGACCAAGTTCGAAGAATACTTCAAGGGGAAAGACGAGAAAGTCGATTTTACAACGGTAGATGCTGATTTGGTTCGTGGTTGGGTGATGAACCTGATGGAGAATGGATATACATCTGCTTCTGTAAACCGAAAACTGAGTTCACTCCGGTCGTTTTATCGTTTCCTTCTAAAGAAAGGTGTGATAGAGGAGGATCCGATGTTGAAAATCATTGGACCGAAAAATAAGAAGCCTCTTCCTGTATTTCTGAAAGAACGTGAAATGGACCGACTCTTGGATGATGTTCCTTTTAAGGAGGATTTTACAGGTTGTCGGGATAGAATGGTGTTGGAAATGTTTTATGCTACAGGCATGCGGCTTTCCGAGTTGATAGGGCTGAATGATGTGGATGTCGATTTTTCTGCGTTTCTGATAAAAGTAACGGGAAAGAGAAATAAACAGCGTTTAATTCCTTTTGGAGAAGAATTGCGAAGGGCGATGTCTGTTTATCTGAAAATAAGAAATGAAGTGTTGCCTGGAAAGGCAGAGGCGTTTTTCGTCCTAAAAAACGGAAAACGGATGTATCCTGGAAAGGTGTATCTTTTAGTGAAACGGAACCTGTCAAAAGTGGTGTCGTTAAAAAAAAGAAGTCCGCATGTGTTGAGACATACTTTTGCAACTGCTATGTTGAATAATGAGGCAGAGTTGGGCGCAGTGAAGGAATTACTGGGTCATAGTAGTCTGACTACAACGGAAATTTATACGCATACGACTTTTGAGGAACTTAAAAAAGTTTATGAACAAGCTCATCCAAGAGCGTAAAAAAGGAGGTATTTATGGAAGTTAGAATTCAAGCCATTCATTTCGATGCAACAGAAAAACTTCAGGATTTTATTCAGAAGAAAACTGCTAAGTTAGAAAAGTATTGTGACGATATAAATAAAGTGGAGGTGTCATTAAAAGTTGTAAAGCCTGAAACTGCGATGAATAAGGAAGCTAGTATAAAAGTGCTGGTGCCTAATGGTGAATTTTTTGCAGAAAAGGTGAGTGATACATTTGAAGAGTCGGTTGAATACCAGAGTGGCCAAATGGGGCAGACTGTAAATCTGCTGTCTTTCGACTTCGGTGGTTCGAATCCATCTTTGCCCACATTCTTAAGACTTGAAAGGTCTTTGGTTTTTTGCGGAAGTAGCTCAGTTGATAGAGCATTAGCCTTCCAAGCTGAGGGTCGCGGGTTTGAGCCCCGTCTTCCGCTCTTTTTTTTCTGCTGTTATAGCTCAGTGGTAGAGCACTTCCTTGGTAAGGAAGAGGTCCAGAATTGCGTTCTTTCGATTCTATCGACAACGCTCCTGAAGAAAAAGAAAGAGGTATTACTATCAATACTTCTCACGTAGAATATCAAACTGCAAATCGTCACTATGCTCACGTTGACTGTCCGGGTCACGCCGACTATGTAAAAAACATGGTTACAGGTGCTGCTCAGATGGATGGCGCAATTATTGTTTGTGCTGCAACTGATGGTCCGATGCCTCAGACTCGTGAACACATCCTGTTGGCTCGTCAGGTAAACGTACCTCGTTTGGTTGTTTTCTTGAACAAGTGTGATATGGTTGATGATGAAGAAATGTTGGAATTGGTAGAAATGGAAATGCGTGAATTGCTTTCATTCTATGATTTCGATGGTGATAATACTCCTATTATTCGTGGTTCTGCATTAGGTGCTTTGAATGGTGTTCCTCAATGGGAAGATAAAGTAATGGAGTTGATGGATGCAGTTGATACTTGGATTCCATTGCCTCCGCGTGATATTGATAAACCTTTCTTGATGCCTGTTGAAGACGTGTTCTCTATCACTGGTCGTGGTACTGTTGCTACAGGTCGTATCGAAGCTGGTATTATCCATGTAGGTGACGAAGTTGAAATTCTTGGTTTGGGTGAAGATAAGAAATCAGTTGTTACTGGCGTTGAAATGTTCCGTAAATTATTGGATCAAGGTGAAGCTGGTGATAATGTTGGTTTGTTGTTGCGTGGTATCGACAAAAACGAAATCAAACGTGGTATGATTTTGTGTAAGCCGGGTCAGGTTAAGGCTCACTCTAAGTTCAAAGCTGAGGTTTATATCTTGAAGAAAGAAGAAGGTGGTCGTCATACTCCGTTCCATAACAAGTATCGTCCTCAGTTCTACTTGCGTACTATGGACTGTACAGGTGAAATCACTTTGCCGGAAGGAACTGAAATGGTAATGCCTGGTGATAACGTAACTATTACAGTTGAGTTGATCTACCCGGTTGCATTGAATGTAGGTTTGCGTTTTGCTATCCGTGAAGGTGGACGTACTGTAGGTGCAGGTCAGATTACAGAACTTCTTGACTAATCACTAGATAATTAATATGATCAGTTCTCGGTCGTAAGACACCGGGAACTGATTTTTACGGGAGTAGCTCAGTTGGTAGAGCACCGGTCTCCAAAACCGGGTGTCGGGAGTTCGAGCCTCTCCTCCCGTGCTAAACTTGAAAGAATATGTTTCAGAAAGTAGCAAATTATTGTAAAGAATCTTATGACGAATTAGTCCATAAAGTATCATGGCCTACTCGTAAAGAACTTTCTAGTAGCGCAGTGGTTGTTTTATATGCTTCCCTACTCATTGCGCTAGTTGTTTTTCTTATGGATTCAGCCTTCCAGTTTGTAATGGAGGATATTATCTATCCGCACTAATTAATTGAATAAAATGTCTGAGATTGAAAAAAAGTGGTACGTATTACGTGCTGTTAGTGGAAAAGAAAGCAAGGTTAAGGAGTATCTTGATGCTGACATTAAGAACAGTGATCTTAGCGAGTATGTGTCTCAGGTGTTGATTCCTACCGAGAAAGTGTATCAGGTTCGCAATGGTAAGAAAATTGTGAAAGAAAGAAGTTATCTTCCCGGATACGTTTTAGTCGAGGCCGCTTTGGTCGGTGAGGTTGCTCATCATTTGAGAAACACCCCGAATGTAATCGGTTTCTTGGGAGGTTCCGAAAATCCGGTTCCTTTGAGACAATCGGAAGTGAATCGTATACTTGGTACGGTGGATGAACTTCAGGAAGGTGGTGAGGAACTTAATGTACCTTATACCGTAGGAGAAACAGTGAAAGTTACCGTTGGACCGTTCAGTGGCTTCAGTGGTCTCATTGAAGAGGTGAATACCGAAAAACGGAAGTTGAAGGTTATGGTTAAGATCTTCGGACGTAAAACTCCGCTGGAACTTGGCTTTATGGATGTCGAGAAAGAATAATGCATTCTGTTACGTGCATTGGACTTTCGCTATAATTAATATATAAAAATTAGAAACAAAATGGCTAAAGAAGTTGCTGGACTAATCAAATTACAGATTAAAGGAGGCGCTGCAAATCCATCACCTCCCGTTGGACCTGCTTTGGGTTCTAAGGGTATTAATATCATGGAATTTTGCAAGCAATTCAATGCCAGAACCCAGGACAAAGCAGGTAAGATTTTACCTGTAATCATTACCTACTACGCAGATAAGTCTTTTGATTTTGTTATCAAGACTCCTCCCGTAGCTATTCAATTGCTTGAATTGGCTAAGATTAAGAGTGGTTCTGCTGAGCCTAACCGTAAGAAGGTTGCCGAAATTACTTGGGAACAAGTTCGTACGATTGCTCAGGACAAAATGGTTGACTTGAACTGCTTCACTATCGAGTCTGCTATGACTATGGTAGCTGGTACAGCTAGAAGTATGGGTATCGCTGTAAAAGGGGAATTCCCGGGTAATAACTAATAAACTTCAATTATAATGGGTAAACTGACAAAAAATCAAAAGTTGGCTGCAGAAAAAATTGAAGCAGGGAAAGCATACTCACTGAAAGAAGCTGCACAGTTAGTTAAAGATATTACTTTTTCTAAGTTTGATGCTTCATTAGATATTGACGTACGTTTAGGTGTAGACCCTCGTAAAGCTAACCAGATGGTTCGTGGTGTAGTTTCATTGCCTCACGGAACAGGTAAGCAAGTGCGTGTTTTGGTTCTGTGTACACCTGATGCTGAAGCTGCTGCAAAAGAAGCTGGTGCTGACTATGTTGGTCTTGATGAATATATTGAAAAGATCAAAGGTGGATGGACTGATATTGATGTAATCATTACAATGCCGTCTATCATGGGTAAGATCGGTGCTTTGGGTCGTGTTCTTGGTCCTCGTGGATTAATGCCGAATCCGAAGAGTGGTACTGTAACTATGGATGTAGCTAAGGCTGTTAAGGAAGTTAAGCAAGGTAAGATTGACTTTAAGGTTGATAAGAGCGGTATCGTTCATACTTCAATTGGCAAGGTTTCTTTCACTGCAGATCAGATTCGTGATAATGCGAAAGAATTTATCGCTACTATCATTAAATTGAAACCAAGTTCAGCTAAGGGTACTTATATTAAGAGTATTTATCTTTCAAGTACTATGAGTAAGGGTATCAAGATTGATCCCAAAACTGTAGAAGAAAACTAACAATAAGGAGGAATCATGAGAAAGGAAGATAAAGGCGTTATTATTGGTCAGTTGGCTGAAACCGTTAAGCAATACGGACATTTCTATTTGGTTGACACAACTGCTATGGATGCAGCTAAGACAAGTGAACTGAGAAGAAAATGTTTCAAAGCAGGTATTAAGCTGGTTGTTGTGAAGAATTCTTTGCTTCACAAAGCTCTGATGAGCATGGAAGGTGTTGATTTCTCTCCGTTGTTCGATTCTTTAAAAGGTACAACTTCAGTAATGTTTAGCGAAGTAGCTAACGCTCCTGCAAAGTTGTTGAAAGAATACAAAGAGGAAATTCCTGCATTGAAAGCAGCTTATGCTGAAGAAGGTTTCTATGTAGGTGCTAATCAACTGGATGCTCTTTGCAACATTAAGAGTAAGAATGAAGTTATTGCTGATATTATTGCATTGCTGCAATCACCGGCGAAAAATGTTATTTCTGCTCTTCAATCAGGTGGTAACACCATTCATGGAGTTCTTAAGACTCTGGGCGAACGTGCCGAATAATCAATTTTATAATCAATTAGTAACAAACAATTAAAATCATACAAAAATGGCAGATTTGAAAGCTTTTGCAGAACAATTAGTTAACTTGACAGTAAAAGAAGTTAATGAACT
>PPYE01030048.1_pt1 | contig 62564 bp, 50 predicted proteins | sample 1559881 | NCBI WGS metagenome assembly PPYE01 (sample SAMN08240022, study PRJNA423297) | Human gut metagenome, whole genome shotgun sequencing project. | reverse complement strand
TTATTAAGGTTACTCTCTTTTTTGTTCTCAAGGTTCTCGAAATCTTCAAAAATCTGCTTGACAAACATTAGCAAGATTTATGAATGCAGGGACAGCAAATGACCTCCCCGTGAAATTATTCCCTTTGAATCCGTTTTTCAATGTCTTCAATCGATGGCAGTTGCCGTTGCAGTTCTTCCGGCAAGCTGCTGGTTACTTTATACGCACTGACACCCATGGGCTTGGACATATCCTTGAGTGTATATTCCGCCACCAGGTCATTTTTGCTCTTACACAGCAGCAAGCCAATAGAAGGATAATCTCTGTCCTTTTTCAGAATCCCATCTACCGCTGAAAGATAGAAATTCAGCTGTCCGGCGTATTCCGGCTTGAATTCACCGGTTTTCAGTTCAATCACCACATAGCAACGAAGATTCAAGTTATAAAATAGGAGATCGATGTAAAAATCATCTCCGCCCACATTCAGGTGATATTGGTTTCCAAGAAAAGCAAATCCCGTCCCCAATTCCAGCAGGAGCTTTGTAACATCTTTCACAAGCGCCTGCTCAATATCCCGTTCCACCATATCTTCTTTAAACGGGATAAAGTCAAAAACATAGGGGGCCTTCATCGTCTGTGCGGCAAGCTCACTTTGCGGAGAGGGTAAGCGTTCTTCAAAATTTGCTATTTTCTTAGCCAGAACTCGTTGAAACGGAGCGCAAACTTCGCCATATATTTGAGATTTCGCATTTTTCTGGATATTTTACAATACAGCGCAAAATAAAACAATTGGCGTTCAACAGCACAAATGAAAAGGCTTTTCAAAATACCGTGAAACAGCAAGCAGCTCCTCTTTTGTATCGATGTCCTTTAATTCTTCCGAATAAGAAACCGGAAGTGTCCGGACGAGATTTGGATACCTGGAAACGATCACGTTCCCTCCCTTTTTGGGAGGGAGATTTTTTAATTCCTCAAAAAAGCAGGACGGAAAGATCACCGGAGAACCGACTGTGTCGCTAGAGCAGGGGCGCCAGATAAAGTCAGGCAGATTTTTTGCGCAAAGCAGCAGGGAAGCGATGGTTTCCGGCAGGATCATAGGCTGGTCGGATGGCAGGAAGGCGCAGCGATCGATAAAAGAGCTGATTTCACCCATTCCAAGGCGGATCATGTCATTTCGGTCGGGAAAAGGATGCAGAAGAACCGGGATATCCTGCGAGAGACAGAGCTGTTCGATTTCTTTGTGCACGGTCACAACCAGGCGGTGTGCAAACAGACCGGCGGAAGCATCGAGTGCCCATTGAATCAGTGGCTTGCCTGCAAGATCTGTCAGCAGCTTGTTTTCCCCAAAGCGTCTGCCCTGACCGGACGCCATGAGAATACAGCCTGCGTTTCCGTAGGGCTGATCCAGATCGAGAACGAAGACATCCTGCTGTGCAAGCAGACTGTCCAGGAAAGGAAGCTTTTGCTTGCGGACGACCATCAGGAGATGCTTGCACGCCATCAACTCAGAGAGGGCGTTTTGATATTCGGGACAGGTGCTTTCGAGATATCCGATTTCATCAATGGTGATCCAGTCAGAAGAAACGTCGGCGCAAGCGCGCAGAAAAGAAACGCCGGTTTGGGAAAATGCGTCTAAAACAGGCAGCATCCGGTTTTCGGCACCGGTGCTGTCAGGGTTAAATCTGCCGATTTGCACGGTCTTGGAAGAAAAATTGTCCTTTAAGTAGACGCCCTGCTTTGGAACCGCCCAGGAGGTAAGCCCCGGCATCGGGCATGGAAAGAGCGCAGAAAGCAGCGTTGTTTTGCCGCTTCCCCTGTCTCCGGTGAGGATCAGATGTTTTTTACCGCTTGTCTGAAAAGATTTCCAGATACAGCTTGCGGTTGGCATGGACGCAGGCGTCCCGATAGGTTTCATATTTTGTCAGCCATTCCTTTCCCTGTGGAGTGAGTGTACTTCCACCGCCGGATTTTCCGCCAACACAGCGTGTGGTCAGTGGAAAGCCGAGAGCGGCTTCGGCATTTTTGATTATGCGGAGCGCTTTGGTGTAGGCAAGTCCCATGGATATGGCGGCGGAACGAAGAGAGCCGGTTTCTTCGATGGCATGCAGCAGACAGCAGGGACCTTCCCCGAAAAATTTTTCATCGTTGTCGTCACAAAAAGTAATTCTCGTAACCGCTTTCAACAGGCATCGTCCTCCTTTATCATGATCAGCCGTTTCTCGCCGCGGCGGGTGGAAAGTGTTGTTAAACTGATTGTACCATAGATGGAGGAAAGAAGCGGTTCCATTTTGGAAATCGGGGTAGAAAATGGTTGAAGTTCTCCCGACAGACCACAATCGGAAAGCACCAGAAGCGTATCGCAGTAATTGAGGGCGAGAGAAGGATCGTGCAGCGTTACGAGTGCGGCGGCGTTGTTTTTTGCAACATACGTTCGCAAAAGTCCCATCATTTCATAGCGCAGCCGAAAATCCAGGGCGCTTTCCGGTTCATCCAAAAGCAGCAGTCTGCGCTTTAATACAAAAGTGCGCGCCAGCAGGCAGAGCTGCTTTTGCCCTTCACTTAACTGCTGGAAGTTATCGTCTTTGCGGGATCCCAGACCTACCGAGCAGAGGGCGTCAAAGGCTTCCTTTTTCATCTGCTCCGTAGGAGACTGCAGGAGAGAAAGCTTTGGATTAAACCCCATCAAAACGACATCCAGAAGAGTTAAATCGATCGAAATACCGCTCTTTTGGGGAATGTATCCGCAGAGTAAAGCAAGCTGCCTTGGAGAAGCGTTTTCCAAGTAAGTGTCATCTAACTGACAGCTTCCGGTATGAGGAAGAAGATTTGCAATCGCTTTGATCAGAGTGGTTTTACCGCACCCGTTTGCGCCGAGGATTCCAACGATCGTTTTTGGGGCGACGAAAAAGCTGATATCTTTTATGACCTGTTTTCCGGCATATCCGGCGGAAAGGTTGGTTACAGTGAGCAGGTTCATTGCAGCGGTTTCCTCCTGATACAGAGATAGATTAAGAACGGCGCGCCGAGCAAACTGGTAAAAATACTTACTGGCAGTTCGGTAGAAGCGATGCTGCGGGCAAAAATATCGCCGAGCGTCAAAAGGCATCCGCCGAGCAGGCCACTGAATAACATGGTGGATAAGCGGTTGTTTTTAAAGAGCAGGCGCGCTCCGTGGGGGGCAAGAAGCGAGATAAAGCTGATCAGCCCGGTCATGCTGATAACGCTGGAGGCGGCAAGGGTTGCGATCAAAAGGACGATCAGGCGGATTTGCGTCACATTTACGCCGAGCAGCCGCCCTTCCTGATCATCCAGAGAGAGCAGGAGGATCTGTCGGTACAACAGGAACATCCCAACCAGACAGATTAGGCACAGAGCGATGTTTCCGCCGATGGAATACAGGCTGATGCCGTTTAAACTTCCCATGATCCAGTATTCGATGGATGCAAGCTGTTTTTCCGGGTCGGCGAGGAGCTTCAGACAGACTAACGCGGTCTGTGCCAGGCTGTGCACGGCGATACCGGAAAGGACGATGCTTTTGCCGTCTTTTTCGGCGGTCAGGGAGGAAAGCGTCAGTGCAAGGAGTACACAACAGATGGCTCCGGCAAAGGCAGATAGGGTGACAGCCACCGCGCCGGGCAAAAACAGGATGCCGAAAGCGGCGCCTACGCTTGCACCGGAGGATGCGCCGATAATGTCGGGGGAAGCGAGGGGATTGCGGAAAACGGTCTGATAGACAAAGCCGGTAACTCCGAGGACAAAGCCGCCGATTGCACCGATCACAGCGCGGCTTGCGCGCAGGGTGAGAAAAACCCGCCACTGTATCGCGTCCCCGGATAACAGACCGGACAGAGTAAGCGGATATTTTCCGACGAAAAAAGAGCATAAAGTCAGGACCGTTAAAATAACGGTCCCGACGAGAAGGAACGATTTAGTTTTCGAAGGAGATTCCATAGAAGGTTTCATAATACGTGTTGCTTTCCGTGGTATAAGTGTCAGCGGGAACCTGTTCGGGATGGAGAATGCCGGCAAGCCATACGGATGCAAGGATGCTTGCGGGAACCGGGCTGTCCAGAGCCTCTACATCGCCGGGAATCTGATATACCTGACCGTTTTTCACAGCGGTGCAGTCTTTTAAGTTTTCATCGTTTAAAACGTCGTCAACAGTGTAATCTGCATCGGAAGCGAGGATGATATAGGCAGGATCCCAGGCAAGCAGCTGTTCGTAGCTGATTTCTGCCCAGTAAGTATCGGTAATTTCTTCCGCTGCATTTTTGCCGCCTGCAAGCTCGATCATGCTGGACTGGTACATTGCAGGACCTGCTGTGGAAAGCAGGGAAGAATTGCCTGCCAGATATACGCTTTCGGGCTCTACATCAGCTAATATATCAGAAAGCATGGTCTTCTGGGAAGCCATATAGGAAAGCAGCTCGTTTGCACGTTCCTGTGTGTTGGTAGCGGTAGATACCAGCTCGATCATTTCTGTCAGAAGCTCCTGGCTTTCCGGATTGACAAGCAGCACCGGGATACCAAGCTCTGTCAGGCTCGCTGCTGCGTCCTTTAATTTTAAGGGCAGGATAACCAGATCAGGGGAGAGGGCAGCGCAGCCTTCCAGGTCGAATTCCTTTGCGGTGCCGACACTGGGAAGCTCTATCAGATCAGGTGCAGCTAGCTTGTAGATCGCACGCTTGTCAGCCTTTGCTTCGATGCCTACCATCTTGTCCTTCAGACCAAGAGCGATCAAAAGGCTGGAGGGAATGTAATAGCCGCTTACGATGGTCTCAGGTTCAGCTTCGAGTGTTACTTCACGGCCTGCCTGATCGGTCAGGGTGACGGGATAAGTCGTTTCTGCAGCTTCAATGGCTTCTTCGGCTGCAGTCTCTTCTGTTTCGGCAGAAGCGGTTTCTGTGACAGTCTCGGCAGCCTGCTCTGTGACGGATTCTGTTGCAGGAACAGTTTCAGCAGGGGCAGAAGTAGTGCCGCAGCCGATCATGGAGATCAGCAGTGCGCATGCAATGGACAGAGACAGGTACTTTTTCAGTGTGTTTTTCATTACGTTCACCTTTCGTTGTAGTTTTAATAATACAACGGTATTGTAGCAAAGCATCTTTTCAAAAGCAAGGGGTTTTATTATAATACAATTGGGTTTTTTAGTTTTTATGTTACAGTTCACTCGTACCGTTTGGGGGCAGATTTCATGCTCGCATGAAAATCTGCTTACAAAAAGGTACGAAGGGAGCGCCACTTTATGAGCAAAAAAGAATCCTGCTTTGCAGGATTCTTCGCCTGCGGCGGGTCGCGTAAGCGACAGGATTCCGATCTGCCGCAGTGCGATCTGCGCGAAGCGTTTGTTATCGTATGATAACAAATCTGCGAAGCAGCGGAGAGCGTCGAAGACGCGATTCATGACAATAGAATGTCCGCGGAGCGTACATTCTATTGTATTGCGAATGGCGCGGGTGAACAGTAAGGTTTCAGGGAGAACATTTTATGGTTACAATTCAGAATTATGTGCGCGCAAAAAGTCTGGAAGAGGCATATGAGCTGAACCAGAAAAAAGGGAACTGCATTCTCGGTGGAATGCTCTGGACGAAAATGCAGAACCGCATGATTCAGACAGCAATCGATCTTTGTGATCTTGGACTGAATACAATAGAAGAAACGGAAGAGGAATTTTTAATCGGCGCCATGGTATCGATGCGGCAGCTGGAGACAGATGCCGGGCTGAATGCCTATACACAGGGTGCAGTAAGAGATGCGGTAAAGGATATTGTAGGTGTGCAGTTCCGCAATCTTGCAACGGTTGGAGGAAGCATCTGGGGACGGTTCGGATTCTCTGATGTTTTGACGGTATTTCTTGCAATGGATACCGAAGTGGAATTATTTCAGGGTGGAAGAATTCCTTTAAAAGATTTTGCCGAGAAAAAACAGGACAGAGATATTTTAGTCCGTCTGATCGTGAAAAAGACTGCAGGACGCTTTGCCTACGCAGCGGTCCGCAACCAGAGCACGGACTTTCCGGTGATTGCCTGCGCCGCTTCCTGCGTCGGGGGAGAATACCGGTTGGCAGTCGGTGCAAGACCGCATCGGGCAGTGCTTCTTAGCGATGAAGAAAAGTTTCTTTCCGGCGGTGTGAAGGAAGAAAGCGTAAAGGCATTTGCAAACTGGGCAAAAGAGCAGATTCCGACAGGTAATAACCATCGTGCCGGGGCAGCCTACCGCACCCGTCTGATCGGAGTGCTGAGTCAGAGACTGTTTTGCAAAATCGGGGAGGCGTAGGAATGGAGATCATAATAAAAGTGAATGGAAGAAGGATCGCCGAGCAGATCGAACCGGATTTGCTTTTGATCGACTTTTTGAGAAAACATGGATGCTACAGCGTAAAACGAGGCTGTGAGACAGCAAACTGTGGTCTGTGCACCGTTCTCATGGATAATACGCCGGTGCTTTCCTGTTCTGTGCTCGCAGCCAGAGCAGATGGACATGAAATTTATACCCTGGAGGGACTTCAGGAGGAAGCGGCAGAGTTTGTCGGGTTTATTGCCGATCAGGGAGCGGATCAGTGCGGTTTCTGTAATCCGGGATTTGTCATGAATACGATCGCGTTGCTTCGGGAAAATCCGGATCCGACGGATGATGAGATCCGGGCATATCTGGCAGGAAACCTCTGCAGATGCTCCGGCTATGAAGGACAGCTGCGGGGCATCCGGAATTTTCTGGATCAGAGAAGAAAGTAAAGGAGAAGCTTCATGGAACATAAGAAATACAATGCGATCAACCAGCCGGTCCGCAAAAAGGATTCTATGCAGCTGCTTTTGGGAAAGCCGGTTTATGTGGAAGATATCGCACCGAAAGATGCCCTGACGATAAAGTTATTAAGAAGCCCCCACGCAAATGCGATTGTGGAGGAAATAAACGTTTCGGTTGCCAAAAAGGTTCCGGGTGTCGTGGATATTTATACCTGGGAAGACGTTCCAAAGCAGCGCTTTGCCATAGCGGGACAGACCTATCCGGAGCCGTCGCCTTACGACAGGCTGATTCTGGACCGGCATGTGCGTTTTGTCGGGGACGTAGTTGCCATTATCGCAGCAGAAAATGAAAAAGCAGCTTTAAAGGCAATGAAATTGATCAAAGTAAACTATAAGATCCTGGAACCGGTTCTGGATTTCCATCAGGCAAAGGACAATGAAATATTAGTGCATCCGGAAGAGGACTGGCTTGCACAGGTTCCGGTGGGCGGAGATGCAAGGCGGAACCTGGTTGCCAGTGAAATCAGTGGTGACGGGGACGTGGATGCGGTGCTTGCAGACTGCGATGATGTGCTGGAACATGCGTATCATATGCGTTCCTTTAATCAGGCGATGATGGAGACCTTCCGTACGTATACCGAGCTGGATCGATATGGAAGACTGCATGTGATTTCTTCGACCCAGATCGTATTTCACGTTCGCAGGATCCTTTCCCGGGCGCTGGGAATCCCCAAAAGTAAAATCCGTGTGGAAAAGCCCAGAATCGGCGGCGGATTCGGTGCAAAACAGACGGCGGTAAGTGAGGTTTATCCCGCATTTGTCACACTGAAAACCGGACGCCCGGCGCAGCTTATTTTTACGAGGGAGGAGAGTCAGATTGCAGGATCTCCCCGGCATGAAATGGAGGTGCGCGTGCGGCTGGGAGCGGATAAGGATGGACACATCCGGGGACTGGACCTGTATACATTATCCAATTCCGGTGCTTATGGCGAGCATGGTCCGACGACGGTAGGACTGAGCGGACACAAATCGATTCCGCTTTATACCGGAGGCCTGGAGGCATTCCGGTTTGGCTATGATGTTGTATATACCAATACGATGGCAGCAGGTGCCTATCGGGGCTACGGAGCGACCCAGGGTATTTTTGCACTGGAAACCTCTGTCAACGAGCTGGCAGAGAAGCTTGGAATCGATCCGACAATCATCCGGGAAAAGAATATGCTCCGGGAGGGCATGAAAATGCCGGCCTATTATGGCGAAACTGCAAATGCCTGTGCGTTGGACAAATGCATGGCGCGCTGTAAGGAGCTGTTCCATTGGGATGAAAAATACCCCGTTCGGGATATGGGAAACGGAAAGGTGCGCGCGGCAGGCGTGGCAATGGCGATGCAGGGCTCCTGTATTTCCAATGTGGATGTGGGTTCCGCAACTGTGAAGCTTGCAGATGACGGCAGCTTTAACCTGATCATCGGTGCTGCGGATATGGGAACCGGTTGTGATACGATTCTTGCCCAGATGGTTGCGGAATGTATGGATTGCTCGGTAGACGATGTGGCGGTATTTGGCGCAGATACGGATGCTTCTCCTTATGATTCCGGCTCCTATGCCTCTTCCACAACCTATATCACCGGTAAGGCGGTGGAGATGGCATGCGCGAAGCTAAAGACACAGCTCTGTGGGATCGCGGCGGGAATGCTTGGCTGCAGCACAGAAGAGGTTGTGTTTGAAAACGGACGGGTAAAGCAGATCAACACGGAGAAAAGCGTTTCTCTGGCAGAGATCAGCGTCAAAGACCAGGTAAATAACGATATTGCAGCGGTTGCGACCGCGTCTCATTCCTCCCCGGTTTCCCCGCCTCCTTACATGGTCGGAATGGTGGAAATTGAGCTGGATAAGGATACCGGAGAAGTGAAAATTCTGGATTATGTTGCGGTAGTGGACTGCGGAATTACGATCAATCCCGCATTGGCGCGTATTCAGACAGAGGGGGGTATCGTACAGGGAATCGGACATACCCTTTTTGAAAATATCACTTATGACAGAAATGGACGCCCGATTGAGTCCAGCTTTTTACAGTATAAGGTTCCGACCCGTCTGGATATGGGGCATCTTCGCGTGGAATTTGAAAACAGCTATGAGCCAACAGGACCCTTTGGCGCAAAATCCATCGGGGAAATTGTTATCAATACCCCGGCACCTGCAATTGCCCATGCGATCTACCGGGCGACCGGCGTATGGCACAGGGAACTTCCGATCACACCGGAGAAGATTCTGATGTCGATGCCGCAGTAGGATGAAAATGCTGCAGTCCACATGCGCAGCAGGTTTGTGTGTGGGCTGTGACAATAAATCACAAAATGAGGAGAGAGAAAAATGAAAAAAAGTTTCAAACTATCTGAGGAAGCATTTCAGATGGATGGGAAAATGCCCCTTTCTCAGGCAATTCCCCTTGGCTTACAGCATGTCCTTGCAATGTTTGTCGGAAACCTGACTCCGTTGTTGATCATTACGGGTGCATGTGGGCTGGCAGGCGGAGAGTTTGCACAGCTGCAGCTTTCCCTGCTGCAGAATGCCATGCTGGTAGCCGGTATTGTAACGCTGGTACAGTTGTTTTCCATCGGACCGGTGGGCGGAAAGGTTCCGATTATCATGGGTACTTCTTCCGGATTTATCGGGGTATTTAACAGTGTGGCTGCGTCGATGGGCGGCGGTGTGCTGGCATATGGTGCGATCATGGGTGCATCCATAATCGGCGGACTCTTCGAAACGGTGCTGGGCTTTTTCTTAAAGCCCCTTCGAAAATTCTTTCCGGCGGTGGTAACCGGTACGGTCGTTATGTCGATTGGTCTGAGCCTGATCTCTGTAGGCATCAATTCCTTCGGAGGCGGAAATAATGCAAAGGATTTCGGCTCTGTGGAAAACCTGCTGCTGGCTGTTTTTGTTCTCGTAGTGATTCTTTTCTTCAAGCATGGGACAAAGGGCTTTTTAAGCTCTTCTGCAATCCTGTTTGGTATTATCGCAGGCTACATTGCTGCAGTGGTAATGGGATTTGTCCTGCCTACGACCGGTGTTACTGCAGATGGCGTGGAATATACAAAAGCATGGGTATTAAACTGGAATAAGGTTGCAGAAGCTTCCTGGTTTGAAATTCCAAAGCTGATGCCGGTAAAGCCGGTGTTTGATCTGCGTGCGATCTTACCTGTTCTGATTATGTTTATTGTAACGGCAGTGGAGACGGTCGGTGATATTTCCGGTGTAATGGAAGGCGGACTTGGCAGGGAAGCAACAGATCGGGAGCTTGCAGGCGGCGTGATGTGCGATGGCCTTGGTTCTTCCTTCGCAGCGTTATTTGGTGTATTGCCGAATACCTCCTTCAGCCAGAATGTTGGACTGGTCGCTATGACAAAGGTAGTAAACCGCTTTGCACTTGCGACCGGAGCGATTTTCCTGATCTTGTGCGGTCTTTGCCCGAAGCTGGCGGCGCTGGTTTCCATCATGCCTCAGTCGGTACTGGGTGGTGCGGCAGTTATGATGTTTTCATCTATTGTCATCAGCGGTATTCAGCTGATCACAAAGAATCCGCTGACTGCCCGGAACCTTTCCATCGTATCGGTAGCGCTCGGTGTAGGCTACGGTATGGGCGCCAACACAGGAATCCTTGCAAATGCGCCCCAGTTTATCCAGCTGATCTTCGGCGGCTCCGGTATTGTTCCGGCTGCGATGGTAGCGATTTTGTTGAATATTGTACTTCCGAAAGAGGATTAAAAAATTGCCACCTTTATGGTGGCAATTTTTTTGGAGAAACTGTTATAATCATGCTGGAAAGAAAATGGATTCGATGACAAACATCAGAACAAGCAATTCAAAGGCAAGCATGGTATTGAGCAGAAGGATTCCGAAGAGGCGGATCAATATGTTTTTGCGCCGACAAAGAGGCATCAGCTGTTGGATGTCGAGGTAATTGAAACATCCGAAAATAAAAGAAAGTATGATTGAATACAGATCAATGCGTTCCACCCAGAGCTTGGCGCCATAAGTGTTTTTTATCTCAATCGTCAGGCACATCCAGCTGATCAATAGGTAACAGATGGAATTTAACAGTTCCCGAAACAGGATTCCCATGGAGTAAATATCAGTCTGCGGAGAGGAAGACCCGAATCCATATTGTTCCGGAGATGCATATCCCTGAGTCCCGAGTAAAACGGTATCCTCAGTGGACTGACAAGAGTAATATTTCGCTGCGTTAAAATCGAGCAAAACTGCCCGGTTATAAGCGGTAATGATAATATTGGAGGGCTTTATATCCCGGTGGATAATAGCGGGAATCTGAAATAGGTGCGCTCGGCGGCAGTCGATTTGCATCGACGGGGATATTGGAAGTGTTCTGGATCAGCTTTCGGAAAAAAGCAGAGGCGTTTCTTGACATTCTCTGAAATGAGAATAGACTGTTTGTGAAGCCTGCATTCTATTGTTGCTTAAAAAGGAGAAAAGAATTGGACGCAAAAAAAGAAAATGATATCTTGGAGAAAACATTGGCGATTGCAGAAAGCGGATATCCGGAAGCGTATCAGTTTTTGATGGATGCCTATGAAGCGTGTCCGGAAAGCTACGGACCGCAGACGCTGTATTTTCTTTCCTGTCTGGCGGGCGGCACAGACAAAAAGACAGACGTTTTGATGTGGCTGAAAAAAGCGATTTCAGATTGCGGGTGGTGGTATCGCCCGGAAGTGCTGGAGGATGACGACCTTGGATTGCTGAAAGACGAGCAGGAGTTTCTTTCTCTGAAAGCTGTTTCGGACGCGCGCTATGCAGAGGCTGCTGCCAGCTCGAAAGCATGTTTTTCCTGGATGAAAAAGACGGCGGAGAATCTGTTTCTGGCGGTTCATGGGAACACACAGAACGCGGAAACCGCGCGGGCGGACTGGGAGACGGTACTGGCTGGAAAAGACTGCTGGCAGATCGAGACGATCCAGAGCGGCGAGCCGGACGGATACGGAACCTATCGATGGAGCTATGACGAAACTTCGTATTTGCCGGTGGCAGACGCGATGGAAGCTGTGCAGGACAAGGGGTATGGAAAAATCATGTGTGGCGGATTTTCTGCCGGATGCGATATGCTTCTTCGTGCGGTTACCTTTACGTCGGCGCGCTGCGATGTGCTGATGCTGCAAAGCCCGTGGATTCCGGTGCTGCAGGAGCATTCGGACGAATTGGTACGGGCGATTGAACAGAAAAATATTGCAGTTCGGATTTTTTGCGGCTCGGAGGATGAAGACTGTCTTCCGCTTGCGAAAAAGCTGTACGCGGTACTGAATCAGGTCTGCCCGAATGTGACGCTTACGGTTCAGGAAAACTGCCGGCATCAGTTTCCATCCGGTTGTCTGGAACGAAGCATCGACGAAGAAATCCGGCTGATTCCCTATTACAGAAACGATGCTGTATCTCTGCCGTGGTATCAGGATTTAGACGTCTGCAAACAGGTGGACAACCGGGATACGCCATATGATCTGGAGCTTTTGCATAGAATGTACGACTATTTAAGCGCCAACGGCGATTGCTACTACATCGAATATCAGGGGGTGCTGGTTGGGGACGTTTCTCTGTGCAAAGATGGTGAGATTGCGATTGTGGTCTGCAAACCGTATCAGAACCGGCACATCGGACGTCGCTGCGTGATGGATATGATAAAGCTTGCCAGGGAAAAAGGAATGGATCGGGTAACGGCGAACATCTATTCCTTTAATGGGCAGAGCCGGAAAATGTTTCTGTCCGTCGGTTTTGTAAAAACGGGCGAGGAATGGTACGTGTATCAGCTGTGAAGCCAGAATGAGGAACAGGGGAACCAGTGCCGCGTAAAGCGTGGCTGGCTCCCCTGCTGTGATACAAAAATGCTGACTGCCGCAGCAATTGACTGCGGTGACATGGAAACGCTGACGGCCGCCCTACCGGTGCGCAACTGCGGTGTCCTGTCCCATCCGTTTTAACTCCGGCAATACAATGCAGAGCATTGTGATAAAGCAGAAGCTGCCGCCGATGACGTTGGACACCGGTTCGGCAAGGAAAACACCAGCTGTGCCCATGTGGAGTGTATAGGGCATCAGATAGGTTAACGGAACGACAATAAATACCTTTCGGAGCAGGGAGAAAAAAATCGCCTGCTTCTTTTTATTTAAGGATTTAAAGGTTGTCTGACCGATATACTGCAGATCCATGAAAATAAAAGCGGCAAAATATTGTTTCAGCGCAGGGATGGCATCGGCAACCAGCACAGAGTCGGAGCTGAAAATCCGGATCAGCATACCGGGGGCGAGGATGATCAGGCTCCACATGATGGCAGTATAGCCAAAGACCATGAGTGCCATGACAATACCGGAGTTTTTGACTCGGGACGGACGGCGGGCACCGTAATTATAGCTCAGGATAGGAGAGGTTCCCTCCGTGAGCGCGTAAATCGGCGTTTCCACGAGCTGCCGCACGCTGGAAATGATGGTCATGACGGAAATATAGATATCCCCGCCGGTGACGGAAAGGACGTTGTTACAGCAGATCGTAACAAGGCTGTTGGTCAGCTGCATGACAAAGCCGGATGTACCGAGGCTGACGATATTCTTTGCATAGCCGCTACATTGGGAAAATTCTGTTTTCCGCAGAAAGCGAACCCTCAGCTCCGCCCTTTTCGTCAGGAAAAGCAGGACGAACGAGGCAGAAAGCAGCTGGGAGAGCACGGTTGCAACTGCAGCGCCCTGCACGCCGAGGCCGAAAACAAAAATAAAGAGAGGGTCAAGGAGCAGATTGGCAGCTGCGCCGATGGCGACGGAGCACATACCAACAAGGGAATATCCCTGTGCGTTGATAAAAGGATTCATGCCGACTGCGATTATGGAAGGCAGCGTGCCGATGAGATAGAGCATCATGTATGGATATGCATAGACTAAAGCATCTGCAGACGCGCCGAAGAGCACCAGAAGGGGGCGGGCAAAAACAAGACCAATCGTCATCAAAAAGGTGGCACTGACACATACCATTGTAAAAGATGTGTTCATAATGCGGTTTGCCTGTTCTGTTTCCTTTTTTCCACGGTAAATGGAAAAAAGCGGAGCACCGCCGCTTCCAAAGAGATTGGCGAATGCGCTGAGGATGACGATCAGCGGAAAGCACAGTCCCACTGCGCCGAGGGCGGCTGTGCCGCAGCCAGGGATACGGGCGATATAGATACGGTCTACGATGTTATAGAGCAGGTTCAAAATCTGGGCAACCAGCATGGGGAGGGCCGCTCCTAGAATGTTTCCGGTTACGGTTCCGTTTTCAAAATCAATTCGTTTCATAAGTCGGGAGCTTCCTTTTCTTTCGTATTCGTTTTCCAGTATAGCAAGCTCCGGAGGGAAAGTAAATTCCGAGTTATAGGTTCCCGACCGGAATCTCTTAACACCAGGAATAAAATTTGAAATTTCCGTCATCAGGAAAAGAAAAGGATAGCGGAAAGATCTGGATTGGTGTATGATGAGGAGCGAGTTACTGTTTTTAAATTTTATGACAGGAGAAAGAAGAAAAATGTACTTATTTTTGCTTGCGTTGATTTATATTGCATTTATCAGTCTGGGACTGCCGGATTCGCTGCTTGGCTCCGGCTGGCCGGTCATGCACGCAGAGCTTGGTGTGCCAGTGTCGTATATGGGGATCATTTCAATGATCATTTCCGGTGGGACGGTTGTATCGAGCCTGTTTTCGGACAAAATGACCCGAAAATTTGGAACCAGAATCGTAACGGTTGCCAGCGTATTTCTGACCGTTATTGCACTGTTTGGATTTTCCTTTTCTTCGCAGTTTTGGATGCTGGCCGTTTTTGCAGTGCCCTATGGATTGGGAGCAGGTGCGATCGACTCGGCGTTGAACAACTATGTGGCGCTTCATTATAAAGCGAAGCATATGAGCTGGCTGCACTGCTTCTGGGGTGTGGGCACAATTGTCAGTCCGTTTATCATGGGCTATGCGCTGACGAACCGGACGTGGAACAGCGGCTATCGCATTATTGGATTTTTGCAGCTGGCCATTGCCATTCTTTTACTTTTGACGCTGCCGGTCTGGAATATCAACAAATCTGCAACGGAAACTGCTGGAAAGAGTGTCGGACTGGTAGGTGCGCTGAAAATCAAGGGCGTTCCCTTCCTGTTGCTTGGATTTTTTGCGTATTGTGCACTGGAGGCAACAGCAATGCAGTGGGCGAGCACCTACTTTGTAGAGGTAAAAGGAATTTCTACAGAGCGTGCGGCAACCTTTGCAGCTCTGTTTTACATCGGTATTACTTCCGGAAGATTTGCAAGCGGTTTTATTACGGATAAGCTTGGTGACCAGAAAATGATCCGACTGGGAACCGGAATTTTAATTTGCGGTATCCTGGTGCTGTTTCTTCCGATTGCGTCCTATCAGGCGGCGTTTGCGGCATTCCTTGTGATCGGGTTTGGCTGCGCACCGATTTATCCCTGCATCATTCATTCTACCCCGTCCAATTTTGGAGCAGAGAACTCCGGTGCGATCATCGGCATTCAGATGGCGAGCGCATACATTGGAACGACGTTTATCCCGCCGATTTTCGGTATCCTTGGAAATTCCATCGGATTTTTCATCCTGCCGCTATATCTGCTGGTGTTCGTGGCGCTGATGATTACGATGGTTGAGGTGACCTTCCGGATCACAAAAAACAGAAATTCTCTGTAAAATCGTGGTTTTTCGCCAATTTTTGTAAAAAAAGGAGTCAGAAATTCTCGGAAAGAGGAATTTCTGGCTCTTTTTTTGCGATGACAGTTTCTTGCAGGATCCAGCAGAATCAGCCTATAATGATGCCTGTAAAGAGGAAGCAAACCGGTATTGCGAAAGGAAAAAAGATTGAAAAAAAATTTTTTCAATCGCGAGATTTGTGTCTGTGCGCACTTGATACAAACTCGACCTACGCAAAAAACGTGCGCAGAAATGAGGAAAACTATGGAACAGCTCAGCCTTACAGCAGGAAAAGAAAAAGAAAACGTGGTTCAGATTCTGACCGATTTGATGGAACATAATAGAGAATTTCAGATTATGATTACCGTTCCCGCCAGAGCGGCAGGCGAAGAAAACTCCCTGGAATATGTACAGGCAAAAGAAGTGCCCAAACGGGACCTGGAACGGGATGTCACGAACATGATCCATGACATCGGCGTACCGGCGCATATCCGTGGATATCAGTATCTGCGCGAAGCAATTCAGATGTCAGTCAAGGACATGGATATGCTCGGCTCGATCACAAAGACGTTGTATCCGGAAATTGCGAAAAAGTATGAAACGACACCGAGCAGAGTCGAGCGCGCCATTCGCCATGCGATCGAGGTTGCGTGGAACCGCGGCAGGATGGAGACGTTGGACGCGCTGTTTGGATATACGATTAATACGGGAAAGGGAAAACCGACCAACTCGGAGTTCATCGCGCTGATCGCGGATAAAATCCGGTTGGCGTACCGGGAGTAGATGTCCTCCAGTGTTGGCTGCGTCCCGCGCTGTGTACCGCACTGACGGAGTGCGCTGTCTACATGCAACCTGTACGTGTTACTCCTGCTTATCTATCCAGCGGTCAAATCGGGAAAGACTCTCCTTGCTGCCGGACAGGATCAAAATGTCGCCGGGGCAGAAGCGGTAGTTTGGATCGACGTGCTCGATCACCTGACCGTTATGCTCGATGGCGATGATGTTTAGACCAAACCGGGCTCGCAGATTCAATTCAACGACAGATTTCTGAACGAGGGCATCCGGGACGGACAGCTTGGTGATATTCAATTTTTCACTCAGCTGGATAAAATCCAGGACCCGGGAGTTGGAAAGCCTGGTTGCCAGGCGAATTGCCATATCACGTTCGGGATAAACGACCTGTGCGCCGAGGCGTTTTAAAATCTCGCCATGCTCCGGGCTGGTGGCTTTGGCAATGACAGTCGGAATACCGAGGCTGACGAGATTTAATGTCGTCAGGATAGAGGATTCCATATGCTCGCCGATGCAGACGACCGCAATATCGCAGTTCTGGATACCGGTTTCTGTCAGGGTTTTTTTGTCCAGGGTATTGACAACGAGTGCATTTTCGGTCAGTTCCCGCATCTCACGGACCCGCTCTTCTTCGCGATCCATGACAAGCAGCTCTGCGCCGGAGCGTGCAAGCTCTGTCGCCAGCGCTTCCCCGAAGCGCCCAAGTCCGATAATACCGTATGCAATGGCATTTTTTTTCTTTTTTCCAAACATAATATCCTCATTTCTGAGCGGTTCGCTCGCATATTTTTCCAATAAGTTATGCAAAGATCTGCGCGGTATTCCTGAATTGTGATCTTGCGCAGTGCTGGCAGAGTCTCTGCGTGCCGTGGACGGTCACTCACCCGATGGCAATTGTCCCTTCCGGGTAGCGGACGCGTTCCCCGATCGTAAAGTACCACAGGGATGCAACAGTCAGGGGTCCGAGTCTGCCGATGTACATCATAATAATAGAAAGAATCCGGCTCTGAGCGCTCAACTGTGGTGTGATGCCGGTGGAAAGACCGGAGGTGCTGAAAGCACTGATCATTTCAAACAGTACATCCCGCAGGGAAAGCTGCGGATCAAAGATCAGCATCAGATAGGAGGCTGTCATAACCAAAAAGACAGCGAGCATACTGATGACGGAGGCCTTGCGGAACGCGTCCTTTGGGATCGCGTTGTGGAAGGCTCTTTCGGAATGGTTTGTTGCTGCGGAATAGATGCCGGAGAGCAGGACAAAAAAGGTGGTGGTCTTGATGCCGCCGCCGGTGGACGCGGGAGAGGCCCCGATAAACATCAGTCCGGAAACGACCAGCAGACCTGCAGTAGAGAAATCGCTGAGGTTATAAGTGGAAAAACCGGCTGTCCGGGCGGAGACGCTGTAGAAAAAAGCGCCGAGCCAACTGATACTCTCTGTGAGTTTTAATAAAAGTGTTCCGAAAAGCAGCAGGGCAAATGTCGTGCTCAGCACAACCCGTGTGTGCATTGACTGGCGTTTCCAGGAAAAGTGTTTCAGGGGCAGCTCAAAAATGACCGGAAAGCCAATGCCGCCGGCGATTACCAGAGCACAGGTCACGAGATTTAGAAGCACATCCTTCTGATACGGAATCAGGCTTGTCCCGTTTCCGAGCACGTCGAAGCCGGAATTGTTAAAGGAAGCAACCGAATGAAACAGGCTTAAGCCTATGGCGCGAGGCAGCGGATAATCCCGGAAAAAGACAGGAAACGAAAGAAACGCGCCCAAAAGCTCAATGAGAAGTGTCGTATAAAAGATTGCTTTGACAAATCGGATCAGGCCTTTGCCGGAATCCAGGTTCATTGCATCACGGATAACACGGCGTTCTTTCAGATTGATCTTTTTTCCCATTGCGAGCATGATCCCGACACCGATGGAAGCGACACCCAGTCCTCCGATCTGGATCAGGCAGCCGAGGACAAACTGACCAAAGGGTGAAAAGGTACTGCCGGGGTCGATGACGTTTAAGCCGGTTACACAGACTGCGCTGGTGGCAGTGTAAAGGGCGTCAAGATAGGGCAGTGCGATACCGGGCTGCAGGCTGCAGGGCAGCATCAGTAAAAGGGAGCCAAGCAGGATGTAGAAAAGAAAACCGAGGGCAATGATGCGCCCGGGGGAAAGCTTTTTCAAAAAGGTTGTCAAAGACATAGGTTAAAAATCTCCGTTAAAATATAAAAATCAAAAAAGACACTGTGAAGTCATGCATATCATTATAATCTATTTCGAAAAAAAGTTACAGTAAGGAAATCAGTTTTTTAAAATTCTCTTGACAACAGAGTTAGTCATACATATACTTAACAAGTAAACAATTAACTAGTTAACAAGAGGGAAATGTGATGGAACAAGAACAAAATGCGAAGCACTGCGGGAATCCGACACCGGAAGGCAGGCTGTCATTTCTGTTTCGACGCACGGATCGGCAGCTGCGCCGTTGTATTGAAAAAAAGGTGAATCATACGGGAGTCTATCAGAGTCAGCACCGGCTTTTGATGCACTTAAATCATCATCCGAACTGTTCCCAGGTTGAAATTGCGCGTGAGCTGGAGATTTCTCCGGCAGCGGTTGCAGTTTCCTTAAAAAAGCTGGAAAGCGGCGGATACATTACACGGGAAACCACAGAGTCTGACAACAGGACACACCGGGTGACGATCACGCCAAAGGGACGCAGTGTCATTGAGCGGAGTGAGCAGATGTTCTGGGAAACGGAAAAAGCGATGTTTGAAGGATTTTCAGAAGAGGAAATGCAGAGTCTGCAGCAGTTTTTCGAACGAATTTATGAAAATCTTCTGCGGGATCAGCAAAAGGAGGAATAAGGATCAAATGAAACGTTACGGAAAATATATCAGGCCCTGCTGGTATGCGTTTATACTGGGACCGCTTCTGATGCTGACGGAGGTAGCAGGAGAAGTACTGCTTCCGTCTTTTATGGCGGATATCATTAATGTCGGGGCAGCCAATCATGATGTAGGCTACATCCTTCAGAAGGGAATGATCATGATCCTGACGGCGTTCATCATGATGGCCGGCGGCGTTGGAGGAGCATGGTTTGCATCGGTTGCGGCGATCAACTTCGGAACAGGGCTTCGAAAAGATGCGTTCAAAAAAATCCAGACCTTTTCGTTTTCGGAGATCGACCGGTTCTCCACGGGCTCTCTGGTTACGCGTCTGACCAACGATATCACACAGGTGCAGAACCTGATCATGATGGCGCTTCGAATGATGCTTCGCGCCCCCGGCATGCTGATCGGCGCGATTATTATGGCGTTTTTGATGGATCGGGAGCTGGCGGCGGTATTTCTGATCGTTCTGCCGGTTATGACAGTAGTGATCCTTTTGCTTTTACGCATTGCATATCCGAGATTTGAGTTTATGCAGAAAAAGCTGGATGCTCTAAACTCCAATATTCAGGAGGTACTGACGAATGTGCGGGTCATCAAGTCCTTCGTCCGTGAGGATTATGAAAGTGCCCGTTTTGAAAAGTCGAACGCAGAGCTAAAGGAATCCAGCTTAAATGCATTTAAGATCGCAGTTGCACAGATGCCGCTGATGATGCTGTTTATGAACCTGACAACGCTGGTTGTGGTATGGCTTGGAGGCAATCAGATCCTGGGCGGAAAGATGCAGGTCGGTGATCTGACGGCGTTTACAACCTATATTGTGCAGGTGCTGATGTCCCTGATGATGCTGGCTATGGTATTTTTGCAGAGCTCCCGGGCATTTGCGAGCGGACGCAGAATTAACGAAGTGATGGATACAAAAGTGAGTCTGACAGACGATCATGCAGCATATCCGGAAGCAGTTGTAAAAAACGGAAAGATCGAATTCCAGAATGTTTCCTTCCGATATTACAAAGACAGTGCAGAAAAAGTGCTGGATCAGATCAATCTGACGATCGAGCCGGGACAGATGATCGGTATCATCGGATCGACGGGCTGCGGCAAAACAACGCTGGTGTCCATGATTCCGCGTCTGTACGATGTGGATGAGGGAAAGGTTTTGGTGGATGGCATCGACGTTCGGGATTATTCCCTGAATCATCTGCGGGAGGGCGTTGGTATGGTGCTGCAGAAAAATGTACTCTTTTCCGGTACGATCGAAGAAAATCTGCAGTGGGGCGATGAAAATGCTGACAAAGACCAGATTCGGGAAGCTGCAGAAAGTGCACAGGCGGAAGGCTTTATTCAAAAACTGGCAGATGGATATGATACGGAGCTTGGTCAGGGCGGCGTAAACGTTTCCGGCGGTCAGAAGCAGAGACTGTGTATCGCGCGGGCACTTTTAAAACGTCCGAAAATATTGATTCTGGATGACTCCACGAGTGCGGTGGATACAGCGACAGAAGCAAGGATTCGGGAAGCTTTTTCCACGACGCTGAAGGAGACAACAAAGCTGATTATCGCACAGCGGATCGGCTCCGTGATGGAAGCGGATCAGATCATCGTGATGGACGGGGGAAAAATCGTCGGGCTTGGCAAACATGAAGCCCTTCTGGAAACCTGTAAAGCCTATCAGGAAATTTACGACTCCCAGATGAAAAAGGAGGTGATCGCATAATGGACGAGCAGAGAAAGAAAAGACTGATTGCCAAATACAGCAAGAGCAGCGCAAAGAGGCCTGAAGGATTCGGCGGTCCCGGAGGCCCGGGAGGTCCAAGACCTGGTCCTGGCGGTGGAAAAATGAAAGTCAAAAAGCCGCAGAATACCAAAAAAGCGATTGTGCGTCTGATGGGATATCTTTCTGAAGATAAGGGACGGCTGATTTTCGTCTTTTTCTGTGTCATTGCCGGGACGATTGCGAACCTTGCAGGCTCCTATATGCTGCGTCCGATCATCAACGGATTGACCGGGGAGGGCAGCAGTGCGCAGAAGCTTCTGCATTCGCTTCTGACCATGGCAGGAATTTATATCATCGGTGTCACAGCACAGTATCTGCAGCAGCGGATTATGATCGGCGTTTCCCAGGGTGCACTGGAAAAAATCCGAAACGATTTATTTGTGAAAATGCAGCATTTGCCGGTTCGGTTTTATGATACGAACAACCACGGCGACCTGATGAGCCGTTATACGAACGACCTGGATGCGGTCGGAGATATGTTGAACAACACCGTGCTGCAGATCATTTCCAGCGTGATCACTGTAGTCGGAACCCTCGGACTGATGCTCTACACGAACGTGTGGCTGACAATTGTGACGGTTGTGATGGTTCCGCTCATGATGAAAGTAGGCGGAGCAGTGGCAGGAAAGAGCCGGAAATTTTATCAGGCGCAGCAGGCAGCGATCGGTACTTTAAACGGTTATATCGAAGAAACGATGACGGGACAGAAGGTTGTAAAGGTGTTCTGCCATGAAAACGTTGCGGAGGAAGAGTTTGAATACTTAAACGACGATCTTCGCGGAAAACAGATTTTCGCTCAGTTTTTTGGAGGAATCATGGGACCGGTCATGGGCAACTTAAGCCAGGTCAGCTATTCCCTGACTGCGATGATCGGTGGTATATTATGCGTGCTGCAGGGCTTTGATATTGGCGGTCTGACTGTATTTGTCAACTATTCCAGACAGTTCTCCAGACCGATCAATGAGCTGTCCATGCAGATGAATACAATCTTTTCCGCTCTTGCGGGTGCAGAGCGTGTGTTCCAGGTGATGGATGAAGCGCCGGAAACTGCAGACGCAGCGGATGCGGTTGTTTTAAATCCCTGCAAAGGACATGTGGAGTTAAAGGATGTGACGTTTGGCTATGTGCCTGGTCATACGATTTTGAAGCATATTTCCCTGTATGCGAAACCGGGACAGAAGATCGCGTTTGTCGGCAGTACCGGCGCGGGCAAGACGACGATCACGAACCTGATCAACCGGTTTTACGAGATCGACAGCGGAGAAATCCTGATGGATGGCGTGGATATCCGCAAGGTTGGACGAGAAAACCTGCGCAGTAATATCGCAATGGTGCTGCAGGATACGCACCTGTTTACCGGAACGATCCGGGAAAATATCCGCTATGGCAGGCTGGATGCGACCGATGCAGAGGTCGAGCAGGCGGCAAAAATGGCCAGCGCACATTCCTTTATCATGCGTCTGGAAAACGGATATGATACGATGATCGAGGGAGATGGCGCAAACTTAAGCCAGGGACAGAGACAGCTGTTAAACATTGCCCGTGCGGCAATTTCCAAGGCGCCTGTCCTGATCCTGGATGAGGCAACATCCTCTGTCGATACGAGAACCGAGCGACATATTGAGCATGGTATGGATCGCCTGATGGCAGAACGGACAACCCTTGTCATCGCCCACAGGCTTTCCACTGTTCGAAACGCGAATGCGATCATGGTATTGGAAAACGGCGAAATCATCGAGCGCGGCGATCACGATCAACTGCTGGAACAAAAGGGAAGATATTACGAGCTTTATACCGGCAAGAAACAGCTGGCGTAAAAGATTTTAAAACAAAAAAGAACCAGGCTGCAGCCTGGTTCTTTTTTTGTCTGCGTCGCGGCAATGCAAACTCGCTGTGAGTGCGCAGAATAATCTGATTTTATTTCGCCTGGAAGCGGTTTAAAATCGTTTCCAGGTATTCGGTACGAATAACAGCAGCAGCGGGAACAGCTCCAGGCGTCCGGCAAGCATGTCGAAGATCAGGACAAGCTTGGAAAAGTCGGAAAACATGGAAAAGTTTCCGCTCGGACCCACCAGGGAAAGACCGGGACCGATGTTGTTGAGTGTCGCAGCAACTGCAGAAAAGTTGGTGATAAGATCGAAGTTATTCAGCGCGATCAGCAGCATGGAAAAGGCAAAAATAAAAATGTAGACGGCCATGTAAACATTTGTGGAGCGGACAACCTCGTGCTCGATCGCCTTGCCGTCAATCTGGATGCGGCGTACACTCCTGGGATGCAGCAGCTGGATCAGTTCTTTTTTTACCGTTTTCAGCATGATCAGGATGCGGGAAACCTTAATGCCGCCGCCTGTACTTCCGGCACAGGCACCGACAAACATCAGCAGGACGAGGATGGTGCGGGAAAACTCCGGCCACAGGTCAAAGTTTGTTGTGGCATAGCCGGTTGTTGTAATGATGGAAGCAACCTGGAAAATCGTCTGCTGGAATGCCTGTGCAAAGCTGCTGAAATATCCGCGTACATTGAAGGTGATCGCAAGCGTTGCTGCAGCGATAATCAACAGATAGGCACGAACTTCTTCACTTTCCCATGCCTGTCTGAATTTACGGATCAGGATCAGGAAGTAGGCGTTAAAGTTGATGCCGAACAGGATCATAAAGATCGTGATAATGACCTGACAATAGGTGGAATAGCCTGCAATGCTGTCGTTTTTGATGCCGAAGCCGCCGGTGCCCGCCGTGCCGAGGGAGAGCGTGATGGAATCAAACAGCGGCATGCCGCCAAACAGCAGGAGGAAAATCTCAATAATTGTCAGGACAATGTAAATCATGTACAAAATTTTTGCAGTGGATTTTACCTTCGGAACCAGACGGGTAACGGAGGGACCCGGGCTTTCTGCCTTCATCAGGTTCATATGGCTGCCGCCTGTGAGGGGAATCAGAGTCAGCAAAAAGACCAGAACACCCATACCGCCGATCCAGTGCGTAAAGCTGCGCCAGAACAGCAGACAGTGAGGAAGCGCTTCCACGTCTGTCAGAATGCTTGCACCGGTTGTTGTAAAGCCGGAAACGGTTTCAAACAGCGCATCGACCGGATTGGGAATATAACCGGAAAGTACAAAGGGAAGTGCACCGACACAGCTTAATACGATCCAGCAAAGTGCAGTCGTGGCAAACCCCTCACGCAGGTAGAATACACGGTTTTTCGGCTTCCTTATAACCAAAGGAAGACCGATCAGCAGGCATAACAGGACAGCAGCAACGAGTGACCAACCACTGTTTTCCTGATAGATCAGGGCTACCAGACAGGAGGGAAGCATAAAGGCCGCTTCCAGATTTAAAATCCAGCCGATAATATAAAAAATAATAGAATAGTTCATCGGGCGTACCTATTTTCTCAGGATATCCAGGATATCGCCGAGACCTTTCTGAGTGGTAACGATGATGACAGTGTCACCGACCTGGATCGTATCCTGACCACGGGGAATCCAGGTTTTACCCTTTCGGTTGATGCTGCCGATCAGCAGGTTGGATTTTAATTTCAGCTCTGCCAGCGGAATATCCGTGACGGCAGAGGTATCATGGATGGCAAATTCCAGCGCCTCTGCGCGTCCGTCCAGAATTTGATACAGCGTCTCGACGTTACTGCCGATGGAATTGGACATCGCGCGGACATACTGTAAAATATAGTCTGCCGTCAGATGCTTAGGATAAATGACGCTGCCGATATCGAGGTTGTTGATAATCTCGGTAAAGGCGATTTTTGTCACCTTTGTGATGAGTTTTGCGTTGGAGTTTGCCTTGGCGAACAGAGAGAGCAGGATATTCTCCTCATCCAGACCGGTTAAGGTCAAAAAGGATTCCGCTTCGGAAAGACCTTCTTCCAACAGCAGCTGCTTGTCCGTTCCGTCTCCATAGATGATGGTGGAATCAGGTAAAAGCACGCTCAGCTGTTCGCAGCGGTCGCGGTTATTTTCCACGATGCGGACGTTGATATTCATCGTCTGCAGGAGGTTTGCTGTGTAATAGCCGAGCTTTCCGCCGCCGACGATCATCGCGTTTTTGACCTGACCGGTTTTAAAGCCGATGTGTTTGAAAAAGGTGGAGGCATTCTGCGGGGAAGCGATGATGGACAAGAGATCGTTGTCCCGCAGGATAAAATTACCATCCGGGATCGCGATCAAGTCGCCGCGCTCTACGGCGCAGATTAAAATGTCGCTGTTTGTATGGGAGCCGATCTGGCTGACCGGCATGTTATTTAAGTGAAACTCCGGTTTGATGCGGAATTTTAACAGCTCCACGCGTCCTTTTGCAAAGGTGTCGATCTTGATCGCGGAGGGAAAACGCAGCAGACGGGAAATTTCCGTTGCGGCGGTCAGCTCTGGATTGATAATCATGGAGATGCCGAGCTTTTCCTTGATGAATCCGATTTCCTTATTATAAATCGGATTGCGGACGCGGGCGATGGTATGGCAGTTGCCCGCCTTTTTGGCAATCAGGCAGCAGAGCAGGTTTAATTCGTCGGAACCGGTCACTGCAATTAACAGATCGGCTTCTTCAACGCCTGCCTCCTGCTGGATATTGACGCTGGCACCGTTTCCAAGAATGCGCAAAGCATCCAGCTCTTCCGGGATGGAGGAGAGCTTCTGGGAGGATTCATCTATCAGTACGACATCGTGTTTTTCAGCGGAAAGCAGTTCCGCCAGTGTCAGGCCGACCTTGCCGCAGCCAATAATAATAATTTTCATGTTAGCCTCATCTTTTGAACTTGTTATTCGTCGTGTGTAAGGAGCAGATAGGGACTACTCCCACTCACTAGCACTCATTATAGCACGACGCAAATTTATTGCAATTGCAAAAAATATTCTTGACAAAAATTTAATTCTTCCCTATAGTGTACATAGTACACGGACAAAGATGAGGAAGAAGAAGAGTACGTTTACCCGGCTGACAGAGAGGGTCCCGGATCGCTGAAAGGAGACCTGAGCAAAGGAGAACGGAATGTGGCTTTGGAATCGGAGAGCTGAATGCGCAGCTGCGTGGTAAGCTTTCACGGTAGTCCCCGTTATCGGACAGCGGTTCTAGAGGAATGACCGCGACAAGATTCCGAAACAGCTGGCGGCGCAGTCTCTGCAGCAGATCAGTTTTTCCGGAAAACAAAGGTGGTACCGCGTTTGGATTCAGACGCCCTTTGACAGAGTTTTCTGTCGAAGGGCGTTTTTTTATCGTATAGGAAACTTCGTTTCCATAAGATAAAAAAAGCTCCGCGAGGATGCGCACTCGGCGCAAGGGTAGATGGTTGCCGAAGCAACCGCGCCTCGGCGCGAGAATGTGCCAAGGCACATTCTTTTTCATTCGCAGGATTTCTGATTTTTTCTCTCGGCGTCCCAAAGCCCTATAGCGGCAAAAATGAAAATGGAGGAAACAATGAGCAAGGAACTGGCAAAAACCTATGATCCCCATGGCATTGAGGATCGTCTGTACCAGAAATGGCTGGATAAGAAATATTTTCATGCGGAAGTAGACGAGAGCAAGAAACCGTTTACCATCGTCATTCCGCCCCCGAATATCACAGGACAGCTGCATATGGGGCACGCGCTGGACAATACCATGCAGGATATTCTGATCCGTTTTAAGAGAATGCAGGGATATAATGCACTCTGGCAGCCCGGGACAGACCATGCAAGCATCGCAACAGAGGTTAAAATTATCGAGACCCTCAAAAAAGAAGGCATCGATAAGCGTGATCTCGGCAGAGAAGGATTTTTAAAGCGCGCCTGGGAATGGAAAGAGGAATACGGCGGGAGAATCATCAATCAGTTAAAGAAGCTGGGCTCCTCCTGTGACTGGGACAGACTCCGCTTCACGATGGACGAAGGCAGCAATCAGGCTGTTACAGAAGTATTCTGCCGGATGCATGAAAAAGGCTGGATTTATAAAGGAAACAGAATCGGCAACTGGTGTCCTGTCTGCAAAACTTCTATTTCTGATGCAGAGGTTGTATACGAAGAGCAGGCTGGCCATTTCTGGCATATTAAATATCCGCTGATCGATGAAAACGGAGAGGTAAGCACGACAGAATTTCTGGAATTTGCGACCACTCGTCCGGAAACCATGCTGGGCGACAGTGCGGTTGCAGTTAACCCGTCCGACGAGCGTTATCAGCATCTGGTTGGCAGAAAGGTTCTGCTGCCGATCGTAAACCGTCAGATTCCGATTGTTGCGGACTCCTATGTAGATATGGAATTCGGTACCGGCGTTGTAAAGATCACTCCGGCACATGACCCGAACGACTTTGAGGTAGGAAAACGTCATAATCTGGAGCAGATCAATATCTTAAACGATGATGCAACCATCAATGAAAACGGCGGTAAATTCGAAGGCATGGATCGCTATGAAGCGAGAAAAGCCATTGTGAAAGAATTAGATGATATGGGTCTGTTAGTACGGATCGAAGACTACAGCCACAATGTCGGCACCCATGACCGCTGCGGCACGACCATCGAGCCTATGATCAAAAAACAGTGGTTTGTAAAGATGGACGAGCTGATTAAGCCTGCAGTGAAAGCAGTTCAGGAGAAGGAAATCCGTCTGATTCCGGAGCGCATGGAAAAGACTTACTTCAACTGGACGGACAACATCAAAGACTGGTGTATTTCCAGACAGCTGTGGTGGGGACACAGAATTCCGGCTTATTACTGCGATTCCTGCGGTGAAACCGTGGTAGCGCGCACCGAGCCGACCGTTTGCCCGAAGTGCGGCGGCACACATTTTACACAGGATCCCGATACACTGGATACCTGGTTTTCTTCCGCGCTGTGGCCCTTCTCCACTCTCGGCTGGCCGGAAAAGACGAAGGAGCTGGAATATTTCTATCCGACTGACGTGCTTGTAACCGGTTACGATATCATTTTCTTCTGGGTTATCCGTATGATTTTCTCCGGATATGAACAGATGGGCGAAAAACCCTTTAAAACGGTATTGTTCCACGGGCTTGTAAGAGACTCTCAGGGACGCAAGATGAGCAAATCCCTCGGAAACGGTATCGATCCGCTGGAAATCATCGACAAGTACGGTGCGGACGCGCTGCGCCTGACGCTGATCACCGGCAACGCGCCCGGCAACGACATGCGTTTCTACATGGAGCGTGTGGAAGCGAACAGAAACTTTGCAAACAAGGTATGGAACGCATCCCGTTTCATCCTGATGAATATGGAAGGCAAGGAAGTTCCTGCGGATGCGTCTGCGTATCTGGAGCCTGCCGATAAGTGGATTCTGTCCCGTCTGAATAACGTCGTAAAAGAAGTGACCGACAACATGGAAAACTTCGAGCTGGGCGTTGCCGTACAGAAGGTTTACGACTTTATCTGGGATGAATTCTGCGACTGGTATATCGAGATGGTAAAACCCCGTCTGTATGCGACGGAGGATGCCGACAGCCAGAACGCTGCACTGTGGACGTTAAAAACTGTCCTGATCGACGCTTTAAAACTGCTGCATCCGTATATGCCTTTTATTACAGAAGAAATTTTCTGCACCCTGCAGTCCGAAGAGGAATCCATCATGATTTCCTCCTGGCCGGTTTATCAGGAAGAGAGACACTTCGAGAAAGAAGAGCAGGAGATCGAGATCCTCAAGGAAGCTGTCCGCGGCGTCCGCAACGTCCGTACCAGCATGAACGTTCCGCCCTCCAGAAAAGCCCACGTTTATGTCGTAAGCGACCAGAAAGAGCTGCAAAATACCTTCGAGGAGGGCAAGCTGTTCTTTGCATCCCTGGCGAGCGCATCCGATGTGACCTGTCAGGCGGACAAGACTGGCATCGCAGAGGACGCGGTATCCGTTGTGATCCCGAACGCAACCCTTTACATTCCATTTGCAGAGCTGGTTGACCTCGCAAAAGAGATCGAGCGTCTGGAAAAAGAAGAGAAGCGCCTTGAGGGCGAGCTTTCCAGAGTAAATGGCATGCTGCACAACGAGCGTTTCATGAGCAAGGCTCCGGAAAGCAAGATCGCAGAAGAGCGCGGCAAGCTGGAAAAATACACGCAGATGATGGAACAGGTAAAAGAACGGTTAGGTCAGCTGCGCAAGTAAGCGGGAAGATGCATGCTTTCAGCGAAATATGGTTTTCTTATTAAGTTTTTTATTAATAGGAAAGTGCAGGGCGGTTTTGTAACAAAAGCAGAGCCGCTCTGTTTTTGTTCATGCAACGCTGCATTCCTGTAAACCGGTCGGGATTGCAGCATGTCCGCAGTTTCTGACGGAAAAACGCGAAAATGCGAAGTGCTTTCCTGAATTTCCGGAAAAATTAGATTGATTTTTTTGTGTGCCCTGCGTATTATAATGGTATTGAATCCATGAGGATAAGAGCAGATAAGCGGGAGGATGCGCATGATCAACTTTGAAGAAGAATTGAAAAAGTTCCATCCCAGCCTTGAAATCGATGAGGCGGAGGATGTGATTATAAACCACAATATGACAGACTTTACGGATATTCTGGTAGACATGGTCAAAGAGCAGGAAAAAGAAATGGCCGATGCCGCCGGGAAGAAAGAGTAAAGGAGCAAATATATGCAGTGCTATAATTGTGGAGCAGATCTGACAGAAAAGAATTTCTGCACGAACTGCGGGGCAGATGTTTCGAGATATAAGAAGCTTCTGAGCATTTCCAATTATTATTATAATGACGGTCTGGATAAAGCCGGTGTCCGGGATCTTTCCGGGGCGATCGAGAGCCTGAAGCTGTCGTTGAAATTCAACAAATATCATATCGAGGCGAGAAACCTCCTGGGATTGATTTATTTTGAAATGGGCGAGACCGTTCCGGCGCTGAGTGAATGGGTCATCAGTAAAAACCTTCGCCCGGAGAAAAATATCGCGGATGATTACATCAACGCAGTGCAGAAGAGCCCGACGCAGCTGGAAGAGTTTGCACAGATGAGCCGGAAATATAATCAGGCGCTCAACTACTGTTATCAGGACAGCAAGGATCTGGCGCGGATTCAGTTGAAAAAGGTGCTTTCCGACCATCCGAATTTTGTACAGGCACATCTGCTTTTGGCGCTTTTGTACATGGATGCGGCGGACTGGGAGAAAGCGCGCAAGGAGCTGACCCGCTGCCTGCGGATCGACTGCGCGAATACGACGGCGCTTCGGTATATGCATGAAGTGGACATTGCGTTAAAAACCGATGACGACGGGAAATTTGTCCGCAAACAGGGAAAGGGCGAGGAAGTCGTCAAATACCAGAGCGGCAATGAGACGATTATTCAGCCGATCAGCCAGATAGAACCGAAAAAGAGCTTCGGGTGGCTGTGGGGAACGCTCGCAGGTCTTGCGGTCGGTGTAGCGGTATCCTGGTTTTTGATCCTGCCTGCGCGGGTACAGATCGCACAGACGGAGTTAAACAATAAGCTGACAGCAGTCGGGGAAGAAGCCGACCGCAAAAATGCAGAGATTTCCAGCTTAAATCAGCAGATAGAGACGCTGACTAAGGAAAATGACGAGCTGACGGCGCAGAACGGCAAGCTGTCCGGCGCGGACGGCAGCATGAGCGCGGTAGAAGCGTTGTTGAATGCGGCAAGTGTCTATATGGAGACGCCGGACGATATCGAAGCTCTTTCCGAAGCGGTGGACAAGATCAGCCGCGATGCGATGGAGAGCAGCGACACCTCCGAGGCGGCGCGTAAGCTCTATCAGCAGCTTTTGCAGGACACCGGCACAGACCTTGCAGCGAACTATTATGACACCGGCTACAAGGCATATCGTTCCGGGGATTATGAGACGGCGATTGAAAACCTGACGAAAGCGGTTTCCTATGATGAGACGAACAGTGAAGCGCTTTATGCGCTGGCAAATTCCTATCGCGACAACGGCAACAAGCGCCAGGCGAAGGAAACCTACCAGAAGGTAATTGAACTGTTCCCGAACACGGAAAAAGCAACCCAGTCCCAGCGCGCGCTGGATCAGCTGGACAATTAAAAGGCGACAATTTAAAAAGGATTTTACAAAAGAGGATGAAAAGCACAATGGCTTTTTGTCCTCTTTTTGCTATCTACAGATTCCGAATGTTTGCAGATTGCCGTGCGGCAATTCGGGGATAGCTATTTCAAGGTTAAGGTTCCCAAGCCGTTTGTGCCTGCACGAAATTTATATAGAAAAAGGAGAGTAGCATGGAAGAGGATTATAAAATTATCGATCACTATCTGATGATCCGTCTGCCGGAAGAAATCGACCACCACAGCTGCAGCGTGATCTGCAGGAGGGCGGATCACATGATGTTGGACAACAGCGTCAGCCACATCGTGTTTGATTTTTCCGATACAAAATTTATGGACAGCTCCGGCATCGGCGTACTGGCGGGGCGTTACCGCAAGATTTCCTGTTTTGGAGGCAAGGTGTATGTGATTCACGCCAACCGACGCATCCGGAAAATTTTGGAAATGTCGGGCATCGGCGATATCGTGGAGATGATAGATCAGGAGGAAAAGATTGAAAAACAATAGAATGTACGCTCTGCGAGCATTCTATTGTCATGAATAAAATTTTTCAATCGCGAGATTTGTGTCTGCGCGCACTTGACACAAACTCAGCATGCGCAAAAAGCGTGCGCAGAAATGAGAGGAAAGCATGAATAACATGAAAGTGGAATTTGAAGCCCTGCCGGAAAACGAAGGCTTTGCGAGGGTTGCTGTGGCGGCGTTTTTAACGCCCTTAAATCCGACACTGGAAGAGATCGAGGACGTCAAAACTGCCGTTTCGGAGGCAGTTACAAACGCAGTCATCCACGGATATAAGGAGCAGGGAGGAACGATTGAAATTTCCTGTGTGCTGGAAAAGGATCTTTTAAAAATGGAAATCACCGATCAGGGCTGCGGGATCGAAAATGTGGAACAGGCGATGGAGCCGATGTTCACGACGCGCCCGGATCTGGAACGTTCCGGTATGGGATTTTCTTTTATGGAAGCGTTTATGGACTGCCTGGAGGTGGAATCGACCGTGGGGCAGGGGACGCGTGTGATCATGGAAAAGAAACTGGGAAATGCGCCGTGGGTCAGTGATTCGGATCAAGAAGAGGAGTAGCACATGGAAATATCAGTATTGATCGAAAAGGCGCAGGCAGGAGATGCGTCTGCCAGAAAAATACTGATAGAAGAAAATCTGGGACTGGTTCACCATATTGTGAAACGGTTTGCAGGGCGGGGATACGAGACGGAGGATCTGTTCCAGACCGGAACGATCGGACTGATGAAAGCGATTGATCATTTTGATTTAAGCTACGATGTCAAATTTTCTACATATGCGGTTCCTCTGATTGCAGGAGAGATCCGGCGTTTTCTGCGCGATGATGGACCGGTCAAGGTCAGCCGGTCATTAAAGGATGCGAATTATAAGCTGCGGCAGGAGGCTGCGCGCATTCAGACGCAGGAGGGACGCGACCCGACGCTGCGCGAGCTGTGTGAAAAAACAGGAATCGCCTATGAAGACGCGGTCATGGCGGTCGCTGCAGCCGGGGAGGTTGAATCGCTGTCAAAGCCGGTCTATGAGGGGGATGGGAAAGAGATCGCGCTGATGGATCAGCTTGCGGCACGGTCTGCAGACAACACCTGGGAGGACGCAGAAAAGAACCGGCTGGTAGACCGGATGCTGTTAAAACAGCTTATAGACGAGCTTCCCGAACAGGAAAAAATCCTGATCCGGCTGCGCTACTACGAGGATCAGACGCAGGCCCAGATCGCCAAAAAACTCGGTATCAGCCAGGTGCAGGTTAGCCGGATGGAAAAGAAAATCCTGATCCGCATGCGAGAGCGGTCGGGGGTGTAGGACAGCGATGAGGACTGCATAGCTGTAGAAAGCGCTCGGCGGCAGACCGTAATGAAGAACTGGCTTGAGAATCTGTTGGTTTGATGGTAAGATGAGTTTGGGAGTCATCGGGAATGAGAGCTGACATTCAGGAAGAATGGAGGCGAAAGGATGACAACACGAAAGAGAGCGGAAATTGAAACGTTGGAGGCACGTTACAGGAGGTATCGAAGCATTTTAAAAGATCTGACGATCATGAGCGATGTGTTTATGCGGAATGTATTAAAGCAGAAAGCCTGTACAGAATACATTCTGCGGGTAATTTTGGAGAGAAATGATTTAATCGTCGTCGATCAGGTTCTTCAGAAAGACTACAAAAATCTGCAGGGACGTTCTGTAATTTTGGATTGCGTGGTAAGAGACTCTGTGGGCAGGCGGATGAATGTGGAATTTCAGCAGGAAAAAGAGGGCACTGAGCCCAAGCGGGCGAGATATCACAGCGGATTGATGGATATGAATGCGCTGAATCCGGGACAGGAATTTTGCGAACTCCCGGAAAGCTATGTGATCTTTATCACCCGGGATGATGCCCTTGGCTATGGACTTCCGATTTATCATGTGGAGAGGAAAATCGAAGAAGTAGGGAAGTCTTTTGGAGATGAGACACATATCGTTTATGTGAGCTCCAATATCCGGGAGGATACAGAACTGGGACGGCTGATGCACGACCTGCACTGCAAAAACGCAGCGGATATGTACAGTAAAATTCTTGCAGACAGAGTGCGCGAGCTGAAAGAAACGCAGGAAGGAGAGGATGTCATGTGTCGGGAACTGGAACAGATTTACAGTGAGGGAATGGAAGACGGCGAAAAGCGCGGTGAGCTGAAAAAAGCAAAAACCTCAGCATTATCCATGGCTGCGGATGGAATGAACGTTGATAAAATAGCCTACTATCTTAATGTAAGTGCTCAAATGGTACAGAAATGGATTGATGAGAGTATGAGCGTTGCACATTAACAAATAATAAATTTAAAAGGAGCTACCAAGAGATAAAATTTTTTCTGGTAGCTTCTTTTGCGGGAGAAAAATATGGCTATACCAAAGTATTATGAAATGTATAAGTCTTTTCTAACTGTATTGTTGGATGGAAAAGTCCACACGATCAAAGAAGAAAAACAGCAGGTTATCAAAGATTTTCGATTGAGTGAAAATGAAATAGCAGAGTTATTACCAAGTGGAAAACAAACGGTATTTGATAATAGAATAGGCTGGTGCAGAACATATTTAAAAAAGGCAGGGCTGATTGTAAGCCCATGCCGGGGACAATATCAAATCACAGATGCAGGGCATAGGACGTATTTGGAAAATAATATTATAGACGATACAGTATTAAAGCAGTTTCCATCTTTTGTTGAGTTTGCGTTTGGAGATCGAAAAGAATATCAAAAGGAAAATGATGCCCCAGTAACTGATGAAACACCACAGGAGACAATGGATCGTGTATATAAAGAATTGAATCAGTCTCTTGCGAACGATCTGTTGACTGAAATTTCGGAGATGAACCCGTACAGATTCGAAGTGCTGGTTGTAGAGTTACTGGTTAAAATGGGATATGGCAGATTACAATACGAAAATCGGGTAACAAGAAAGTCGGGAGATGAGGGGATTGATGGCATTGTGACTGCAGATAAATTAGGGTTTGATTCTATCTATATTCAGGCAAAAAGATTTAAGGATAATTCTGTTGGACGACCTGATATTCAAAAATTTGTAGGTGCATTAGCCGGACAAGGTGCGCAGAAAGGAATTTTTATCACAAGTTCGACTTTTACGAAAGAGGCAGTTGCTTTTGTAGGGAGAAATTTGAATTATAAAATTGTTTTAATCGATGGAATGAAGCTTGCAGAATTGATGATAGAATATGAGCTTGGCGTTTCCCGACAATATACATATGAAGTAAAAAGACTGGACAGTGATTATTTTTCGGAAGAATAAAGAACTGTTACAGAAGCTTCATTACAAAAGGGGGCGCGATAATTTTGAAAAAGACCAGAAAAAATAAAGAGAAATTTACAGAACCCCTTCTGATGTGTTTGTGCGCGGTTATTTTTTCGTCAGTATCTGGAAGCTTTATGGAATTTTAAAAGAATACAGAAACGGCACACAAGAATACGAAGCGATCAGCCAGCAGAGAATTTATCGGATTTGGTTACAATTTTTTACGGTCACAATATGAAAAATGGTTCTATGTTCGGTTTTCTGAAAAAATTACGGCGGGATGAAAAAGCAAATAAAACAGCCGTGCAGTACATGGATAAAAATTTTCTCCACCAGAATAACTTCTGCAGTCCGGGTGCATACTGTGTGAAACAGGAGGAACATACAGATGCCGAAAGAAGTGCTGTATTTAAAGCTTGAGCAAAACGCAGAGCTGTCCGGTGAAAGCGTGCATATCAGCGATCTTGGAAAATTATATTGTAAAACGCAAAGCGTGCAGAATCGATGCAGAACGCTTCCTGTTTTCCGATTTGAGGAAAAAGATAAGGGGCGCCGGGTGGTTAGCGCGCTTTTTGTGATTTCGCTTTTGCAGCAGGACAATCCGAATCTGGAGGTGGAAAGCATCGGCGCGCCGGAAACGGTGGTGGAGCAGGTAAAAGTCAGTCGTTATCCGGGCTTCTGGCAGGTGTGCAAAATCGTCTTTGTCTGCTGCATCTGCTTTTTTGGCGCAGCGTTTACGATCATGGCGTTTCATAACGACATCGGGATTCGCGAGGTGTTCGGGCAAATTTACGAGCTTTTGACCGGACAGGAGCCGCAGTCGGTTACAGCGCTGGAAATCGCGTATTCGATCGGGCTGGCACTTGGCATTTTGGTGTTTTTCAACCATATCGGTGGGAGGAGGATTACGTCCGATCCGACACCGATCGAAGTGGAAATGCGTAAATATGAAACGGACGTCAATCAGGCATTGACAGAAACTGCAGATCGGGAAAAAAAGACGCTGGACGTCTGAAAGGGGGGAAAATTGTGATTTTATCGAAGCTTTTGCCGGTGGTTGTCGGACTGGGCGCAGGCATTCTCGTTTCGGCAGGCGTTTTTACGGTGCTGCTTTCGGTAGGACTTGTGCCACGCTTTGCAGGAAAGACCCACACGGGGGAAAAAATTTTTCTGTACGAGGAAATGGTTGTCTTTGGAACGCTCGTCGGCTGTCTGGCAAGTGTATTTCCGGGTGCAGTAATTTTTGGCAGGGAATGGTTGCAGAAAAGGTTGGAAGCGGGAGCAGCTTTTGAGTGGCTGGTTCTGACGGCGGAAGCCCTGACCGGTCTGTTTGCCGGAATTTTTGTCGGCTGTCTGGCACTTGCAATTGCAGAAATGCTGGACTCCATTCCGATTCTGACGCGTCGGATCGGTTTTCGGCACGGACTCGGGCTGATGGTGATTTCCATTGCGATGGGAAAAACGGTTGGAAGCCTGTTGTATTTCTGGCATCCTATTTTTCGGTAAAAATTCCGTTATAAACGATGGATCGTGCAGCAGATTCAGATTCGGAAAGGAACAGCTTATGGAAAATTATCAGACAGATCAGTCTTTTCAGAAACAGTATGAAAAATATGTCAAACAGGTGACGCCGACACACAATCTTGCATTGCAGATGCTGCATGCATTTGTGACGGGCGGTGCAATCTGCACGGTAGGACAGATTATCTTGAACGTTGCAAAGTTAAACGGATTGGACGATGCGGCAGCAGGAAGCGTGTGTGCGATTCTACTCGTTCTGGCGAGCGCACTTCTGACCGGCTTTAACCTTTATCCGTCTCTGGTAAAGTGGGGCGGGGCGGGGGCGCTGGTTCCGATTACCGGTTTTGCCAATTCCGTAGCCGCCCCGGCGATTGAATTTCAGAAGGAGGGACAGGTATTCGGAATCGGCTGCAAAATTTTTACGATCGCCGGACCGGTTATTTTGTATGGAATTTTTGTCAGCTGGGTGCTTGGACTGATCGGATGGATCGGTTCACTTTTATAATTTTCCTGCGAGCAGGAAATCAGGCTGCAAAAAGGCACGGGTGAATGTTGTTGAAACGATGCCGTTCACCCGCGCCATTCGCAAAATCGCAGCTTCGCTGCTCCCCGCTGCTTCGCAGCTTCTTTTGCTCATGAAATGGCGCTCCCCTCGTGCCTTCTTACAGACTGATTTTCCTGCAAGCAGGAAATCAGGCTGCAAAAAGGCACGGGTGAACTTAGTCGATCACATGGTGCTGCAGCCACTTGCGGGAGTGGAAGCGGAGCATGAAAACGACCGCACGCACGCTCCAGTCTGCGAACATGCCGATCCAAACCGCGATGGGACCGAAGCCACAGAAGCGGCATAAAAAGATGCACAGGCTTACCCGGCACAGCCACATGCTGGCGCAGGAGGTAATCATGGAAAATTTCACATCGCCGGCTGCGCGCATGCCGTAGGCGGGAATAAAGGAAAGCACCCACGAAATCGGTTTGGTGATGGTAATAAATGCGACCATCTGCAGGCAGAGGCGGGCGCTTTCTGCTTCCATGCCGCCGAGGATAGTGACAGGCTTTGCGAGCAGATAGACGACGGCACAGGAGATGAGGATGACGATTTCCGAAAGCCAGGACAGCCTTTTGATGTAATAAATCGCTTCATCTTTCCGTTGTGCACCGATACACTGACCGACGACGGTCATCAGTCCGATGCCGACACCCATGGCGGCGATTCCGTTTAACGCCTCCAGGATACTGGTCATTGCCTGCGCGGCGATGGCAACCGTACCGAGAGTGGAGACGGTTGACTGAATGGCGAGCTTACCGAACTGGAACATGCTGTTCTCAATTCCGGATGGAATACCGATGAATAAAACGCGTTTGATCAAAGACCAGTCCGGACGGATAGAAAAGTAGTTGCGTACATAAATCTGTTCTGCAGGGTTTCTCAGCTGCCAGATCACGACGATCGCACAGAAAATACGGGAAACCAGGGTGGAAATTGCCGCGCCGGCGACGCCCATGCCAAAGACGAAGATCAGGATCGCATTTCCTCCGATATTTAAGAAGTTGGAAAGGATGGAAATCGTCATAGGACCTTTGGTGTTGTTTTGTGCACGCAGAATGGAAGCACCTGCATCGTATAGACCGATGAATGGGAACGACAAAAGCGTGAAGAAAAAGTAAATCTGGGAGTTTGCCATAACGTCCGTGTCTACAGTGCCGAAAATCAGACGAAGCAGCGGGAAACGGAAGATCAGGCATAAAAGCGACAGCGAACAGGAAAGGACGAGCATAACGAAAAGCACCTGCTCTGCGGAACGCTTCGCCTTTTTCAGGTTCTGACTGCCGAGGTACTGGGAGCAGAGGATCGCGCCGCCTGCCGCCAGCGCGGAGAGCGCCTGAATCACTAAAATGTTGATTGCATCAACGAGAGAAACTGCGGAAATTGCAGCGGAGCCGACGTTGCTGACCATCATCGTGTCGGCGGTTCCCATTAGGGAAGACAGAAGCTGCTCGACCATGATGGGGACAAGTAGCGTCCGAAGCTGTTTATTGGTGAAAAGATGTTGTGTTGCTGTTTGTTTTTTTGTGTTCACGAAAAAATCATGCGCCTCCTGAAATATTGGAAAAATCTGCGGAAAATGTTACTGTTCACACGCGCCATTCGCAAAAACGCGTCTTCGACGCTCTCCGCTGCTTCGCAGCTCATTTTTGCTCATAAAGTGGCGCTCCCTTCGTACCCTTCTGAGTTCAGATTTTCGTGCAAGCACGGAATCTGAACTCAGAAGGGTACGAGTGAACTGTAACTGTAAAATAAAAAACCTTCTGTATCATAGCAGAAAATAAAATGGATGAAAATAGGGAAAACAGCTCATTTTTTACAGAAGAAGAATGTCTTTTATGTTGTTAGAAAAACTACAGATGTGGTAAGATGAAAAAGATACTACTGTGGCACCCTTCCGGGAAAGAGTGCCGGCAGAAATTGGATGAAAAATCCGGAGACATGAGGGCTGGGAGATGAATGAGAAAGTACAACAGACAGAAACCGGAAATGCGCTGCAGCGTTTCCTGAAACGGAAAAACATTATTTTTTCGGCAAAACGTTATGGAATCGACGCGTTGGGCGCGATGGCGCAGGGATTGTTTGCATCGCTTTTGATCGGTACAATTATCGGAACGCTGGGAGAGCAGATCGGAAGTCAGGTGCTTGTGGACGCCGGAGGTTTTGCAAAAAGCGTGGCCGGACCGGCGATGGCAATTTCAATCGGCTATGCACTGCAGGCACCGCAGCTGGTATTATTTTCCCTGCTTGCAGTCGGGGCGGCAGCTAATTCGCTGGGCGGGGCGGGCGGACCGCTTGCAGTTTTGATCGTTGCGATTGTGGCGGCGGAATGCGGCAAGGCAGTTTCCAAGGAAACGAAGATTGATATTTTAGTCACTCCTCTGGTGACAATCCTTTCCGGTGTGCTGCTGTCGATGTGGTGTGCGCCGACAATCGGAGCTGCTGCGAGCGCAGTCGGAAGCCTGATCATGTGGGCGACGGAGCTGCAGCCGTTCTTTATGGGCATTTTGGTATCGGTTATTGTAGGCGTTGCGCTGACGCTGCCGATCAGCTCTGCAGCAATCTGCGCGGCGCTGAACTTAACCGGGCTTGCCGGGGGCGCGGCAGTTGCGGGCTGCTGTGCGCAGATGGTCGGCTTTGCGGCGATGAGTTTCAAAGAAAACAAATGGAGCGGACTAATTTCCCAGGGATTGGGCACAAGTATGCTGCAGATGGGCAATATCGTAAAAAATCCGCGCATCTGGATTCCACCGACGCTGGCGGCCGCCATTACCGGACCGATTGCGACCTGTCTGTTCCAGCTTCAGATGAACGGACCCGCAGTTTCCTCCGGAATGGGAACCTGCGGACTGGTGGGACAGATCGGCGTTTATACCGGCTGGCTGGAAGAAATTGCAGCGGGCAGTCGGAGTCAGATCACAGCATTTGACTGGATCGGCATGATCCTGATCTGCTTCGTGCTTCCGGCGGTGCTGAGCCTGGTGTTTGGACAGATTTTAAGAAAAATCGGCTGGATCAAAGAAGATGACCTGAAACTGTAAAGCATTTGGACAAGAAGGCAGCATTCAGATAAAAGCGTTATCAGAGGAAAGACTGCTGCATTTACGGCAGAAAAGGAGGGTATATGATTTCTGAAAAAAAGAGCGGAGCACCGTACTTAAACGTCTGGTTTGGCAATTTTTACCGACCGGCGTATGACGATCAGGCGTTTGTCGCAGAGGGGATGGAGCTGTTAAAAAAGTTTGGATTCAACAGTGTTTTGCTCGATTCCAAGGACTGGGAGGATTTTCGGGAACGCTATGAGGGAAAGCCTGCGAGCCAGTTTGTCGGCATGCAGGAGTTTATGATGGAGCAGATCAAAAAGCAGGGACTGAGCCATACATTTCTGGCGATTTATCTGAATGCAGATAACCTGTATCCGAATATTCGCTTTAGCCCGCCGGTGTTCGGGGAATCTGTTGTGACGGCAAAAGGCAATGACGGTCGCTGGTATCGTTATTGGTCAGAGAAAGCGCAGGAGACGATGACGGAGCATGTTTCGCAGCTTTTAGAGATGTACGGCGAAAATATGACCCGGATCGAAGTGGACGGGAAAGAAAAGAAACCGCTGTGCAGCATGTGGGACCCGGTCGTTGCACCGAGCTTCGATGAGGATGGGAAAAATCGCTATCGCAGCTGGCTTGAAAAACGTTACAACGGAGACATTGAAACCTTTAACCGTTTCTATAAAACGGAAGCAAACAGCTTTGAAACGATCGAACCCGAGCAATACTGGTTTGAACTGCGTTATCCTGGGAAAAATGGTTTTTCGGAAAAAGAGCTGAAAGACCGGGACGAAAAATGCCGCGTATGGATGGACAACCAGCGCTGGAAAAGCGACGAGCTGGTGCTTTATTTTGAAGCGATGCAGAAAAAGCTCCATGCACTTGATCCGCAGCTGTATCTGTGCCCGGATTTGAGCCAGTGGGGATATTTTCTGAACGTGGATGGAAGCTTTTTAACCGGTGCAGGGCTTTCTGATCTGTGGGATACGGCGGTGCGAGGCGCTGATTTTTACCGGATTGCCCCGTATGTGGATGCGGCGCATTTTATTTCTGTGCCGGTGCTTCCAAACGGCGACCCGGACTGCTATGTGACAGCATGTCAACACAGCATGATGCGGAATATGAATCGTGGCAGATCCTTTGTCGGCGGCATTTACTGGGGAAGATTTGTCTATAATGACTTGTATGCGTGGATTTCTCCGTGTGAGGCGGTCGCCTCGATGGCGGCGTCCGGCGCTTCCGGATATGCGTCTTACGGCATGTGCGGGTTAGACGACGGCGGCGTGTTACACCGGATGCCGGAAGCATTCTGCAGGTCTTTAGAAGAAGGCAACCGCTGGTGGAAAGAGGTTGTCCCGAGACTCGGAGGGAGAAAAGCTGCAAAGGCAGCAGTGCTGTTCCCGTCTGCGATGGCGCTTGCAGAGACGTTTGACACGGAGCACAATCATGACAGGCGGCTGGATCTTCTGGGCTGGTATAAGGCTCTGGAGGACTGGCAGATCGACGTTGACGTTGTAGATGGCAGCATTTTCAAGGATCAGACAGCAGATCAGTACGAGGTGCTCGTGCTTGCGGCAAACGACTGCTATGCGCTTGACCCGGATTCTGAACTGGAGCAGGGCATTGCAGCATGGGTAAAAAATGGCGGAATGCTGCTGCACGGACCGATGGATTTGCTTGCACAGGCGAGCGTTGGCAGCCGCTGTCTTTCCCATGAAAAGGATGCGTTTGAGTGCAGCGGCGAAAAGGGAATGCTGACCGGAACGCAGTTTGGCAGCTTCGAGGAGGAAAACGCCGACGTGCTCGCAGTCTGGGAAACGGACGAAAACCCTGCAATTGTCAAGCGCACATTTGGGAAGGGAACAGTTTGCGAAATCGGATTTTTCTACGGCTTTGAATACACCGGCAGAATCGCACCGCACGTTCCGCTGACGCAGCGCAATAACGAGCTGTACCCTTTGACCATGCTGAAAAAAGATCCCGTAGGGATGCTTCTGGAAGAAAAATTCGGCACGACACTGACCCGGAAAAAGGGCGTTGAGCGCGCAGAATTTGAAAACGGTACGGTCATCGTCAACCACAGCTCCTATCCGTGCAGAATCGATGAACCCGGAACACGCTATTTCCAGAATCCCGAGCTGTACCAGGATTTGGACAGCAAAATCCTGCTCCCGCATATGGGAGTTTTTATCGAGAGGAAAGTTTGAAAAATTTTTTAAACTTTTCAGAGTGTGCTGCCGCGCGTTGACTTCTCGATGGAAGATCGTTATAATAAAGACCACGGCTTTTGCTGTGGTCTTTCTTATCGTACAGAAAACTTCGTTTCCATACGATAAGAAACGTGCTGCGAGGATGCGCACTCCTATAAAAATAGAAAGTTGAGAAATTGATGATAAATAAAAAAACAAAATTTTGTAAAGCTGCAGCGCTTCTGGGCGCGGTTGTTATGATGATTTCTGCGCTGGCAGGCTGCGGGAAAAATACGAAGGTCGTTCTGACGGCGGGTCTGAAAAAGAACGAGGTATTCCGGATTTCGAGTGCGTCTTGTGTGCTGCCGGAGGTGATGGTATATCTGACGAACATGCAGAATCAGTATGAATCCGTCTATGGAAGCCAGATCTGGAACGCTTCCGACGGACAGCTTTCGTTGGAGCAGGAGGAACGGGAACAGGTGTTGACACAGCTGGCGAGAATCAAGGTGATGAATCTGCTCGCCCAGAAAAAAGAAGTGACGCTGGATGATAAGGAAAAGGAGCGTGCGGCAGCGGCGGGCAGGGAATATTTTACTTCCTTGAACAGCGCGGAGGTGACGGCGCTCAACGTGACGCAGGATCTGATTACGAAGATGTATGAAGAGTATGCGCTTGCAGAAAAGGTTTATCAGACGATTGTAGAAAATGTCAATCCGGAGGTCAGTGACGATGAAGCGCGTACCATCACGGTAGATATGATCAGGGTCAGCGATTCTGCCAAAGCTTCCCAAGTGCTTGGCAAGGCAAAGGAAGAGGGCGTGGATTTTGAGACGCTTGCGCAGGCGGAGAGCGAGGACCAAACGGTGACGCAGTCGTTTGGAAAAGGCGAGGTTCCGGAAGCACTGGAAAAGGCGGCGTTTAATCTCGGCAAGGACGAAATCAGCGACGTGGTGGAATCAGACGGAAGTTACTATATTTTAAAATGTATCAGCACGTTCGATGAGGCACAGACCAAAGCGAATAAGGAAAAAATAGTAAAACAGCGCCAGAGCGAGGCATTCGATACGGAATATACGGCGTTTGAGCAGACATTGGTACGTCAGCTCAACGAGGAACTCTGGAATTCCGTCACGATGATTCATCAGGACGATGTCAAAACTTCCAGCTTTTTTGAAGTATACCAGATGTATTTCCAGCATCAGGAGTGAGCAGGAATAGCCAGGCATTCCGGCAGGACGTCGCGCATCCGGCTTATGAAAACTGCCCTGTCGGACGCTGCGTTTCAGCTTATGAAAACTGCCCGGCAGTGCGCTGTACCCCTGTTTATGAAAAATTTAGAATTGCGGGAAACGCGGCAACCATGCGGGCTTCCAAAGAATTATTAGCACTCAGTCAAAATGAGTGCTATTTTTTTATTGACTTTTTGAAACGACAGGACTACACTATGGGTAAAGCTTGGAGGAAAGCTTCTCCGGGCATCTGAAAACGAACTGAAAAAGAAAGGATCGTGATATTTCATGGCTGAAAAGCACGGAGCATTATCAATTAACAGCGACAATATTTTCCCGATTATCAAAAAGTGGTTATATTCGGATCATGACATTTTTTACAGAGAGCTGATTTCCAACGGCTGCGACGCCATTACGAAGTTAAAGAAGCTGGATATGATGGGAGAGTACGAGCTTCCGGAGGGCTACAAGCCCAGAGTGGATGTTATCGTTGACCCGGATGCAAAGACCATCCGGTTTATTGATAACGGTGTCGGCATGACTGCGGATGAGGTGGAAGAATACATCAACCAGATCGCATTTTCCGGTGCGACAGATTTTATTGCAAAATATAAAGATAAGACAAACGACGACCAGATCATCGGTCATTTCGGTCTGGGCTTCTATTCCGCATTTATGGTAGCGGATGAAGTACATATCGATACCCTTTCCTGGCAGAAGGATGCAAAGCCGGTTCACTGGGAATGCGATGGCGGCACAGAATACGATATGCAGGACGGTACCCGCACAGAAGTCGGTACCTGCATTACCCTGTTCTTAAACGAGGACTGCCTGCAGTTCTGCAACGAGTACAAAGCAACCGAAGTAATCAAGAAATATTGTTCCTTCATGCCTGTGGAAATTTACGTTTCCAGAGCCAATACGACTGAGACACAGACGATTCTTGCGAGTGAGAAGCTCGACAGCGATCATGTGATCGAAGAAGTGAAGAAAGAAAAGGAAGAAGATCCGGATAAGCTCAAAATTACAAAGCGTCCGGAACTGATCAACGATACTCACCCGCTCTGGACGAAGAACCCCAGTGAATGCACAAAGGAAGAGTACATTGATTTCTACCGCAAGGTATTTATGGATTACAAGGAGCCTCTGTTCTGGATTCATCTGAACATGGATTATCCGTTCAACTTAAAGGGTATCCTTTACTTCCCGAAGATCAACATGGAATACGAATCCATCGAGGGCGTCATCAAGCTGTACAATAATCAGGTATTTATTGCCGATAATATTAAAGAAGTAATCCCGGAATTTTTGCTGCTGTTAAAGGGCGTCATTGATTGTCCTGATCTGCCGCTGAACGTGTCCAGAAGCGCGCTGCAGAACGATGGCTTTGTAAAGAAAATTTCCGATTATATTACCAAAAAGGTTGCGGATAAGCTGTCCGGCATGTGCAAGACCCAGAAGGATGAATACGAGAAATACTGGGATGATATCGCTCCGTTCATCAAATTCGGCTGCTTAAAGGACGAAAAATTCTGCGAGAAGATGACGGATTACATCCTCTTCAAGAACCTTGACGGCAAATATATGACCCTGCCCGAGTGCCTGGAAGTCAATAAGACTGACCCGGATGAGATCCAGGAGGGTGCTGTGGATGAGAACGGCGAAAAGGTAGAAGCAGAAGTCGTAGAGGACAAGAACGAAGATTCCGCTGAGGAAGAGAAGAAAGACAAGACCATCTACTATGTAACAGATGAAAAACAGCAGAGCCAGTATATCAACATGTTCAAGGCTGCCAAAATGGACGCCGTTATGCTGACCGACCGGATCGACCAGCCCTTTATCTCTCAGCTGGAGGCAAAGAATGAGGGGATCCATTTTGCAAGAATCGATGCCGACTTAACCGATGCGTTTAAGGCAAAGACCAGCAAGAAGACGCAGGAAGAATTAAACGCGCAGGCGGAAAAGGTTGAAAAGCTGGTTCAGAAAGCGCTGAAAAACGACAAGATCAAGGTAAAGATCGAAAAGCTCAAGAATAAAAAGGTATCCTCTGTTCTGACGGTTTCCGAAGAGAGCAGAAGAATGCAGGATATGATGAAGATGTATGGCGGCGGCATGGATATGAGCATGTTCGGTGCAGAGGGCGAGACGCTGGTATTGAATGCAAACCATCCGCTCGTAACCTACATTACGGAGCACGAAGACGATGCAAACACCGAGATGATCTGCGAACAGCTCTATGATCTGGCGAAGCTTCAGAACGCACCGCTTTCTCCGGAAGCGATGACCAAGTTTGTAGCGCGCTCCAATGACATTATGCTGCTGCTTGCAAAACAATAGAATGCACGCACTGCGAGCATTCTATTGTCATGAATAAAATGCGCAGGCTGTGAAAATGGCGCTGCTGCAGATCAATAGTAAATGCGAAGACCGCATGCAGGATGAATATACGATTCCTGTCTGCGGTCTTTTTATCGTATAGGAAACTTCGTTTCCATACGATAAAAACGCTCCGCGAGGATCGTCATGCCGCCATTACGTCCCCGGCTCTGCGATACGGCTGACCGCCACATAAATGTTTGAAATCTGATACCAGGTCGGATAATCCACAATTCCGGTTGCCGGGAGGTTGAAGATACGCTGAAAAGCCCGCACCTGTGCAGCGGTCTGGGGACCGAAGATACCGTCGGCAGAGGTTTTCGGGATAGCAGGGTAGTTTTGTGCGATGCGGTTTAACTGCTCCTGTATCTGTCGAACCTTTGGACCGGATGCACCGATGGTCAGGTCATAGCCAGGCCAGGAGGACGGGACGCCGCTGATGGCCTGGGCTGCGTTGATATACATGTCGTTGCCGTAATAGTAGCGGATGATCTCAATCGCGCTGTAGCCCTGATCACCGAGATATTTGGAACCCCACTGGGAGAGACCCTGACAGCTGACGCGATTTCCGTCGCAATAGCTGGTAAAGATCGGCTGCCGCACGCCGGGGCGGGAGAGATAATTTGCAAAAATGGAGTCCACGAGGCGGTCGATGTTGCTGTAGATATTTCTGCCGTAGATGAATTTCTGGTCGTAGGCGGTGGAAGAGGTGATGGTAAAGGAATAGCCCTTTGCACGATACCATTCTGTGTATACACGATTCAGGGTAAAGGACTGAATGACGAGAATATTGGCGTAGATGGTGCTCTCCGGCCAGGTTGCATAGATTTCGGATGAAGCGACGTTTTTGATATAGTCTTTATAGCGGACATAGTAGTTTGGAGCGCTGGAATCGTCGGGAAGACCGTCGTGGACGATGATATATTCCGGGATGACGACGCGGCTTAAGACGATTTCACCGGTTTCGGCTTCGGTTTTGATCTCAGCTTCCGGGATTTTGGCAGGATATTCACCGTAAAGCGTGTGATCCGGGATGAAAATGTCCTGTTCTTCGGGAGTGTCGGAAACTGCGGTGGGTGTCATGGAAACCGGAAGAATGCTGGATTCGTCCGGCAGAATTTCAGCGCCGTTGATACGGACGGGATCGTAACCGTCCGCCTGTACTTCGATTATATAATCGGTGTATGGACGCGGATTGGAAGGACTCTGGGAATAGGCGGGATTGGGTGCGGGCAGCAGGACGGACGTTGTCTGTCCGGATTCATCGGTAGTAAGAGTTTCAAGAATCTGTTCCGGGGAAGCACTGTCGGAGATCGTAACAGTAGCGCCCACAACCGGGAAAAAACCGACAGAAGAAGTTACGCAGATCATCAGGGAGCCGGGATAACCGGTTTCTTCTGCTGCAGCACAGGAAAGCTGTGGCATAAAAGTACCTCTCATATCCAGAATATGTGGTAATAATATATGCCGGAGATAGGAAAAATGATACTGCTGTCTGAGCTGCCCGCTGCATCATGCGAGCCGCGACAGTCAGACGCAACTAAAAAAATCGTGCCGCAGCGGAAATCGTCAGACGTCAGGCACCTTTCAAAATCTCCGCCGCAGCGCGGTATGTCTTAATCAAGATTCAGACAACGTTTCATTACATAGTTGCAGATCCAGAAAGCAGGAACGCATAGAATCAGATTTGCGAACAGGGAAATCAGCATAATCGACCAGTAAATGGAGGCAAAATCAGCCATCGGATTCGCAGAAGTCGATTGAATGATGAACACGCCTGCGGTCGTAGGCGCGGTCAGAAGCATCATAACGGTCGAAAGGATGGTGCTCAGCCCGAGATAACACAGGATGGATGCGAGCACCTTGTGGCTGGAAAACAGCTGTCCCAAAGAGATCGAGGCATAGATGGTAAGCAGGGAAAAGACAGAGCTGATGATCATCACGGGAATTGCCAGAAAGAGTATGGAGGGAACGGTGAAAATCGTGTGGTACGACTGGAACATCGTCCGAAGCTCCAACAGATCTTCCGGAGAAAAATATGCCATTGTGGGCAGGGCAATCAAGGTGATCAAGGTAATTGCGCCAACCAACAACAAATCGATCAGGTAAAACCAGATGGTTCCGATGGTCAGCTTGGAGACAATCAGCATCCAGGGCTTGACAGGGAGCGTGTGCATCAGATAGCCCTCGTCGGTATAGAGATTTTTATAAAAACGGATAGCAAAATAGATCGTCAGGATCATGGAAAGACCGCTGAGAATCAGGATGTATGCGATGTAAAGTACAAAGTTTCGCACATTGAGATCTATGTCGGCGGTAGCTTGGTCAGCAACGGAGAAGTATACGAGGCTGGCGGCGGAAAGCAGCACCGTGATAGTGAGCAAAAGGACAGGAACTTTAAACGTATCTTTCCATTCATGGGAAATCAGTTTTGTGAGCATGAGAATACCTCCCGGAAATAAGAGTCTACGGACTGATGGCGGGTGTCCCGGATCTCTTCCACGCTGGAAGAGAGAATGATCTGTCCGTCTTTCAGGAAAATAACGTCGTCCAGAAGCTGCTCGACGTCCGCAATCAGGTGTGTGGAGAGCAGAATCGACGCATCCTCGTTGTAATCCTGGATAATGGTCTTTAAAATATAATCACGCGCGGCGGGATCGACGCCGGCGATCGGCTCGTCCAGAATATAGACCCTGGCGCGGCGGCTCATGACCATGATCAGCTGCACCTTTTCACGGGTTCCCTTCGAGAGCGTCTTTAAGGGGCTGGACGGATCGATGTCGAGCTTTTGCAACATTTCCTCCGCCTTTGCAGCGTCAAAGTCTGTATAAAAATCCCTGAAAAAAGAGAGCAGTCCCTTTACCCGGACAGTATCGGGCAGATAGGTGCGCTCCGGCAGATACGAAACGATCGCCTTGGTTTCGGGACCGGGAGCCTGGCCGCAGATGAAAATTTGTCCGGACGAGGGTACCAAAAGTCCGTTGATGAGTTTGATCAGTGTGGATTTGCCGCTGCCGTTGGAGCCTAAAAGCCCGACCATCCTGCCGGGAGCGATTTCGAGGCTGATATGGTCAAGCGCTGTTTTTTTGCCGAAGCGCTTGCTGACGTCCTGCAGGCGGAGCAGGGTATCGGATGTCTGTGTCATGAAATTTCCTCCTTTTTGGCCAAAAGCAGCCGGATACTATCGTCTTTCTGATAGCCGAGATGCTGCATCCGCGTCAGAAACTGACTGATCTGAAGCTCTGCCAGCTCACTGCGCACCTGTTCAATCAAAGCAGTATCTTCGGTGACCGTCCGCCCGCTGGTGCGACGCGTGACAATCAGACCGGTACGCTCCAGCTCGGTGAAGGCTTTCTGCATGGTGTTCGGATTGACGCTTGCCTGTGCAGCGAGGTCGCGGACACTGGGAAGCCGGGAGCCGGGCGGATAGAATCCGGATACGATTTCATGTTTGAGCCGGTCAACAATCTGGGTGTAAATAGGTCTGTCTGAATCAAGTTCCCATGGCATGTGAACACCTCCTTGCTTGTATGATTGATTTAATACAATAATACTTAAGCGGAACGCATTTGTCAATCCCTTGCGCGATATTCGGAAATAGGGTAATATAAAAGGTAAGACTATTGGAAATCACCGCCTGATCGGGAGCGTCCCGGCAGGCAAAAATGTGCAGAAAGGGGAACGCAAGTGAGAAGATTGGAAGAGCAGATTCTGACAGAAAAATACCGCAGAACAGAAGGAAAGCTGACGTTTTCTGTCCGGCTGGCAGAGCTGTCTGTTGCACCGGGGGAAGCTGCAGAGGGCGCGTTTACCATTTTTGCATCACAGGAAGAAATCCCGGCACAGGGCTATGTCCTGACAAAGGATGAGCGGATGGAGTGTAAAACGGAGTGGTTCAACGGCGTGCAGGAGAAAATCGTGTACCGATTTTGTGCAGACGGGCTGCAGGAGGGCGACAGCCTGCAGGGACAGTTCCTGATCATATCGGACTACGGGGAATACACGTTGCCGTGGAAGGTGACAGTGCGCAGAGAGGCGGCAGCAGGAATTGCAGGAAAAGTCTCGACGCTTGCCGGATTTACAGAGCTTGCGCGCACGGACTGGAAAACGGCGGTACAGTTTTTTTACAGCAAACCGTTTGCAGAAATCTGTAAAAAAGAAGGCGAAAAGACCTGGCTTTTGTACCGGGGGCTGTCCGCCGGATACTATAACAGCTCCAACGTCGAGACATTTCTGGAGGAAAACGGCTGCAAGCAGGCACTGACCTTTACTGCTGCCAAACCGGAAATTCAGGTCAAAGACGTACAGGAAACGGTACGGGAAGAGCTGCAGATTTTAAAAAATGGCTGGGGACCGGTCAGCCTGAAGGTACAGACAGAGGACGATTTTTTGTTTCTGGAAAAAAACAGAATCGGGGAGGATGACTTTTTAGGCAATCTCTGTCGCCTGTCGGTTTATATATCGGAAGAAAAGCTCCATGACGGGAAAAATTTCGGGACGGTGACGGTTTCGTGGAGTTGGGGCAGCTTTTTGGTCGGTGTCACAGCGACCCGCCGGAAAACGGGACTGTCTGCGGAAACCGAAAAAAAAAGCCGCCAGAAAAAATATACGATCCGTCTGACAGAGCTTTATTTAAAGCTGCGCGCAAAGCAGATCGACCTGGCAGACTGGCAGGAAAAGGTGCGGGAATGTGTGGAAGAGCTGGCTGTCCTGGATCGGAAAAGTATCGTGCCAAAGCTTTTTTCCGCACAGTTGTTATTGACGGAAAACAAAACAGAAGAGGCCGGCTGGATGTTAAAACAGCTGCGCCCGATGCTGGAGGGAGAAAGCCCGGCGGTCGTCAGCTATTATCTGTATCTGACGACACTGTACGATAAGCGCGAGGAGTATGTGAAGCGTGCCGCCGCGCGGGTGGAGGAAATTTATACCCGTTACCCGGAAGAATGGCGGATTGCGTGGCTGATGCTGTTTTTATCCCGTGAGATCAACCGGAGCACCTACCGGAAGTGGCAGTTTTTGCAGGAACAGTTCCAGAAAGGCTGCGTAAGCCCGCTGTTGTATCAGGAAGCGGTGCTTTTGCTGAACGCAGATCCGGCGCTTTTGACGGGGCTAGACCCGATTGTGCGCAGGGTTTTAGTTTATGGCGCACGGAAAGGGCTTTTGAATGAAAATCTCTGCGGACAGGTTGCAGAGCTTGCCTGCCGGGAAAAATATTTCGAACCGGTTTTGTTTGAAATTCTGGAGCGCAGCTGGGAAAAAAAGCAGTCCCCAGCCATTTTGCAGGCGATCTGTTCGTTATTGATCAAAGGAAACAAATGCGAGCAAAAGTGGCATGTCTGGTATGAAAGAGGTGTGGAAAACAAGCTGCGTGTCACGCGTCTGTATGAATATTATCTGTTGAGCACCGATCTGTCGCGGGATGTTGAACCGCCCAAAAGCGTGCTGCTGTATTTTGCCTACCAGTGCAACCTGGACTGGGAATATGCGGCGTGGCTGTATTCGTGCGTGGAGCGATGCAAGACAAAGGATCCGGAGCTTTACATCACCTACAAGCCGGAGCTGGATCATTTTTTGCTGGACTGCCTGAATAAGGGAAGAATCAACCGGCATCTGTCCTGGCTGTACCGGGAAAATTTGCCGGCGTTGGCGCTTGACAAAACGCAGGGGGAGACGATTACTTCACTGCTCGGAAGCACTGAGGTTGTATTGAACCGCAAGGAGTGCCGCAAGCTGATTGTCGTTCATCGCAGACTGAAAGGCGAAGAGACTTACTGGCTGCAGGATGGAAAAGCCTGCGTGTCCGTTTACGATCCGGAGGATTTGCTTTTTACAGAAGACGAAGAGCAGAACCGCCGTCTGGTGACTGTTGACAGGAAAGAGCTGCTTTCGTTTCAGGATGCAGTTTCTGCCTGGGGAATGGAAGCACTGCGGGAATGGGGCACAGAGAGCATTGCGTTTTTATTGGAAGCGGAAAAAAGAAAGCTTTCTAAACTCGATCAGATCGCCGTCTGGACGAAGCTTTGTACAAACAGACAGCTGGAGGGTGTTTACGGGCAGGAGCTTCGCTGCCGGTTGGCGGTGCGGCTGTCCGAACAGGAGAAAAATAAGGAGCTGAACGCCTTTTTGCGGACACTGTCCAAAGAGCAGATTGCGGAAAAGGACAGGCTATGCATGGCGCGACTGATGATTCTGCACGGTTTTTATGACAAAGCATATGAGTGGCTTGCCGGTCAGTGCTTTTGCAAACTTGAGCCGGCGGAGCTGATGCGCCTTTGCAGCAGACTTCTGGCAAAAGAAAGCTATCTCGAAGAAAAGCGCCTGATGCTTCTGTGTGCCCAGGCTGCGCTGAACGGAAAATATGACGATCGGATTTTACAGTATCTGGCGGATGCTTACGAGGGAAGCTGCAGCGAGCTGGAAGTGCTATTGCAGGCGGCGAAAAATTTTGAAATCGACATCTGGAAAATCAACAGAAAGCTCCTGATTCAGCTGTTGTTTACCGGTCAGGACGTGACGGAGCGGATGGATCTTTTGCGGGATTATATCAGTGCGGGCGGCAGTCCGGAGCTGGAAGAGGCATTTTTGTACCGCTGCGCCTATGCAAATGTGATTTTAAAGCAACCGATCCACCGATATATGGTGCAGATGATTTTGCGGCTCTGCAGATGGGGTGCAAAGGTAAGCAGGCTGTGCAAAATTGCGGCGCTGCAGTATTACGCCAAAAACAAAGGCATGTTAGAGGAAAAAAACCGCGGTCAGGTGGCTAAAATTATCAGGGAGTTATTTGAAGAAAACTGCCTGCTTCCGGTGCTGCAGCAGTTTGCAGACCTTGTGCCGGAGGTTTGGGAGATTCTGGACAAAACCTTTGTCGTATATGAGGGAGAACCCGAAAAACAGCTGGTTTTGAACTATCGAAGAGTAGAAGGGGAACGGGCGGAAGCGCAGTATCATGAAATGGAGCTTCCATGCGTTTGCGACGGCATTTATGCGGCGGGGTTTATTCTGTTTCCGGGAGAGCGGCTGCAGTATTATATCACAGTATCTGAAAAGCCGGAGATAATTTTGGAAAATGGCATGTTGCTTGCACAGGAGGAAGCTACAGAGGCAATGCAGGGCAGGTACCCATGGCTTTATGAAATGGCGCAGGCACAGCTTTTGCAGGAGGATTTATCAGCGCAGAAGGAGCGGATGCAAAACTATCTGTATACCGGGTTTTGTGCAAAACGACTGTTTGGAATGCTGGAATAGGGAGAAGGAACTATGTTTTTAGAACACAGGGAAAAAGAAGAAAACAAACGGCAGGCAACGGCTGGCTATGATCTGACGGATGCATATGCGCAAATCAGCTATTGTCTGCCGGGAGAACCCTGTCCAAAGACCATCAGCCTGCAGGCGGATCAGGAGCAGTATCTGATTCCGGCACTGCTGGGACGGTATACCGATCAGGATCTTTGGGTGTATGGACCGAAAGCGCAGGCAGCGGCAGCGGCCGGGGAGGTTTTTCTCGTTGATGGACTGCTGACGAAGGCAGCACACCAGGAAATGGTGGAGGTAGGCGGACAGAACTATAGCTCGGTTGCACTGCTTTCCCTTTTTTTAAAACGGACGATGTCGCTGCTTGCGCCGATCGTACGCCCGGAACGCCTGCAGGCGCTCGTCTTTTCTGTGCCGGAAGTGTCTGTACCCATATTGTCGGCGGTGACGGATGCGGTCGGCATGCTCGGTCTGAAAAATGCGAGTCTGTTTCTGATCGGACGCGCGGAGAGTTTTTTCTATTACAATATCTGCCAACCCGAAGAACTCTGGAAACAGGACGTGCTTCTGTGTGATTTTTCCGGCACGTTTCTGCATACGCTTCTGTTTACGGCAAACCGGAAAACATCTCCGGTCGCCTGCTTTGTGGAGGAAGCGGACTGGAAGGAAGTGGCGGCAGGCAGAGAAGATCTGGATCAGTGCTTTTTAGAGACGATGAAAGCGCTGATTGGCGATCGAAATGTTAGTTGTGTCTATCTGATTGGCGAAGGCTTTTTGGGAGAATGGTATCAGGAATCGCTGCGGTTTCTGTGCCAGGAACGCCGGGTATTTCTGGGCAACAACCTTTACAGCAAGGGAGCTTGTTATGCGGCCCGTCAGCGTATGACACCCGGCAGCGTTTCCGAAGGGTATGTGTTCCTCGGAAAAGATATGTTAAAGGCGAACATCAGTCTGTATGCGGAAAAGCGTGGGCAGGACAGCTGCCAGCCGCTTCTGGATGCCGGGACGAACTGGTACGATGCAAAGGCGGAGATTGACTTCTTACTGGAAGAGGAGAATCGCTTTTCGCTGCGGATTACACCGCTAAACGGCGGCGAGATCCGGGATGTGGAGATCGCGCTGACCGGACTTCCACAGCGTCCGGCGCGCACAACGCGCATCCATCTGCAGATCGACATGGCGGATCTGACGACGCTGCGCCTGAACATGGAAGATTTCGGCTTCGGAGAGTTCTTCCCGGCGACGCACCAGTTCTGGGAGAAGACGATTTCGATCGGGGAGAAGGAAAAGGAGACGGCTCCGACGACGAGCACCACTGCATCCGCAGCTATGCAGCTTTCTGTGTCAGAATAATTGACGAAAATTCAGAGGAAAATCATGGGACGTGTATATCTGTGTCTGGGGCAGAACGCAGAATTGCCCTACTATTTTGAAAAAGCAAAAGTACATATCTGGAATATCGAAGAACTGTGCTATTTTATTCGGGAAAACGCATGGATAATGGAGCCGGAGCTGCTGACAAAAGAGCTGATCGACTGGGTTGCGCAGCAGTGCGGTTTGCCAAAGCTTGCGATGCTGTTAAATGACAGCCTGAAAGAAGAGGGCTGTGTGACGGCGTTTGCGGCATGTCTGTTTTCGTATACCGGATACTGTCCGCAGGAGCAGGCGCTGCAGGTGCAGAAAATCCTGCAGACGAATGCGGGAAACAACGAAACCGACCGGGCGAAGGCACGGGGGGATTATTTCCTCGAATCTGGAAAATATTTCCGCGCGCTGCAGGAATATGAGCCGCTGATGAAACAGCTGACCGGCGCAAAGCCGGAGATCGTCGGGAGTGTGTATCATAATGCGGGCTGCGCTTATGCAGGTCTGTTTTTGTTCGATCGGGCGGCTGTCGCGTATGAAAAAGCATGGAAGCTTCTGCGGGATAAAAGAAGCGCGGCAGGGTTTCTGGCGGCAAAACGGATGGGACTGTCTGAGCAGGAATATGTGGATTTTCTGGCGAAAAATCCAGAGCTGTACCAGATTTCGCTTCTGGTGGAGGAACAGCTAAAGGACTGCAGGCAGAAATGGCAGGGTACGCCAGGACAGGCCTTTTGTGCGTCCATGGAGGGGGCTTTGCAAAATGGTTCCGGAGATATTTGCCAAAAGCAGCTGGCAGATAAAATCAAAGAGCTGGAAAAAGAATACCGGGAAGCGGTTTCGTGATACCGGAGTTGTTATCGTAAGATGAGGCAGCCACACGTCAGTGCAGCTGCCTCATCTTTTCTGTAAAAGGAACGTAAAAATTCCTGGCGGCTTGTATTTACAGCTTATGAAAAGCCGGTACCCGTTTCTCAAAGGTGCAGTAATACGAGAACCCGCACTCTTTCAACACATCAGCCGCGTGGTCGAAATGGCGTCCAATATCCTCTGGGCGGTGTGCATCGGAGCCGACTGTGATGATCTCACCGCCTTTTTTGCGGTATTGACGGATGAATTCAGTGCAGGGATGCTGTTCCTTTAAGCCTTTATCCAGACCGGCGGTGTTGATTTCGATGCCTTTGCCGTTGGCGATCAGCGTTTCAATGATGGGGTCAAAAATATCTGCATACTGCCCATAGCAGTAGTTTAAATCCTTTGTTTTGCTGTAACGGATCACATAGTCGATATGTCCGTAAATATCGAAATTGGTAAAGGAGCGGATGGATGTCAGGATTTCATTAAAGTAGGCGCGGTAGCCCTCCTCAGTTGAGATTCCTTCATAATAAGAGGGAAAAGCAGGATCCTGATGCTGTACGACATGGGTGGAGCCGATGATAAAGTCAAAATCATAGGATCTTGCGTAGTCGGAAATTTCTTTGAGGTAATCTGGCTGGAGTCCCAGTTCAACGCCGAATTTAATATTAATCTGTTCCCCGAATTTCTCCCTGGCGCGGAGCAGATCATAGAGATAGGAATCGGTATTTAATAAAAACATGTCTTCGGGACACTCTTTGGAAGCAGGATAGTGCAGGTCCATATGCTCGGTAAAGCATATTTCCTGATAACCGAGTGCGATGGCGCGCGCTGCCATGTCCTGCATCGGCGCTCTGGAGTCTCCGGAAAAGCTGGAGTGCATATGATAGTCTGCTAAAATTGGCATGAAAAACTCCTCCTGTTGGTGTTTGTTGATTTTTCATTCCAAAGTATAGCATAAAAACGACGTATGTTTCCAATATTTTTAATTTTACATCTTGATATTTTGAAACAAATTAGGTAGAATAATTGTGCTGATAAAATTTTGTCAAGCATACTGCCCTTTGATCGGACAGCTTGTCTGACAAAAGAATTTCAAAACATTTTTAGGAGGAAACTAAAATGGCAGTAAAAGTAGCAATTAATGGTTTTGGCCGTATCGGTCGTCTGGCTTTCAGACAGATGTTTGGCGCAGAAGGATTTGAGATCGTTGCAATCAACGACCTGACATCTCCCAAGATGCTGGCTCACTTACTGAAATATGATTCCACTCAGGGCAGATATGCACTGGCTGATAAGGTTGAAGCAGGCGAAGATTCCATCATCGTTGATGGCAAAGAGATCAAGATCTACGCTAAGGCTAACGCAGCAGAGCTTCCTTGGGGCGAAATCGGTGTTGACGTAGTTCTGGAGTGCACCGGCTTCTACACCTCTAAGGCTAAGGCTCAGGCTCATATCGATGCAGGCGCTAAGCACGTTGTTATTTCTGCTCCTGCAGGCAACGATCTGCCTACCATCGTTTACAATGTAAACCATGAGTCCCTTACCAACGAAGATACCATCATCTCCGCTGCATCCTGCACAACCAACTGTCTGGCACCTATGGCTAAGGCTCTGAACGACAGCTTCCCGATCCAGTCTGGTATCATGTGCACCATCCACGCTTACACTGGCGATCAGATGACTCTGGATGGCCCTCAGAGAAAAGGCGATCTGAGAAGATCCCGTGCAGCAGCTGTAAACATCGTTCCTAACAGCACTGGCGCAGCTAAGGCAATCGGCCTGGTTATCCCTGAACTGAACGGCAAGCTGATCGGTTCCGCTCAGCGTGTACCTACCCCTACAGGTTCTACCACCATTCTGACTGCAGTTGTTAAGGGCAACCCTACAAAGGAAGCAATCAACGACGCTATGAAGGCTGCTTCTAATGAATCCTTCGGTTACAACACCGATGAGATCGTATCCAGCGATATCGTTGGCATGAGATATGGTTCTCTGTTCGATGCAACTCAGACCATGGTTCTGCCTATCAACGACGAACTGTCTGAAGTACAGGTTGTTTCCTGGTACGACAACGAGAACTCCTACACCAGCCAGATGGTTCGTACCATCAAGCACTTCGGCAAACTGCTGAACGCTTAATTGGCGTTAGGCTTTTTCGTATAAGACAAAGGCCATTGGAGGTCCGGTCTGAGAAGGACCGGGCCTCTTTTCATCGTATCGGAAACTTTGTTTCCATACGATAACAGTTAAAATTTCAGGAGGTTCCTATCATGGGCTTAAACAAGAAAACCGTTGATGACATCAACGTAAAAGGCAAAAGAGTTCTGGTAAGATGCGACTTTAACGTTCCGTTAAAGGATGGCGTGATCACAGATGAAACTCGTATCGTTGCAGCGCTTCCTACAATCAAGAAGCTGATCAACGATGGCGGCAAGGTTATCCTTTGCTCTCATCTGGGCAAAGTAAAGAACGGCCCCAACGAAGGCGAGTCTTTAGCTCCTGTAGCAGTAAGACTGTCCGAGAAGCTGGGCAAAGAGGTAAAATTCGTTGCAGATTACAATGTAACCGGCGAAGCAGCTACCAAGGCTGTTGCTGAAATGAAAGACGGCGATGTTGTTCTGCTGCAGAATACTCGTTTCCGCGGCAAAGAAGAGACCAAGAACGGCGAAGAGTTCAGCAAAGAGCTGGCTGATCTGGCTGACGATTATGTATGCGATGCATTTGGTTCTTCTCACAGAGCACATGCATCTGTTGCAGGCGTTACCAAGTTCATCACCGAAAAAGGCGGCTCCAACGTTGTTGGTTATCTGATGGAGAAAGAAATCAACTTCCTGGGCAATGCAGTTGAGAACCCGGTTAGACCTTTCGTAGCGATCCTGGGCGGCGCTAAGGTTGCAGATAAGTTAAACGTTATCTCCAACCTGCTGGAGAAGTGCGACACTCTGATCATCGGCGGCGGTATGGCATTTACTTTCTTAAAGGCTCAGGGTCTTGAGATCGGTAAGTCTCTGGTTGACGAAGAGAAGATCGACTACTGTAAGGAAATGATGGCTAAGGCTGAGAAGCTGGGCAAGAAGCTGATTCTGCCTGTAGACGCAGCTGTAGCTGACGCTTTCCCGAACCCGATCGATGCTGAGATCCCGGTTGACTATGTTGATGTTGAGAATATCCCTGCTGACAAGATCGGCCTGGATATCGGACCGAAATCTGCAGAACTGTTCGCAGAGGCTGCTAAGACAGCTAAGACTGTTGTTTGGAACGGACCTATGGGTGTATTCGAGAACCCTGTTCTGGCAAAAGGTACTATCGCTGTAGCGAAAGCTCTGGCTGAAACAGATGCTACTACCATCATCGGCGGCGGTGACTCCGCAGCAGCTGTAAACCAGCTTGGTTTCGCTGACAAGATGAGCCACATCTCCACCGGCGGCGGCGCTTCCCTGGAATTCCTGGAAGGCAAAGAGCTTCCTGGCGTAGCAGCAGCAGACGACAAAGAGTAAACAAAGGAGACCAATTTATCATGGCAAGAAGAAAGATCGTAGCCGGCAACTGGAAGATGAATATGACTCCCAGCCAGGCTGTAGAACTGTGCAATACCTTAAAAGACCTTGTAAAATCTGACGATGTAGACGTAGTTTACTGCGTACCTGCAATCGACATCGTACCTGTAGTAGAAGCTGTAAAAGGCACAAACGTTGAAGTTGGTGCTGAGAACATGTACTTCGAAGAAAAGGGTGCTTACACCGGCGAAATCTCTGCAGACATGCTGCTGGATGCTGGCGTAAAATACGTTATCATCGGTCATTCCGAGAGACGTGACTACTTCAAAGAGTGCGACTGCCTGCTGAACAAGAAGGTGAAGAAGGCTCTGGAAAAAGGTCTGATCCCGATCCTTTGCTGCGGCGAGACTCTGGAGCAGAGAGAAATGGGTGTTACCATGGACTGGATCCGTCTGCAGATCAAATCTGATCTGGCTGACGTTACCGCAGATCAGGTTAAGGGCATGGTTATTGCATACGAGCCTATCTGGGCAATCGGTACCGGCAAGACTGCTACCACCGAGCAGGCAGAAGAAGTCTGCAAGGGTATCCGTGAGTGCATCGCTGAGATGTATGATACCGATACTGCAGAAGCTGTTCGTATTCAGTACGGCGGTTCTGTAAATGCCGGCAATGCAGCAGAGCTGTTTGCACAGCCTGATATCGATGGCGGTCTGGTTGGCGGCGCATCTCTGAAGGCTGATTTTGGCAAAATTGTAAATTACAAATAAGATCTGACTTTGTGCAGAGACAGGGCTGGCGCTTCGGCAATATTTGTCGGGCGTCAGCCCTTTTTTATCGTATGAAAACTTCGTTTCCATACGATAAAAAACGCTCCGCGAGGATTGCACTGCGGCGGAAAGGAATTGTGTCGCTTATGCGACCCGCCGCAGGCTTAAGAATCCTGCGGAGCAGGATTCTATTTTATCGTATGAAAACTTCATTTCCATACGATAAAAAACGCTCCGCAAGGATTGCACTCGGCGTAAGGGCAGATGGTTGCCGAAGCAACCGCGCCTCGGCGCGAGAATGTGCCAAGGCACATTCTTTTTTACCGTATAGGTTCTTTACATTTCCCACAAATGCCCCTTTAACAAAAGACAGGAATGATGTATAATGAATATAATAAACGGGGTTTATTCCGAGGATTATAATCAAGTGGGAGGATGTATCATGAAAAACATTTTGTTCATCGCATCAGAAGGTGTGCCATTTATCAAGACAGGCGGACTGGCAGATGTGGTTGGATCACTGCCGAAGGGCATTGATAAGGAATATTATGATGTGAGGGTTATCCTGCCCAAGTATAACTGCATGCATCAGGATAAGAAGGATATGCTCCATTACAGAGATCACTTCTACATGGAATTTAACTGGAAAAACGAATATGTCGGCATTCTGGAAGCAGAATACGATGGGATTAAATATTATTTTATTGATAATGAATATTATTTTAACGGTTTTAAGCCGTACTGTGACAACGCTTTATTTGAAATTGAAAAGTTTGCATTTTTCTCAAAAGCTGCGCTGTCGATTCTGCCGGTGATCGGTTTCAAACCGGATTTGATTCACTGTCATGACTGGCAGACTGGTCTGATTCCGGTATATCTGCATGAGCGCTTTGCGGGCGGTGAGTTTTATCGGGGTATCAAGACAGTTATGACGATCCATAACCTGAAATTCCAAGGTAAGTGGAGTATCAAGGAGGTTCAGAGTATTACCGGATTACCGGATTACTATTTTGCGCCGGATAAGCTGGAAGCATACAAGGATGCAAACCTGTTAAAAGGCGGTCTGGTATATGCGGATGCGATTACAACCGTAAGCCCGACCTATGCAGAAGAGATCAAGACGCCGTTTTATGGCGAAGGTCTGGACGGATTGCTCTGTGCACGTTCGAATGACCTGCGTGGTATTTTGAACGGTATTGACTATGATGCATTCAATCCGGAGACAGATCCTTACATCACGAATCGTTATAATGCAGTGAACTTCCGAAAAGAAAAGATTAAGAATAAACGTGCCCTGCAGGCGGATATGGGGCTGGAGCAGAATGACAAGACGATGCTAATCGGTATCGTATCCAGACTGACTGACCAGAAGGGCTTCGATCTGATTGCATACATGATGGATGAGCTGTGTCAGGATAATGTCCAGATTATTGTACTCGGTACCGGTGAAGAACGTTATGAAAACATGTTTCGCCATTTTGCGTGGAAATATAACGGCAAGGTTTCCGCACAGATTTATTATTCCGAAGAGCTGTCCCATCGGATTTATGCGGCAAGCGATGCATTTTTGATGCCGTCGCTGTTTGAGCCCTGTGGTTTAAGCCAGCTGATGAGCCTGCGTTACGGAACCGTTCCGATCGTCCGCGAGACTGGCGGTTTAAAAGATACCGTATGGCCTTATAACGAATTCGAAGGAACCGGAACCGGATTCTCCTTTACGAATTATAACGCCCATGAAATGCTCGCAACGATCCGTTATGCAGAACAGATCTACTATGATAAGAAGCGCGAGTGGAATAAAATCATCGACCGTGCGATGGCAGCGGACTTCTCCTGGAATGTTTCCGCACAGAAATATCAGGAGATGTATGACTGGCTGATCGGACGTTGAATAAAATTAGAATGAAATAGGAAAGCTGCAGGCTGAAAGGTCTGCAGTTTTTTTGTATAAAACTTTTACGGTGCGGGCATTCTGTGAAAAAAGGAAAGGCAGAATGCGATGATAAAACGGCAAAGGGCGCTTTTGTCCGCGGTTGCGTGTCTGTGTCTGCTCCTCGGGATTGGAATTGGAGTAAACGGATGCGGTCAAAAAGGCGATCTGAGTGAAAAAGAAGAAAACTCTGTGGAAAGCCAGATGGGAGAGGTGCAGCAGGGCGTAGAACAAAATACAGACAATGCAAAACAGTTTCATGGAAATTCGGGCAATTCTGAAACGGGAGAATGGGCACGCACATCGGAACAGGTGCACGCATTAGATCAGAATTTGCAAAACGGCGGACAGGGCAGAAATGGACAGCTGCAAACGTCTGAATGGCAGCGTGCATCGACATGGATTGGAAGCGGGAGCGTGGCAGAATCCGGGCGTGTGACAGAAAATGTGCGCGCGACAGAATCCGGGCGGTCGGGAAGCCTGCTTGGGGGTGGAAGCGGCAGCGTAACGTATCAGGTAAAAACGGTGCAGGAAAATTTTCATGCGGAAGATGGGACGGTGCTGTATCAGCTGCAGCTGTCGTGGCCGTATTTTGCCGGGAAGGCGGGCGGAGTCCTGCAGGTCAATCGTTTTTTCGAGGACTGGAAAAATGAAAAGCTGCGCATTTATGAAGCGGATGGGGATTCCATCCGACAAGCCGCGTTGGAAATCTATCGGGAGAGCAAAGACAGCGGATGGACGGGCAGTTGGACAGAGCGCTATCGCGTCAGTCGGGTGTGCACGAAAGGGCAGTATGTGAGCGTTTTGCTGGATTCTGATTTAAAGGAAGGAAACTTGAAAAAAATCCCGCACCGGGAAAGCTATGTGCTTGATCTCGAAAGCGGGCAGCAGGTGACGCTGGAAAAATTGTTGGGAAAATCCAGAGAGGAATGTTATCAGCTGCTGCAGGAGGCGTATCGGGACAAACTGCGTGAAAATCCGGGCGTTTATTATGCGGATGCGGAAGAAAAAGTTGCAGCGTTGAATCCGGAGAAAATCGGCTGGTATTTTACGGAAACCGCGATCGTCTGCTATCTGGAGCCGTACACAATTGCCCTGCCGGAAGAGGGCTATGTGGAGGCAGAGCTGCCGATCGAGGATGATCGTGAATAAAATTCTGTGGTTCGGAAATACTCATCAGGAAAACCGTGCGGTTTTCAAGCAAAAATGTCTGTAGAAACGGAGGCAGAAGATTGAAAAATAAAATTTTTCAATCGCGAGATTTGTGTCTGCGCGCACTTGACACAAACTCGACATGCGCAAAAAGC
>PPYE01758603.1_pt1 | contig 62598 bp, 35 predicted proteins | sample 1559881 | NCBI WGS metagenome assembly PPYE01 (sample SAMN08240022, study PRJNA423297) | Human gut metagenome, whole genome shotgun sequencing project. | reverse complement strand
AAACCCGGGTTTGGGTCAATGGAGAACTGTGTGCCACTCATTATGGAGGCTATTTGCCCATTATTCTCGATGTTACCGATAAGCTGGGCGAGGAGAATGTGATAGCAGTTTGTACGGACAATTCCAATGACCCGCTCTATCCGCCGGGAAAGCCGCAGGAATTTCTCGATTTTACATATTCCGGCGGCATTTATCGCGACTGTTGGCTTATCGCCCATAACCGGGTTTTTATCACCGATGAAAATTATGCGTCGGAAGTAGCCGGAGGGGGTACGTTTGTTTCGTACGGCCGTGTCTCGGAAAAATCAGCGGATTTGCAGTTGAAAGTACAGCTGAAAAACGAGACCAAGCAATCGTTCAAAGGAAAAGTTCATGTTACATTGTGCTCTCCGTCCGGGGAGACGGTCTGTAAAAAGGTAAGTTCCGTTCAAATCCCGTCCGGAAAAAACGGCTATTGCCATGCTCGCATCGAGGTCAAGAATCCTCGGTTGTGGTATCCTTCTTCCCCGTCTTTGTATCAAGTATATATCGAAGTCAAAGATACCAAGACAGGCAAGACGATAGACGGCTATCGGAAAAAAATAGGTATACGGAGCATTGAGTTTAAGGGAAAAGACGGTTTGTGGGTGAACGGGAAACCCTATCCGCGTCCGTTGATGGGGGCAAACCGTCATCAGGATTTCGCTGTGGTCGGCAATGCAATGACCAATAATTTGCATTGGCGGGATGCGAAGAAGTTGAAAGATTTGGGCTTGGAGATAATTCGTAATGCCCACTACCCGCAGGACCCTGCGTTTATGGATGCCTGCGATGCCTTGGGGCTTTTCGTTATCGAGAATACTCCGGGCTGGCAATTCTGGAACGAAGACCCTATCTTCCAGACAAGGGTTTTCGACGATATCAGAAACATTATCCGTCGGGACAGGAATCGCCCGTCGGTCTTTCTTTGGGAACCTATTCTTAACGAAACGTGGTATCCTGAATCCTTTGTAGACAGTGTGGCGCAAATAGTTGCCGATGAATATCCGTATCCCTATTCTCATATCGTGGGAGACTCCGAGGCGCGCGGTGCATCACGGTTCTCGGTGCTCTATGCTCATCCTTCGAATGGAGATACCGATATAGCTATCAAAAATCTGAATCCCGATGTATCCTATTTTACCAGAGAGTGGGGCGACAATGTCGACGACTGGAACTCACACAACTCCACCAGCCGGGTAAAACGTTGCTGGGGAGAGACCCCCATGCTGGTGCAGGCGACACACTATGCATCGCCTTCCTATACGTGCACCAATTATGACGTTTTGTGGAAAACCCCGAAACAGCATTTCGGAGGCTGCCTGTGGCATTCGTTCGACCATCAGAGGGGATATCACCCCGATCCGTTTTATGGCGGTTTGGCCGATGTCTTCAGGCAACCCAAATATTCCTACTACATGTTTATGGCCCAACGGCCGTTGGACTCCTTGGATATTCAGGCCGAGAGTGGCCCTATGATTTATATCGCACATGAGATGACTCCGTTTTCTCCTGCCGATGTGACAATATATTCCAATTGCGAAGAGGTGAGGCTCACCATTTTTCAAGGCGGGAAAACTTATGTCTATAAGAAAGAGAGCCGGGCCGGCATGCCTTCTCCCGTTATCGTATTCAAAGATGTATATCGCTTTATGGACGATAAAGCACTTTCCCGAAAAGAAAGACAAGATGAAGTTTTCTTGTTGGCCGAAGGCTTCCAAGACGGGAAAAAGGTGGCGGAACATAAGCGCAGGCCCGCAAGGCGTCCCGCCAAAATAGTCCTTCAGTTAGATACCGAGGGGATTGACCCGGTGGCCGACGGCTCCGATTTGGTGACTGTGATCGCATCTGTGACCGATGAGGACGGGGTAGTTAAGCGGCTGAATAACTACCACATACGTTTTTCGGTCGAAGGAGAAGGCCGCTTGCTCGCCGATGAGAGTTCGCACACCAATCCGCGTCCCGTAGAGTGGGGTACGGCACCGGTACTTTTGCGCACCACCCTGCGTCCCGGCAAAGTGAAGATAAAAGCCGAAGTCGATTCGCCCGGGTTGCAAATGCCTTTGCGGGGAGAGCTGGAGTTTGACGTGCTGCCCGCCACCCACGTTTCCATTTATGATGAGGAGGAGAGAGGGGGCGTCATGCGTCCGGTCTCGACCGTCAACCGCTCGAATGAGACGGAGATGCGGAATAAGCTCAACCAAGAGCTGAAAAATGTAGAACGCCAGCAGACGGAGTTCGGAGAATAAGAAAAGTGAAACATAATACAATAAAAAATCAGTAAATAGTAAAATCTATGAAAAATTATTTGGTGTCGGTTTTTGCCCTGTTTTCAATGGGAGTGGGATTGCATGCGGCAAACACGGGAGATGTATGGGTAATGCCCTGTACCGAGTTGCAGGAAAATTATCAGAATTTCCCGGCAGAAGAAAACAACCGGGTCGTTTTGGGACGAGGCGAGACGGAACATATACAGCTTGTATTTTCCACCATCCCCAAAGAAGAAATAACCCTTTCTACATCGAGCTCTCCACAAGAGTTCGGGGTACAATACCGCATTTTGAGGGAGATAGACGGCTTCGACGATGCACTGGTCCCCTTTGAGTCGAAAACAAAGGCCGAGAAGTCCACAACCGTGGTTTGGCTGACTTTTGAGACACCCCGGGATGCCCGCCCCGGTACTTATGATTATTCGGTGAATGTCAAGTCCATAAGGAATAACGTTACCTTGAATTTCAAAGTACGTGTGGCCGATTATGAGATTCCTCTCACACCGTCCATACCTTCGGAGTTCTGTGTCGATATAGATAATTTGCCCGAAAATGGCTCTGATGAGCAGAAGGAGTTGTGGACCGAGTTTTTGCTCACACGCCGTATCGACCCTTATTACGGGAAGATTATCGACCCCTCGATTTGGCGTTGGGACAACTGTTTCTCTCCTTGGCCGTGGGACGATCCCAGAAGCCAGAAATTGCTTCAGGACAAACGCTTTTGCCGTTTTGCCCTTCCTTGTTTGGTAGACGATGAGGAAATCTTGCGCATGTGTGCCGACATGAAGGAAAAAGGGTATTTCGACCGGTGCTATTTCTATATTTGGGACGAGCCGAAGACTCCGGCGCACTATGAACAGATAGCCAAGGAGTCGGCCCATATACTCTCGCTCGAACCCGAGGCAAAAATGCTTGTGCCGATTTCCAGCTCGCTCATCGAAGGCGAGAATAAATGGGATTATAAATATACCTTCGATTTCTTGACACCGTACGTCAAGATACTGCCCATTTCAGCCGAAGAGTATAAATGCCAGAATTCGGTTGCCCAAGACTTTAGGAAAATGATAGAGCCCAGGGCAGAGTGGTGGACTTATGTCTGTTGCGGTCCTGTGGGAGTTCAGCCCAACTTCCTTTTTTCTCAGACACCGTTCCATAATCGGGCGATCATGTGGCGGGTATATAAAGAAAATGAGACCGGATTCCTGTATTGGGGGGTAAACCGGTATCGTATGGAGCCATTTGCATTCGACCGTAGTCTGGATGCTGTCGGTGACGGCGGTTTGGTATTCCCCGGTTATATGTTCGGAGTGAAGGAACCCATTGCATCCGCACGTTTGGAACGTTGGAAAGAAGGACAGGAAGACTATGAGTTGTTGAAAATCGTAGAAGGAAAAGTAGGCAGGCAGAATGCCGAGAAAATTTTGGAACAAGTGTACCGTTCCCCGTCCGATTATACCAGAAATTCCGGTGAAATAGAAGCCTTCAGGGAAAAGCTGATTCAAATCGCCGAGACGTATGACTCTTTTGGACAAGTATTGATACGGGGAGAACAATATCTGGTAGATACCTTGAACGCCTATATCCCGGGGCCCGGCTGTGAATACTCTCATATCCGTATCGATGAACTGCCGATTGAAGCCCATGTCTTGAAAGTGGATTTGCAAAATCCGAATACGAGAGTCAAGACCTTTTTGGGGAACGACCTCATCGAGGGCTTGGAGACTGTATCGTCGGCTTGTGATAGATATACCACCGGGACAACGGACGCCTTTGCAGGGATAAACGGGGATTTTTTTAATATAAGCGCACACAAGGAATTCCCTATCGGAGCCCCTCGGGGCGGGTGCGCTTCCGAAGGCATCATACAGCGGGAGCCCCGTAGCATGGAGTGGGCTTTTGCCGCTATCGACGACAACAATAAACCAATTCTTGACAACATGGCATTTTCCGGCTCGGTCGTCAGCTTGAAAGCCCCTATCGCCTCCTATACTTTCAATGACGTGAATCTTCCCCGCACAGATTGTTATTCGTGCGATATGACTTTTTACAACGAATTTGCGGGCGGATATACCCGTATGGACGAGAATGCCGAGATAGGCGATAAACTGAAAACAGAGGTCTTTTTCAAACTGGCCGACGGACAAGCATGGAAGATAAACTCGCCCATTACCTGCATCGTGACAAGGATTATCAAAGATACAGAAGGGAAAAATGCCCTGAAACCCGGCGAAGCCGCTTTGTCGGGTATCGACCAGGCAAAAGGGTTCTTGGATAAACTTACCGTAGGACAAAAGTTGAAAATCAATATGACAATCAAGACAGCCGGCAATGAGACTCCGGCTATCCGGGAGATGATAGGCGGCAATTCTCTTTTGATGAAGGATGGGGTAATCATGGAGTGCAATTTTAACGATTCCTATAACAATGTGCTCTATCCGAGAACCGGAGTAGGCTGTTCGGCCGACGGTCGTTGGCTGTATCTGATGGTAATAGACGGTCGTCAGGCTCATTCCAGAGGAGTTTATTCCGATGAAATGTGCGACTTGTTCAGGAGTGCGGGAGCTTCCGACGTAGTCGGGTTCGACGGAGGAGGTTCTACCGGGATGGTAGTGAACCATACCGTTGTGAACCGTCCGAGCGACGGGCAGGAAAGGGCCGTTACCAACGGTTGGCTGCTACAGACGACGACTCCGGTCGACCGGGAAATAGTGCGTTTGGCATTCAATTATTGGAATAAGGAACAGATAAATTCCCTTTCCCTGCCTTTGCGTTTGATGGGATACAATCAATATAATGTCCTTGTAGATTCCGACCTTTCACCAGTCACATGGAGCTGTTCGCCGGAGTTGGGGCATATCGAAGGAGAGACGTTGATACTCAAGGGAACCGATATAAAAGGTACGGTAACAGGTACATACAATGGGATGAGCGTCTCCCGGCATTTCAATTTCGGGGAAACTACCGGTTTGGAATCGGTCTCGAAATGGAGCCGGAATGTAAAGTTTTATAAAGACAAAAGTGCCAACTTGTTTTATTTGAGTCAGGACGGAAACGGGCCGTGTAAAATGGCTTACGCCCTGTATACCTTGGACGGCCATTGCATGCGGCAGGGCGAAAGCGAATTGTCTGGCACTTATTGTTTCGATTTCACCGACATGCCCTCAGGGCTGTATCTCTTGAAAGTAAATATGGAGATGGAAAGTTTTACATTCAAATTGATAATCCGATAATATATATGTCCCGTAAAATCGTTTTGGTAATTTGGGGACTCTTGTCGTTCTTTTTCGTACAGGCAGACGAGAGTCGGGCGAGGTGGATTACCGCATTTGAAAATCAAAGCGCCTCGAATACATGGCTTTGCTTTCGCAAGGATATCCTTTTGAATTCTCGTCCCTCGGAAAGTGTAACATTGAAAATCGCGGCCGACAGCAAGTACTGGATGTGGATAAACGGTAGGCTCGCCGTCTTCGAGGGGGCTGTGAAACGGGGGCCCACACCGAAAGATACCTATTACGACACAGTCGATGTGACCTCTTTCTTGCAAGAAGGGAAAAATGCCGTCGCTATTCTTTTGTGGTATTTCGGGAAAGAGGGGTTCTCTTATCAGCCGAGCGGCAAAGCCGGATTGTTTGTGGAGAGCCTTTCGGACGAATTCCCTCTGTATAGTGATAAAAGTTGGTTTTCGGCCATTCATGGGGGATATTACACTCCCAAGGGGACACAGCCCAATTTCAGACTGTCCGAATCCAACATCGGTTATGATGCCCGCCTCTTTTCAGAATCGTGGATAGTGTCGCCGGCAGACAGTCTTTGGTATCCGTGGTCGGCTTCGGTAGAAGTAGGAAAAGAAGGATGTAAGCCGTGGAACAAACTATACCCGAGAATAATCCCGATGTGGAAAGATTATGGACAGAAAGAATATACTCTTCGGGAATGGAGAAGAGGACAGGAAAAAGATACGCTCATTTGTCATCTGCCCTACAATATGCAATTGACACCATGCTTGGAAGTAGAAGCACAAGGGGGAGATACGATAAGCGTATGTACGGATAATTACAAAGGCGGTGGCATGTATAACCTCAGAGCCGAATATGTGACCCGGAAAGGGCGGCAAAGCTATGAAAGCCTGGGCTGGATAAACGGACATGCCGTATATTATATACTCCCCAAAGAAATTACTCTGATAAATGCGACCTATCGGGAAACCAGCTATAATACCTCTTTTGCCGGCTCGTTTAGCTGTAATGACGATTTTTACAACCGGCTTTGGACGAAAGCGCAACGCACGTTGCTGGTGACCATGCGCGACACCTATATGGATTGCCCCGACCGGGAGCGTGCTCAATGGTGGGGCGATGAGGTGATCGAGTCGGGAGAGTCATTCTATGCACTTTGCCCCCAATCGCATTTGCTGATGAAAAAAGGCATGTATGAACTGATGCAGTGGCAGAAAGAAGACGGCACGATATTCTCGCCGATTCCTTCATCGAACTATCAGACGGAACTGCCGGGGCAGATGTTGGCCAGTGTAGGGCTGTATGGATTTTGGAATTATTACCTGAATACCGGCGATACTGCTACTATCGCCGATTTGTATGATTCTGTCAAGCGGTATCTGGCTGTATGGGAATATAACGAAGACGGCACTGTCAAGTTTCGTAGCGGAGACTGGACGTGGGGCGATTGGGGCACGAATGTCGATATAAAAGGATTATTCAATGCTTGGTATTATCTGGCATTGGATGGAGTCTCCCGCATGGCCGGAGTTCTCGGTAAAGAAGACGATGCCGCCGATATGAAAAAAGAAATGAGTGCCTTGAAAGATGCGTTTAACAGGGCATACTGGAAAGGCTATGCGTATCGGGCCGATGAGTCGCTTCCCCATCCCGATGACCGGCTGCAGGCGTTGGCGGTACTCTCAGGATTGGCCGACGAGTCGAAATATGAAGCCATATTGAAACTGTTCCGACACTATGAATATGCCAGTCCCTACATGGAAAAATACGTATTGGAAGCCATGTTCCGTATGAATCGCCCTTGCGAAGCCCTTGAACGAATGAAGAAAAGATTTGGGAAAATGGTAGATTATCCCCGTCTCACGACGCTTTTCGAAGGGTGGGGAATCGGGCCCGAAGGATTTGGCGGAGGTACTTATAACCATGCTTGGAGTGGAGGCGGATTGACTCTCCTGTCTCAAAAAGTCTGTGGGATAGCTCCGGTAAAGCCGGGCTTTAAAGAGTTCAGCCTCAGACCGCAAATGGGCTTTCTTACCCATGCTGAAATGTCGATGCTCAGTGTCAATGGGCGAATTTCGGTTTCCTTGAATCGTTCGGAGAAAGAGTTGAAGATTCGGTTGAGTGTCCCGTCTGGTGCACAAGCCCTGCTACCTGTTGGAGAGGAAGTACAGCAAGTGAAATTGGAAGGGAAAAAGATTTTCAAAAATAAAAAATTCTATCCTGATAAACGCTATAAAGCCGATTTTTCCGACGGTCAGGCTGTACGCATATCGGGAGGCGAGTGGGAAATAGAGCTGTCGTATAGGTAGAAATATATAAGTGTATTGGTTAGGGCATATTGATGCGTCCACTAATTTTAATGATATTTGTGTATAATATATAAGTGTGTTTGGTTAGGGTCTCTTTTTTTGTATAATGAGATTTTAGAAGCTGTATTATACTCTTTCGGAGAGGGAATGTTTGGCTGTTGTTCCCTTCCTGATAATGAGTGATTTATAGTAAAATTTCCCCTCTTGAGAGGGGAAATTTTTGTATGTATTTATCTGATAATAAATGATTTGTTGGGTTAGTTTTCCCTCATTCCGTCATAGTAATGATTGAGGAGGTCGATGATAAATCATAAAAAATCAGTGATAGTTGAACCTCAATCTATGGATTTTTCTATTTTTGCACTTGTTTTAGACTTGTCTGGGTTTTGTTTGGGTCAGGCTTGAGAGCTCTTTTGAGGATATTTTTTGTTTTTAAGAGGAGGATAGCAGGCTGTCTGACGAAAGAAAACGGGGAAAAGGTCGAAAGAAAACATGAAAATGACCGGATAATATTTTTTATTGGAAAAGTCAGACAGACTCGAATGGTTTATTAACTTGTATATAATAGGCAATGAAAAATTATATTTTTTCTTTTTGTATTTTCCTGTCGTTGGTTTGGACAAGCTGTACCGTTTCCAAATCTGTGGTTTCACAAGGTGCTGATTTGGCAAAGTATAAATATGTGGCAGTAATTGATAATGGTACATACAGAATGCCACCTGAATTAGTGCAGTATCAGATACAATTATATGATGCAGTAGAACAATCCGGACTGACTATGATAGGTCAATATCGTATTGATGATTTGACGCAGGGAGAACAATCCTCTTTGTTGCTCGCGACATTCGGTGTCGCTATAAAACAAGAAGAAACCGTAATAACGGTTAACTTCATAGACTTTAATACAGGCCGTCCGTTAGCATCTTGTCAAGGAGCTTACACTACGCTTGGAATCAGTCCGGGCTCTGATATCAAAGGCGCTCTTAAACGTGTTGGCGAACAGATTTCAAAGACTTTTAATAAATAAATTTATGACGCTCAAGAATCTGAAATTAGCTTTATTGGCTGTCATGAGTGTCATGTGGGCGGGTTGTGATAAGGAGACCTCTCTTGATGATACTTATGCCGATATACTCCTGTATGTATCTGAAACGACTGTTTGGGAAACCATTGGCAGTGGTGGGACTCCTGCAGTAGAGTATATGCAAGTCAAGGAAAAGCACAGTGCAGAATGGCAGAGACTTGCTATGGGCAGTATCAAGGGGTTCGACTATGTACACGGACATGCGTACGAGCTGGAAGTGCGCAAGACAATACTTGCCAATCCACCGGCTGATGCCTCAAATACCACTTACACTCTGCTTGAAGTTATAAGTGACGTGCCTTCTGTTACGCCAAAACCTGACGAGCTGCCTGAAGAAGCAAAATTCAAACTTAAAATGGTGCAGCTTACTCCTTTTATGAACCTTGACACGCCATTGGCAGCACCTTTCGATTTCCTGACGTTCAGGATACTTGATCATCAGGATGAATATATTTTTCCCGGCAGACCGGAGTTCCTGCAATATTATGATTCGATTGTTATGTCTTCTCCCGTTTTGCCGGATACGTATTGCGTTTACCGAAAATCTGCGGATGAAAGTGGTACGAGTGAAGAGTTTACTTCCCAATGGAGTTCTCATTTCTTTGAGAAAAGAGATTTTCCGATTTCTCTCAAAGGATATAAGGATAACGAAGTAAAGTATGAGTCTTCAATAACCCAGATAATGCGTGAGAGGGATTTCCTTGGGGTAGATTGGAAGAATGGAGCTGTGGCGATTGCCAATCCCAAGACCAGTCTCATATATAGTATTCTCGATACCCGTTATGAGTTCCTTTTGACCGATACCCAAATGCTCAACGGTACCTGTTATGTAATCATAAAGGTGGCATTTTCCTCCGGACTCACGGATGCCGAATACCTCAAAAGGCAGGAAGCCGGGTTGAGGTGGCTGTTGGAGAAGCATTTGGGCAAACACCCATCGCAGACTGCTGCCGACTTTAAGACGCTTCCTCAAGATGCCGACATTGTAGAAATTTATGGAAATAACACTACACGTGCAGCATTACTTCATAGTAAGGGTGATGACACTCATGAAGAATACTACTATGTTATAGCGGAACCGAAGTAATGGTGATTGGGTTAGTTCCGTAAAATAAGCAAAATTGTAATGTCTTTTACCGGAAATGTCATCTATGGGAATTTGTCATGGTTAAAGTGGAAATCTGCCTCTCCATTTTTTTCTTTTATTTTATGACGATACCATTATTCCCCGACCATGCTCTTGAAAGCGTGACCGGGGAGTAATGGTAATGGATACAATAATACGTTTTTTCTGTAGAATGTGTATTGGGGCGGGCAGTCATTGAATCTGTCCCCGTATCTCTCGGGCTTGCCTTTGTTTACCTGTATGTTATCGACAATACGTCACCGTTTGACAAAGTGATGTCGTACAGCTCTTTATCGGCATTGGCATCAATTTTCTTTCCATTGATTTCAAGTACCGGCACACCCCATTTCTCAGGCAGATATACCCGGAATACATGCTCTCGGGTAGCCTTGATTTCGGCATTCGACAATCGTTTTTGAGCCCATTTCATATCGATGACAAGGCCGCCTTGGGCGCAGATTCCTTTCACCTCGCCTTTATCCCAACTGTCCGGTATGGCAGGCAAGAACTCTATAAACCCGTCGTAACTTTGCAGTAACATTTCAGACATTCCCGATACGGCAGCTTCGTTAGCATCGAAACTGAAGATATCCGATTCCGCACCCGCAATGCCGGCTGGAGATACGGTCATCAGGTTCTCACGGGAGAAGACCCGGTATAGACCCAGTAACGATTCATAAGCCTTCGCCCCGTCTTTCATTCGGGCAAAGAAGTTTATCATGTTCGCGCGGCTCCATTCCGTATCCTCCCATCCCGGAGCGTTCAACTGGCTTTCTATCGATTTTCTCGAAGCAGCCATTAGTTCGGGAGTTTGAGTATAAGAGATTTGCCCCAGAGGATACAAGGCGACCAGATGGGACGAATGCCGGTGGCTCGGATCACTGCGTTCCACATCCATAAGCCACTCTTGTACCTTCCCGCTTTTTCCTATCATCAGAGGGGGCAACTTCTTGATGTCTCGTTCCAGACGCTCTTTGAAGTCTGCATCTACATTCAATATTTCCGCCGATGCGATACAAGCCTGATATATGTCGTACACGATAGCCCGGTCGATGGTCGGCATCATGGACATGCACCAGTCGCCGTTATTATATCTGAACGAGTTCTCCGGCGAGATGCTGGGACCCGTTACCAGATAACCCGTATTCGGGTCTTCCACCATGTAATCCACAAAAAACTCGGCCGTTTTCTTCAATAGCGGATATCCCGTAGTACGCAAGTAATCCGTATCCTTGGTATATAGATAATGATTCCACAAGTGGGTAGCTATCCAGGCACCCGCCGTTACGTTCAGCCCCCAGCCGACACCGCCTCCCGGAGCCGTATATCCCCATGCATTGGTGACGGTATGTGCCACCCATCCGTTGCAGCCATACACTTTCCGGGCTGTTTCATGTCCGGCTTTGGCCAATTGCCCGATATAGTCGAACAGAGGCAGGTTGCATTCAGGCAAGTTTGCCACATTGGCCGACCAATAATTTTGTTGTATATTGATGTCCAGATGGTAGTCGCATGTCCAGGGCATATTGCAAGCCAGATTATCGTTCCAGATGCCTTGTAAGTTGGCTGGCAGAGGACAACCCGGACGAGAACTGGAGATAAGCATGTAACGTCCGTATTGGTAAAATAAAGCATCGAGCGAAACATCCTCCTTACCCGATTTTACATTTGCCCACCGCTTGTCGGTCGCTATATCCTCCGTCGGTGTACCCAACGAGATTTTCATACGGTCGAATAGGCTCTTGTAATCTTCTATATGTCGTTGTTTCAGAGATTGGTACCCGGTGTTTGCTGCGGCCTGTAAGTTCTCGAAGCAGATTTGGGGATAATCTTCTGTCTGGTAATTGGTACGGATGTCGGCTAAGATAACCAGTTCGTTAGCCCCTTTTATGGTCAGAGTAGAGTCCGATACGATGATTTCACCGCCGTTCGGGTACACGTTGAAAGTGCCGTTGAAGCTGACGCCGCCCGGGCCCAAATTCGGGAACAGAGCTATACCGGCCGTTACCAGACCTTTTTTGCTAGCAACGGAGGTTCCCTGCCTGAGCAAGTCTAAGGAGAGTGTTGTCGTTATTTTCCCGGGTTGGTCTGCCGTAAAACGCATGGCGATAACCTCGTCGGGGTGGCTGCAAAAATACTCCCTTGAATATCGCGTATTACCCTTTTTGAAAGAGACCGTCGAGACAGACTCGTTGAGGTTCAACCTTCGGGTATACTCCTCGGTCGTTTCCGTGTCGTATTCGAACTTTATTTTCAAATCACCCAAAGGCAAGTGTGTGCCGAACGATTTTCCCTTTCCCGAAAGATGCTGGGTTCCCAAGTGGTTACCCTCTTCGATTTTCCCCTGAAAAAATAGCTCCCGTATCTTTTTCAGGTTTTCAGGCCCGCACAAGTCGTTTTGAGTGGAGTCCGGTTGTCCCGACCACAAGGTAATTTCATTCAGGGCGATGGTTTCCTCCTCTATCCCTCCATATATCATGGCACCCAAGCGTCCGTTGCCTATTGGTATTGCTTGCATCCATTCGTTCGCGGGTTGTTCATACCAGAGAGAGAGCTCATCGGCCGGTTGCGTACAGCAGCACAATGTGCCTGTACCTACTACTGTCGTTACGATAAAATGAGTCAGTTTGTTTGGTTTCATTGTTATATATTTGATAGGGTTGTTGATTCGCATTTTGCTTTTTCATTATTGGGGTGCGTTTCTCATCTCCAAAAAGATTACCCGTTTTCTTGTTTTATATATAAAGTATTGAATATTAAATAATTAATTTATATTCCCCGAATCGGTATACCAGAAGATAAGAAGCGCTTGTTCCACTCTCGGGGATGTATTCCGATTGGCGTGTTTGCCGTTATATGCCTCAGTTTCCCTTTATAAGGGGGAACGAAGAAGCATCATATGACAAATAATAGCACACTTGTCGCAAGATATGTCTCATGACCGCTCTTCTCTCCGGAGGTAAAATCTTGTTAAAAGATTATTTTTTCTCCGGTTTTTGGCTGATTTGTACAATTTTTTGCTACATTATTTATATATTTTTGTTTTTCTCGGCTCTGCTGTTTTTGGAAAATTCCTTCGGAGTAATACCGAATTGGTTGAAAAACATCTTGCTGAAATACGAAGGCGAATTTATCCCGACCATAAAGCAGATTTCTGCAATTTGGTACTCGCTTTCCTGAATGAGGGCAGCCGCTTTTTTCAACCGTATGAGTTTGATAAACTCTACCGGAGAGAGGGTAGTGGTCTGCGTTACTTTCCGGTGCAGGCTTGAGCGGCTGATACACATGTTATCGGCAAGGAATTGTACGTTCAAGTCCGGATTCGTGATATTTGATTCGATGATACCGATTACCTTTTCAAGAAATTTTTCATCATTCTTGTTTACCTTCATCTTCTGTATCGGGAAGAAAGGCTTATTCAAGAATGCTTTCTTCTCTTTCTCTCTGTTTTTCAGCAACATCAAGAGATGTTTGTGCAAGTATTTAAACGATACCGGCTTTTCGATATAAGCATCGGCACCCATTTCGAGACTTTCCAGTTTACTGTCCATGTCGGTTTTTGCCGTTAGCATCACGACAGGGATTTGAGCCAGGTCTTCTTGGGATTTGACGGTTTTGCACAGTTCCAGTCCGCCCATTTCAGGCATTACCATATCGCTGAGTATGATGTCGATATATACTTGCCCCAGTATTTTCAGAGCCTCTTTCCCGTTCTCCGCTGTATATACATTGAAGTATTGCCTGAGCTGTTCCGATAAGAACGATATCACATCCGGGTCATCTTCTACGACGAGGATAGTATATTCTTTTTGAGAAGCCGGTTCGGCTGTATCTTTGGAGACGGTAAGGGTCGATGCTGTTTTTACGGTCGGTTCGTCATCGATAATCGGCTGTATCTGTTTTTCCTTTTCCGGGCCTGTTTCCGGTTCGTAAACGTCCGTTGCATGAGTCTTTATCGGAACCGATAAGCAGAATGTAGTGAGAGGAGCCGTACCGTCCAACGTCAGTTCGGCATGGTTCAGAGTAGCCAGTTTCTGGGCGAGCGACAGCCCGATACCGCTTCCCGATATTTTTGAGTCTTTGGTGGTTCTGAAAAACGGTTCGAAAACTTTCTTGCTTAGCTCCGGTGGGATAGGAGTCCCGTCGTTGATAACCCGGATGACGGCAATTTCGTCTTGCTCTACAAGCTCCACCCGTATATATTTCTCAGAATATTTCATGGCGTTGTTAAGCAAGTTGCTGATGATTTTGGTAAAAGCCTCGGGGTCTATATAAGCTACCAGATTGTCCTTGCATATTTCCACGACTATTTTTTTCCCCATCTGCTCTATCATAGGGTCAAACCGGTATATCGTATTATTCAGCAGTTGGTTTAGGTTGGTATTTCGGAAATTCAAGATAAACCGGTTTTCATCTACCTTACGGAAATCCAGTAATTGGTCTATCAAGTTGAGCAGGCGTTTCACGTTCTGTTCTATGATAGGCAGGTTCTTTTTGATGACATCCGGTGACTCCTCACTTTCCAGTATGTTCTCCAACGGCCCGTTGATGAGGATGCAAGGAGTTCGTATTTCGTGTGCGATAGCCGTGAAAAATTCTATTTTGGCATTATACAACTCCTTCTCGTGTTCCTTTTCGTACAGTATCTGTTGCTTCTCATAATGATTTTTCAGCTTGCGGTTGTATAATACGATAAAAATCACAAAACCGCAGCATACAAGAAGGACATATATTGTGTTGGCAATATTTGAGCGCCACCAAGGAGCCTCGATGACGATTTCCAGAGCCGTGCTGTTTTCGAGCCAGTTACCGAAACTGTCGGTAGTGCTCACTAAAAAAGTATAAGTTCCCGGCGACAAGTTGGTATATGATGCATTCGGATGGTCGGTGCATATAATCCAGTCTTTATCGAAGTTATCCAATTTATATCTGTAACGCTTCGTCCCGGAAGAAGAAAACAGCAATGCGCTGAAATTTAACGATATACTGTTCTGGTCATGGTTCAGTACAATTTTGTCGGTGTGAGTGATGTTCGACTGTAGAGGAGAATTATCGGTATCGATGTTGATTTCCTGATTGAATATTTTCAGTTTGGTGATACATACGACAGGTGTTATTTTGTTCTCATGAGTCTTATTGGGAGATATGGCTATCAAGCCGCGGGTACTGCCGAAAAACAATTTCCCTGAGCGGGTTTTTATCGCCGATTTGTAGTTGAACTGATTGTTGAGCAAGCCGTCTTTCTCAGTAAAAGTATATATATCTTCCGTCTGAGGGTTGAATCTGACCAGCCCATGTTCCGTCCCGAACCATAAATTCCCGTCATTGTCCTCTACGATTTTATACACCATATCGTCCGGTAACCCGTCCTGCTTTCTCCAGTGCCTGAAACTGTTGGTAGCCTCGTCGTATTTACACAGCCCTCCTCGGTCAGTCGAGAACCATAAGTTACCCTTTTCATCCTCGGTGATGCTGCTTACCGAGTTGCTGCTGAGGCTGCCCGGCTTGTTCGATTCGGTATAGTGTTCGAGAGCCTGGTTCATGGGGTTGAGTTTGAACACTCCGCTTCCCAGAGTACACACCCAGATATATCCTTTGGAGTCCTCATAAATATCATGGACGAAGACCGAGCCGAACTCGTTGTGCCGCTGGAAATGTATCTTGTCGCGGCTCGACGAGTACACCCCCCAGCCATTGCCTATCCAGATACGGCCTTTTTTGTCCAGATGCATGGCCCATATGCTCGACTCGTCTATGCCCAGTTCCTCCTGGCTCAAATGTTGTACATTCAAAGTCTTGCTGTCATATATATCAATACCGTTTTTAAAAAGCCCTACCCATACCCGGTCTTGGTCTATCACGATTCCTTGCGGTATTCGCTGTATGCCTCCGCTGGGGATGATTTGCCGGAAAGTCTCCTGCTTCTGGTTAAACAGGGCGATACCGTTATCCTCGGTACATATCCATATATTCCCGCTCTCATCCTCTGCCATGTCTCGTATCACCCTCCCGCAGATGGAGTGGGGCGACATGTTCGGTTCGTATCTCTCCATTTCTATCGTCTGGGTCGGAATATAACAAGCCCCTTCGAAGCGGGAACCTATCCATATCCCCCCTTCACGATCCTGGTACATGCTGTACACTTTGTTATCGGGCAAGCTGTTCTGTGACATCGGATTGTAACGTATGTTTTTGAAATACCCCTGTTCCTCGTTGATGACAAAAATACCCTGTTCGGTTCCCACCCACAATTCCTGGTTGAAGACCTGTAAGTCGCGTATGATGCTGTAATGCACGTCTGGGCAGTTGACTACCGAGAAAGTATTGGTTTTGCGGTCATATTTTTTGAGTTTGCCTTCGTGTATCCCCAGAATGATAAAATCATTATATTCACATATACAATAAATAAGCTCATCCTTTATACTTACCCCGTTGCGGTCGGTGATGTGTTGTTCGAACGACTGGCTTTGTGCATTATACAGATATATGCCGTCTTTATTGGTGCCCACCCATATATCCCCCGATTTCAATATGGCAAGACATTGCGGGTGCTTGTACGTATGGCTGTTTATCGACGACAACAAGAACTGTTTCAGTTCATGGCTCTCTTTATTATATCTGAAGACACCCTGATTGGGTACGATAATCCAGATGTTGTTTTCGTTATCTTGCTTGATTTGGGCTATCCAGTCCTGTATGACTACCCCGTTGGGCGTAGCCACCGTAAATTGGGAAAAACTGTCATTCTTCGAATTGTAGATAAATATACCCCGGTCTGTCCCTATCCATAAGTCCCGGTCCCTATCCTCGAAGAGAGACGATATATTGTTGTTGCCCGCTCCGGTTGTTTCGTCATGGCAGTTATACATTTTTACTTCATACCCGTCATACCGGTTGAGGCCGTTACGTGTGCCTATCCATATAAATCCGTCATGGTCTTGCACAATGGCCTTCACGTTATTATGCGACAAACCTTTTATCGGGGTGAAGTAGTACCTGCTTGAAAATTCGGATATCTGTAACGGATGTCCGGCAAATGCATTCAGGAAGAAAAGGAGAATCAAAAAGTGTTGTTTCATAGTTGTCAATGTATGTTGCAAATATATGAGAAGTTGTCAAAGTAGACTGTCCGAAATTTGCATAAAAATAAAACAAATGTCGCATTTTTGCCCTTTGAGCCTTTCTCTGGTTCCGATTTTCATATAAATCACTCATTTCCCTCGTATCATGCACAATACCTTATTTAGGGAGATAGTCGGATCCGGCAGGGCATGAAATCATAGAACCTGGTAAATATATAGAGAAGGAGTCCGCCTCCGGCGATATACAGAATATGTCTTTCTGTCACAAATGTGTCAAAATGATTTTCCTTTATTTTCAAATTCCCGATAATGCAACATTTGTTATAGTATATGAAAAAAAAGCGTTCTTTTCTTTCTCCAATAGTTTCTACTTTTGAATCTGACAAAAATAAAGGATTTTTTACCTTTTCAGAGAACATATATTAAAATAGGATGGAAAATTTAGACAAGTTCTTAATGAATGAAAATCTGATATGGAAACACAATAAGTTTATCGATACATGCGGATATAAGTTTGCTAAAGTAAATAAATAACAGTTTATAATTCTATTTCTAATACTAAATAAATTCAGCAATGCCAATAAAATTTAATCAAAAAATTGTACGCGTTTTGTTGTGCCTGGTACTGTGCAGTCCGTTCTTTTTTTCCTGTAAGGACGATTACATATACGACGACCGGGAACCCGACAACTTGAATGCCAGTATTTACGATTATCTTAAAAGTGAAGGCGATTTTACGTACTTTTTAAGGCTAATCGACGATATGGGGTATACGGAGACCCTTTCCCGTACCGGGAGTAAAACCCTTCTTCCCGCACGGGACGAAGCCTTCGAACGTTTTTTCAAAAACAACTCTTACGGAGTGGCCGGATATGACGACCTTACTCCGGTGCTCAAACGCATGATTATGAATTCCAGTATGATAAATATGGCTTACTTATCATACATGCTTTCCAATGTAGGTTCTACAAGCTCTTCATCGGGCGAGGGGCTGGCCATGAGAATCAACTCATCCAACACTTTTATCGATAACGTCCCTTTCTATGACAACGAAGATTTGTTCAATGGTAACATATATTGGAAAAGATTTGCCGGCAAGGGGCTTTACCTCTCCGACAACGGTACAGCTCCACTCGTACACTTTACGCCCTCGTTTATGAGCACGTTGGGGGTTACTTCCGATGACTTTTCCGTTTTTTCCAATGGCAAGACTTTCACTCTGGGCAGTGATATATATATAAATGACACCAAAGTCGTACAGGCCGATATCATTTGTAAAAACGGCTATATCCATATCATGGAAGACCTTCTGCTACCGCTCGACAATATGGATAAGATTATCGAAAACGATAGCCAGACACGGATATTTTCTTCCTTGATGAGCCGTTTCTGTGCTCCCTACTATGACCCCGATATAGAAGCCCGGATACGGAGTTATTACGACGGTACGACTCCGGACAAGACGATACCCGCCGATTCTATTTTCATAAAGAAATATTTTACCGAGTCCAATGCCATAGACCCGTACGAGAAATCGATGGAAAATTACGGCCTGCTTTATTTCGACCCTGCCGACAATTCCTATCCCTCTTCAGCGAAGACAGATATAGGAGTTATGTTTGTCCCCACCGATGAGGCGATGGACAATTATATGAACGGTACTCAAGGAGCCTACTTGAAAGACGTGTATGGTTCTTGGGAAAATGTCCCTACCGATTTGCTGGCACTGTTCATAAAAAACCATCAAAAACGCTCTTTTACCGCTTCTTTGCCCCATACATGGGAGACCATGACCGACGAAAGCAGTTTCGATATGAATGTTTCCAGAAACGATGTCGTGCGTAGCTATTGGGGGTGCAACGGTATCGTATATGTAACCAACAAAGTATATCCGCCTATCGATTACCAGAGCGTGTACGGCTCTGCAATGGCAAGTTCCTTGACACAAGTGATGAAAGTTGCCATCAAGGACACCGAAATGAAATTCTTCTATTTCCTGCGGTCGATGGAGAACCGGTACAACCTTCTGGTGCCTACCGATGCGGCCATGAAAAATTATCGTGACCCCATATCCTGGGGGCTGGCGGCCAATGGTGAGGCATCCGACCGCCAAATATGGGATTTCTATCTCGAAAACAACCAGTTGAGAGCCGATATCTACGCAAGCGATGCCCTGGGAAACAAAGGAGCCAAGATAAAGACCATCGGAAAAGAAACCGATGAAATGTATATGATACGGAACCGCTTGTCCGACTTGCTCGATATGCACATCATTGTAGCCGACAAGGAAAACGACGTCTTGTCGGGCGATATAGACGAAGGCATGAAATATGCCATGACAAAAGGAGGGTCTGTCGTTAAAATCGATGGTACGAACGATGCCATACAACTCGCCGGAGGCGGTAATATGGAAAGCGGGCAAGAGCCGGCGACAATCGTGCATCTCGACAACGGTTCATTGGCACGTTATGAGTCCGACAACGGGCGCACTTTCTTTATAGACCATATCATGCAAGACCCCTTCAAGTCGGTATATACCGTTCTCAAGGAACACGATGAGTACAAAGCCTTTTTTGAATTGTGCGAAGGCAACAGTACGGTCTTTTCCTATTTCAAGGACGATGAAGACATCGTCCCGGTTTTCGACCGGAGCGTTACGCAATCTTCTGCCGGGCTGGGATACGTTGTGAAGTCGTTCAACAACTTCCGGTATACCGTATTTGTCCCCACTGCCGAAGCGCTTCGAAAAGCCTTCGACGAAGACCCCGACCTCTGTACTTGGGAAGAAATAAATGCCGAGACTGACCCCGCGAAGAAAAAGACGAAATGCCTGTACCTTCTCAATTTCTTGAAATACCACTTTATGGACAATCTGGTACCGGTCTCAGGCAAACCCTTCGGCAATCTGACCTATGAGACGGCATCCCGTACCCCGTCAGGAAAATTCAATAAAGTCACCCTGTATAGCAATACCGGCAATGACTTGAATATCGAGTGTACCGATACCGGAGTGAAAGCATCGGTCGTTACAGCCGACCGGTCCTTATATAATGTTCTTGCCCGGGATTATATAGTAGACAATAGCGATATAAAATCGGCGACCAATATACTCTCCTCCTCACGGGTAGTGATACATCAAATAGATCATGCCTTAAAAGCTCAGTAAATAATATATAAAGTATAAGTATCATGAATAATCATCTGAAATATATATTTTTAATTGTCTTGTGCTGTGTGCCGGTATGGGCTTTCGGACAAGCAGGCCAGATTATTACCGGACGTCTGTATTCCGAGACTGAAGGCGAGCTGATAGGTGCTGCTATTGTCGAAGTCGACAAGAACGGCCGTATCCTCTCTTCTACGGTGACCGACTACAGCGGTAACTTTTCTTTGAAAATAAAAAGCGAGTCGAGCAAGCTGAAGTTCTCCTATGTCGGCTACAAGTCCATTGAGATGCCCATAGGGCAAAGGCGTAAGTTCGATGTCAAGCTTGAGAGCGCTACCGAAATCAAGGAAGTAGTAGTCTCTGCCCAGCGGATGTATTCGGGCGGTGGGCTTCCCATTCCGGAAATCGAATTCTCCGGAGCCATGCAGCGCATCAGTACCAAGGCTTTCGAGGGCCTCTCGGTAGCCTCTATCGATGAAGCTCTTCAAGGGCGTATCTCAGGACTGGATATCGTCGGCAATTCGGGTGACGTAGGTAGTGGTTCCTCATTGCGTATCCGGGGTATCACCTCCATCAACTCCAGTTCTACACCTCTTATTTTGCTCAACGATATACCCTTCGAAAGCAATATAGATGCTTCTTTCGATTTTGCAACCGCGACTCAAGACCAGTTTGCCACTCTATTGAACATCAGCCCCAGCGATATCGAAGAAATATCGGTACTCAAAGATGGAGCCGCAGCGGCTATCTGGGGGTCGAGGGGAGCCAATGGCGTAATCTCTATTACGACCAAAAAAGGAGTTACCGGCCCCACAAGAGTCTCATACACATACCAGTTTTCCGCATACCAGCAACCCCAAGGTATCAAGATGCTCAACGGTGACGACTATACCATGCTGATGAAGCAGGCCTATTTCAATCGCAATCAGAACGAAGCAGACAGCGATATTCCCGCATTCAATTATGACCCTATCGGGAACGCCGATGAGTACGAAAATTACAATAACAATACCGATTGGGTCGATGCTGTGACACAGATAGGTCTTACACACGACCACAATTTCTCTATATCGGGAGGAGGAGATAAGGCACGTTTCCGGGCGTCCCTCGGATATTACAACCAGACCGGTACCATAATCGAGCAGGAGATGAAGCGTATCTCTGCCCGTATGAACCTGGAATATCAGGTATCTTCCCGTTTGAAGTTCATTTCTGATTTTTCGATTACCAATACTGACAATAACAAGAGTTACGACATCTACAACAGTGCCGATGACAAGTGGTACGGGCTTCTCGATATCGCCTACAAGAAAATGCCCAATGCCTCTATTTACCGGCAAGATGCCAACGGCAACGATACGGGGGTCTTCTTCAATGTCTCTCAGAATGAGCCCGGTCTGTCCAACGAACAGAAAAACATATACCTCAATCCCGTAGCGTTGGCAAAACTGGCCTCTTACAAGCAGTCCAATATGCGTATCATTCCCACGTTGCGCCTGCAATACGATTTTCTCGATCCCGATGTGCAGAAGCTCCGTTACAACGGGTACGTAACCTTCGACCTGGAAAATGTGCACGATGCCAAATTCTTGCCCAGAGAGGCTACCACGTTTGAGTGGAATCGCGAAGAAGTAAACCGCTCTTATAACAAAGATGCCGAGGCATTGACTATCCTTACCGACCATAACCTCACTTGGTCACCCAATTTGGGCGATGACCACTCACTGCTCTTGTACGGTTCATGGCAGATGCAAGTAGGTAGCTCGCAATATCAGGAATTCGAGAAATACGGCATACCCTCCTATATGATAACAGGTACGTCGGCAGCTTCCAATATCAAGACCTTCAGCAGTGCATCGTCGCAGATGCGTACTATGGCTTTTCTGGCCCGCGCCCACTATCTGCTCCTCAATCGCTATGTTTTCGACGGTACATTGCGTTTCGATGGCAGCACCCGGTTCGGATACAACAACCGGTGGGGGATGTTTCCGGCACTGTCCGGAAAATGGATTATTTCACGCGAACCCTTTATGGAAAGAGCACAATCTTGGATGTCAGAGTTTTCTTTGCGTTTGGGGTGGGGTGTGACAGGTAACCAGCCCGATAAGGAATACCTCTATTTCAGCCGCTATAACGGTAGCTGGACCGACGGCAACAATTATATCGATATCTCCACCATAAAACCCGCATCGCTGAAGCTGGCCAACCTGAAATGGGAGCGTTCGTCATCATACAATGCCGGTATCGACTTGAACCTGTTCGACTATCGTTACCATCTCGACGTGAATGTATATCACCGTCGTACCGAAAACCTTTTGTTCAAAGACCAGAGTATCCCGTCCTCATCGGGCTTCTCTTCCATATCCTACATCAATGCCGGTACGATGGACAATGACGGCTGGGAGTTGAATTTCAATACCAACCGCATATTGCAGTTCGGCGACTGGACTATCGATTTCAACCTGAATTTTTCCAACTATATCAATACCATTGTTGAGTTGGACGAAAATGTCCTGAAAAGCTATAACAAAGACTTTGACTATAAATCGGGCAGCGATTATCTGACCCGCATACAGGTCAATAACTCATTCGGTTCCATATACGGTTTCAGGTATAAAGGTGTGTATCAGTACGACACCTATAAAGAAGGCCGCGGAGGAACCTGCCCTGTCGTCTATGATGCCAACGGCAACGTTGTCAAAGACAGTTACGGTAATCCCATACCGATGTATTATGCCTACGGAACATCCAATGCCTATAAGTTCAGGGGTGGAGATGCCATTTACGAAGACGTCAACCACGACGGTTCTATCGATGAGCTGGATATCGTATATCTGGGCAATTGCAATCCCAAACTCAACGGAGGTTTCGGTACGACAATCCGGTACAAACGCTTTACGCTGAATGCATTCTTCAACTTCCGGTACGGGAACAAAATCATCAACAACGCCCGCCGGTATGCCGAGAACATGTATTCCGACAACAACCAGTCTATCGCTACCAATTGGCGTTGGAGAAAAGACGGAGACGTTACCGAGATACCCCGGGCTCTGAATGGAGCCGGTTACAACTGGCAACCGAGCGACCGTTTTGTCGAAGACGGCTCATTCCTCCGCTTCAAACAACTCACGCTGAACTATTCCGTAGACCCGAAAATATTGAAAAAAGCCAAGATGCAACAATTGAATTTTTCTTTGACACTCAACAATCTGGTGACATTTACCAAATACACCGGAGTCGACCCCGAAGTCTCCATCAATGATGTAGGTATGGCTATCGACGAGAACCGTACGCCGCGTTCACGTTACCTTACCGTAGGCGTGACAGTAGGGTTCTGATGAGTACCGCATTCCATGTTTTACAATCCGAATAAGAAAAAAATTATGAAACAGATACGATATATAATAAAAGCGACCCTCCTTTCGGCAGCCATTGCATGTACCTCGTGCGACGACTGGTTCAGTATCTATCCTGAGTCCGAAATGGTATATGAGGATTTCTGGGCCGACAAAAACGATGTGTTCAGCATGTTAGGGTCTTGTTACCGGGGTATGATTGAACCCGGCTTTATGGAGAGGCTCATTGTCTGGGGCGAGCTTCGTTCCGACAATATTGTAGCCGGCCCCAACCTCTCGGCAGGAGACGATTTGCAATACCTTCTCGAAGCCAACGTGACATCATCCAACGGATATGCGTCATGGTCCGACTTCTACAAAGTCATCAACTATTGCAATACGCTCATACTGTATGCTCCCGATGTGAAAGACAAAGACCCCAATTTTACGCAAGAAGAGCTCGATATGTATCTGGCAGAGGCTAAGGCGGTACGGGCGTTCTGCTACTTCACTCTGGTACGCACCTTCCGCGATGTACCCTATATTACAGAGCCCTATACCGACGATACGCAAAATTTCTATATCGCCCAGACCTCTCCGGACCGGTTGGTCAACACCCTGATTGCCGACCTGGAAGCCTGCGTAGACGATGCCAATGACCGGTTCCCGCAACTGACATATACCAAAGGTCGTTTTACCAAAAACGGAATTCGGGCACTTATCGCCGATATGGCACTCTGGCAGGGAGACTATCAGAAGTGTGTGCAGTATTGCGACGACGTGCTTACCGATACGAAAAATTTTCTTGCTCTGGAGCCCTATTCCAAGTACAATTACAACGTGTTCATTGCAGGAAACTCTACCGAAAGTATTTTCGAATTGCAATTTATACAGGAAAATATCCCCAACTATGTTGTCAATGAGTTTTACGGACGTTCCGGCTCAGGCTCTACCCGCAACACATACCAGAAGTTGTCGGCATATGACCTCTGTCAAGACAATGCCAATTCCCTTTTCGGAGAAACCGATGTGAGAAAATACGATGCATTCTTTAAATCCGGCAGTGCCGCCATGATACCCATACAGAAATATGTGGCGATGCGCACCGAGAGTGCTACCGGGACTGTACGGGAATCTGACTACACCATCGTGTCTAATTCCAAAAACTGGGTGGTCTATCGGCTCTCAGACATATACCTGATGAAAGCAGAAGCTCTGGCGACGATAGGAACCGACTTGCAGGGCGCACTCGATATGGTATCCAAGACCTACGACCGTGCCAATCCGACATTGAACGCCGGTTCCTTGCAACTCTCCAGCTACAATACCCCCGACGCCATGCGGAAGTTGGTACTCGACGAGCGGCAGAGAGAATTCATCTTTGAAGGAAAACGCTATTTCGACCTTATCCGGCTGGCCCGGTATGAGAAATCGACCGAAAATATAGTGTCCAATTATCTCTTGCGAAAATACGGAAATCTCGACCAGTCGACGACAAAGAGCAAGCTGAATACCATGGATGCTATTTACATGCCCATATCGGCCGATGAACTGAAGCTCAATTCTTTGCTCGTGCAGAATCCGTTCTATGATATTTCTTCAGACGTAACTAAATAAAAAACAACCATGATACGAAAAAAATATATTTCAGCCATACGGGCCCCGAAAGTAATGCGCAAGGTATTTATCCTGTGTGCCATTATTTCAGGAACACTCACTTCTTGCAACAGCGACGACATCGTAGGCGATGCATACTATACCTTTGTAGGAGAGACGGTGGCATCCTTCTGCGATAACAATCCCCAATTCTCTACATTCGCTCGCTTGATACACGATACGGGAAACTATTCGCTGCTTTCAGTCTATGGGCACTTCACTTGTTTTGCCCCGACCGACGACGCATTTTCGGCTTACTTCTCGGAAAACGGTACGACGTATGACGCACTGACCGATGCCAAAAAGCAGGAGATACTGTACAACCACATTATCCGTAGCGACTCATACGAATACACCTACGAAAAGTTTCAGGAAGGAGCCATAAGCACCCCTAACATGCGCGACCGCTTTATTGTTGTATCCTTCAACGTCAATGGCCAGGGACAGCGCGAAATCGTCATCAATAAAAATTCCACCATTACCGACTATAATAATGAATTGCACAATGGAGTACTGCATGTTATCGACCGTGTGATAACCATGTCTGAGGAAGACCTCCCCTCTGTCATTCGGAACGATTCGCAAAACCGTTTTACCATCTTCTCGCAAGCGCTGGATGCCACCGGGCTCGGAGACACCATGCAGGAGATATATAACGACGATTACGAATCTCCCTATGCCGGCGGTACGGGTACGATTGATATCGGAGGCTGGACATTCAAAGTGCCCGATAAGGACAAGTTGGGATACACGGTCTTCTGCGAACCCGACGAACTGTTCAAGCGCAACAATATTACCGACCTCAACTCATTGCGCGACTATGCCGCCAATTATTATGGCCGCGAAGACTGGGACGATTACACCAGTTCGAAAAATCCGGTAAACAAATTTATTTCCTACCATATACTCAACCGGCAAATGGCTACCAACTCCTTTATTTATCAGGGAGCAGCCACTACGCCTACACCCGAAGCACAAAACAAACGTTACGAGTATTATGAGACCTTGCTGCAATACCGCTTGATAGAGATTAAGCCCGGTACCGGCGGTTACCAGCTCAATACCTCTACCGCTGACGAGAGCAAATGCGTCACCTTGAATGAGCAGCAAAGCAACATTAGCGGCGTAAACGGCTTTATCCATGTGCTCAACGACATACTCGTATATGACGAAAACTATATGACTTCGGACGTGCTCAATAAGCGCATCCGGTTCGATGCTTATGCTGTGCCCCCACAGTTGACCAACAATAACATACGTTGGCAATTGGTCGATATGCAGGGCAATGTAGGCTATTCCATTACACCCGATTTTTGCGGAGATTATCTTACGTTCAACGATGCTTCTAATATCAAACTATGGGCATCGGAAAGCTGGACCAATCATCAGGCCGACGAAATGATATTCACTGGATGGTACGACTTTACATTGCGGCTGTTGCCCGTACCGCCGGGTTCCTATGAAATCCGTTTGGGATATCGTGCCGAAAGCTGGAGGGGAATCGCACAACTCTTTATCGACGGCGATATACAGGGTATACCTGTAAACCTGAGGACAATCGGTACCGACCCCGGAGTAGGGTGGGTGGCCGATTCGGAAACAGCCGATAACGGTAGCGAAAATGATAAGGCGATGCGCAACAGAGGATACATGAAAGCCCCCGCCTCTGTATATTCCTTGAACGGGCCCAAGACATTGCGCGACGATTCCTACTCCCTGCGTATCGTCATCGGGACGTTCTCTTTCCAGGAATATGCACCCCACTATTTCAGGGTAAAAAATGTGGAGACAAACGACCGGGAATTCCATCTCGATTACATCGAATATATCCCTACCAACCTTATCGAAACGGAAGATATTAACTAATACACAGTACATATAACAGAAAACAGATATAATATGAAAAATCGTATATCAAGTATATGGCCGGGAATCGTCTTGTTGTTAGCCGCAATATTCGTTTCCTGCAAAGACGATTGGGATTCGCATTTCGACCGTTCGGAAAACTTGCCCGATGAAAATCTGTGGGAAATAATCCGGAGCGAAGCATCCCTCGCTTCATTTGTGAAAGTCGTGGAAGCGACCGGGTACGACTCTCTGCTGACCTCTACGCAGACATATACCGTTTGGGCCCCGGTAAATGATGCTTTGTCGGGCATAGATATGAACGATAAAGAAGAGCTGCTGCGTATCGTCAACAACCATATAGCCCGGTATAGCAACTCCACCGCCATGCCGGTCGATGAAAGTGTCGTTATGCTGAACGGCAAGAGGCTGATGTATGCCAGCGACGGCACGCTCACTTTTGGGAGCGCGACCCTGTTGCAAAAAGACCGTTTGGCATCGAACGGGATACTTCACACCGTCTCGGAAGTTATACCTTATTCCTATAATCTCTACGAATACGCACAGACACATTCGGACTATTCCAAACTGTACGATTTCATTTCCTCTTTCAATGAAAAAGTCGTATCGGAAGAGCTGAGCACATCACTCGAAATCGTCTACATAGACTATAACCCCTTGTTGGAGTCAATCTACGGTATAGGATATGTACAAGATGAAGACTCTACTTATACCATGCTCTTGCCCGACAACAGAGCTTGGGACAAAGCTTACGAACAGATAGCCCCTTACTTCAAAGCCCCTACCCATAACGGGCAGGAGTATGCCGACTCGCTGCAAAAAGTACAGGCCTCGCTGGCCATTGTCAACAGCCTTGTATACCGTAAATTTGTCGAAGAACCTTTTGCACAGTACGATTCTCTCGTGTCTACCACCGGTACGGTTACCCACAATGTACCTTCCCTTTTTGCCGGAACAACCTTTATCAAAGGCTCCAATGGAAACATATATACGACATCGGCGCTTAATTATGAGCCGCTCGACACATGGAATCCCGAAATCGTTATCGAGTGCGAAGACGAAGACGGTCGTACGGTCAACGGCTCATCTACGGCATTCGTCCGTACTGTTTCCGTGGGCGACAACTTTACCGATGTCAGCAACAACAGCTATCTGGAAGTGACCGGTTCGGACCAAGCATCCGTTTCATTCCAGATTCCCAATATACTCTCGGGCAAATATGAAGTCTATGTAGACTTCGTTCCCCCGATAGTGGACGGAGAAGAATTTGAAACAGAAAGAGCCCAAGTCGAATTTGAACTGGAGTATATGAATACCAACGGCCGTACCAAAACTTCCGACGGAAAGAGAGCCACCGTTACCGGAACGGAAAAAGTCCGGGCAACGGCCTTTACCGGTGTCACCATGCCAGTAGCCAACTACTATGACAATCTGTGGTGGTCCGAGACCTCACATACAGCCGCCGATGCCAAAGTAACCACGACCCTCACAGTATATGCGGAGAAGACTTCGAAAAACGTGGCGAAATTCCGTATCGATAAAATCAGATTTGTTCCGGTAAACTAAAAAAGATAGGAGTCAAAAACAATGAAGAAGCAGAAAATCAAAAATAATCATATAACATATATCTCTATGTGGAAATCAATTGCTTTTGCGACATGTCTGGCATGGTATTCCCTATCTGGGGTAGCAGTCAATCTTCCCGCTCAGGATTCTGTTCCCGAATTCCGGAAAAATACTGAAAATACCTTTACCGTTACCGGACGAGTCGTCAACAATGCCACAGGACAAGGTTTTGCCGGGGTGCGCGTCAGTGCGGTAAATACCCGTATCACAGCCATGTCCGACGAAAAAGGTGAGTTCAGAATCGACCTGCCCGACGGCAGAGTGACACTTTCGGTAGAAGCACCCGGATTCCATGACCAGATTGTACCTGTCAAAGGACGCCATAATATAGAAATACGCATCCTCGAAGATAACGGTAAAGCATTTTATGACGAGACCGTTTTTTTGCCCAACGGGGCCAATTCCGTAACCCGTTTCTCGACAGGAATTACGGCCATAAACGAAGACATCACAGCCAGGCTCAACGGGCAGCTCCGCGTACTCTCCCAGTCGGGTATTCCCGGGAGCGGCAGCACGATTTTTTCGCGAGGACTCAACTCGTTGAATGCCTCTGCACAGCCCCTGTTCATTGTCGATGGCATTATCTGGCAGATGCAGGAAAATGCTTATTCGGCAGTCGATGGTTTTACCAACAATCCCTTGGCTCTGATAGAACCCAATGATATAGAAAAAATTACTGTATTGAAAGACGCGACAGCCATCTATGGAAGTAAAGGAGCCAATGGAGTAGTCATTATCGATACCAAGCGAAGCCGCGATATGGCCACCGAAATAGAAGCTTTTATAAATATGGGATATCGCACGCCCTTCAAGACCATTCCCGTAATGGATGCAAAGGCATTCAGGCTGTATGCCTCCGACATGATACGGGGTATGGATGTAGATGCCGACCGCTTGCAGTTCCTCGACGATGATCCTACCCGTACATATTACAAGAGCAGCCACAACCGGACCGATTGGTTCGACCAAATCAAAAAAGGAGCCTTTTCGCAGAACTATGGAGTCAACGTACGCGGAGGAGATAACATAGCCTTGTACAGTTTTTCGATGGGATACACCAAGAACGACGGAAATCTGGACAATACCGGTTTCAACCGGCTCAATGTCCGTTTCAATTCGGACATCAACCTGGCGAAAAATTTCAAAGTAGCCTTGGATATAGCCTTTGCGCAGACCGTAAACCATCAGGTAACATCAGGACTGGATGAGGTGAGTTCGCCCCTGTATCTTTCCCTGATAAAATCGCCCCTCTATCATCCCTACCAGTACGACACCGACGGCAATCTGACTGCCCGGTTGAGCGATACCGATGAGTTGAACATAGGCAATCCGTTGGCGATACTCAACAATACGGCCAACATAAAGAAATATCGCTTCAATGCCAACGCCAGGCCCACTTACCGGTTGATGGACAAACTTGAGCTGAGCCTCCTCTTCGGATACTCCTGGGACAAAGAAAAAGAAAGAGCATTTATTCCCGATAAAGGCGTGTCGGACGTACCCCTATACAATGACTTGGGCGAGGTATATGCCACAGCGTTGAATCAAGTGCGCAATTTACAAGGAAAAGAAGTTTCCGCCACAATCGACTTTCGGGCTACATACGACATATTGAAAGATGCCGTAAACAAGTTGCAAGTATTTGCGGGGTACCGGTTCTACAATGACATATACGACTATACTTTCGGCAAAGGATACAATACCGGGTCAGACTATCTCTCGGGACTCGAAAACGCCTCCTCGTCCTTGCGTTATATGAGCGGGCAGAATCTGCACCAGCGTACCATATCCTGGTATCTGAACGGAGATTATGCCCTCTATAACCGCTACATATTCAATGTCTCGGCAGCTATGGAATCATCATCCCGTTTCGGGCGCAAGGCCGACGCCTTGAAAATCGGAGGGGTACCCTGGGGACTCTTCCCCTCCGTCTCTGCCGCATGGATAATATCATCGGAATCATTTATGAAAAATGTAGATTTCATCAACTTCCTGAAACTGCGGCTGAACTATACTCTTTCAGGCAATGACAATATTATCGACTACGCCCGCAATTCATATTTCCAGTCCACTCATTTTTTCGGAAATGCCTACGGGCTTACCTTGGCCAATATCGGAAATGAGAAACTGAAGTGGGAGAGCACCTCCATGGCAAAAGTCGGGTTAGACTTCTGCATGTTCGACAACCGTTGGTCAGTAAATGCCGATTTTTACACCTCCAGAACCCAAGACCTGCTCACCCGTAAACAATTGGACGACGTAGCCGGAGTGAAATATTTCTGGAGCAATGACGGAGAGCTCGAAAACAAAGGATTCGAAATAACAACCAACCTTCGTATCATAGACCGCAAAGATTGGAAACTCGACTTTGGAGCCATGATTGGGAAATATAAAAATAAAGTAACCTCCTTGGCAAACGGCTCGTATACCACCTCTATCGCAGGAGGAGAAATATTGACGGCAGTAGGACAGCCCGCCGGAGTATTCTACGGATACAAGACAAAAGGAGTGTTCAAGGACGTAGCCCAAGCAAAAGAAGCCGGGCTTTCCGTGAAATCCAATACCGGTGAACTAATCCCCTTTGAAGCTGGAGATATGCACTTCGAAGATGTAAACGGAGACCACATTATCGACAGCAAAGACCGTCAGATAATCGGTGACCCTAATCCCGATTTTTATGGTAATTTCAATTTCAACTTCTCCTATAAAGGCCTTACGATAGGAGCCCTGTTTACCTATTCTTACGGAAACGACGCTTACAATGCCTTGCGTGCAAATCTGGAATCCGGAAGCAGCCTGATAAACCAGTCTACAGCAATGCAGAACCGCTGGGTTGTAAACGGGCAAGAAACAGATATCCCGAAAGCTACCTATGGCGATCCCATGGGAAATGCCCGGTTCTCGGACAGATGGATAGAAGACGCCTCTTATCTGCGTTTCAAATCCTTGTCCGTATCTTACAAAATCCCTGTAAGAACCACATTTATACAAGGACTGTCCGTCTGGGCTTCGGTAAACAACGTATGCACCCTGACCAAATATCTGGGTAGTGACCCCGAGTTCTCATATAGTTCGTCGGTACTCTATCAAGGTATAGATGCCGGTATGATACCTCTGTCCCGCTCGTTCAATTTAGGAGTGAAAATCAATTTGTAAACACATAAATAAAAGTAATTATGAAAATAAGGACAAATAACATACGAGCTTTCATATATATATTTCTGGTATCCTTGTTGGCAATATTTTCCACCTCATGTGAAGATATGCTCGATACAGAATCCACCGACTATGCCTTTGACAGGGAAGGAAATCTTAAAAACCCCAACGATTCCTTGTACTCGGTAATGGGCATACTCTCCCAATTACAAAAAATAGGAGAGAGGTACGTACTTTTAGGAGAACTGCGGGGCGATTTGATGGCACTGACAGACAAAGCCTCCGTATCGTTGAAAGAAATATCTCAGCTGCAATTTACAGCCGACAACGAATACGCTGACAAAGTAGACTATTACAGCATCATAAACAACTGTAATTATGCAATAGCCCGTATGGATACTACCTTGACAAACTATCAGGACAAGATTATGTTGCCCGAGTTTGCCGCAATCAAGACGATCCGGGCATGGACATACTTGCAGATAGCCCAGATATTCGGAACGGCATATTACTATACCGAACCCATTTTAAATCTCGAAACATCCATGCAGCAATATCCGGCATTAAATATGGAGCAGTTGATAGACAAGCTGATACCCGATTTATTACCCTATATCGATGTCCGCCCCCTCGATTACGGAAGCATCGATGGCTGGAATTCAAGATGCTTTTTTATCCCGGTCAGGATGCTTTTGGGGGACATGTACCTCTATCAGAACAACTATACACAAGCCGCTGTCATGTATCATGACCTGATGGAAAAACAATACTACACGCTGAACAAGATTTACTGCACCTTCTGGGACGACCGCAATCGTTCCTCCGCCACGACAGGACATACTTCGACCTACATCGGGGAAATAATGTCTATGATAGCTTATAGTACCGATGCTCGTGACTATCATACCTCGCTTTTCCGTCTCTCGTACAATGCCCGGCCGGTATTGGTTCCCGAAGAATCATTTGTCGAGAAAATGAACACATCCATGTATTTCTTCTCAGACATAAACAAAGGCTCTACCAAGATAGATGCTTACTTGAGCGGAGACTTGCGGGGCGTAGCCAAATCTCCCAGTGTATCGAGTCCGGGCAGTTTCGGCCCTCTGGCTTTTGGAACTACCGGTGTGAAAAATATCATTGTGAAATACAGCCGGGCCATTACCTCCTCGGAGTCGGGTTGGGATCCTGAGAATGAAGAAGTGGGTATGCTCTATTACCCGATAGCCATACCCATATACCGCATACCCCATCTTTACCTGAGATATGCCGAAGCCGTAAACCGCGCAGGAAAACCCTCCCTTGCATTCGCCGTACTCAAACACGGGCTCAGGCAAGAAGTCGTAGACTCGGCAACTATTGTGAATCCGGCCGAAGTAGCAGCAAAAGAAACATACATACAATTCAACAGCACGTTCGACTCGAATATCCCTACAGCTATGCGCGGACGCGGACAGGGCGTAAATCTGGATAAGACCGAATATGTAATTCCCGCACTTCCTACCCGCGAAGACTCTATACTGTTTGTCGAAGACTGTATTCTCGACGAACTGGCAGCTGAGACATCATTCGAAGGAAACCGGTTCTTTGACCTCTTGCGCATATCGCACCATCGCAGCAACCATCCCGAACTAATGGCAGATAAAGTATCTGTGCGCTTCCCCGACCCGGCAGCGGCCAAAGCCCGGCTGATGACCATAGACAACTGGTACATGAAATAATCGAAACTGTCCGGGAAATGACAAAAATGTCGTTTCCCGGACTTACAAAAGTACAATTGCGACATTTGCACCAGTATTTGACGTATTCGTATTATTGAGAATGCGACAACTCGTCTAATTTTGCTTATGTGAATTCGCAAAAACTTTTCAAAAAAGACAACAAACAAATTATAGGATTTTTTTAACTTAAAAACACTGACAAACATGAAAAACTTTACACCGAAAGCCCTTATTTTAGCATCGGCATTATTAGCGGGTGCAGAGGCCTCGGCACAAACCGTTCCGGGCTTTGCCAAAGCAGAATGGAGCTCAAGTCTATACCAGCTCGACCGTCCCGGTTATTGTCTGGGAGATTATAATAACGACGGGTTTATGGATTTTTACAATTGCGGGCTTTCCAATACAGGATTTGTCCCCAAGGAAGACGGTTCGGGCAATCAGGACGGATACTGGCCTTACGGATTCTTGTATAAGAATATAAACAATGAATCGTTCGAAAAGCCGTCGACCGACAGAGACGAGCAGTACATTATGCTCTCGGGAGTACCCAGTGCCGTATATTCGGAGGCCTCTTTTGTAGATTTCGACAACGATGGTTATCTCGACCTCTTTATTGTACGGCCTTACGAAAGCGACTATGGATGGATGCCTTCGGCTGCCTTCTATAACCCCGAAGAAAATCGTAAAGCCACGGAAGTATATATCAATTTAGGACCTGACGGAGATTATAAGTTCAAGAGAATGGAAGGTCTTGACTTGCCTGTTCCTTGTGGTGACGAGAGTTGCAAGCAAAAAGTAAATGAAGGCCAAAAAGGGTCTGTAGCTTTTGGTGACTACGACAAGGACGGGTACATAGACATACTCATGACAGGTATGGAAGACGGGCACAAGCGCTTTGTCTACCTGTATAAAAATCTGGCAGGGCAAGGATTCGAGAAACAGTTGGTGGCCAACATGAAAGAGGGCGACACCTATGATTTGGGACTGTATGTTATGGATGAGTTAGGATTGCCTACCGAGGTACCCAGCAAACAATTCAAGCCCATGTCGCATGGCTCGGTAGCTTTTGCCGACCTTGACAACGACGGCTGGCTCGATATTATTTGCACCGGTTATTCCGATGACAGAGGAATCGAATTCCGTACTTACCGCAACTTGCAGAACGGAGAATTTCAGGATGTAACCGAAGACTATGCCAAATCCAATATATACCGGATATATGAAAATCAATTGAAACTGGTCGACATCAACAAAGACGGTTATCTGGATATTATCAATTTGGGTACACCCAATGCCGATGACAGGGGAGAAGCAGGAGGACGCAAGCTGGCCTCTATACTGATAAACAATGGAGCAGAAGCCCCCTTCACGTTTACCGAGAAATTAGAATCCGAGACAGGTTTGGCTCCCGTATCGGCAGCACAAGTCTTTATGGCCGATTTTAACGGAGACGGATATGCCGATTTGCTCTATCGCGGTTGGAATAATGATTGTGGTTGGAACACATTCTTGGCAACTTACAAAAGGTCTCAAAGCCAATTTGTTATAGATGACGAATTCTCTCATCAAGGTACAGGTGACATTACGACCGGTGCCGGTTTCGATTTCGGAAACTTTGCAGTAGGTGATTTCAATGGAGACGGACAGTTCGATATGATAGAAGGAGGATACCCTGACCACACCAATGTTTGGCTGAACGAGAGGGGAGAAGACGTGTCTGAAGCCCCGGTTGCACCTACCGACTTGGCAACAAGCGTAAGCAATGGGGTATTGACAATCACCTGGAACGACGACAACAACGAAGAATATCTGACATATTACAATATACATATCACCGATGCCGACGGAAAGCTGGTTGCATTCACGACTTCAGCATTGGATAACGGAAAACTGACCTCATATCCCGAGTTTGCGACATTGGTACGTTCACATTCATACTCTATGGCATTACCTAAAGGTGAATATACCGTAAAAGTATCGGCCGTAAACCATACCTATCAATCCAGCGAATTTGCCACTGTCAATGCTACTGTTTCAGATGAAGTGGGCGTTGAAAAAACAGTAGCCGGAAACATCGTTGTAAAAGCCTTGGAAAATGGAATATTGGTAAGCAGTACGGATGAAATGGAAGTAGACGTATATACCATAGGAGGACAGTCCGTTGCAACCGGAGTCACCAATCAGTTGTTGCCCGTGAATGCAAACGGTATCTATCTGGTAAAAGTGGCCGGAAAAACGTATAAGGTCGTAAAACTTTAAAAATAGGCATTAACCCATATATGTGTGGAATTGACTGTTTGATAAGTTTTTTACAATAATGAGAATCGATTCAGACAGTTTTTAAGGTTGCCCGACCGATTTGCTATTCGGTCGGGCAATTTACTTTAGTTACGCGCCTTTGCTGGGAAAAGCAGGTGGGGGGACGAAAGCGCAAAATGAGAAACGAAAGTCATAAAAACAAAGAAAAAAAATGAACAGGAAAAAACTTTTTTTACTATTATTAAGCTGTAGCTTGGGAATATCGTCCTATGCAGGCGACATCGAATTTTCCGGTGGCGATTGGAAAATGATACTGAAAGAAGATACGAAAAAGATAGATATCGCCTGCAATGATGCAACAGTACTCACCGGCACATACGCATCGGTCAAGTACAACAAAGCGTCCGGAACAGAAGAGACAACGCTGAATACCGATGACTGTACCGGTGTAGAGCTTGTACGGTCAGACCTTTCGGACAATTTCGGTTCAGGCGAGAAAGTCTCTCTGGACTATTCCTTCTCAGGAAACACACATCTGATACAAGACTTTTATTTTTATGACAACTATCCCTATTTCTTGGTGCGCGTTACAATCAAGGATACAGAAGCCGTATCCAGTAACCAGCTCATACCCTTGATGAGCCAGTCGTCTTCGACATTCCTTACCAAAGACGACAGCAACCGTATATTATATGTACCTTGGGACAATGACGGATTTTCCCGTTACGCAGCAAGAAAGTTCGGAGGAGAGACTGCCACATCGCACGAGGCCACAGCCATCTATTCTGCCCAGTCGCGCAAGGGCTTGATAGCCGGTTCGGTAGAACACGACACATGGAAAAGCGCTATTGTCGTACATGCTTTGGCAACCGGAACAGTCGATTACTTCAAATGCTTGTCGGGATATACCAATCAGTCTACCACGCGCGATGCCCTTCCGCATGGAAAAGTGACAGGAACGGAAGTCCGCTCGGCACTTTTTATGATAGGACTCTATGATGATTGGCGAAAGGGAATGGATGCTTTTGCCCATGCCAATACATTGGTTGCCCCGCCGGCCCCGTGGGAAGGAGGTGACCCTTTCGGTTGGAGTAGTTGGGGAGCTATGCAGACACGAATCAATTATCAAGGATGTATGGACGTAGCCGATTTTCTCTCGCAAGATGTCTTCAAAAACGCCGGATTCGTGGACGAAAAAGGACGTACCATACTCAGCCTTGACGCATGGTACAATGACAATATGAATAATGAAGAACTGAGCTCTCTAGCCACACATTGCAAAGAAAAAAACGGGCTTATCGGAGCCTATGCCGGTTTTCTATGCCGTTGGGACTGGGAAAATCGGGAAAGTCCGCTGTACCCCAATTGCCCCTATAAAGTAAAAGACATATTGCTGAAAGTCAACGGTGAAGAATACAAAAATCCGGCAAACGGAGCTTTATGTGTAGACCCCACCCATCCGGGGACGATAGCCGCCATGAAATATTCGATTATCAACTATGCCAAATTAGGGTTCAATTACATCAAGATTGATTTTATGGACTGCGGTATCTGTGAGGGAGACAGTTACTATGTACAAGACATTACTACCGGAGTGCAAGCCTATAACTACTTTATGAAACAAATGTACGAATACATCCAGCAAAAGATGCCGGGAGCCTATACCGTGCTGGCGATGTCTCCGATGTTCCCTTACCAGTACACCACAGGCCGTCGCACCACTTGTGACGCATGGGGGAGCGTACCCAATGCCCAGTATGTGCTCAATGCTACCTCTTATGGCTGGTGGACAGACAAGTTGTACACCGTCAATGACCCCGACCATTTGGTGATGATTGGAGTAGATTACGATAGTAACCAAAATGTAAAATCGGTAGTAGAGTTCTCAGAAGGAACCAATCGCATACGCCTGACTTCGGGAGCCATTACAGGAGCCTATATGGTAGGTGATAACTTCAGCGACAATTGTAAAGACGGTAATGGGACTGTCGTGGGAAATCCCGGACTATCGAGAGAAAGAGCATTGAAACTCTTGACGAATACGGACATCAATGAAATGGTAAGACTCTGTGGTGCCTTTTATCCCATAAACGGACATGAAGGGACGACAGCCAGCGTGTTGGGAGCAGATTATGTATATGCCGACAAGTATGCTGAAGACGGTTCCGAGAAGCTGTTCATGTATGAGACATCCGCCTCGGTATACGTAGCCGTATTTGCATACAAAGACGCCCAGAACGCAACCATCGATTTCGCCCGTATAGGAGTACACCCCGACAATGTATCGGAAATAAAAGAATTATGGGAAGGCAAAACCGTCTCCTTCACAAGCACGGGATTTACCTATGATGTCCCCAAACAAGACGTAAGAGTCTATCGCATATCTAAAAAAAAAGTAGACGTGTCGATTGAAGAAACAACGGTCGGGACAGATGCGCTTGCCATTGCTCGGATAGGAAACAAAGTACATATCTCTTCGGAAACGGAAATAGACACCGTTGCATTGTATTCCCTGTCAGGAGGAATATTATCAGTAAATAAAGTATCGGATTGCGAAGCGGAAATAGACACGGCTTCCTATACATCGGGCGTCTATATCGTTAGAGTCGTTTTGAAGAACGGGGAGATAATCGCTAAAAAACTGGTGAGCATAGGTGTGTGATTAGGTATATAGATGTTAGGCCCTTTAATGATGGGAGGACATCCGAATATATCCCGATGTCCTCCTTGTCTCTATATATAGTATACGTAATCGCAATATAATTATTCGAAAGTAATATCGAATTGGTCGTAAGGAGCATTTCTCCAGGCCTTGTCGGATGTCAACTTGGAAAGAGCAAACAGGGGAGAAAAGGTACGTACCTTAATTGTCTTTCCGTCCGGAAGAAATTCTAGGATACGGAGCCATCCATCTCCTCCATTGCCACACCACTCACCGTCTGCGGTCTGGGCGTTGAACATCATCTGTGCGACATTTTTACCGGCAATATTCTTATCCGTGCGGAAACTGACCTGATTTTCATAGTCGACAATGGCACAAGCATGTCCGCATATCACCATTCCGATATTTGGGGAAGGATAAACCAGTTTTTCCCATATAGCTTTCCCATAATTGGCCGGAGCTATTTTATATTTCTCTTTTTCGCGTCGTTTGGCATTAGCAGTAAGATATGAATGTGTGAGCAAAATCACTTTATGATTTTTGTACCTCTCATCATTGGCAATAGACTTTGCCCATACAATAGCTTCATCACGAGGAGCAAACTCGATGGAAATGACTAAAAGTTTTCCCCAAGTATCCGTATCCAGCTCATAAGCCGCATTCTCCAACGTAGGAATACTGTCTGCGTTTAGCCCGACAGAGACTAAAGATTTTCTCCAGCAACTGTTTCTCTCGACAGGAAAATAATCGTGGAAGTAACTACGTCGGCACTCAGCCGAAACATAGCCATAATCATGGTTACCGGTACAAAGCACATACGGAAGTTTATTGTCAAGACGGCGGAATGCCCTTGATGCGGCTTCCCATTGTTCGGTACTTGTCTGGTTCCCGTTTATCCCGTTAGGAATAAGACAGTCGTTTTGCTCTACAAGATCACCGGTACAAAGTGCACTCTTAATCTGCAGGTTATCGATGTTATTAGCTATCCAGGCCGTTTGTAATTCAAACAAAGGCTGGTTGGCATCATATTTATTATAACTTTGAGGATCCGGAAGTACAATGATAGAAAAAGAATTTGGGTCAGACAATTTTGGCCGTACGGGATATACTTGTGCATGCAATGAAGAGATACCGGTAGAAATTGCCGTTATCCATATAAAACACATAAAAATTTTGTTTTTCATCATATATTGTTGTTAAAGGATTATGCCCCTGTTTTTTTATTCGTTGTAGAGTCCGGAGGACAAATATAGCGAAAGGCGAGCGCAGAGGCAAACGAAAAACACAGTTTTTAAAGTTTGCCTCTGCCAAGCCCATCCTATAAATATAAATAAAATTCAGGAGAAGAGCTCTGTGATTGACAAATACTCGATAATTTGTTGGAAAGAGAATGTCTTTATGGAAAGCCAAATAACGGAGATAATCTGCAAATTCCCTTTTTTAAGGAAATCTTATAATACAAAAGAGAATAAAAAAAGAAAACTTTCTCCGGTAAAAAGGAAATAAAATCCCCTTATTACCCCCCTTTTTTCGTTATAAGAAAGAAAAACTTATAAAATATAATTACAGAATGAAACTATATAGCATAAATTCTTTACTTTTGTGCATTCACTATAAGAATCAGGAATTTCAAGGCATTTATGTATAAAAAAATATTTTTGAGTCTGGTACTGCTCATTTTGTCGATTACCGGAGTGTCGGCACAGATAAACACCGATAGAGTGATGAATATCGGACGCAATGCTCTCTATTTTGAAGATTATATACTATCGATACAGTACTTCAATCAAGTAATCAAAGTGAAGCCCTATCTGGCCGACCCCTATTTTTATAGAGCCGTTGCCAAACTCAGCCTCGAAGACTATAAAGGAGCCGAAGAAGACTGTGACAAATGTATAGAACGCAATCCCTTTATCATAGGAGCCTATCAGGTAAGAGGCATAGCCCGCCAAAACCTGGGAAACTATCAAGGTGCCATCGATGACTATAACGAAGGCTTGAAATATGCCCCCGAAGACCGTACTTTCTTGGGAAATAAGGCGATTGCAGAAGTCCAGTTAAAGAAGTATGACGATGCCGAAGCCAGCTTTGCCGAGCTGATAAAGAAGCATCCCTCATATTACAACGCCTATTTGAGCCGTTCCCAGTTCTGGCTGGAAAAAAAGGACACACTGAAGGCATTGGCCGATATGGATAAGGCGATAGAGCTCGACAAGCACCTCTCGTATGCCTATGCACAGAGGGCGATTATAAAATTCCAGTACGGAAAAGACTATCAGAGCGCACTGGACGATATGAATCAGGCACTGAAACTCGACCCCAATATGACATCCTACTATCTCAATCGCGGTATCATACGTTACTATATGGACGACTTGAGAGGAACAATGGACGATTACGACCGCGTAATAGAACTCGACGCCAATAACCTGATGGCACATTACAACCGCGGATTGCTGAGGATGCAAGTCGGAGAGCGTAACAAAGCGATAGAAGATTTCTCGTTCGTATTGAAGTACGAGCCCGACAACTTCTTTGCCATATATAACAGAGCCATACTCTATGACCAGTTGGGAAATTACAGGGCAGCCATCAGAGATTACGATAAAGTGCTTGCTCACTATCCCGATTTCTCAAGCGGATATTTTGCCCGTTCCGAAGCCAAACGCAAAATAAACGACACCGCAGGAGGTGAAAAAGACTATAAAAAAGCCATTGCCCTGTATGAGCAGCAGAAGAAAACCGGGGTAGGGTTGGGCAAACACAGCGGTGGAGATGACGAAGAAGATACCCAAACGGCCGAAGACAATGACAAGACCCGAAAAGAATCGGACAAGAACATAAACAAATTCGACCGGCTCTTGGTGGCTGACAATACCGATATCAAAAGCAAGTACAAAGACGAAATACGAGGTCGCGTACAAGATAAAAACATAAAGATAGAAATAGAACCCTCCTTTGTCTTCTCTTATTATGAAAAAGAAGACAAGGTACGCTCCAATGTCCGTTATTCCAAAGAACTCGACGAGCTCAACCGTACCGGTATTTTACCAATGAAGCTGTTGATAACCAACTCGGAAGTATCCCTGACAACCGACCAAATCGAAAAACACTTCAATTCGTTGAACGACTATTCCAAACTGATAGAAATAAACCCTCAAAATCCGGTTCCCTATTTCTGTCGCGCCCTCGACTATATGCTTGTACAGGATTTTGCCAGCTCTATCGAAGACCTGAACCGTGTGGTTATGTTGAGTGATAACTTTATGTTCGCCTATTTCAACCGGGCAGCAGTACGGTTTAAGCAAATCGAATATAACATGTCGAGCGAAGCAGCGACGCAGTCCGACCTCTCCATAACCTCGCCTGCCTCCGGATTTTCAGCCCCGAAGCCCTTGCCCGGTATGGAAATGGGGACTTCTATGGCACCCGGAAAACAAAGCAAAGCCCTTTCTATGGAATACGAAATGGTGTTGCGCGACTACGATAAGGTTATCGAGATGTCGCCCACATTCGTATATGCCTACTTCAACCGGGCCAATGTACGCTGTGCACAAAAAGACTTCCGAGCTGCATTGACCGATTACAACGAAGCCATACGCCTCAAACCCGATTTTGCCGATGCCTATTTCAACCGCGGATTAGTTTACGTCTTCTTGGGTGAAACCCAAAAAGGAATAGACGATTTGAGCAAAGCCGGAGAGCTGGGAATTGTGTCCTCCTATAACATTATAAAACGCCTGAGCGATTGAGACCCGGTCTGAATTTACCTCAAGGCAGCGACTTGGAAAATTTCTTTAGAAATTATAAATGTTACTTAACTCATTTTTTTAGAAAATGAGATAGTTATAATGGAATATTCTCCTCTTGAGAGGGGAGGTTGAGATTTTTTTTCTTCTTGGTAATGAAATGTTTAATAATATTTCCCCTCTCGAGAGGGGATTAAGGGGTGTGTTACGATGAGTCGCGTGGCATAGGATGAGATATTGCGAGATGCATTTTATAGAAGATGTTCAGGGAGTTATTTCCTTTAGAAAATGAGATAGTTATAATAGAAAATTCCCCTCTTGAGAGGGGACTAAGGGGTGTGTTACGATGAGTCGCGCGGCATAGGATGAGATATTGCGAGATGCATTTTATAGAAGATGTTCAAGGAGTTATTTTCATTAAAAATGAGATAGTTATAATAGAAAATTCCCCTCTCGAGAGGGGACCAAGGGGTGTGTTACGATGAGTCGCGCGGCTTGAGATGAAATATTGTAAGATGCAGATTATAGAAGACGAGCTTAGTACATCGAGGAGGTATCAGTCAATCATTAGGGAGAGTTTCCATAATTATCTGCGAATTAAATGATATATTGAAATTCTGATAATAGGGAGTAATAAAGCCATAAAGATACTACAAAAAAAATATCTATGCCTTTAGTTCATACAGGGTTCATTTTGCTTCATAATTTAAAAGACTATTCAAATACTTTTCATCTATAATCCCTACACGATATTTAGTGCCAGCCTTTAGATGTTTTTCTACAAATTTATTAGTTTCCTCAATATCTTTCATTTTTCTTTGAAACAACTCTTCTGATATGTTTATATCCTTACCACAAGTTAAATTGCAAAAAATACGCCCTTTATCGTCTTGAGTACAATGTTTATAAAAACGATAAGTAGCAGCAACCATTTGATTTTCCAAATTCTTTTGTTCTTCTGTCGAAACAGAAGAATGTGATGTCTGATTTGCATATACATCTGGAATTATTTCAATAAAGTCATTATCATTCACATATTCTTTGATAGTCTTAACCTTTACTTTTTGAACTATACTATCATTTGGGGGAGATACAATACTTATTTCTGTAGCACTTTTAGTTTCACTGATATGCCTGTTCTTATTTGTATTCTCAATAATCTGTTTGTATAGTTGGGGTAATTTTTTGTCAAATGGAGATGTTATTACGAAAGCACCACTCTCAATCTTGGCGTTTACTTGAGGTGTAGTTATTATAGAATCATTGAAAACAAATGCAATTTGTTTACCGATAGCTTTTTCTGTTTCAGAAGCCCATTTCTTGATTTTATGTTGGCTTATTTGTCCGAAAATAACATATTGCCCTAAATTACTTGTATCTAACCTTAAAGTAGCAAAATCATTGACAGCCAAAATAGGCTCTATTGATAGGCTATCTTTGTCTATTACATGATACCAGCCGTTTTCTCTATGTACATGTTGGGATATTGCAATCATAGAAAAGCACAGAGAGAAGGATAGCAGAATAAATAGGACTTTATTTTTCATAAGTTATAGTTCTGTATTGATTTTTATTTCCCCTATTATCTTGAGTAATCATCAAAAAAAGCCTTTATCGTTTTCATATATCAAAGGTATTTTCTGTCTCTATTGTACTCTCCGTTACCAATATAGACCCGTTTTTAACACCCTCTGTTATGGGCCTGTCAAAATATTGAAGGGTAATAACGTAACCTTTCAGCGTGTCATCTTCGTTGTAAGTTTGCGTGGCTTTTACTCTACCGTTACTAAATATGAAAATCTTATCTGACAACCTCATGCAATAGGGGCGCAGACGTGGTTTCAAGACAGGCAAGGTGCATACCCTGTCGCTCATTTTTCTTCCCGGACGGAAGAAACATTCAAATTCGCTCTCGTTTTCCGACAAGAATCGAATGGAATATATCGTTCAGCTTCCGGCTGCCTTTACCAATCTCAATTTAGCTTTACTCGTATTCTCTATTTCTTTTCAGTACAAAGGTACAATTAATATTTCATTTATAAGTAAAATAAGATGTCTTCTTATGCTAATATAACAGCGAAATAAAGATTTCCAACAGAGGGAAAGAAAAAACAACCACCCTCTGTAACCGAAAAAAGCAGACCGGAAAAAGGAGCAAAAAGTTCCGTTGTATAATCTTTTTTATTAGAAAATTTAGACAAGCTTTAAAATAATTACTACATTTGTAGCCTTGTAAAAGGAAAACTATAATATTTTTAACAGCAACGGGAAACAATCCCCTTATTTGATTTGTTTCTTTGTTGCTAAACAAGGAAATTATATAAGGAGACTAAAGTTATGATTAAAATAACCTTTCCCGACCAGTCGGTAAAAGAATTTGCAGCCGGAACCACTCCGATGCAGATAGCCGAAAGTATCAGTCCTCGTTTAGCTCAGGAAGTATTGGCTGCTACTGTCGATGGAAACGAATGGGATCTGTCGCGTCCTATCGAAAAAGACGCGGCGATAAAGCTGTTTAAATGGGACGATGCCGAAGGAAAACATGCCTTTTGGCATTCATCGGCGCACCTCTTGGCAGAAGCCTTGCAGGAACTCTATCCCGGAATAAAGTTTGGTATCGGTCCGGCAATAGAAAACGGATTTTATTATGACGTAGATCCCGGTGAAACACCTATTAAAGAAGGCGATTTCGCTGCCATAGAAGCCAAGATGATGGAGCTGGCTGCCAAAAAAGAAGAAATAGTACGGAAAGAAATATCCAAAGCCGACGCCTTGAAGATGTTCGGAGACCGTAAAGAAGAATACAAAGTAGAGCTTATCAGTGAACTTGAAGACGGCACCATAACCACCTATACACAAGGCAGCTTTACCGACCTTTGTCGTGGACCGCACTTGCCCAACACCTCTGCTATCAAAGCCGTAAAGATAACCTCTTTGGCCGGAGCCTATTGGAGAGGCGATGAGAAGCGTCATCAGTTGACACGTGTATACGGTATTACCTTCCCCAAGAAAAAAATGCTTGACGAATATCTGGCATTGTTGGAAGAAGCCAAGAAAAGAGACCATCGTAAAATAGGAAAAGAAATGGAGCTGTTTATGTTCTCCGAAACTGTAGGCAAAGGTTTGCCTATGTGGTTGCCTAAGGGGACGGCTCTCCGTTTGCGTCTCGAAGATTTCTTGAAAAAAATACAGCGCCGTTTCGGATACCAGCAAGTAATGACTCCGCATATCGGAAACAAACTGCTGTATGTCACTTCAGGACACTATGCCAAATATGGAAAAGACTCTTTCCAGCCCATACATACACCGGAAGAAGACGAAGAGTATTTGCTCAAACCTATGAATTGTCCCCATCACTGCGAGATATACAAGTGGCAACCCCGGTCATATAAAGACCTGCCTTTGAGATTTGCAGAGTTCGGTACGGTGTATCGTTACGAGCAAAGCGGTGAGTTGCACGGTCTCACACGTGTGCGTAGTTTTACGCAGGACGATGCGCATATCTTCTGTCGTCCCGACCAGGTAAAAGACGAGTTCTTGAAAGTAATGGATATCATATTCATTATTTTCAAAGCACTGGACTTTAAAAATTTTGAAGCGCAAATATCTTTGCGCGACCCCAATAATAAAGAGAAGTATATCGGTTCGGATGAGAACTGGGAAAAAGCAGAACAGGCGATTGTAGAAGCTTGTAAAGAAAAAGGCCTGAATGCCCGAGTAGAATTGGGAGAGGCAGCTTTCTACGGACCTAAACTCGACTTCATGGTGAAAGATGCTATCGGACGCCGTTGGCAGTTGGGTACGATACAAGTAGACTATAACTTGCCAGAGCGGTTTGAACTCGAATATACGGGTAGCGACAACCAGAAACATCGCCCGGTGATGATACACCGTGCCCCCTTTGGTTCTATGGAACGCTTCGTTGCCGTATTGATAGAACATACTGCTGGAAAATTTCCTTTGTGGCTCACACCCGAGCAGGTGGTAATCATGCCTATCAGCGAAAAATACAACGATTATGCCGAGAAAGTTGCACAAGAACTCGAGATGAGAGACATTCGTACGACAATCGACAACCGGAACGAGAAAATCGGACGTAAAATTCGTGATAATGAGCTCAAGAGAATCCCTTATTTGCTGATTGTCGGTGAAAAGGAAGCAGAAAATAATGAAGTTTCGGTAAGAAAACAGGGCGAAGGTGATAAAGGTTCGATGAAAATTACTACCTTTGCCGAGATTTTGACCGAAGAGGTAGAAAAAATGATAAACCAATGGTAATTTGAATGGAGAAAAAAAACACATTTAGTGGAAACGATGTAAAAAAGAATGCACCCGTAAAAAAAGGAGAAGGGGTGAAAGACATGTATCGTATCAATGAACGGATTAGAGCAAAAGAAGTCCGTTTGGTCGGTGAAAACGTAGAGCAGGGAATATATTCGATTCAGGAAGCTATACGTATTGCTGACGAACAAGGATTAGACCTTGTTGAAATTTCACCAAATGCGGCACCTCCAGTTTGCCGGATTACCGATTATCAGAAATTTCTGTACCAACAAAAGAAAAGATTAAAAGAACAGAAAGCGAAATCGACTAAAGTTGTAGTAAAGGAAATCCGTTTCGGACCTCAGACCGATGACCATGATTACAACTTTAAACTGAAACACGCCAAAGGCTTCCTCGAAGAAGGAGCGAAGGTGAAAGCCTATGTCTTCTTTAAAGGTCGTTCGATACTGTTCAAGGAACAAGGAGAAGTACTGTTGCTTAGGTTTGCAAATGATCTTGAAGATTATGGTAAAGTAGAGCAATTGCCTGTACTCGAGGGAAAACGCATGATTATCATGCTGTCACCCAAAAAGAAATGAGAAAGATGAGGGAGTGATTCCCTGTTTGAATTAAATACATAATTAAATTTTTGTAAAATGCCAAAACTGAAAACTAATTCCGGTGCCAAAAAGAGGTTCGCCCTTACCGGATCAGGAAAAATTAAAAGAAAACACGCTTTTAAAAGTCACATTCTGACTAAAAAAACGAAAAAGCAAAAACGTAATCTTACGCATTTCACAGTTGTATCGTCTGCTGACGTGAAAAATGTAAAAGAACTTTTGTGCATAAGATAAAATTTATTGCCGAAAATAAACAAAGCGAGTTTTAAAGATTTATTAACCGAATGACTTTAGCTTAAAGATTACCGCTGAGACGGTAACGCTAACATTCAAAACAAAAAGAACTATGCCAAGATCAGTAAATCATGTTGCTTCAAGAGCACGTAGAAAGAAAATTTTAAAATTAACCAGAGGTTATTTCGGTGCAAGAAAAAATGTTTGGACCGTAGCCAAAAATACATGGGAAAAAGGTCTTACCTATGCTTATCGTGACCGTAAGGCTAAAAAACGTAATTTCAGAGCTTTGTGGATACAGCGTATCAATGCTGCCGCTCGTCTCGAAGGAATGTCTTATTCCAAATTGATGGGGGCTCTTCATAAAGCAGGTATCGAAATCAATCGTAAAGTTCTCGCCGATTTGGCTATGAACAATCCTGAAGCTTTCCAAGCTATTGTAAAAAAGGTAAAGTAATAAGATCCTTACAATTAGCGAGATATATGAAAATGGGCTTTTTATCCGATAAAAAGCCCATTTTTTTTCTTGAAAAAACTTGACATTTATTCTTTATTTCTGTATATTTGTAATACGAAAGAAGGAAAAAAGCAAAGAGTCGCATCGCAGTTGATTGGGAAACTCATCAATTGATATGAAATGCCGAGACAAGCTTTCTTCTCCAATGGCGGGCCACGCCTTTAGGTATGCTTTTAGCACGGTGGATTACAAAGGAGGGGGGCACTCAAATCCTGTTATTCGGAGTTTCATCACATCCTTCGGTGCGACTTTTTTTTAAGATATAAAAAAGCCGGTAAGTAATAAACTTATCGGCTTTTTGTTTGTTATAAACGTGGGTACAAGTAAAGCCCGTTTTGGATATGCTGTAAGAGGCTGTCTGGATTTTACACGGGTCGGCTTTGGGAATTTCTTTTGAGACTGTTTTCCGGTTTTTGCGAGGATATCAGGCTATTAGACAAGTGAAGACAGCTAAACAGACCGAAAGAAAAAAGGAAAGAAGACTTGAATTAATTATTTTTATGGGAAAATTTGGACAGACTTTAAGACCGATGTCGAGTTATATAATATTGAAACAGGCTTTTTGATATAGAAAATAAAAAAAATTGTAGTATGAAAAAATTGATTTATTTCTTTGCTTTGCTGGGTATCGTCAGTATGGCATCTTGTTCAGGCAAATCTAATAATGCCTCTACGACAGAAGTAGTAATGGTGACAGATTCCTTAGTTCCCGATACGGCGACAATAGCCGTATACGAAGGTATACTACCGGGAGCCGATGTCGCAGGAATACAATATGTATTGGAATTGGGGCAGACCGCCAATGGAGACAGTGTCTACCAGTTGTCTATGACATACCTGGGAGCCAATAAAGGTAAAGATACCACCTTTATACAAGAAGGGCAATGGGGTATTATAAAAAATGGGAAGATAAGCCCTAAATCCTCTTCCATATTCCAGCTGAATGATTCCGCAGGCGTCGTGTTCAATTTCCTCGATATGAATGATAGCATCATTATGTTAGGTCAGGATATGAAATTGCCACAGTCCAAACTGAATTATTCATTAAAGAAAAAATAAACCGTAAGCTATTATATAAAAATAAAGTACCCTATTATACAAGAGAAGGTTGTCTCCCGACAACCTTTTTTCTTGTTCTTAATTAACCTAAACCTTAATTCCATGAAAATCTTAATTCAAATATAGAAATATGTTTTATTTCATGCTATTTTTATCTTAACAAAATGCATCTCATTTAACATGATTTGTTAAATCGGGATTTTGATTAACGATTTTATCCTTTAAAATTAACATTTTACATACTTGTTAGCTTATTTGTTAAAATAAGCACATAATGGAATAGCTAATTGGGGAATAGCGTAGCGAATCAGCTGGAATAGCGTTTGTTACGTTTCCTTTTTCTTTTGGCATGAAGCCATCGGAAGCCATAAATAAATGAAACTACCCAAGAGTTCAATGACCACAGGAACGGAGAAGATTTTTGTTAAATCTTTTTTGCGATTTGTGTAGGTGTCGGTAACTCACTGTAATCTGGTTTTGCAGGAGCGAATCCAAAGTATTATTCTATGCAAAGAAAATGCAACACGGATGTTTATAACCTTGAAATGATAACAGGTAGTCTTTTTTCCCTGCGGATACCTACATAAAGCCCATCCTTGCATCGTCCGGCCTCCACATAACCTTTAGAGGCATAGTACTCATTGAGATAAATATTGTCCTCAGCACAGTCAAGGCGCATACAATGCTTGCCGTGTTCAATGCCCAACCGTTCCGACTCCTCAATTATCCGTACTCCGGCACCTTTCACTCCAGGGGCTGTCACGAGGTTATGAATATAATAGGCTGGAACATCGGCCTTATCCAGCCAACGGTCATCACTCTGATAGAGTACCACAGCCCCGACCAATTTGCCGTCATTGGCATTGAGCAAAATATATAATGAGCCGAGTTCACATTGTTCCTTATAATATGAGACCGGATATCGTTCAAGATAGCCGGTTGTATTCCACTGATTTATATTATTTTCATCCATCCAGCAGACACGTTCAACATATAATCCGAATATCTCTGCCACTTCACAGCTTTGAGCTGCTCTGAAAACATAATCTATAACTGGCATTTTATTTAAGTGATTCTTATTGTAATTATACATGAAATTGTTTGTCAATGACGGCAAATTTACACAATAAACTGAAAGTCGAGTGTAGCGACAATCTTGTTTTATCTATATCGGGGTGTAGCGTTTATGGTAGATTGGAAATATGAAATATATTTTTTTAATGGACAATCGGTTGATTCTCTGCAAAACCGAGAAAAAAGTAACTATGTAACAAAATTGTAACTTATTGATATTTCGATTTTTAACATATATATTTGCAGGGTAAACAAAATGAAGTGAAACATAGCGATTCCCTTTAAACAATAAGGTCGCTGAAAAAATTACGAAGATGAAACAAATTGAAAAAATTGCAGCCGCAGAAAATTTTAGTGCAGTAAATGTAGGCAAATTGGACGAATTGGGTGATTATCTGTTAGAGTTGGGACCGGAGGTGAAAATTCCGGGAAAAGTATTCGGTGGTGGAGCCGTGGGGGCGACAGGAGGAGAATTCTCATTTCAGATATTCCGTCCGGGAACGGAAACCGGATTTTTGCACACACATAAAAAACATGAAGAACTTTATTTCTTTTTCAAAGGAAAAGGAGAATTTCAAGTAGACGGACAAATATTTCCGGTATCAGAAGGGAGTGTTGTTCGCGTAGCCCCGGACGGCAAGCGCTCTGTACGTAATAACGGTGAAGAACCTCTTATTATGCTCTGTGTACAATATCGAGGAGATACATTTACAACAGAAGATGCCGCAGACGGAAATATATTGGATACTCCCGTTAAATGGTAAAATAAAGAATAAGAGTCGGTTTGGCTTTTGCTCGAACCGGCTTACAGAATTTCGTTGGAGGCTGTTTGCTCCTGATTTTATGAGGATGATAGTGGAGGCTGTTTGGTGCGTACAAATGAGAAAACAAACCGAAAGAAAACGTTTTATCGGAAAATTTGAATACGCTCTAAAATAAGCCGCTTTTGGGTAGAAGAGACACGATTTGTATCATATTGCAAATCATGTCTCTTCATTTGAAAATAAGATAGTTATAATGCAATATTCCCCTCTTGAGAGGGGATAAAGGGGTGTGTTACGGTGGACAGTGCGGCATAGGCAGAAATGTTGCAGGAAGTTGTGTTTGGTGTTGAGAGGAGTTATCCGTCAATCAATAGTGAGAGTTTTTGATTTTAGGAAGCAGAGCTTGAGCGTCACACACCCCCGCCCCTCTCGAGAGGGGAGATTAGGATACTACTTTTCTGTTTGAAAATGAGTATTTAATGTATCAAATTCCCCTCTTGAGAGGGGATGAAGGGGTGTGTGACGATGAGCCGCGCGGTATAGGATGAGATATGAGCAATAAACTCATTATCAGTTATTTGAAGTTGCTTTTGTTCAGCTGCATTATGGTGTAGTAATCAATTCAAGTTGAGATATTCGGCGCTGTCTTTGGAGCAAGGACTATTGATGTTAATCCCGTCTTGGGGAGGTGACTATGACAAAGCGTCATACACGCTGCTATTATTCGTAAATAAGAAAAATATAGAGATGATTTTGCAATACAAATCAAAAATAAACGAATATTTATCAAAAAACATTGATTATTAATCATTATCTTAGCGACAGATGTGTGATGAATATACTTTGAATAGTTTATTTATAGTTAATAACATATTATCTAAAATAAAACCGGAATAAAGTCCTATGGAAACAATTTGTATACAGCATTATGATTCTCCATGCGGAGAGATGATTCTCGGCTCATTTGACGGAAAACTTTGTCTTTGCGATTGGCTGATAGAACGTCGCAGGCAGACTATCGATAAGAAAATACAGAAGAAGCTGCGGGCTGCTTACAGAGAGGAAGAATCAGGAGTGATAGCAGAAGCCGTCGGCCAGTTGAACGAATATTTTGCCCGTAAAAGAACTGTATTCGACATACCTTTACTTTTTACCGGAACCGACTTTCAACAACACGTATGGAGTGAGTTATTGAAGATTCCCTATGGGACTACCATATCCTATGGAAAACTGGCTGTTCGTATAGGTGAGCCGAAAGCTGTGCGAGCTGTAGCCAATGCAAACGGTCAAAATCCCATATCCTTGTTTGTACCTTGCCATCGGGTTATCGGCAGTAACCATACACTTACGGGATATGGAGGCGGTTTGCCGGCTAAGAAATTTTTATTGGAATTGGAATCTCCCGCCGGATTGGCGATATAAAAAGTAAAAAATAGCAGATTCACACATACCCCGACAAGAAGAAAATTTCGATTTGGTGTAACAGGGTCACCGGTAAGGACTGTTCCGTCCGAATATCCCGTAATAATAAAATTCTAAAAAAAAGACTTTGATTGCAGCTTTTTAAATTGTGAGGGAGTACAATTATGTTTTTTATAAAATGCCCGGCGGAATGTCGATATAGAATTGAATCCGGTCTTTTCAGCTATTTCCTCCAAAGTATACCGGCAATTAGAATCTGAGAGGAAAACCTCTGCCTGTTGCAGCCGGTAAGAGTTGATAAAGTCAAAAAAGTTTGTATTCAATTCATTATTAAGATATTCAGATAAGTAAGTCCTGTTGGTCCCCAATAGACTGGCCAGTTCCTTTACTGTCAACTGGGGATTATCCGACAAAAACTCCGGTGTCAGTAGTTTTTGTAGCAGAGGAACGAAGACATAATTCGATTTTAGATTGTCGGTCTCTTCCGGTCGGTTTACCTCCTCCAGTTCCGATACGATTTCTTGTCTGTCGCTATAATAGCAGATGACAGACCATAAAACAATCGATGTAGTATAATAAGCAAAATCGACCGGAGGAGAAGGGAAAAAGCAGTTATAAATCCAGACGACAAGGCAACATACAAGAAGCCCTAAAGCCTGCTTGAGCCATCTTACGTTTATATAATCCAAATTCGAATAATTATTTTGCAATAAACGATTATATCGTTTTATCTCTCTGACAAAGTAAAAAAGGGCTACAATCCCGTACATTATGGCATATACGGTATTGGCGACAAAAATTCGATAATTTCCGGTAATAATATAGAAGACAGTAAACAATATGTAAGGTAGGAGGTTCGATATGACAAATTTTCGGGTAAGTGCCAGCGGACGGAGTAAGGCCATCAGATAGAAAGCACAGGCTGCTACAGCCCACATGTCGATAGACATTAATAACGTCTCGGCATACTCGGATTGACGTATGGCCGGCAACATCAGCAAGATATCTTTCCAGAATAAAATTGCCCAGAACAACAATACATAATATAGAACGAGATTAAATGTCTTGTTTTGAGGTTTACGCCTGAAGTGCAAAGAAGCCAGCATAAACAACATACACGCTGCTCCATTGGCAAAGTAAGTCAGGTTTTCCATGGTGCATTTATTTACTTGAAAATTACTCTTTCACAAATATAGACATAAAGTATAAATTGTGCAAAGCCAAACAACTGGACAATATATCTGCACCGTACAGAATGCCGATGGCATCAGCCGCCTCTAAGAGATTGTTAAATCTCCTTCAAGGTAAATTACGGTAACTGGATAGATGTTGCCGGTAGGAGACTGAAGTTTCGTTGAGAAGGTCACAGGATGTAAATGATTGAAAAATAGGTATTACTTTGTCATTTTTTGAGAATTATTTATGATAAATTGAAATAAAACCCGAATCAATTCTAATATTTTTTCAATTAACCTGCATTTTTTTTGACATATTATTTGGATAATAGAACTAAACCCTATACATTTGCAATGTGATTTTAAAACAATATGTAATGATTAGCCAAACTACAATACACCTCATTAACCTATTAGGTTTATCTCTACTCAGTGTCGTCGTGCGCGAGGAGAAATGAGAAAGGTATGTAGTTGCTTTATGTGGAAACATAAACTAAAAATAAAGTAATAAAGCCTTTCTAACATCAGAGAGGCTTTTTTATTATATAGAAAATGGAAACGAGGATGAAACATCAGTTACGCAGTGCAACCAGCACGCAAGGCCGCCGGATGGCAGGAGCAAGAGCTCTTTGGCGAGCCAACGGAATGAAAGAAGAACAACTGGGAAAACCGGTTATCGCTATAGTCAATTCTTTTACACAGTTTGTACCCGGACATGTGCATTTGCACGAAATCGGGCAGAAAGTAAAGGCCGAAATCGAAAAGCTGGGTTGCTTCGCCGCTGAATTCAATACGATAGCCATCGACGATGGTATTGCAATGGGGCATGACGGTATGCTCTATTCGCTCCCTTCGCGAGACCTTATAGCCGATAGTGTCGAATATATGGTAAATGCCCATAAAGCCGATGCAATGGTATGTATTAGCAATTGCGACAAAATCACGCCGGGCATGCTGATGGCAGCCATGCGGCTCAATATACCGGCAATTTTTGTATCGGGAGGACCCATGGAAGCCGGACATCTCGATGGCCGGGCCCTTGACCTGATAGATGTGATGATAGAGGCAGGTGATGACTCGGTGAGCGATAAACAGGTAGAAGAGGTAGAACACTCGGCTTGCCCTACATGCGGCTCTTGTTCGGGGATGTTCACCGCCAATTCGATGAACAGCCTCAACGAAGCCCTGGGGCTGGCGTTGCCGGGAAATGGTACGATTGTCGCCACACACCGCAATCGCGAACAATTGTTCGTAAAAGCAGCCAAAATCATAGTCGATAACTGTTACAAATATTATCGTGACGGCGACGACTCCGTATTGCCCCGGAGCATAGCCACGCGTCCCGCGTTTCTCAATGCCATGACTATGGATATAGCGATGGGGGGTTCCACCAATACCGTATTGCACCTGTTGGCAATAGCACATGAAGCAGAAGTAGACTTTTCGATGGACGACATAGATATGCTTTCCCGCAAGTCGCCCGTATTGTGCAAGGTAGCCCCTAACTCACACTATCATATTCAGGACGTAAATAGGGCAGGGGGTATTCTCTCTATATTGAGTATATTGAGAAAACAAGGACTATTGGATACTTCGGTAAAGCGTGTCGACGGTATGACATTAGATGAGGCGATAGACCGTTATGCAATAGACGGAGCACAGTTCGGTGAAGAAGCCGAAGCACTTTGGAAGAGTGCTCCGGCCAACAAATTCAACTTGAAAATGGCTTCCCAGAGCAGCACATATAAAGAACTCGATACCGACCGTGTATCCGGGTGTATCCGAGATTTTGACCATGCCTATGTAAAAGACGGAGGTCTGGCTGTGTTGAAGGGAAATATTGCCCAGGACGGATGTGTTGTAAAAACAGCCGGAGTTGATGAAAGCATTTTCCATTTTGTGGGCAAAGCCAAAGTCTTTCAGTCACAAGAAGAAGCCTGCGAAGGAATTTTGGGTGGTAAAGTCCAGAGCGGGGATGTGGTGGTCATCACGCACGAAGGGCCCAAAGGCGGGCCGGGAATGCAGGAGATGTTGTACCCGACATCCTATATCAAATCGCGGCATTTGGGAAAAGAGTGTGCCTTGATTACCGACGGACGTTTCTCTGGGGGAACTTCGGGACTCTCTATCGGGCATGTTTCTCCGGAAGCCGCAGCAGGCGGCAATATCGGATTGGTAAGAGATGGAGACATAATCGATATCAATATACCGGAACGTACGATAAACGTACGAGTCAGTGAGGCCGAACTGGCCGAACGCCGGGCACAAGAAGAAGCCCGCGGACGCGAGGCCTTTACACCACGCAGCCGTAATCGGGAAATATCCAAAGCTCTTCGTGCTTACGCTGCTATGGTAAGTTCGGCCGATAAAGGTGGCGTGAGAATGATTTGATCAATAGAGTATCTTTATACAATTATTTTACTGACGAAACAGTATGGCAAAAGAAAAAATATCAGGTTCAGAAGCATTGATACGCTCACTTCTGGCCGAAAATGTAAAAACTATATACGGTTATCCCGGCGGTGCGATAATGCCGGTATTCGACTGCCTGTACGATTATAAAGACCGGATTCGGCACATTTTGGTACGGCACGAGCAGGGGGCTACCCATGCAGCACAAGGACATGCTCGTGTATCGGGAGAAGTAGGTGTCGTGTTGGTGACCTCCGGTCCGGCAGCGACCAATATTATAACCGGGGTGACAGATGCGATGATAGACAGTACCCCCCTTGTTGTGATTACCGGACAAGTATCGTCGTCCCTGTTGGGAACCGATGCCTTTCAGGAAACCGATGTTGTAGGTATCACACAGCCAGTGACCAAATGGAGTTACCAGATACGACATGCCGACGATATAGCCGGAGCAGTAGCCAGAGCATTTTATATTGCGCGTACCGGACGTCCGGGACCTGTCGTGCTCGACTTGGCCAAAGATGCACAACAAGGAATGACAGAGTTCGAATACAAAGAATGTAATTATATCCGTAGCTATATCCCTTATCCCGAAATAAACGATGAAGAGATAAAAAAAGCTGCCGAGCTCATAAATGCGGCTCAGAAACCCTTTCTGTTATTGGGGCAGGGAGTAGTGTTGAGCCATGCCGAGCAAGAGTTGATGGAGATGGTCGAGAAAGCCGATATTCCGGTAGGCTGCACATTACTGGGATTGTCGGCTATGCCTACTGACCATCCCTTGAATAAAGGGATGCTGGGAATGCATGGTAATGTAGGTCCCAATATCAAAACCAACGAATGCGATGTGTTGATTGCCGTAGGCATGCGGTTCGACGACCGGGTTACCGGTGACTTGAATACCTATGCCAGACAAGCCAAAGTGATTCATTTTGACATAGATGCCTCTGAGTTTGACAAAAATGTCAAGACAGAAGTCTCGGTTCTGGGTGATGCCAAAGCGACCCTGTCGAGCCTGATACCTTTATTGGAGAAGAAAAAACATACAGCATGGATAGAGAGCTTTGCCGTATGTGAAGAAAAAGAATATGATAAAGTAATTTCTAAAGAACTCTTTCCGGCAGATGGTCCGATACAGATGGGTGAAGTGGTAAGGAAAGTTTCCGAAGCCACCGCCAATAAGGCCATATTAGTAACCGATGTCGGGCAGAACCAGATGTTCGGAGCCCGGTATTTCAAGTTTACCCAGACACGAAGCATTGTTACCTCCGGCGGATTAGGGACGATGGGCTTCGGCCTTCCTGCTGCTATCGGAGCGAAAATCGGAGCACCGGAACGTACCGTTTGCCTTTTTGTCGGTGATGGAGGATTGCAGATGACCATAGAAGAATTGGGCGTTATCATGCAGTACGGAGTCGATGTAAAAATAATACTGTTGAACAATAACTTTTTGGGTATGGTGCGGCAGTGGCAACAACTGTTTTTCCACGAACGCTATTCCGAAACCCCTATGCTCAATCCCGATTTCGTGGCCTTGGCAGCATCCTACGGGATAAAAGGCCGTGATGTCGAACGTCGCGAGCAGCTCGACGATGCCATTGCAGAAATGTTGTCCCATAAAGGAGCCTATCTGCTCAATGTTGCAGTAGAAGAAAAAGGAATGGTCTTCCCGATGACTCCGGCTGGTTCATGCGTCACCAATATTATGTTGAATGTAAACGAAAAATACTGAGAAACATCATGGATAAGACACTATATACCGTAACCGTTTACTCCGAAAACCAAGTCGGGTTGCTCAACCAGATTTCGATTATCTTTACCCGGCGACGGTTAAATATCGAAAGTCTCTCCGTATCGGCGTCAGCCATCGAAGGAGTACATAAATTTACCATAACCACTTGGAGCGATTTGGATACGATGATCAAAGTCGTAAAGCAGATAGAAAAAAAGATTGATGTACTCAAAGCATTCTATTATACAGACGACGAAATCGTATATCAGGAAGTAGCCCTTTATAAAGTAGCTACCGATAAATTACTCGACGATAGCAGTATCGAAGAACTGGTACGCCGGCATAATGCCCGTATACTGGAAGTGAACCGTACCTATACCGTAATAGAAAAGTCCGGACATCCCGAAGAGACCCAGCAGCTTTTCGAAGAACTCAGTAAGTATGGCGTTATGCAATTTGTCCGTTCCGGACGTGTGGCCATAACAAAATCGACAGTAGAACACGTCAGCATCTTTTTGGAAGAACAAGAAGGCCGACGCAATAATGGAGAGAGTAGGTAAAATGGAACTTCAGAAAGTAGCATCGTACACATACGCTGTAGAGCCGGCAGAAGTCAATGCACAAGGCGAGCTTCCTCTGACGGTTTTGGCACAGCGGATACTGGAGACGGCAACATTCCATGCCGAATCGTGGGCCGTAGGATATAGTACCCTGATACAAAACAACCAGGCATGGGTACTGGCGCGGTTGGCAATAGAGATGCAGGCGTATCCGCGGATAGGAGATACCTATGTTATTTCTACTTGGATAGAAGGATACAATAAGCATTTCTCGGCACGTAATTTTGAGTTTGCCGGAAAAGACGGGCGCATTTATGGATATGCCCGTTCTATATGGTCAGTGATAGACATGCAAACCCGCACATCAGCCGACTTGACCACGTTCGAATATCTGGCAGAACGCATATCGGACAAGGAGTGCCCTATCGAGCGGCAGTCGAAGCTGAAACCCGTACAAGGAGAACCATTGCTTGCCTATCCCGTACGATACAGCGACATCGACCTCAATCGGCATGTAAACAGTGTGAAATATATAGAGCACATGCTCGACAGCTTCACTTTGCAGCAATATGATGAAAAATATATAAAGCGTTTTGAGATAAACTATATCAGTGAAGCTCGATATGGTATGGACTTTAAAATATATCGTAACGAGTTAGATGCGGATATTTTTGCAATTGACATCAAAAATAATGAAGATGAGGCTGTTTGCAGGGGCAAAGTTACCTTTATTCCCCGGCGATAAGCGAAGATAGTATAAGTATAAACCTTTTATAAATTAAAAAGAAAAATGGCAATTATGAATTTTGGCGGTGTTGACGAAAATGTAGTTACCCGTGAAGAGTTTCCTTTGGAAAAAGCGAGAGAAGTATTGAAAAATGAGACCATTGCAGTAATCGGTTATGGAGTACAGGGACCCGGACAGAGCCTCAATTTGCGCGATAACGGATTCAATGTAATTGTCGGACAACGTAAAAACTCCAAGACATGGGATAAAGCCGTAGCCGACGGGTGGGTACCCGGTGAAACACTCTTCGAGATAGAAGAAGCTTGCGAAAGAGGTACAATTATACAATACTTGCTTTCCGATGCAGCCCAAATCGAAGTTTGGCCTACCGTAAAAAAACACCTTACAGCCGGCAAGACACTCTATTTCTCACATGGTTTCGCCATTACATATAAAGAACGTACAGGAATCGTTCCTCCCGCCGATGTGGATGTAATCCTTGTAGCACCCAAAGGGTCAGGTACGAGCCTGCGTCGCATGTTCCTTCAGGGACGGGGATTGAATTCCAGTTATGCTGTATTCCAGGATGCTACAGGTAAGGCAAAAGAAAAAGTGATAGCTTTGGGCATAGGCGTAGGTTCGGGTTATCTGTTCGAGACAACCTTCAAACGCGAAGTTTATTCAGACCTTACCGGTGAACGCGGTACCCTGATGGGAGCTATTCAAGGCTTGTTTGCCGCACAGTACGACGTATTACGTGCCAACGGACATTCACCTTCGGAAGCATTTAATGAAACCATCGAAGAGCTTACACAATCATTGATGCCCCTTGTAGCGGAAAACGGAATGGATTGGATGTATGCCAACTGTTCTACCACTGCACAACGGGGAGCCTTGGATTGGTGGAAGAAATTCAGGGATGCCACAAAACCCGTGTTCGAAGAATTGTACAGCGAAGTAGCCAAAGGAAACGAAGCACAACGCTCTATCGATACCAACAGTAAGCCCGACTATCGCAAAGGCCTCGAAGCTGAGTTGAAAGAATTGCGCGATAGCGAAATGTGGCAAGCCGGAGTTATGGTGCGCAAACTTCGTCCCGAAAATAACTGATATAAAAAAGAGAGTATAAATAGCCTCCGGGCAAGGAGAAGAGACACGATTTGTATCACATAGCAAATCGTGTCTCTTTATTTTTATATGACAGATTAAGCTTCTATTTTTTTTATTGAAAATGAGATAGTTATAATAGAAAATTCCCCTCTCGAGAGGGGATTAAGGGGTGTGTTACGATGAGCATTGCAGTATAAAATGAAATACTGCGAGATGCAGTTATTACTTCTATTTGGAAAGTTCAGATAGGCACTTAATCTCTCGGATAGTGTAAATACCAAAATAAATTTTTAAATTGCACCATATTGGATATGGAAATGACAAAAGGAATTTAGCGCCTAAAATTGTTATTGAATATATAGTCATAAAGAAACATTGTATTTAATGAAACATAATACGCTATTTAAACAGCTTCCTGTATATATACTTATCTGTCTCTATGGATTAGTATCATGTACACACCGTCCGGACAGAAAAGAACAGATAGAAGCAGCAACAGCCGATACCCTGTCAGTATTGAATATGACCGACACCACAATGGCCGATACGGTATTCACCGATACAGTGGTATTACACAAGACATGGGTAGAAAAAGTCAAGATAAAAAAAGAATATCTGTACGATAACCATTCCTTAGGCGACACTTATCCATATAAAGACACAGTACGCGTTTTTCAGTGGACAAAAATTAAAAGGCATCTGGCCAGGATAGATTCTTTGCAGTCACATCCGCAACGGTGGGGAGTATTGCAAAACTACAAAAACCGGAACGGAGAAGCCCCGTTGGTAAAAAATTTTCACCGGAATGCCTACCGCCGTATTTCCGATTCGTTGGAAGTAGAACGTTACCAGTCGGTTCCCCTGTATTCAGACAGAGATTCTCTGGCTCCTGAGCTTTACGGTAGAGACGGTTCATTGGTAAAAGTCATAGATACCGATTCCGTATTTGTCAAGATTATCGGAGTCAGTTTCGACGGCAATTGGTCTGTTCCGGTACGTTACGTAAAACACATTGCCGACACCGTAGTATTTTATAAAACAGTTTTTGTCGATGTTACCAATCAGAATATAACGACCCTTGAAAAGAAAGACTCCGTATGGCTTGTACGGAGCATGAACCCCGCAACGACCGGGATGCACAAACCTCCATATATGCAGGAGACTCCGCTCGGACTCTTCGTCATACAAGAACATAAACCCAAGATGATATATTTACAGGATGGCAAGCCCAAACACGGAGGCTTTGCCCCATACGCCAGCCGGTTTACCAATGGCGGATATATCCATGGTGTTCCGGTCAATGTACCCCATACCGAAATGATAGAATACAGTCCCTCATTGGGGACAACACCCCGTTCCCATATGTGCGTACGCAATGCAACCTCCCATGCCCGGTTTATATACGAGTGGGCACCGCCTTTAGAATCTTTGGTTTTCGTTATCGATTAGAAAGTAATTATATATTGCATTTATTCATTTTTTCTTTATAAACAATTTTATTAGTCGTTGTCTATTATTGGGTGGATTTGAAATCGTCGGGATTATGTCTATAACCTTTGTTACTAAAAAATCTATTCATAACTATCAGGGGGAAAGATTGTTATGGATAGATTTTTTTAGAAAATCCTGACCGAAATTTATTCGTTTCTGCCGGATATTCAAATTATATCATCATGACAAGAAAATATGGAGATAAAATGTACTTTATTTAAAAATAGAAGTAGGTACTTCCCCGGTCCAGCATAAAGGTTGCTCGACTTCAAACAAATGTAGAATAACGGATGCTGTATTCACAGTATTGTTTGCTTCCTTCATTTTCATCCCTTTAGCAATATGAGGTCCGGTTATGCCCCAAGGTACAACCATTTCATCTGTACTGACACCTCCATGTCCGTATTCAATCCCGCCGTGGTCTGTTAAGAACATAAAATGGGTCTCGTCATACAAATTTTCCTGTTTCATTTTGTCAATAAACTTACCTATCTCTATATCAGCTTCTTCAATAGAATGAATATATTCTTGTGACATCCACTTGTATTTATGTCCGGCATGATCCGTATGTACTGAGTAAAGAAATACCAATGTTGGCTCTTCTCGGTTTTTTACCAAAAAATTGAAAGCTTTTTCATAATTTAGAAGATAGGCATCTTCTTTCAGGAAACTGACTTCATCCAGATACTGTTGATTATATGGATAGATTAAATTAAGCCAGTTGTAATAGAATGCGGTTTTTATATGTGGATTAGCATCTTTAAGAACTTTAAAAACAGAGGGATAATACCCCTCTGAGTCTGTCTCGACACTTGGTAATTGGTGTTTAGAAAGAGTCCAGCCATTATCTACTACCCCATGTTGTTCGGGACCGCTGCCCGTCAGATGGCTTGTCCAATTGGGTAAAGTGATTGAAGGCATTACAACACGAGTTTCTAAAGATAATACTCCTTCTGAAAACAAAGTATCCAAATTGGGCGTTTTCGCCTGTTGAAATCCATCTACACATATTCCGTCTAGGCCAAGTAAAACTACTCGTTTCTTAGATTTTTTTTTATTTACATCTGAGATTGAAGGAATGGTAGCTAATGCGGTCAGTGGTTGTGGCAAAGTTGCAGCA
>PPYE01758602.1_pt1 | contig 62599 bp, 46 predicted proteins | sample 1559881 | NCBI WGS metagenome assembly PPYE01 (sample SAMN08240022, study PRJNA423297) | Human gut metagenome, whole genome shotgun sequencing project. | reverse complement strand
GACCGAAACCGAGTATTATGCGAACCAAGCGGCGCAAGCCGCCCCACTATAAGGGCGGAACAAAAATCAGGCCATATCACAGTGGTGTCATCGCGCCTTAAGAGGTGCCCCATAGTCTTAGCTACTCCAACAAGTCTGTCTCTGATTTTCTCTCGTATTATCGTCATGCCTTGCTTAAAGCCTTCTGCCAAATGTGCCAAGATGTCATTCCTGTTGTCTATATTAAAAAAACATCTAATCAATATTATTTTTTAAGAAAATGAGCCTAAACAAAAAACCCTTAGTCAGTATCATTATCCCAGTATTCAACAGAGAAAAGCAAATCACAAATTGTCTAATCTCAATTTCGAAACAGACATATACAAATTTTGAGGTCCTTATCGTCAATGACGGGTCTACCGACAAAACCCAATCAGTTTGCAGAGATTGGACGATCCAAGATAATCGTTTCTTTGTTTTTCATCAAAAGAATAAGGGCCCTTCCGCAGCACGGAATTTAGGACTCAGGAAATCAAGAGGAACATACATCTACTTCGTCGACTCTGATGATTGGCTTGAGCCAAATCTGCTTGAGCAAATGATCAAATGCGCATTGGCCACCAACAGCCAGGTTGTATTCCTGCAATACAACCTCATCTCTGGAACGACAAGGGGAAAAATAGCCAACACAAGGCATATCCAATACCCAAGTCAAAATGTGCTTTCAAGTGCAGAAACGCTTAAACTGCTCATTCCGGACAAACTTCCAAGCTTTACTTGGAGCTTTATGTCAGAAAAAGAACTTTTTTACACCCCAGAGTCAATTGAATTTCCTGATTTTAATCTTATGGAAGACCAAGCAATACTGTACAAGTTGGTCTGCCATGCAAAACAGGTAGGTTTTGTTCACGAAAAGCTTTACAACTATGTCGTAGAAGATAATTCACTACTCGGCACGCAGTCAAAATCTACAGAGATGTGCAGAAGCTGTATATTGCTTGCACAAGAACGACAAGATTACATGGATTCCCGGCATCCTGAGTTACGCGTTCTTACAACGAATGCTAATATGAGTCTTATTCTCACTGCATATCATATCTTAGAGGAGAATAATAATATCCATAATCGCAAACTTCTTAAAAAGAAAATTAAAACAACCCTACGAGAGCAATTAAAGCATATTGGATTTAAAAACTTGACAATCCATAATAAAATAAGGCTCTTATTTATGGCATGTCATCTGACGTTACCGGCAATAAAAATAAACAAACTTATTTCTCACACTGGTAGTGCCCGAAAAGTTGCGCACTTTGGATCATGGCCGTCCATGGCGCGATGATCAGTTTGATTCCCTCAATGTCCCGTCAAACTGTGATATGCCCAGATACAACCCACGTACGAAGCCACTCACTTTCCATCAGATAGCTTCTCCGTCGAAGAGGATTATCTCCTTTGACCATCGCATCCAGCAGTTCGGTGGCTTTCTTGGTGACGTAGCCCCGACCAGACCTTCGTTGCGAATAGATTCTTGTTGATCTGTATGGTTTTTGAGGGCCTTGGTTCCGTTTCCTAATTTTCAATCGCGGTTTATGTTTTGACGAATGAAAATCGTACATGGAACGCGGACCAGACCTCTTGCTTCAAAGCCAGAGCTTAAAATACGCAGATCCGGACGTCATCCTTCAGAAGTCAGTAAATTATAGTCTTAACAGCCTTGAATAGTATTCATTTATTTTTTAATAATAACAACAATTAAAGTCCTATCTGTATCAGATTTTCTAGATTAAGATATTTACGCTATATTTCACATATGTAAAATAGCACCTGAAGAACAATGATGCGATAATAAATACGACAAATCCAACAAAGAGAAAGAGCAAATACGTATTTTTTGATTTAGCTCTTATTAGTGATTCATCGGAATCAATACTAGAATCATTGTTAGAATAATTAGTAAAAAGACAAGAAACAATCGGAACCGCAACGAATGAGATAATCATTGCGTAATAAGTAAATGTAAAGGACACAAAACTGTATACAAAAGCGAAAATCGAAAGTGAAACAACAAATTTACGATAGAAGCTCAAAGAAGTATAACTCTTCATCGAAGAAGAAGCATTGTTTATTTTTTTTATAGACATAAATGAAAAGATAAATACAAAAACAACAATTAATTTGTAATAAAACATTAATTTAGGAGTATATGATGTATTGACTTGATCTTCGCTAAAATAAAGCCAGACTTTAGTTGCCATGCCACCTATGTAAGGAATAAGCAACTTTGCCAATATGGGTACAAAAGCACTGCCTAAGCCACAAAGAACGAAAGTCAATAAATCTGACTTCTTAGCCAGCAAAATACAAATTAAATACACAAGAACAATAAGTGAAAGTCCAATATGAAACATGCAAGCACATACAACAAAGAGCAAAGACAGTAGTCTATTGCGCTTAATAAACGTCAGACGAATTAAGCCAACCATAAGAACCGAAGAACCAAGGCAAAAACGTATATTCGATAATAAGCCCGTAGTAAAATCAAGAGAAGAAATAACTAAAGCTAGAGCAAAAGTAACGGCATACGGCGAAAGACAAATTTTCTGCATTATCAAACTTGTATAAAATAAGCATGTCATAAAAATAAAGACAGATACAAATTTTACTAATTCATAATCACCAGTCTTTCCAATTAGGTAAAGATAAACTCCTGATAAAGGCGAGGTTTGGTAACTATTACCAAGAAGAAAGCTCAGGCCATGCGCCTGAGACAAGCTTATCTCAGAAATGATACGTCGATAATCATTATCAACCCCCCCAGTTCCGTGTGAACAATAACCGAGAACAGAAAAAGCAAAACTTGTTAATAGATATACAAGAGAAATTGCATAGATATATATATATTTATACTGTCGGAAAAAAAATATCACACTAACTTGTAATAAAAAAGAAAATAAGAAGACGAGGAAAAAAGGAACGGAAAGAAGCATCGTCTCAAACCCTTTTATTTCTTAAATTAGATATAGAAACCATTATGCGAAGTAAACCAAGTCTAATAAATATTAATTTAACAATATTTAATGTTGAAACTCCAGCCAATCCTATATTATTAATTTGATGCCCGATCTCTCGTTTGACATTCTTAGTTTCATTTCGATATACAGCATCAGGAGAGTCTTTTTTATTTTGATATAGAATAAATAAGAAATTAATTAAATATTGTATAAACATATTTACAGCATCGGTATATAACTCAGGATATAGCTGCCTCAAATCCCTTGTCAACTGTTCTAAATTATCTTTGCAATCATGAATGAATTTTATATTCTTCGAAGCAAGGATTGACCCGGATCTTACTCTATAGAAATAGCATGCCTCGTCTAGGAAAGCTATCCGGGAGGCGCCTCCCCAGATCAAATACGTTGTCGCAAGGTCTTCCATAACTTTACCTTGGGGAAAATAAACTTTCCCTTTTAATAAACTTGCTCTTGACATATAGGACCAGGCATAGTTAGGTAATCTCATAAGTAAGATTTGTTTGATTGCATCCCGAGGAGAAAGTGTTTTTTCCTTAGGAAACAGCTCTTTATATCGAGAATCAGTACATTCCTTACCATTTTCAGAAACATTATTGAATCTGAATACACAAACATCACTATCTGTCTGGCTCATTACCTCTATGCAATGAGAGACAAGATCAGGTCCAACCAAATCGTCTGAATCAACAAACAGAATGTAATCACCAGATGAAACATCTATGCCACTATTACGAGCGCCCGATAGCCCTCTGTTTTCTTGATGGATGACTCGAATTCTACCATCTCTGAGGGACCACAAATCGCAGATTTCAGAAGAGCCATCGTCAGAACCATCGTCAATAAGGATAATCTCAAGGTTACGATAGCTCTGCTTAACAATTGACTCAATACATTTATTAAGATAAGGCTTAACGTTATATACAGGAACAATAACTGAAACAAGTAAGCATTTTCCCATTTTCATTCCCTAGATTAAACGATTCTTATACATTTTAGTTATTGCTCAAGATTTTGCAAAGCTCATCAAAGTAAAACGACTCAGAAAAACGATGTCCTCGTTCATAAGCAGCTTCCCCCATCTTGAGACGCAACTCTGGGTTAGTTCCCAATTGCAACATACGCTTAGCTAAGTTCGAAACAAGTTGATCATCACGGGACACAATAAAAGAACCATCACACAGAGCATATTCCGAAATGCCACCAGACTTGGTAGTAATCAGCGGTTTCCCAGAGACCAGGCTTTCAATCACTGCCAGTGGCGCCGGATCATCCCAAATGCTGGGCAGCACGCATACATCAGCTATCTCATACAGGGCAGGCATATCGTCGTAGCCAACAAAACCAGTGAATACAATCTTCCCTTCAACTTTAGGCTGGGAGGCAAGATCATGAAGTTTCTGTTCAAAGGGACTCCTAATGGTCGAGTTGAAGAAGAATGCACCAGCAACAACTAACTTCACACGAGGAACTTGATCCGCGACCTGCACAAAAGCTTCTAGCAATTCTTCAGCACCCTTTTCCGGGGTAAGGCGCCCGGAAAACAGGAACACAATATCACCATCACTGATTCCGTATTTCGCACGGAAAGCTTTGGCCTTATGCTTTGCCTCATCAGATCCAAAACGGCTAGTGTCAACACCATTGCGCCACACAGCCTTCTGCTCAGGTTTGAGTCCGTCCTCGCCATGCTCGCGAAGGAACTTGTCAAGCGTGTTCACAATGTAATTAGAGACACCAAGTACCTTCTTGACTTGGGCAATCTCGTGCTTACAGCCGAAATCATTGGTCACTTCATTGTGCAGGTGGTAATATACCTTGTCTGCATAACGTTCAGCATTGCCGTACTTCTGCATGGTCATGAACAATGTGGCATGATTTTCGATCATGACCTTATCGAATGGCGCTTTGCCGCTCGCATCGTCTTTACTCAACGCTTTGGCCACCTTGCGGATGTACCACAAACGTTGCGCAATATACCGGTAGCTCATGAGCTTCTTCTTGCGAAGAATATATTTTGCAGCCCAGTAAATACACCGATCGGCAGCCTTTACTAGCATTGGAGTTTTGATAAAGCGAAAATCAGTATGTTGAAAAGCACCATCACGAATAACTTCATCAACACCAGGTGCCCAGGAAGAGAAAACAGTGAACTCAAAATTCGGGGTCTTCTCATTCTCTCGGACCATCATCATGTCCAACGCTTCGACCGCGCCACCAAGCACGTTAGGAACCGGCAAGTAACCGGAAGTAATAACAGCAACACGTGGATTCATCTTCACTTCCCGTTCCTCTTATTTGCAGATAAATGATTCATATTTTTTTACCAAGCTGTTTGCACATCGTTGGATATCGTATTCTTCGATGTCACCGCTAATTTGATCTGAGTGCTTCGAGGAATGCAAGTTTGACAGCGTTTCAATCCAAGGCTTTGCATCAGTAATCTGCAGAAAATAGGAACTAGCGGTCACATCCGCTTCCGAAGGAACAACATCGGACAGCAAGCAAGGCAAACCCGCGACCTGAGCTTCAACAGCAACTATGCCCAATCCTTCATAAAGACTGGGAAGACAGAACACATCGAACGCCTGGTACAGACGATTGACATCCGAGCGTTGACCGAGGAACAGCACATGATCAGCGATACCAAGTTCTTCAACATGTTGTTGAACCGCAGTCCTGTCAGGACCATCACCGACGAAGGCGAGCATGGCGTCAGGGCGTTTAGGAAGCAGCCCCGCAAGCACATCAACCAGAAACGTCTGATTCTTCTGTGGCATGAAACGTCCAACATGACCAATCAGGAACGTATCATCCGGAATGCCGAGCTCTTTACGTGTTTGTTTACGCGTTTCAGCATTAAAACGGAATTTATCCAATTCGATAGCATTGGGAATCACGGTAAAATCCGCATTTTTGCCGAATAACCATTTTCCTGCATAACGACTGCATGCAAAACGAACCGTTGGATACATATTGGCGAACGGACGCAACACAAGTTTCATCGCGTTTTTTGCGAATTCGCCTTTGCCCATAGTCGAATGAGAATGCGCGATACGCACCGGCACTCCAACCTTCTTTGCCGCCGATAGCGGGAACACGCTCAACGTATTGATATTGCTGTGCACAATCGGCCACTGCTGTTCACGCATCAAGCGAATCAGCTCACGACGGTAGCGGATTGGATGCTGGTAGGGTGGTATGCGGAATATTCGGCCACCCAAAGCAGTGATTTCATCCTCTGGGACACGAGTGGAATCTTCATCAACTAAAAAGTCAAATTGCACTTTGCTGCGGTCAATGTGACGATAATAATTCATCACTACGGCTTCAACTCCGCCACCAAGCATTTTACCGACAATCTGGGCTACACGAATCGGCTCACGGTCTGAGTTTTTTTCGTCACAATGTTTATCGACACCAGATACATCAGGCTGGTCAATTCCATCCGTCACGTCTTCTCTCCATTCTACAATCCCTTTTATCATCCTACATAAACCCCTAACGAAAAAGATCAGGCCCGTTGTCTAATTGAAAGTGCAGCACCCGTTAGATTGGAGATTGTCCAGATAGCCCAACGGAGGGGTGTTGCACCTTGGGCCAAGTGTATTCGCACCTGTCGGAAACCGCTACGGCCTGGCACGGTCGACGACTGCATCCGCTGGCACGACCACGAGCGCATCAGACGGCCGCTCGGTTGGATGAGTCCGGTGCGATACCGTCAGAGCCAGGGAATGGCTGCGTGACCATCTCCAAGAAAACGCCCGCAGTCACCCCTTCTCGATGTCTACACGTCTTTAGCAAGAGGTCTGGGACAATCCGTACAAACTTCTTTAGCAAGCCCTGCCGTAATCAAAGCACTGGAACAACGAAAAAACATTGGACAGTCAAATTTCGCAGAAATCAGCAAACTCTTGTCAAAACTCTATGAAAATAATGGTCACAATTACACCAGCGCATACACCACGTTATTGAACCGATCAAAACTTATCGAACAGCAAGCCAAAGAACTCGATGAGAACGACCCCGACAGCCGTGAATCCGACAACCGCAATACTAAGGAAGCTTAACCCATGATCGGAAAAACACTCATCGTATTCCTCGAAGGTCAACGGATTGGAATTCTGCAAGAGGACACATCCGGAAAGCATTCCTTCACCTACGATGTCAACGCTCCCGCGCAACTGTCCCTATCCATGCCAAGACGATTCGAACCATGGACCGGCAAACCCATAGAAGCCTACATCGATGGCGTGTTCCCAGACGATTCCATGATGCGTAGAACAATCGGCAAACAATATGGAGTCAACGGCAAGGAAATCAGCGCCCTAGAGAATTGTAACAATTCCGCTTTAGAGAATCGGAAGATTCTCATACAAAAAATCGAAGAGGGGCTTGTCAAACAATGTAAACGCGTTGAAAGTTGGTTCGCTTGAGTCAGGCAACGATTTGGGAGCGGATGGGGGCGGGGATTACCGTACGGTGCTTGCGCATGCTTTTCAGGATTTTACGGATCGCACCGTTCGTCTGTTCGGCGGCGACGCAGAACATGCTGAACTCGCGGCCGTGAGGGTCGGCGATGTCCTTCGGCTGGGGAATCATCGGACGAATCATCGAGGACTTCTTGATTACCGACTGAAGGCGTTCCTGGATGGTCAGTCCGGCAATCATATTGTTGCGAGCGCAGTAATCGCACATATTCGCGAAATCGTCAAGCAGGAACGTGTATCGTACGGCGGCTGGCGCCAACGTGACGATTTCCTTGCGCTGCTGCTTTTCGAAGCAGAGGATCAGGTCGGCTTCGTCGGCCATCTGTCGGGTCAGTCGTCGGGAACGGAAACCGCTCGACTCAATGCCGACGCTTTGCATAAGGCGGCCGCTCGACGGATCGATCGGATGCATCGGCAAACCACGCGTGCCGGCGCTCGACACCTGCACGGTGGTGCCGTTCAGATAGTGGGTCATCAGAAGCTCGCCCATAGGGGAACGGCAAATGTTGCCCGTGCAGACGAACATGATGTGCATACCAAACCCCTTGAAAACTTCTTCAACCAACGGTTTTCCGCGACGCAAAGCCTTGCGGTGCTCTGCAGCGCGCTCTCACAACCCGCTATTTTATCGTGAAGCATGCCATTTGCGAAAAATCGCGCCCAGAGCTTCACAACACCCGCCATCGGCGAGACGTTTCAGCATACTTCGAGGGTGGCGAGGAGTGCGCGGTGGTCGGAGCCGGCGATGTACTTGGTTTCCAGATCGCCCACGTTCACGCCCTTGTCGTGCACGATATGGTCGATTTCGGCGATCGGCATCATGGCCGGGTACGTCATGTGCAGGCCTTCGCCCGCCTGCTGGCCGGAATCCAGGAAGCGGCTGCCGAGCAGGTATCGGAAGCTGGCGTGGTCCCATGTGGAGTTGAAATCGCCCATCAGCACGTACAGATTGTCGTAATGCTGCAGTTGGGCGAGCGAGTCGAGACTACGGTTCCACAGACCTTGGTTGCGGGGGCGCGGCGAGAACGGGTGGACGGAGCCGAAGCGCACCTTGCTGCCGCCGAAATCGATCGTCGCGGCGGAAACGCTGCTTGATTCCACGGGAATGAGGTTCTGTTTGGCGTTTTCCATCGGCGCGGCGCTGTACAGCACGTTCACACCGCCGTTGTCATGCCACGTTTGCTGCGCGGCCACGGAATACGGCAGATAATTGGCGATTCCGGCGCCGTTGAGCCGGTTGAGCAGGTCCCATGACACTTCCTGCAGCGCGAGCACTTCCACATGCTCGTTTTTGACGATTTCGACGATCCGATTGGCGTCGGCATGCCCTTCCTTGGTGTTGAAGGTCATGATGCGGGCGTACCGGTCGGACGTGTTGGGCAAGCCGTCGGACGAGACCTGCGTGACTGCGGTGCTGGCCGCGTCGGAAATCGTTTGCTGCGGCCTGATATAACCCCAATGCCAGCCGATTTGCACGACCACGCACACCACGCTGACGGTGGCGAGTAGGACGCGTCCGCCTATTGCACGGACGGCTATCGCGGTGATCGCAATAATCAAAGACAGTATACCCAGCCACGGCATCAGCGCGACGATAAGCGGCACGTACCGTTTGCCGTCGAGGTTGTTGGGCAGCATGCGCAGCAGCATGGCCAGCAGGATGACGGCGGTGGCCAGCCAGAGCACCGCGGTCAGAAGGTGTGTTGCTGCGGTACGGCGGGTCATGCCATGTTGCGCGCGGTCGAGGGGGCGGCTGGCACATGCTTTGTCGAGCTGCGCGCCCAGATCCTCGATTTCGCTTTCGCTTGTGCGTTCGCGTTCGGCATCGTTATTGCCGCCGTTCTCACGCTCGCTTTCGCAGGTTTGCCGCATGGTTGCCTTTCATTACGTTCCCGTTCACCATACGCAACACGGCACGGGTGCGCCACCTCCTTCCCGCGAGGTTCACAGTGCTTTTACGTGCACCCGTACCGCATGCCACTATGCGGACATTTCTCTCTCATTTCCTACTGCGGGGAATGGCGGCACTTGAGCAAACCACGCTCATGACATGCCTACGGAACGGCGAAAATGCGGTAAGGGCGGACAGGTAAGGCTAGGCGGCGTGGGGGTGGACGCGATTGAGTGCGCGCTGGACGGTGTCGCGGGTGGAGCCGGCGCCGTTGCCGCGGACGCCGAAGAAGACCATGACCACCATGATGAAGCAGATGGTGGCGCTCACGCGCAACGCCCACTGGATGCCAAACACGTTCGCCACGGCATACATGTTCTTCGCGCCGCCGATCGCAGCCCAGCGCAGGGCGGTAAACGTTTCCATCAGAATCACCAGCACGGGTGCGCCGATGGCACCGGCAATCTGGCGGACCGTGTTCGTAACGGCCGAGCCGGCGCTCACTTCCTCAGGTTCCAGGCAGTTCAGCGACCATGTGGTGATCGGCATAAGCACGAATCCCATGCCGATCTGGCGCACGAACTGCCAAATCGACACCCACCAGATCCATGAGATCATGGAAATCAGGCTCATCATGATGGTGCCGAACAGCAGGGTGATCGAGCCGATCAGCGCCACCGGACGCGCGCCGAGACGGTCGAGTGCCTTGCCGCCGAAGAACTGCGCGATGCACTGGCCGAACGCGCCGGGCAGCATCACCAGGCCGCTGATCGTGGCGGAATAGCCTCGGCAATCCTGAATGTACAGCGGCATGATCACCATAATCGAGCTGAAGGCGAAGAACGACAGCGCGGCGGTGACGGTGCCGACGGTGAAGCTCTTGTTTTTCAGCACGCTCAGGTTGAGCAGCGGAGGTTGCTTGGACGGGTCGGCCGCCTGCCGGCGAGCGCCGTGGATCTGCCGCAGCACAAACCAGACGATGCCGACCACACCGATAAGCATGGCGAGCCACACCATCGGATGCGTGAACGGATACGATTCGATGTTCGTGAAGCCGAACATAAGGCCGCCGAAGCCGAAAATCGACAGGCCGACGGAGAAGAAGTCGGCTTTGGCGGACGCGTCGCGCGTGCCGAAATTACGCAAGCCGAAAATCGCCAAAAACAGTGAAATCACGCCGATAACCGTCAGCGTGAGGAAGATTGATCGCCAACCGTTCAAATCGGTTTGCACACCACCCAAGGTGGGGCCAATCGCGGGCGCGACGCTCATGGCCATGCCGACGGTGCCCATCGCCATACCACGGCGGGACAGAGGATAAATGGAGAATACCGTGATTTGCAGGACCGGCCACATCACGCCGGTGCCGACGGCTTCCAGCAGACGGCCGATCAAAACCAGTACGAACGATGAGCCGAGCCAGGCGAACACCGAGCCGAGCGTGAACACCGCCATCGATGCAATCACGATCTGGCGGGTGGAGAATCGGCGGGTCAGGTAGGCGGTGAGCGGCACCATAACGCCCATGACGAGCTGGAAAATCGACGTCAGCCATTGGCCGGTCGTCACGGAAATGCCGAAATCGGACACGATGGTGGGCAGTGCGGCGCTCAACTGCAGCTGCGTGAAGTTGCCGACGAACGTGATGAACGTAAGAATGGCGATCGATACGAACGCGGCATGCGTCAGATGGTCGTTTTGGTACGATTCCTCGCGCGTGAGCGGGCAGGATAGGCTGTGGCGATTGTTGTTGCGGTTGTTGCCGCTGTTGTTACTGCCGTTGCCGCCGTTGTTGTGGCCGCCGTCGCTGCCGTTGCTTCCGTGGACATCGCGGTTCGGACGCGGTTTTGTCTCCGGTTCCATATTCTTCAGCAATTAAACCCCTCCGTTTGCAGACTGCACAAGTCTAATACCGTGGGTAGCCGGAGCGTGCGGCAAGGGTGCGGGAAGTCTCGTATAACGGAAGTGTCGGTGCGGCGGAAATCAGGCTTTGCCGAGCATTGTCAGCACGATCAGCACCACATTCAATGCGACGATCAGCGCGGCGACCGCGATATTGACGACGTGCTTGACCGGACCGTCCACGTACTCCCCCATCAGCGTGCGGTCGTGCGTGTAGCGCATCAGCGGAATAATCGCAAATGGAATGCCGACCGACAACACGACCTGGCCGACGATCAACGCTTCCGTCGGATTGTTGGCGAACCACAGCACCACCAACGCGGGTACCAGCGTCACCACACGGCACGCCCACATCGGCGCTTTGATGCGTAGCAGGCCGTGCATGATTTCGCTGCCGGCGTACGTGCCGACCGACGTGGAGCTCAGGCTCGACGCAAGCAGACCAATCGAGAAAATCGTGCCGATCACCGGGCCGAGCACATGCTGGATGGCCCGTTGCGCGCCTTCGATGGTGTCGGTGCCGGTCATGCCGTACAGCGAGTTCGCGGCGAGGATGAGCAGCGCGAGGTTGACCGAACCGGCCAGTATCAGCGCCCAGGCAACGTCGATTTTGCTGCCGTGAAGTAGCTTTTTGATGCTCGGCTTCGCTTCGCCGGGGGCGTAATGGTCGTTGACGAGCGTGGAATGCAGGTAGATGGCGTGCGGCATGACCGTGGCACCCAGCATGGACGTGGCCATAAGCACGGTATCAGTGCCTTTAAAGCGTGGAATCAAGCCGGCGACGACTTCTTTCGGATTTGGCGGGGCGATGAACAGGCCGGCGATGAAACCGAACGTGATCACCAGCAGCAGGCCGATGATGAGTTTTTCGAAAATGCGATGCGTGGCGCCTTTTTCGAAAATCAGCAGCACCGTCGACACCGCGCCGATGCTGCAGCCGCCGACGAACAGCGGCAGACCGAACAGCAGTTTCAGTGAGATCGCACCGCCGATCACTTCCGCCAGATCGGTGGCGATGGCGATTACCTCGGCTTGCATGAAGAACATGAAACGGCCCGCGTCGCCAAGCCGTTCGCCCAGGATTTCCGGCAGGCTTTTGCCGGTGACGATGCCGAGTTTCGCGGACTGGTATTGGATAAGCACGCTCATGCAGTTGGCCAGTACCAGCACCCACACCAGCAGGTAGCCGTAGCGCGCGCCCGACGTGATGTTCGCCGCCACGTTGCCCGGATCCACGTATGCGACCGCCGCCACGAACGCGGGGCCGAGGATGCCGGCGAGCGCGTGGCCGTGGTGGTACGGCCGGGCGGATCGGTCATGCTGCGCAGTGATCGTCATATTCTTCGAATCCATATCGTTCTTCATATCCACGCAACGTTATAGTGCGTTTTCCGCGCAGAATTGTTACGTCTGTTACGGAAAGCTGAACAGCTGCCGAACATGCGCCGATTGTGGGGCGGACAGACCGCGATCACGGAAGCCGCTAAACTGGTGCAGAGAACATCGCATATTCGATTCAAAGGGTTGTTTTCATGGCTACTTTCCACACTCCGATGATCACGCTTTCCGACGGCAATCTGATTCCGCAGATCGGCTTGGGCGTGCTGCGTATCGACGATGAGGGCGTTACCCCCGTGGTGGAGAGCGCGCTGGAAGCCGGTTATCGCCATATCGACGGTGCCGCGGGGTACAACAACGAGGCGGGCGTGGGACGCGCGCTGAAAAACGCGGGGTTCACGCAAGGCGAAAATCGCAAAAATCTGTGGGTGACGACGAAGCTGCGCGATTCGGAACAGGGGTACGATTCCGCACGCAAGGCGTTCGACCGTCAGCTTGACCTGCTGCAGCTCGATTATGTGGACATGTATATGATGCATTGGCCGACCCCGTTCGACTGGCGTTCCGGCGAAACCTGGAAGGCGTTCGACGAATTCCGCGCGGAGGGCCGCGTGCGGTCGCTTGGCGTGTGCAATTTCCTGCCGGAGCATCTTGAGCGGCTGCATAAGGAGACGGGCGAGTATCCGGCCGTCGACCAGATCGAGCTGCATCCCACGTGGCAGCAGCGCGAGGTGGTGGCGTATTGTAAGGCGCATAATATCGCGGTCGAGGCGTATTCGCCGATGGCGCGTGGCGCGGATCTCAATGCCGGCGATGGTGTGATCGAACGCATCGCGCGGGCGCATGGCGTCACCGAAGCGCAGGTGATCCTGCGGTGGCACATCGAAAACGGCACGATCATCATTCCCAAGTCGGTGCATGCGGACCGGCAGCGGCAGAACCTCGACCTGTTCGGATTCGTACTCAGCCCGGCCGAGCATGCGGCCATCGATGCGCTCGACGGGCCGACGCGTGCGGGACATGATCCGATGACGTTTACGTATGCGTGACTCGCGTTTCCGCAGGCAGCGTTTCAATGCCAACGGGCTAGCGGAACGTATTGCGATTCTGCTGGTCGTGGCGGTGGTCGCCGGCATTTCGATCGGTCTGCTCATGCCGAAGGTCAACCCGACCGTCGGCGAGATGACGGGCGAGTATGTGGCGACTGGCAGCGCGGCGGAAACATTGCAATCGTTGACAATCGACGACCAGCCCAGCCGGGCCGGGTACGACCGCGATTCATTCGGTTTCCGGCAGACCGATGACGATGGCAACGGTTGCGATGTGCGCGAGGACGTGTTGGCGCGCGATTTGACGGATGTGCGGTATATAGCGGGTTCTGGTTCTAGCTCTGATTCTGGTTCCGGGTCCGGCGCCGGCTGCAAGGTGAAGTCGGGTGTGCTATCCGACCCGTACACCGGTACGACGATCCGGTTCACGCGCGGAGTGAAAACGTCGTCAGCGGTGCAGATCGACCATGTGGTGGCGTTGGAGAACGCGTGGCAGTCGGGTGCGAACCAGTGGGACCGTACGAAGCGGTACCGGTTCGGCAACGACATGTACAACCTGCTGGCGGTGGACGGGCCTGCCAATCAGGAGAAGGGTTCCGCGTCGGCCGCGTACTGGCTGCCGACGAACGGCGCATACCGTTGCGATTACGTGGCCCGGCAGATCGGCGTGAAAGCCAAGTATGGGCTGAGCGTCACCACCAAGGAAAAGCGGGCGATGCTGTCCGTGCTGCATGGCTGCCCGGCGCAAAGCGTACCGGAGCGGTGAGGCGCGTGGCAGGTGGCGGAGCGTAGGTGCGCGGTGAAGCGTAGATGAGTGGCGGAGTCTCCCGAAATGTGTCACGATTCGAAATTTCGGCTGTTTTTTCGAATCGTGACACATTTTTCCTTCCAAAAAAGCAATACGGGGGTATAAAACGACATATTCCCAAGGAAAAATGCCTCAAAAACATACCCCCGAACCGAAAGTGATGTGTCACGATCCAAAATTTTGGTCTTTTTTTCGAATCGTGACACAAAAAACAAGCCTCCTATATCCTGTGCGCAACCAAACGTATCGGAATGACGCGCGACGAACACGATTATCAGCGGCTTTCAAGGATTCCAGCGCCGATCGCCACAAAAGAGGCACAACACCGAGGAGTCGCGATCATGCGGAAAGCGGGCGGCCTCACGCGCGCACCCAACGAAACCGCATCAGTCAAGCAGCCTAAGCTTGCGGGCTTTCCGATAACGCAGCACCACTTTGCGCCATGACAAGGGCGTGGTCACCCCAATCGGCCGACCGACGATCGAAGACAACGCATGGGCGACGTTCATGGCGAACGCGGCGCGATGCAATTCGTCGGACAAATCCAGCTGCGTGACCGAAAACACAGTCCAACCAGCGGCCGCAAGACGCGACAGCTTGTTCTGATCGCGCCGATATTGCGCACGGTCAGTACGATGATGGTCACCCTGATAGTCCAGGCCAAAACGATGCTCGGCATCGACAAGATCCAACGTCACCGCAGCGCCATTCGCAAAATTCACGCCGGGGACCACACAGTTCGGTTGCATAATCGGCAGGCCATAACGCACAAGAGTCAGCCTCATTTCGGTCTCCTTGGGGGAATCGCTGCCTGACTGCACGAGCGCCAACGCATCCAGACACTTGCTCCGGTATGGAACGTTCTCAGTTTTAACAAACTCAATCAGCCCCTTGCGAGTGGCGAATCGATGGCGAATCAACGACTCCGCAACCATGACGATGTCCTGGATACCCCACCGGCCGGCAGCCAAAGACCACGCCGGAACGGGCATAAGCACCGGAACTCCAGCAACCTCACGCACGTGTCGCGCGGACAAGCCCTTCCAGACATGCACGGTCACATCGGCCGACACCGATGTGCTTTTCTTCACACGGCCGCGACGAGCCGGCGATTGGGCGACCGTATGAAGTTTCGCCGGGGATTGCGGGAATTGGGAAGGCTGAGAAGCCGACTGCCGAAGACCTGGAATCTGATTCCGAGAAACAGCCTGGGAATCCGGGAAATATTGAAAATCCGAATCCGGGAAATCCTGCCCTAAGCGGATAGAGTGCTCGGAATGGCCGAAAGCCGGACTTTCTCCACTCCATCCATAGTCCACGTCCGTCCCAGCGTAACCGCCTTGCGACGAACGCAGCGAAACAACGGAGCAATCACTATCTGCGGGCAGCTCGACGCCCCAAATCGCGAGCGCGGTCTCGTGACTTACGGGATGCCGCAACTCCACGGACTGGGCAATGCGGAGAATACGCCAGCTGGCTTCGGACAGGGTCGCCCGCTGGATCGGCTTGTATGCATCATCAGCATTCATGGCGTGCAATATAAACGATGGCAACGGTTTGATGTGCGTTTTTCCAAAGTTGTGGTCGGAGAACATGCGATTTGGGGCAGTTCAGCATGGCATGGCCGTAATTCCAACGATTTGGAGCGCAACAGCCTGTGGATAACCAATGGAGATGGTTCCAGCTACCACCGCAGCCTTTACAAGGGACGCGGCCTGGCACTTCCGGAAGTGCGGCAAACCGGTATTTCTTTTCGCTTGGGGAATCGGGGATGGATCAGCCTCAGCCCAGCCTTCAAGGCAATTCGGACCAATTCATCACGAACCAGCACAAACTAGTCTCAAGCGAGCCTTGAACCAGCTTTGGAGCGGAATCTTCCGCTATAAATGTGTCACGATTCGAAATTTCGGCTGTTTTTTCGAATCGTGACACATTTTTCCTTCCCCAAAAACAATACGGGGGTATAAATCGGCGCATCTCCAAGGAAAATGCCTCAAAAAACATACCCCCGAACCGAAAGCGATGTGTCACGATCCAAAATTTTGGCCATTTTTTCGAATCGTGACACAAAACAAGCGACACGGGCAGTACCGGAAGAGTAGGTCCAAGGCCTGCTCTGGAAAGGGCGGAGCTGGCGCACAGATAGCGTGGGCAGTGCCGGAAGAGCGGAATCAAGGCCTGCGATGGAAGCGAGGAGGGCACTCAGGGGAGGAAGGCATGCGGAAAGCGGGAAGCACTAGGCGGCGAGAAACCAAACACGCGACACTAGACACAGGCAGCTAGGCACAGCCAACGCGACACTAGGCACGGGTGGTGGCGCGGGCTATGACGCGGGATTGGGTGGTGATGAGCTCCGGTTCCAGCGTGCGGCTGCCGTCGATGCGGTTGATGATGCGGCTGACCGCAGTCGGCGCGATCCAGTCAAGGCAGGAATCCATGGTGGTCAGCGGCGGCTGGAAATACGCGGCTTCCTCGTTGTTGTCGAAGCCGATCACCTGCACCCGGTCGGGCACCGCGATGCCGTTCGCCGCCAAAGTGAACAGCGCGCCCAACGCGAGCTGGTCGTTGAACGCCACGATGCCATCGAAAGGAATGCCGGAGTCGACGATATGCTGCGTCATGCGCGCGCCCGAGCCGATGGTCCAATCCTGGCCTGTGTTGGGCACAAGACGCGCATCCAGTTCGACGCCTTGGTTGGCGCACGCTTCGAACACACCGCGCATGCGCAACTGTGCGTTGCCTTCCATGGCGTCGCGCAGATCGAGGATATGTTCCGGATCGGTTCGCGAGCCGATCACCGCAAGATTCGTGGCACCGTGGTCGAACAGGTATTGCGCGGCGAGACGCGCCTCCTGAACATCATCCGGGGTGACGTGGTCCGCCTTGTCGTGCGTGGATCGCGCGCCCACGCAGACCAGCGGATAATCCACGTCCAAATCCTTGGGATCGAGCTTCTCGACTTCGGAAATGGACAGGATCATGCCATCCGACACTGTGGTGTTGAAGTTCCGCAAGAGCGTGCGGGCACCCTGCGCGGATCCTTCGGCGTAGGTGGTGACGTATACGGAATAGCCGTAGATGCGGGCCGCGTCGATCACCCGGTTGGCCAGTTCGGCCAAATATGGCGCGGTCAGGCTCGGCACCGCGAGCGTGATGAAGCCGGTTTTGCCGCGATTGAGATTGCGGGCCGACACGTTGACGCGGTAGCCGAGCCTGTCGATGACGTCCTGCACTTTTTCGCGTGTGGCGTCGGCCATGCGGCCGGAATGGTTGATGACGTTCGACGCGGTTTTGAGGGAGACTCCGGCCTCTTGCGCCACTTCACGCAGTGTGACGCGTTTCCTGTCGGACTTGTCCGGCTTCACTTCGGCCATATCTCCCCCTAACCGCATCCGTCATCGATATTCGACTTCCGACTTTACCGCCTTACCACGAGCACGCCGTTGCGGCGCACGGTGTACGAGCCGGGCTTCTCCCCCCGATCCGCCTGGAACAGGATGACCGGCTCGCCTTCGATGCCTTGCAATTCGACCGTCTTCTTGCCACGGGGCAGGTAGAAGTCGAAGGTGGCGTCGGCGGAGGCGCGCACGGTGTGCAGCACGTCGGCATTCTCCTGCGACGAGGCCGCGAGATATGCGCGGACCAGCTTCGTCAGATCGGCCACATCCAGGTCGCAGCCGACGAAATACGCTTCGCCGGAGCCGTACGGATTACGGGTGACCGCGGCCGTGCCGTCGAGCTCCCATTCGTCCGCTTCCTCGCCGGCGTACGTGGCGAGCACCTGCGCGTGCTCGCCGGTGACGTTCACGTCGTTCTGCCACAGGCGGGTCGTAGAGCCGTCCATCGCAACCGAATCGTCGGCGGATGCCAGTCGAATCTCGCTCGGCTCGCCTTCGGCTTCGGCGCCGAGGATGTTGAATTCCTCGCCGCGGACGCCCAGCATCAAACGCAGCAGGCCGTCGCCCGCGCCCGGGTATCCGCCGAGCCAGGTGTGGAAATGCTCGTCGATCAGTCCGGTCGCGTAGCCGACCACCACGCGGCCGCCGGCGGCTGCGAAGTCGGCCAGCCGCTGCGTGTCGGCGGCGCTCAGGATCAGCACGGTCGGCAGCACGACGGTCTTGTACGAGCTCCAGTCGTAGGCGAGCGGCACGATGTCGGCGCGCGAGCCCGCGTCCAGGAACGCGCGGTACCAGTCGCGCACGTCATGCCAGTGGTTGAGTTTCATGCTCGGCAGGGTCTGGGAGCGGGTGGCCCATTCCGATTCGGCGCTGAAGAGGATCGCCGTGTCGGAGTGCGCCAATTCGGTGCCCTGCACGCCGGCGTCGGCGAGCGTGTGCAGCGACGCGCCCAGCTCGCACACCTGGCGGAACAGCTTCGTGTCCTCGCCGGCGTGCGGAACCATGGCCGAATGGAACGCTTCGGCACCGAACGCGGACGCGCGCCACTGGAAGAAGTTGATGGCGTCGGCGCCCATGGCCACATGGGCCAGGGAGTCACGCACGGTCTCGCCCTTGCGCTTGCGGGTGTTGAGCGGCTTCCACTGCACCGCCGAGGTGGAGTGTTCCATGACGTACCACGGCTTGCCGAGCGCGAGCGAATCCATGAGCGCGTCGGAGCAGGCCAGCTCGTCGAGGTGGGATTCGCCCTCGTGGAAGTAGTGGTCGTTGGATACGAAGTTCACTTCCTCGGCCCAGGCGGCGTAGTCCATGCAGCACTGGTCGGTGGAGACCATGAAGTTCGTGGTGAACGGCTTGTCGGGGCAGATTTCGGCGATCGCGTCGCGTTCGGCCTTGTAGAAGTCGAGGAGCATGTCGTTGCCGAACCGTTCGAAGTCGAGCTTCTGGCCGGGGTTGACCATCGAGTCGGCGCCCATGAACCGTGGGATGAGCACTTCGTCGAAGCCATTCATCTCCTGGCCCCAGAAGGTGGTGCCCCACGCCTGGTTGAGCGCGCCGATGGTGCCGTACTTGCGGCGGCACCACGCGCGGAAGGCGTCGAGCGCGTTGTCGGAGTAGTCCTCGCGGTTGTTCCAACCGTATTCGTTGCCCATATGCCATGCGGTCACATACGGGTTAGTGCCGTACCGTTCGGCGAGCTTGCGGCACAGGGTCAGCGCATATTCCTTGAATACCGGGCTGGTCGGGCTCCACGATTGGCGCGAGCCGGCGTTGACGGGGTGGCCGTACTTGTCACGCGGAAGGACCTCCGGGTGGCTTTCGTACAGCCACAGCGGCGCGGTCGCCGTCGCGGAGGCCAGGTCGACCGCGATGCCGGCATTGCCGAGTTTGTCGATGATGCGGTCGAGCCAGCCGAAATCCCAACGATCCTCGGTGGGTTGGATGCGATCCCAGCTGAAGATGGCGAGGGCCACGGTGTTGACGCCGGCCTGCTTCATCAGGCGGATGTCGTCGTCCCAGATGTCCTCGGACCATTGGTCGGGATTGTAGTCGCCACCGAAGGCGATGCCGCGGCCATCCGCGGTCAGCAGTTTCGGCCATTCGAAGTTGCGTCGCATGCTCTCCTCTTTTCCTTGCGAGACTTCCTCTTCACGGAAGGTATTGTTCAATCATTCTTTGACTGCGCCTGCGGCGAGGCCGGACTGCCAGTACTTCTGCAGGCACAGGAACGCGATCACCAACGGGATGATCGTGACCAGCGAGCCCGTGATCACCAGGTTCTGGATCGCCTGCCCGCCAGCGGTGGACGCCTGGTCCTTCCACTGGTTCAGACCGATCGTGAGCGGATACCAGTTCGAGTCCTTGAGCATGATCAACGGCAGGAAGTAGTTGTTCCACGTCGCCACGATCGAGAACAGGGCCGTGGTCACGATGCCCGGCGCGAGCAATGGCAGCGACACCTGGAAGAACGTGCGCAACTCGCCCGCGCCGTCCACGCGAGCGGCCTCGAGCAGCTCGGTCGGCACGGCCTGCTCCGAGAAGATCCACATCAGGTACAGGCCGAACGTGGACACCAGGGACGGGATGATCATGGCCCACGGCGTGTTCGTCAGGTTCAGCTTCGCGAACAGGAGGAACTGCGGGACCGCCAGCGCGATGCCCGGCACGCTGATCGCGCCGATGATGACCACGAACACGGCCTTGCGGCCCGGGAAACGGAACTTCGCGAGCCCGTAGCCGCCCAGGATCGCGAGCAGGGTCGCGCCGCCCGCGCCCACGACCACGTACAGGATGGTGTTCAGCAGCCAACGGCCGAAGATGCCGCCGTCATAGGTGAACACGGTCTTGATGTTGTCCCACAGGGCGAACGTGCGGCCGAAGCCCAGGCCGAACGTCGAGGTGAAGTCCGCCTGGGTCTTGGTCGCGTTGACCGCGAGGTAGACGAACGGGAACAGGCAGTACACGGCGAACACCGCGCACACCAGGGTCAGCAGCCTGCTGCGTCTCGGGTTCGACACGTTTGCGAACCCCGATTTCGCCGCGCGTTTGCGTTCCGCGGCCTCGTCCCTGGCGACCCTCCTGGCGCGCTCCCTCTCGGCCCTGCGCACGGCCCTGTCATGCTCGCGGGCCTGCGCCTGCGCGTTGTTGCTGCTCATGATCTTTCGCTCCTTACCGGATGGAATCTTCCGTCTCCCTTGCGCCCCGGGCGCCGTGGCCCGGGCGCGCGGCCCCCTCGGGGCCTCACTTCATCTGTTCCTTCATGCTGTTGATCTGCACCACGTACGCGATCGCCATCGTGATGACCGCCATCGTGATGGCCAGCGCGGCCGCGTAGTTCGACTGATTGCCCGCGAAGGACAGGTTGTACGCGTACATGTTCGGCGTGTAGTACGTGCTGATCGCGTTGCCCGGGACCATGTTCTGCATGATGCTCGGCTCGTTGAACAGCTGGAACGAGCCGATGATCGAGAAGATCACCGTGATCGCGAGCGAGCCCTTGAGCTCGGGCAGCTTGATGGACTTGATGATCTGCCACTCGCTCGCCCCGTCGATCGACGCGGCCTCGTACAGGGAATGCGGGATCGTGGACAGCGAGCTGTAGAAGATCAGCATGTTGTAGCCCGTGAACTCCCACGTCACGATGTTGCCGATCGACGCGAGCAGCACGCTCGGCGAGAGCATGTCCAGGTGCGTGCCGAAGAACCCGTTGAACGAGCCCACCAGACCGTACTTCGCGCCGTACATGAAACCCCAGATCAGGGTCGACACGACAGCGGGCACCGCGTACGGCAGGAACGTGGAGATGCGGAAGAACTTCGTGCCGTGCAGCTTCATGGAGTCCAGCGCCAGGGCCATCGCCGCGGCGAGGAACAGCATGATCGGCACCTGGACCACGGTGAACAGCGCGACCCTGCCGACCGCGCTCCAGAACTGCTGGTCGTGGAACAGGCGTATGTAGTTCGCGAACCCCACGAACTGGGTGCCGCCGATCATCCTCTTCTGGAAGAAGCTGATGTAGATTGCATACATGATCGGGATGATGAACACGAACACGAACACCAGGGCGAACGGCCACATGAATTTCCATCCGCGCCAGTCCGCGTGGTGCCTGTTGACGCGCACCTGGTCGGCCGGCGTGTGCAACGGCGCCGCGACACTTGCTGCTGCTTGAGTCATGGTTGCTCTTCTTTCTTCACACGATTGTCTTCGCACAATTGCGGGCATAGACAAGGCGGGGATCCTCCCGAGGCGTTTCCCCGCCTTGGTATGTGCTTCCTTGGTTCTTGCTGACTGGTTGCCTGCAGGCGTGTTGGCTGTTACCTGCAGTCTGTTGGATTCAGGATGCGATACCCCCGATCAGCTCTTGTTGGTGACGGTGTAGCCCTGCTGGGTGCCGTGGTCGGCGAGCGCCTTGGCATAGTTGGCGAAGGCTTCCTTGAGGGTGATGTTCTTGCTGAAGGCCTTGGAGATCTGGTCGCCGAAGCTGGACTGCGCGAACGGGTTGTACGGCAGGTAGGCGAACTTGGAGACCTTGCGCTGGGCCGCTTCGGACAGGACCTGGTTGACGTTCTGGCCGCCGAAGTAGTCGTTGACCTTCTTGTTGGCCTCAGAGTTCGGATCAGTGAAGCTCTTGGAAGTCAGGATGCTCTTAAGACTCGGGAAGGTGCCGGTGTCGGCCATGGTCTGCGCGCCCTTGCCGTGGGTCAGGTATTCGACGAACTTGTAGGCCGCAGCCTGCTGCTTGGACTGGCTGACCACCGCGAGTGCGGAGCCGCCGTCTTCGGCGGAGGTCTCATCACCCTCGTTCCACTGCGGAAGCTGGGCCACGCGCCAGTTGCCGGCCTGGTCCGGCGCGCCGTTCATGAGGTTGACCGGCATCCAGCCGCCGATGGTGAGGGAGGCGATGGTGCCGTCGTTGAGCTCGCGGTTCCAATCGTCGGACCAGTTGGCGGTCTTGGTGTCGATGAGGTCCTCATCGATGAGCTTCTGCTGGAAGTCGATGTACTTCTTCATGCCGGCATCGTTGGTCATGTCGATGGTGATCTTCTCGCCGTCGACCTTCCACGGCTGGGCGCCGGCCTGCCAGGCCTGCGCGGTGAAGGGCTGGTATTCCATGGAGGAACCGGAGTTGTTGGTCATGTAGGAGCCGGCTGCCTTGACCTTCTTGGCGGCCTCGTAATAGTCGTCCCAGGTCTTGATCTTGGTGCCGTCGACGCCGGCCTTCTTGAAGACCGCATCGTTGTAGAAGAACATTTCAGGGCCGGAATCGATCGGCAGCGCGTACGGCTTGTTGTTGTACTGCAGCTTGTTCCACGGGCCTGCGGAGAAGTCGTCGGCGAGCTTATCGGCGCCGAACTGGCTCAGGTCGGCGAGGTCGCCGGTGACGGCGAACTGGGTGACGGTCGGATCTTCAAGCATCACCACGTCCGGAGCGCCCTTGCCTGCGGCGATGGCGTTGCTCAGTGCGGTCTGGGTGTCGGAGGCGGTACCGGTGTTGTTGAATTTCACGGTGATGCCGGGGTTGGCCTTCTGGAAGTCCTTGATCAGGTTGGTCATGGTGTGGCCGGTGTCCCAGCCCCAGAACACGAGCTCGGCTTTGTTGGCGTCTCCCGTGCTGCCCTTGCTGGCGTTGTCGGATCCGCCGCCGCAAGCCGCCAGGCCGATGAGGGTCGCAGCTGCGGTCAATGCCGCGAAAGCCTTCTGTGTGGTGCGCATGTTTCCTCCTTCAGGTGCCGACAGGCTTCGAAACGTTGGCTGGATGACGCTCATCCATGCCGGACGTTCCCCGCCTGAGTCGCTGGTGCGACCGCCTTGTCCTTGGGCGGTGTTCCTAGCTTCCAGACTTTCCTTGTCTGGGCTTCCTCAGACTTCCTCCCTCTTTTGGTACACCGGTGTATCATCGGTCAAGAACCGACCACTGTCAGTTTCCTGACGTTTCCAGTGTCCAATTGAGTTCGGCCGCCTTCGTCGGCCTTTGTTTCTCGCTGGTACAGCCGTGTACCATTAGCTCTTATGATACACGGCTGTACCAATAAGTCAAATCTTGACGCGGAACCGCTTGAGCTGAACCGCTTAACATGCTGTGCGATTCGGCGTTTCCTGATATCGACATGCCGGCCGATGTCTTTACGCACAACCGCTTACGGCTTCCCGGGCGGAATGTGGACAAGTCGGTGCATTACGGGGGATTATTTTTCCGATGAATTCCCCAGTATTGGTTGGGATTGGAAACTCTGAGAAAGTCCCCAGATAAAAAAATCGGCGGTCCCAAGGGAATACCTTGGAAGCCGCCGATATGCTTGCGTGCGTTGCTGCCATGGGCTCAAGCTGTGGGCTGCACAGCCCGTGAAGCTTGCACATAGATCGCAAGCTGCAACAGGCTGCGAGCTACAGGCTCAGGAAGAGCTCGTGAATGCGGGTGTCGTCGGTGAGTTCGGGATGGAACGCCGTGGCGAGAATCTTGCCTTGGCGCAGGCCGACCACATTGCCGTCCACCGATGTTTCGACGGTGGCGGCCGGTCCGACTTCGGCCACGAACGGCCCGCGGATGAACACCAGCGGGAAATCCTTCAGCACGATGGAATCGGAGGAAATCTCAGTAGTCGAACCCGCGCCCGACGCGGAATCAGCGAACCCCGGCACACGTTCGCCCGGCTCAACCAAAACGGCGGAATCACCGGAAGAGGAGCCGAAATCGGCGGTGGCGGCGAACGAGCCAAGCTGACGGCCGTACGCATTGCGTCGCACGACGGCGTCAAGCGCGCCAAAGTAAATGTTCGAATCATTATCCAGCTTGCGGGCTAGCAGAATCATGCCGGCGCAAGTGCCGAATACCGGCTTTCCGGCGGCGATGTGCGCTGCGATGGGTTCGAACAGGCCGGTCGATCGCAGCAGCTTGCCCTGCGTGGTGCTTTCGCCACCTGGCAGGATCACGCGATCGATCGAATCGTCGAAATCCTCGGCCGCGCGCAGCAGCTTCCACGGCGCGCCGAGGCGATCCAGCATGGCGGCGTGTTCGGCGAACGCGCCCTGCACGGCGAGGATGCCGGTCACGCCATGTTTCGCGGCTTCGACGCCGGCCGATTCTTCCTTCGAAATGTATTCAACTGCTACAACCATTACCGTTCCTGTGCTTTCGGATGTGCCGGCTCCGCGGTGCTTCTCGCTGCCCGCGGAACCGGCGTCACGCATGCGCCGTGCGGGCCGTCACTCGCCGCGCGCCGCCATGATGGTTTCGATCTCGTCCTCGTTGATGCCGACCATGGCCTCACCGAGGTTCTCGGACAGGCGCGCGAGCAGATCGGCGTCCTGCCAGTTGGCGGTGGCCTGCACGATGGCGGCGGCGCGCTTGGCCGGGTCGCCCGACTTGAAGATGCCGGAGCCGACGAACACGCCTTCCGCACCAAGCTCCATCATCAGGGCCGCGTCGGCCGGGGTGGCCACACCGCCGGCGGCGAAGTTGACGACCGGCAGACGGCCGTTGTCGTGCACGTACTTGGCGAGATCGTACGGCACGGCCAGCTGCTTGGCGGCCTCGTACACCTCGTCGTCGCGCAGGGAGACGAGCTCGCGGATCTGCTTGTTCATGGTGCGCATGTGACGCACGGCCTGGATGACATCGCCCGTGCCCGGCTCGCCCTTGGTACGAATCATGGACGCACCCTCCGCAATGCGGCGCAGCGCCTCGCCCAGGTTCTTCGCGCCGCACACGAACGGCACGTCGAACTGGTTCTTGTCGATGTGGTACACGTCATCGGCGGGGCTGAGCACTTCGGATTCGTCGATGTAGTCGATTTCGATGGCCTGCAGGATGCGGGCTTCGGCAACATGGCCGATGCGCACCTTCGCCATGACCGGGATGGACACGGCCTCCTGAATGCCCTTAATCATGGCCGGGTCGCTCATGCGGGAGACGCCACCGGCCGCGCGAATATCGGCCGGAATGCGCTCGAGCGCCATCACCGCGCATGCGCCCGCGTCCTGCGCGATCCTCGCCTGCTCGGGGGTGGTGACGTCCATGATCACGCCACCCTTGAGCATCTGCGCCAGATTCTTGTTCAGTTCGTTCCTGTTGTTGGCCATCGCCAGCCTTTCGTCGAAGGATTTGCCTTTGACACAGATACTAACGATTTCCCATTTCGATTTCACGCGAACTGAATCTTATAACCTACCAAAAAGTCGGTTTTGCTAAATTTGCAACCTTATTTTCACGATTGTTTCATTGGCTTATGATTTCGATTCCGTCGACATTTCGTCGGTTTCGTCCGTTTTTCTTGCTTTACCTGCGACTATGGCTTTCGATTCGTCCGCTTCCGTACGCCGTCGCGCGCGCTATAGGAAACACGAATGACATGCGATTTTCATACGACCACATTGCGGACGTGCGGCGCGTCCGTATGCGGCCGCATGGGCATGGGCACCTCACCAGGCCCCGCATTACGCCGATTCACACGCTAGTTCGCACGCATCGGCTCGCCACATCAGTTCGCAATCCGCACGCGCCAGCTCACATGCGCACGATGCGGTCCGCGATGCGCATGGTGGAATCGCGGTGCGAGACGAGCAGCACCGCGCTCCCCTGCTGCGCCAACGCGTCAATCGATTGCAGAATCACGGATTCGTTGTAGGCGTCGAGGCGACTCGTCGGCTCGTCGAACAACACCAGCGACGCGTTGCGCAGGAAGACGCGAGCCAGGCCGATGCGTTGCCGTTCACCCTCTGAAAGCCGCCCGCCCAACTCGCCGACGGGGGTATCAAGGCCCTGCGGGAGCGAGTCGACCAGTTCAAGCGCGGAAGCCTTGGCGAGCGCGGCGCGCAGCACGTCATCACTGACAGAAAGGGTCGACCGGGTGGAAAGCGCGGAATCAGCGGCATTCCACGAAACGGGAGGAGCGGGCGGGGTAAGAAGCGCTCTGCCGGAAGTCGCGGAATCGTCCGGATCGCCAGCATTACCAGCCCTATCCGCATCGCCCCTGTCGCAGGCCATAAGCAGGTTTTCACGGATAGTGCCGTCGAACAGGTAGGTTTCCTGCCCCATCATCGTTTGCACGCGACGGCGATGATGCGCGTCGATCTGCGGCAGTGGCACCTCGGACAGGGCGACTAAGCCGGATTGCGGGTCCCAGTAACGCATGAGCAGCTTCAGCAGGGTCGATTTGCCGCGGCCGGACGGGCCTTGGATGCCGAGGATGCCGTGTTGTGGTATGTCGAACGAGACGTGGCTGAGGATTGGCTCGGCGGACGACTCGGGGACATCCGCATCGCTTCCGGAAGTTGGAGCCTCGCCCGAATTGCCGTAGCCGAACGTGACGTCGTGCATGGACATGCCGTGGTAGCGCGGCAGGAAATCGCCCCGCTCCTCCACTGCGGGGGTTTCGTCCATCAGCGCGAACAGGCGGCGGGCGGCGGCAAACGTTTGCGTGAGATTGGCCGGCAGCGCGCTCAACGCGAGCGTCGGACCGAACGAGCTGGCCAGCAGCACGAAAGCGGCGGTCAGGCGGGCGGCGGGCGCGGAAATGACGGTTTGAATGGTTGCGGCGGCGGTGGAAGCGATCGGCATCGTCGTACCGGACGTGACCATCGCCAGCAATGCCGCGATGGCAGTGAACAGTACGACCAGCACCGCGCAGAAGCCTGCGAAATCGCCATTCTTGGCACTCAGCCGGGCGCGGCGGCTCCAGAGCGAGCGCGTGCGTGACGCGATGCCGGCAAGCCGCGCATGGCCTTGGTCGAATCGGATGATTTCGTCGAGACCGCGCATATCGTCGAGCATTTCGTCATCAAGTTGGGCGGATTCACGGCGGATATCCCCACCGAGACCGCCTACCGCCGTGGCGAAGAGTTTCGGCAGCACGATGCCGACGGTCAGGTGCGCGATGACCAGCGTGACAGCGATCGCAGGGCTCAACGTAAGCAATGCGACCGTGTAAAGCACGGTGGTCGCGATGGCGATGACAACCGGCGAAATGGTGTGCGCGAAGAAGATTTCCAGCAGTTCGACGTCGGTGGTGACCAGCGCGATCAGGTCGCCTTTGCCTTTGCCGGACAGTTTGGCGGGCGCGAGGCGACGCAGCGCGGCAAACGTTTTCGACCGGAACAGCGCGAGCAGGCGGAAGGCGACATTGTGGTTCATGTACTGTTCGGCGTAGCGCATGCCGCCGCGGATCAGTGCGCAGATAATCATGGCTGCGATTGCCGCAGGAAGGCTGAGATTCCAGACTTTTGCGCCAGCTGCGGCAAACAGCGCGGCGACGCCGAAAACCGGCAGGAACGTGGCGGCGAGGTGGCCGAGGATGCCGCACGCGCAGGCGATGGCCATGGGTTTGCGCAGTGGGCCGACTTCGCGCAGCAAGCGGGCGATGACTTGGGTTGTTGGCATGTCCGATTTGGCGCCACTGGCGTTCGATTCGGCGGAACCAGACATCCGAGACACGGCAAACGCACCAGACGCATGAGTCATACGCGATACGCGCGGCGCGACGCGACCAGACAATCCCACCCGTTCCACGCTTTCCTGCGCCCGGAACAGCTTGGCATACGTGCCGTCCGCGGCCATGAGATCGTCATGCGCGCCCTGCTCGACGACGACACCCCCATCAAACACTACGACATGGTCCGCGTCGGCCGCGTTCGCCATGCGGTGCGTGACCATCAGCACGGTTGCGCCGGCGTCGGCGAGCGCGCGAATCGTTTGCAAAATCAACGTTTCGCTGTCCGCGTCGACGCTGCTGGTCGCCTCGTCGAAAATATAGACGGCCGACCTGCGCAACAGTACACGGGCGATCGCAATGCGCTGTTTCTGCCCGCCGGACAGATTCGCGCCATCCTGCGTGATCGGCATATCGAGTCCTCGCGATTGCGCGCGCACGAAATCGTCGATATGCGCGGCTTCCAGCGTCTGCCACAGCTCGTTGTCGGTGGCGTCGGCGCGGACCATGAGCAGGTTGTCGCGCAGGGTGCCGGCGAACAGGTGGCTGTGCGCGGAGACGATGGAGATTTCGCGGGTGAGCGATGCTGCGGTGAGGTCGCGGATTTGGTGCGATTTCAGGGTTTCACTGTCATCCGGCGCCGCACTGCTTAACATAGCGCCCAGCACTTCGTCCTGCATTCCGGATGGCATTTCGGACAGCAGCACATCGCCTTCATATCCGACAAGCGTGCCGGCAAGCAGCTGGACGGCTGTGGATTTCCCGGAACCGGATGGTCCGACGATCGCAGTGACTTCGCCGGGCAGCGCACGGAGGGCCACGTTGCGCAAGGCGTAGCGCGTTTCGCGCGCGTCACCCGCGCCGCCGCCCTCATCAACGCTGTCCACATCCGCGTTCCGCATATCGGAATGCGATGTGGACGATATACGACGGGGACTCGCAACACCGGCACCCGCAGACCCGGCAGCGTCAGGCCCCGCACCAGCAGTACCCCCAGCATCCACATCCGCGTCCGCATACCGGTACGAAACACCACGAAACTCCACGCCGACACCACGCCCGGAAGCCCCGAATTCCGGCAGTTCCTTGCTGCCATGCTCCGGTTCGGGCGCGTCGAGCAGCGCGAAAATACGTTTCGTGGACGTCATGCCGTTCATCGCAACGTGGAAATACGAGCCGAGCTGTCGCAGCGGAATGAAGAAATCGGCGGCTAGCAGAATCGTCAGCAATACCGCGGCGATCGGCGTCAAACCAAGCGGCAGCACGCCGGACAGCGCGAAAACGCCAGACGGCGAGAGCGAGCCGGATACAAATCGCCATATCGCAACGCCGATGCCGGCGGCCGCGCCACCGTACGCCACGGCATCCATCGCCGTGAGCGAACGCAGTTGGATCTGCAGCACGTTCATGGTCATCACGCGGAACTGTTCGGCCTTCTCGTCCATGACTCGTGCGGCGCGCTCGTCCGCGTCGAAGGTTTTCAGCGTCTCAAGTCCCTGCAGATTGTCGAGGAACGCGGCGCCCATATCCGTGTATTTGCCCCAGTATTTCTTGAATACGCGGGCAGCACGCATCGCCACCATGCCGACGATGAGCACGATGAGCGGCGCGCAGGCGAGCAGCGTCGCGGCGGTGGGCAGGTCGATCGGCGCAAGCACGGCGAACAGCGTGATGGGGGCGAGCACGGCGTAGCACAGTTGCGGCAGGAACAGTTCGAAGAAGCTTTGGATTTGTTCGATGCCTTCGCCCGCGGACTGCACCACGCCGGCGGTGCGCACGCGCTGCGCGTAGGACGGGCCGAGCGCGAGCATCTTATTGAACAGTTTCTCACGCAGCGCGAGTTTGACGCGTTCGGCGGCCTCGCTACCGAAACGTGCGGCGGCGCGAATGGTGACGAATCGCACGACCGCGGCAATAAGAATAATGACGATGCAGGGCGCGGTGGCGGACGGTACGGGCGCGAACAGCGGTTGCAGCATACGCACCACAGCCACGGCGAAGGCGATGTTGGCCACGAGGCCCAGCCATTGGCAGGCGACTTTCGCCGCGATCAATCGACCGACGCCGTCAGCCAAGGAAAACAGCCGCTTGTCGAACATCATGCCCCTTTTCCAATCGTTTGCAATCCCGCCATCCGCTCCAAGCGTATCGGGCATACCGACGAAAGGCAATGACGGAACGGCAATCGCAGAAAATCGTCGGAAAAATATAGAAAACCATCAGAACTCGCAAGCAAATGCACAACAGCAAAACCACAGAAAACCAAGGGAACGGCGAAAAGTGAGGCGGCTGAATGTTCGCCGTTGAGCAAACAGCCTAGGCGCAAGGGGTAGTTGCGCCAAACTTGAGTGTACACGGAACATGTTGTGGTTCGCAACGTCACTCCGCCCAGTTTTGCCGCATTTTCCACCGTTTTCGCCCGTAAGGGCCACCCCTCTCGAACCCGTCGCGCAACCCGTTGGACACCCTGCGATCGAACGCGTCAAACCTTTTTTCGAGATGATGCATCCGTGTACCAATCCCCCGTTCCGTTGACGTTTCGTGCCACTTTGTCAGTTCAAACAAACCCGTCGCCGTATTTCTTGTTGTTTCTTACAATGCGGACTTACGTCACCGTAACTTACGATATGCGAGGCGCGACACAGGACGCGAAAAGCACGTCACCGATCACCGCAATCGCAGCGATCGCATATATCGCAAAACCCACGAAAACCGCGGAAACGCAAGAAAAGAGAACACTTCATGCTCACCGAGTACACGACCCCGGGCGCATCCGTCGAAGTACGCGACGACGAATCCATCTACTCCCTGCTTACCGAACGCATCAAGCGCACCGGCGAAGACACCGTGATCGCGGAACGCAAAACCGCTCCGGGCCAGTGGACCAAGGTGACGACCGGCGAATTCCACAAGAATGTGCTCTCCGCGGCCAAAGGCCTGATCGCGTTCGGCATCGGCAAGGGGGATGCCGTCACCCTCTTCTCCACCACCCGTTACGAGTGGGGCGTGCTTGATTTCGCACTGGCCGCAATCGGCGCGGTCAATGTGCCGATCTATGACACCGATTCCGCGGCGCAGGCCGAACGCATTCTCAACGATTCCAACGTGAAGCTCGCCATCGCCGACGATCGCGAACGCTTCGACCGTCTTGATTCCGTGATTGGCCGCTGCCCGTCTCTGAAGCATATTCTGATGCTCGACGCCAATGCCATGGGCGCGCTGGAGGGATTGGGCGTCACCGTGTCCGACGAAGAGCTGGATGCGCGTATCAAGTCGGTTCGTGCCGACGATCTGGCCACCATCGTGTACACGTCCGGCTCCACGGGGGCACCGAAGGGTGCCGAGCTGTCGCATCGCAATTTCGTGTCGATCACGCGTGCCGGCAGCCTTGCGCTGCACGAGATGATTCTTGAAGACCATCCGCGTCTGCTGCTGTTCCTGCCGCTCGCCCACTGCTTCGCGCGCTTCATCCAGTACGCGTCGATCGCTTCCGATGACGGCGTGGTCGGCTATCTGCCGGACACCAAGACGCTGCTGCCGGATGTGCGTTCGTTCGAGCCGACGTACCTGCTGGGCGTGCCGCGCGTGTTCGAGAAGGTGTACAATGCGGCTTCCCGCAAGGCCGGCATGGGTTGGAAGGGCCGCCTGTTCCTCAAGGCCGCCGAATCCGCGCGCGACTGGTCGCGCATGCAGCAGGCTGGCGAGAAACCGACCATGAAGCAGACCGCCGAACACCTGTCGTATGAGGCGTCCGTATACCACACCGTGCGTGGCGCGTTGGGCCCGCGTATCCGTTATGTGGCGTGCGGTGGCGCTCCGCTGGACGTGTCGCTGGCGCATTTCTTCAATGGCATCGGCCTGCCGATGATCCAGGGCTACGGTATGACGGAAACCGCGGCGCCGTTTGCCGCGACCCGCGTCACGGACAATGCGATCGGTACCGTCGGCCAGCCTGCGCCGGGATCGTCCGTGCGTATTTCCGACGATGGCGAGCTGCAGGTCAAGGGACCGAACGTGTTCATGGGTTACCACAATCTGCCGGAGAAAACGGCCGAGGTGTTCACCGAGGACGGTTGGCTGCGCACCGGCGATCTTGCGTCGATCGACGATGAGGGTCGTATTACGATTACGGGCCGCAAGAAGGACATCATCATCACCGCCGGCGGCAAGAACGTGTCGCCGATTCCGATGGAGCAGGAGATTGCGAAGTGTCCGATTGTGGAGCATGCCGTGGTGGTGGGCGATAATCGTCCGTTCATCGGCGCGCTGGTCACGCTCGATCCGGAAGGATTGGCGGCCTGGCTGCCGTCCGTGGGCCTGTCCGCGGATACGCCGCTTGACCGCGTGGCGGCTACCGCCGCCGTTCATGACGAGATTCAGAAGTATGTGGACAAGGCGAACGCGACGGTTTCGCGCGCCGAATCCGTGCGTAAGTTCGTGGTGCTGGATGCGCAGTTCACGCAGGAGAACAAGTGCCTGACGCCGTCGCTGAAGGTGGTGCGTCCGGCAGTGAACCGCGTGTTCGCCGACGTGATCGACCAGCAGCTGTACGCCGGCAAGCGCTGAGCCGCACATAGGTAAACAAAAACAGCACGGCGGGGAACGCTGCGTACAAAAGTACGTCAACTTCCCCGCCGTGCTGTTTTTTAAGCGCACCCCGTATCGCTGAGATAACGCGTGCGGTAACAGTGCGGCAGGAAACGCCGGCGTACGAAGGTACGTCAAGTTTCCTGCCGTGCTGTTAACGCTCCGTTATTTCAGTGACGGTTGTTGAGGCGGTGGTACATTTCGCTCAGCTCCAGCTCCTTCTCGAACTGGCGGGCGTTGGTGTTCTCGTCGATGACGGCGAGTTCGACGCCGGCGATGCGGGCGAAGTCCTCCCAAGCCTCACGACCGACGGACGTGGTCATGCAGGTGTGGTGGGAGCCACCGGCGGTGATCCAGCACTGCACGGCGGTCTTCAGGTCCGGCTTCGGCTTCCACACGGCGCGGGCGCACGGCAGGTTCTTCAGGGAGCCCTGCGGTTCGACGATGGTGACCTCGTCCATGAGCAGGCGGAAGCGTTCGCGCTCGTCGGCCATGGAGACCACGACGGCGTCGGCCGGCTTGCCGGAGAACACCAGACGGACCGGGTCGGACTTGCCGCCGATGCCCAGCGGGTAGATGGCCAGCTTCGGCTTGGCGATGGTGCCGATGGACGGGGAGACTTCCAGCATGTGGGAGCCCATGTCGAACTCGTTGCCCGGCACGAAGTTGTAGGAGTAGTCCTCCATCAGGGAGGCGCCACCCTCAAGGCCGTAGCCCATCACGGCGCCGATGCGCACCAGCACGGAGGTCTTCCAATCGCCTTCGGCGGAGAAGCCCCAGCCGTACTCGGACGGGAAGCGCTGCGGGCCGACGCCCGGCAGCTGCGGCAGGGTGCCGAGGTCTTCGAAGTTGTCGACGCCGGCGGTGCAACCGTTCTCACGCATCATGTTGACCATGGCGGCCTCTTCCTTGGCTGCGATGAACAGCTCATCGTAGCGGGAATCAAGCAGCTCGGGGGCCACGTCGTACTTGGCCTTGTAGTCTTCGATGAGGTCCTTGACCTGGCTGTCCTTGACCTTCTCGTAGGCGGCGACGAGGTCGTTGACGGCCCAGGTGTTGATCGAAGCGCCGAACACGCGTTCGGCTTCGGTCTTGTCGCCTTCGGTGACGGCCACGTTGCGCATGTTGTCGCCCCAACGCATGACCTTCATGTTCTGGGAGGCATCCCAGCCGGCGCAGGCGCGAGCCCAGGTGCCGACCTTTTCGGCGACTTCCGGATCGGTGTAGTGGCCGACGACGATCTTGCGCGGAATGCCGAGACGGGACACGATGTAGCCGAACTCACGGTCGCCGTGGGCGGCCTGGTTCAGGTTCATGAAGTCCATGTCGATGGTCTCCCACGGGATTTCCTTGTGGTGCTGGGTGGCCAGCTGCAGCAGCGGCTTGGTCAGCACTTCGAGGCCGCGGATCCACATCTTGGCCGGGGAGAAGGTGTGGCACCAGGTGATCACGCCGATGACGTTCGGGTTGGCGGAGGCTTCGGTCATGAAGGCCTTGACGCCGTCGGAGGACTTCAGGGTCGGCTTGAGCACGATCTTGGCCGGGATCTTGCCGGTCGCGTTGAGGAAGTCGACCATCTCGCCGGTCTGCTGGGCCACCTGGCGCAGCGCCTCCTCGCCGTAGAGGTCCTGCGATCCGACGCCGAACCAGATTTCCTTGCCTTCAAATGGGTTTTCCATTGCCATGTTGGATTATTCCTTACTTCGTTGTTGGGTTTGTCGTTTCAGTTTCCGTCGCGTCAGTGCTGGCCGTAGACGTTGGTGTAGCGGTCGTTAAGGCTATCGATGTCTTCCTGGGAGATCGGGATGATGTCTCCGAGCTGCTTGGCGGCCCACATGGTGTGCGCCACCTCTTCGGTCATGGCGGCGGCCTTGACGGCGGCTTCCGCGTCCTTGCCGATGGTGAACGGACCATGGTTCTGCATGAGCACGGCCGGGGACTTCGGATACTTCTTCAGGGTTTCGACCACGCCTTCGCCGATGGCTTCGGAGCCGATGAGGCGGAACGGGCCGACCGGCACCGGGCCGCCGAACTCGTCGCCCATCATGGTCAGGCCGCACGGAATGTTCTGGCCGGTGGCCGCCCATGCGGTGGCGTAGGTGGAGTGGGTATGCACCACGCCGTACACGTCGGGCATGTGGCGGTAGATGTACGCGTGGGACGCGGTGTCGGAGCTCGGCGCTTCGGCGCCGTCGACCACGTTGCCGTCGAGGTCGCACACGACCATCGAGCTTGGGGTGAGGTACTCGTAGCGCAGTCCGGACGGCTTGATGACCATCAGGTCGGCGGTGTGCAGGCGCTGCGAGACGTTGCCTGCGGTCCACACCACCAGATTCCACTTGATGAGCTGCTCGTGCAGGGTGGCGACCACTTCGCGCACCTGCTTGACTTCAGCTCGTACTTCCGGGCCGTAATCAGCCAACGTTGCCATATTGTGTTCCTTTCGTCAGGCTTGCTGTTGTTGCGATGGACGGTTATTTGGTTTCCAGCGGGATGCTTTCGATGGCGGCATGCTCGATCGGCAGCCCCTTGCGGAAGCGGTCGAAGAAGGCTTCGAAGCCGGCCACGTCGTTGGCGTCCGGCGCTTCCGTGGTGGAGGCCGCGTCGGCGAAGACGCGGGTGTCGAGGTAGTCGGCGAGCGGCTGGTCGGCGTGCCACAGATAGTCGGCGAGCACGGCCATGCCCCACGCTCCGCCTTCGGCGGCGGTGGCCATGACCTTGATCGGGGTGTCGAATGCGGCGGCGAGGATCTTCTGCGCGACCTTCGGCGTGGTGAAGATGCCACCGTGGCCGACGAGCGAGTCGACGGCGACGCCTTCGTCCTTGGTCATCACATCCATGCCGATCTTGACCGGCGAGAAGGCGCTAAACAGCTGGGTTCTCATGAAGTTGCCGAGGCTCATGCGCGCCTCCGGGCTGCGGGCGAACAGCGGTCGGCCTTCCGGCAGGCCAGCCAGGAATTCGCCGGAGCGGAACGGATAGTTGAGCAGACCACCGCAGTCGGCGTCGACATCGTCCGCGATCGCGGCGCGGAACAGCGTGCCGTACAGCGTGCCGGCATCGACCGGCTGGCCGATCGCGGCGGCGAACTGTCCGAACAGGCCGACCCAGGCGTTGAGATCGGAAGTGAAGTTGTTGGCGTGGCTCATGCCGGCCAGGTCGCCGGCTGGGGTGGTGACGAGGTCGACTTCCGGATGCAGGCGCGCCAGCTTGTGCTCGAGCACGACCATGGCGAAAATCGAAGTGCCGGCGGAGACGTTGCCGGTGCGCACGCGCACGGAGTTGGTGGCGACCATGCCGGTGCCCGCGTCGCCTTCCGGCGGGGCGAGGACGACGCCCGGCTGAAGGGTGCCGGTCGGGTCGAGCAGTTTGGCGCCTTCGGCGGTGAGCGTGCCGGCCGGGGTGCCCGCCACGAGCGGCTTCGGCAACAGGTCGGCGAGCTTCCACGGCTGGGCGGCGACTTCCGGCAGCGCGTTGAATTTCTCGATGAATTCGGTTTCGTAGGCGTGGGTGGTCGGATCGATCGGGAACATGCCGGAGGCGTCGCCCACGCCGAGCACCTTCTCGCCGGTGAGCTTCCAGTGCACGTAGCCGGCGAGTGTGGTGATGTAGTCCACCTTGGAGACGTGCTCCTCGTGGTTGAGCACTGCCTGGTAGAGGTGTGCCACGGACCAGCGTTCCGGAATGTTGTACTGGAACAGCTCGGAAAGCTTCTCATGGGCTTCGTGGGTGTTGGTGTTCTGCCAGGTGCGGAACGGCACGAGCAGTTCGCCGGACTTGTCGAAGGCGAGGTAGCCGTGCATCATGGCGGAGAAGCCGATGTGCCCCACGTGGGTCAGCCGTTCGCCGTAGGCGGTTTCGACGTCGCCGGCCATCCGGGCGTATGCGGTCTGCAAACCCTTCCAGATTTCCTCCTGGGTGTAGCTCCACAGCCCGTCCTCGAGATGGCTGGCCCACTCATAGTCGCCCGCCGCGATGGTGTGGTAGGCGTCATCGATGAGCACCGCCTTGATGCGGGTGGAGCCGAACTCGATGCCCAGGCTCGTCTTGCCTGCGCGGATCTTCTCGGCGGTCACTGCGACCTGCTCTTGCGTCATAGTTCACGAACTCCTTGCGTCCGAGCGCCTCGCAACCACTCTGTCAACTGAATGTTAGCGCTCACTGTTAACGCTCACTATTGTAGGCACAAACCCGTGACGCACCAAATCCGACGTGTCATCGGAGCAATGAATATATAAACAAATCGAGAAGAAGCAGCGCCTTAGCGACGGCGGACAGGACCCAGGGAGCTGCGGTTGACCATCTGCGCCGACACCAGTCCGACGCCATGCTGCGATGATCCGAAGGAGTTCTCCTCCCCCGCGCCCAGCAGGTACAGCGTCTCGCGCATGGCGGCGACACCCAGCTGCTCAAAGCCGGGGCGGACCGTGGTCAGCGGCGGGAACATATTGTCCATGGCAGGCATGTCGTCGAAACCCACCAGGCTCACATCCTGCGGAATGCGCACGCCATGCTCATGCAGCGCGCGGGCCACACCCACGGCCTGGCTGTCGTTGGCGCAGACCATGCATGTCGGCAGATTGCCGCCGGTGCGGCCGATGTTGTCGAGGATGTGGTTCATCTTGCCGTACGCTTCAGAGGATTCCCAGGTCTCACACTGCACCGTCACGGAATTGACCGCATTGGCCGCGCATAGCTTGTTCCATGCCAGCAGGCGCGTCGCCGCGTCGCGCCACTCCTTGGGACCGGCGAAATACAGCACCGAACGGTGCCCGTATTCCACGACTAGATGCATCACGTCGGCCATCGCGGACCATTGGTCCATGCCGACGACGGATACGCGGCGGCGGTCGGCGGACTTCATCAGCCGCAGGCCGTCCTGCACGCCGATGCCACCGTGCGTGGATGTGACGATCACACGAGGCTGCGCGATCCGCGTCCGGCATGCCGCGGAAAACATGACATCGGTGGGCGTGAGGAAGATGAACGCATCGACGTTCATCTCGTCGAAGGTGCGGCACAGGTCGTCGAATTCCTCCTGCGAGCACAGCGCCTCATGCACCATGCTCACCGTCACGAACAGGCCATGCTGGCGGGCCATCGTCTCAATCGCGGAAATCGTGGAAATCGGGCCATAGAAATGCTGGCCGCCGGCGATCAGGCCGATGGTGCGGGACCGGTGCGAGGCGAGCGCGCGGGCGGAGTTGCTGGGACGGTATCCGAGCTGGTCGATGGCCTTCTGCACCTTCTCGCGGGTGGCGTCGGAGACGTCCGGCGAATGGTTGATGACGCGCGAGACCGTCTGGTGGCTCACACCAGCCAGCTTCGCCACTTCGAACATCGAAGGACGCTTATTGCCCGCATTGCGTTTGCCTGCCATGCCCCGTCGCCTTTCGCACACAACTGTTGGTACGTTCGCCTATTGTACACGCAACTTCAGTTAGCGCTAACAACCCTCATGCTCCAAGGATGCGGCACACTGCGCGCAGGCTACCGCACGGCCGCCAAAGCACGCAGACGCGCCGCGAAGTTGGGCCAATCGGTGCGCATGGCGGTCAGCAGCTTGCGGTTGGGCACGTCATCGACCGGCACCCATTCGATCTCCATGCTTTCGTCGTCGTTGGCCTTGGGCTCGACACGATGCCCCGGCTTTTCGAAGGCGAACACCGTGGTATACGACCATGGGCCGTGGTCCTCGCAGTATGAGCCGACCACGTCGATGTCCTCCGGCGTGATGTTGGCTTCCTCGTACGATTCACGCAACGCGCCCTCAATCGGGCTTTCGCCGTCGGCGGTGGCACCGCCGGGAATGCCCCACGTGCCGCCTTCCGCGCTCCATACCGCGCGGTGCTGCATGACGACGTGCGTCACCTCACCGGTCGTCTCGCTGCGGCGGGCCAAGAGCACGCCGGACGCGCCGTTCGTGCCCCAATGCTTGCGACCGCAGGCGCAATCGACCCAACCGTCTCCCGGCTGGTGCACGTTCTCCTTGGGCGGCAGCGGCTTCGCGGCACCCGTTTTCGCATCATATTCGGCGTCCGGCGCAAGGTCGGAGCGGGTGACGTTCCACAGGTCGGTCCATTCGACGCCCAATTGCGCCGCCAGACGGCGCGCCAACGGCAGGCTCAGGCCGATGATGCCGTGCGGATCGCCTTCGATCGAGTCGATGAACGCGCCGCCGAAACCTTCCAAAGTGAACGATCCGGCCACTTCCAGCGGCTCGCCGGTGGCGATGTAGCGTTCGATATCCAGGTCGGAATATTCGCAGAAGTGCAGGGTCGCTTTGCTGGCGCCGCGCACCATGCGGCCCGACGCGAAGTCGATGAGGCAATGGCCGGTCCACAGCTCGCCGGTGGCACCGCGCATGGCACGCAGCCGTTCGCGCGCTACCTCTTCGCTATGCGGCTTGCCGTAGCATTCGCCGTCCAGCAGGAACATGGAATCGCAGCCGAGAATCAGCGGGCCGGCCTTCGAACGGGTCAGGCTTGGACGGCCATCCACGAAATCGGCGATCGGCTCGGCGACGGTGGGAATGGCGATGCCGGAGAAATCGCGGGTCTTCGTCTCGTCGGCGGACTGCGCGCTGTCCGTGCGTGCGGCTGTGCCCGCCGAGGATGCGTCGCGATCGTCTGCTGCCCGGAGCGGGAAGCCGACCACGCGCTCCCCGCGCGCGTGCGCCGCGGTATCGGCGATGTTGCGATACGCCTGGTGCACGGCCTCGGCCTTCGCCGTGGCGAGAATCATCACACGCTGTTCGACGCTCAGGTCGTTCACGGTGACGCCAAGCGCGGCCGCCTCGCGTTCAAGCGCGGCAGGCTCGTCGACGTGCGAGACACGGATGGTCGGGCAGATGCCGGCGGAGAACAGCACGTCACGGCGTGGACGGGACTGGGAGGCGAGAATCAGCGGGATGCTCATGCGCGTTCCACCTGCACACCCTTGGTGTCGACCGCGAGATGCAGCACACGCCAATGGCCGGATGCCAGCTCTTCGGCGGCGATCCGTTCGAGTTCCTCGTGGGCGTCGCCATGGTGCAGCACAAGCACGCATGGGCCAGCGCCGGACACGGTGGAGGCGAAGCCGTGGGAGCGCATCTTCTCGATCAGCGCCCAGGACGGCTCCATCAGCGAGGCGCGGTACGGCTGATGCAGGCGGTCCTGCGTGGCCGCGAACAGCAGTGCGTTGGCGTTCTGACGCGAGCCGGAGGCCAGCATCGCGGGGTTCATGGCGGCCGGCAGCAGGCTCACACGGGAGACGTTGTGCACGGCGTCCTTGAACGGAATCTCAGTCGGCAACGCCTGACGGGCCTTTTCGGTGGACAGCTCGTAGTCCGGCACGAACACGGCCGCGGTCAGATCGTCCGCCACGCGGTAATTGATGGTGTGGAAGCCGTTGTGCATCGGCTCGCCGCCTGGAATCGGCACGGATCCGACACCTTCCGCGGTCTCCATGTCCCAGGACATGGTCAGGCCGCCGTACACGGCCGGGGCCACGTTGTCCGGATGGCCTTCGATGGCAGCGGCCAGCTCGAACACGGCGTCGCGGTTGAGGTCGTCGTCCTGCGCGAAGGCTGCCGCGGCGGCGATGCCGGCGACGATAGCCTCGGCGGAGGAACCCATGCCTCGCGCCTGAGGGATGTTGTTGTGCGCCTGCAGAATGAATCCGACGCGTCCCAGACCGAAGGTCTGGCATGCGCGGCGGAACGTGGAGACCACCAAGTGCGTCTCGTCACGAGGCAGGGTGTCCTCGCCCTCGCCTTCGATCATCACCTGCGCCGCGGTGTTCACCGGGTCGGCGCTCAGCGTGAATTCAAGCTCGTCATGATAGTCCAAGGCCAAACCGACCGTATCGAAACCGGAGCCAAGATTGGCGCTGGTGGCCGGAACCTTCACACGCACCTTGCGGGTAACTGGAGTCATCTCTCGTCGTCCTTCGTCACATCTTCATTACAAATCAAGCACCGTATACCGTGGCAGTGCCAGAGTCAAATTTCAGGGGGAACCGCACCCGTGCATCGCATTCGGGCCCATGACGGCGGCTTGGCATGGCTTGCATGCCAATCGCATCATGGGCCCGAATCGCATCCGATATCAGTTCAGCACGCGCAGGATCGACGGCTCTCCGCACACGCAATCCAGCTCGCACACGTCCTTGACGGTTTCGCGCAGGGTGAGCTCGTCGGTCATGTGGGTGACCAGACGCAGCTGCTGCAGCTCGCCGTCATAGCCCGGATCCTTCAGCGTCGGCTTCAGATCCTGGTTCACGCCGTTGATGGACACGCCATGGTCGGCGAACTTGGCTGCGATCGCGGCGAGCACGCCCGGATTGTCGTGAATCACGAAACGGACCGCGAACTCGGCCTTGGACGCCTCGATCGGAGCCTTCTTCAGATCCTTGTACAGCGGGATGGACGGACCGGTGCAGCCCTGTGCGATATGGCGGGCTTCGGTGACCACGTCGCCGACGACCGCGGAGGCGGTCGGAGCGCCGCCGGCGCCGCGGCCGTAGAACATGAGGTCGTCCGCGGCTTCGGCCTTGACGAACACGGCGTTGAAGGAGCCGTGCACGGAGGCCAGCGGATGGGTGTTGGAGATCAGTGCCGGGTAGACGCGCGCGGACACGCCGGCATCGGTGTTCTCCACGACGGCGAGCAGCTTGATCACCTTGTTTTCCGCGGTGGCGGCGGCGATGTCGTCGGCGGTGATCTTGGTGATGCCCTCGACGGAGACGTCGTCGATGGTGACGGAGGTGTGGAAGCCGAGGGTGGCCATGATCGCGGCCTTGTTGGCCGCGTCGTAGCCCTCGATGTCGCCGGTCGGATCGGCTTCGGCGTAGCCCTTGGCCTGCGCGTCCTTGAGCACGTCATCGAAGTCGAGGCCCTTGGTGGTCATCTCGTCGAGGATGTAGTTGGTGGTGCCGTTGACGATGCCGAGCATGCTCGTCACCTTGTCTCCGACGAGGGATTCGCGCAGCGGCTTGAGGAACGGGATGGCGCCGCCCACGGAGGCTTCAAAGTAGATGTCGACGCCCTTGGCTTCGGCGGCCGCGTAGATCTCCGGACCATACTTGGCCAGCAGCGCCTTGTTGGCGGTGACCACGGAGGCGCCGGATTCGATGGCGGCGAGCACGAACTTGCGTGCCACGCCGGTGCCGCCGATCAGCTCGATGACGATGTCGGAATTGGTGGCCACGCTCATGGTGTCGGTGGTCACGATGGCCTTGTCGATCCACGGGAACGGATTGGTTTCCGCCGGGTCAAGGCAGGCGACGCCGGTCAGCTCGATCGGTCGTCCGATACGTGCGGCAAGCTCGTCCTTCTGCTCGACCAGCAGGCGTGCAGTCTGGGAACCGACGGTACCTGCGCCCAGCAATCCAACGCGAATCGGCGCAACATCTTCCTGTGCCAAGGCATCCTCCCTTGAATGTGAAGTATTGGTGTGACCTTGCTTATTGTACGGTCTCAATATGACGTAAGGCCGCGGAATATCAAGAAAATGGACGGTTTCCGAAGCTTTCCCCGCAAGGAAGCCCGAAAACCGTCCATACCGTGAGACGCAATCGTGGACTATTCGCTGACGTCCCAGCTCAGCAGATCGTCGATCGTCTGCCGGCGGATCATGACGTGTGCGCCGGCCTCGCCGACGCCGACCACGGCGGGAATCAGCGCCTGGTTGTAGTTGCTGGCCATCGTGCGGCCGTACGCGCCGGTGACGGGCACGGCGAGAATGTCCCCGCGCCTGATGTCGGCCGGCAGACGCACCTCGTTGACGACGATGTCGCCCGATTCGCAGTGCATGCCGACCACGCGACACAGCTTGGTCTCGTCGGATCCCTTGCGATTCGCGATTCTCGCGGTGTAGTCGGAGCCGTACAGCGCCGGACGGATGTTGTCGGACATGCCGCCGTCCACGGACACGTACACACGTTCCGTCACCGGATTGCCGCCCTTGTCTTTGGCTTCACCGTTCAGCTGCACCGGCTTGACGGTGCCCACGCGGTACAGCGTGACGCCGGTGGGGGCCACCGTCCAGCGGCCTGGCTCGAAGGAGATGACCGGGGCCGGCATGCCGAGCGCGCGGTTCACGGTGCTGACCGCGTCGGCGAGCCTGCCGAGCTCCACGTCGATGTCCATGGAATCCTCACCGTCGGTGTAGGCCACGGAATAGCCACCGCCCAGATCAACCTCCGGCAGGGTGTACGCATCGGTGGCGTAGAAGGTCTTGCGCAGCAGCATCATGCGCTTGGCCGCCTGAATGAAGGCGTCCGCGTCATGGATGTTGGAGCCGATGTGCGAGTGCACGCCGACCAGTTCGAGCACATCCTGACGGCGGTAGATGTCCTTGAGCACGGCGAGCGCCGGTCCGTCGGCCACCATGGTCATGGCTTCGGCGAGCTTGCGGTCGCCTTCGGAGACCTTCTCGTGGCTCAGGTCGTACGGGTATTTGACGTCGTACTGGAGCTTGCGTTCCGCGTGGGCGGAGTGGTCGGAGCCGTCGGCGGAAGACGCGTTCTCCCCCAATCGTGCGTTCGACCCTGCCGGCGTCACGTCGGTCAGGTCGTCGAGCACAGCAAGCTTGCCCGCGTCGGCTCCGGCGGGCAGCAGGGCCACGCCGAACTTCTGGTCCTCGTGCGCGGTGGACACGAATTCGTGGCCACCCGCGTGGATGCCGGACGTGACTCGCAGCATGACGCGTGCGCGCTTGCCGAGACGCTTGGCGATGGTGGCGATACGCTCCGGCTCGCCCGGCTCGTCCACGACGATCTTGTTGAAGCCCTGTTCGATGGCGAGTTCGATTTCCGCGTCGGACTTGTTGTTGCCGTGCAGCACGAGCCGGCGGCCGGGAACGCCCGCGGCGAGCGCGATGCGCATCTCGCCCATGGAGCAGGTGTCGATGAGCATGCCGGATTCGGTGACGATTCGGCAGATCTCCTTGCTCAGCAGCGCTTTGCCGGCGAAGCTGACGTGGGTGACGGTGTTGTTGAACGCGTTGGCGGCCGAATGCACGAATTTCGTGGCGCGGGCGCGCACGTCATCGGTGTCGATGACGTAGAGCGGAGATCCGAATTCGTCGAGCAGGCTTGCGGCGGTACGACCGTGGAAGGTGATCTCGCCTTCGTCGTTCACGGCCGATCCGGCCGGCCAGATTGGGCTTACAGGCATGGTTTGCGTATCTCCCTTTTTCGTGGATTCGCTTCACATCTTGTCCGGAGCGGTGACGCCGAGCAGGTCGAGCCCTTCGGCGATGACCGTCTTCACGGCGTCGTTGAGCTTGAGTCGGGCGGCGGCGCGGGCCGGTTCCGGAGCCTTGGCGATGCGGATGGCGTCGGCCTGTTCCCCGCGGGCCTCCGGATCGGTGAGTTCCATCGGCACGACGCGCTCCACGTTGTACCACTTGTGGTAGGTAGCGGCGAGGTCCTCCAGGTAGTGGGCCACGCGGTGCGGGGCGCGCAGGTCGCCCGCTTCGCGCAGCAGGGCGGGCCACTGGGCGAGCGCGGCGAGCACTTCACCGTCGGCGGTGGTGTCGAGCAGGCTCACGTCGGCGCCTTCGTAGGTGATGCCGGCGGCGGCCGCGTTGCGGTCCACGTTGCAGGAGCGGGCGTGCGCGTACTGCACGTAGTACACCGGATTCTCGTTGGAATGCGAGGACAGCAGGTTCAGGTCGATGTCCACCGGGGAGTTGTAGTCGGTGCGGGCCAGCGAATAGCGGGACGCGTCCACGCCGATGGCGTCGGTCAGGTCGTCGATGGTGACGACGTTGCCGGCGCGCTTCGACATGCGCACGGCCTTGCCGTCCTTCATGACGTTGACGAGCTGGCCGATGAGGATCTGCATGTTCTCGCCCGGCTTGTCGCCGAAGGCCTCGCACATGGCCATCATGCGGCCGATGTAGCCGTGGTGGTCGGCGCCGAGCATGTAAATCGCCACGTCGGCCGGGTTGGTCTCGCGGTGGCGCTTGTTGCGGTAGTAGGCGATGTCGGCGGCGAAGTACGCGTAGTTGCCATCGGACTTGATGATCACGCGGTCCTTGTCGTCACCGTGCTTGGTGGATTCGAACCAGGTGGCGCCGTCCTTTTCGTAAATGTCGCCGCGGGCGCGCAGATCGGCGATGGCCTGGTCCACTTCGCCGTCGGAATACAGGCTGTTCTCGTGGAACCACACGTCGAAATTGACGCGGAAGTTCTTCATGGAACGCTGGATTTCGTCGAACATCATCGGCACGGCGCGCTTGCGGAACTCCTCGCGCTGTTCGGAATCGCCTTCGCCGAGCGGGTTGCCGTCCTGGTCGGCGCCGCCGTCGACGCGCGGCAGGCTCAGCACGTCCACGCCGTCCGCGTTGGCTTCGTCGATGACACGCTTGGCGATTTCGTCGATGTACGCGCCCTTGTAGCCGTCGATCGGGGTTTCCTCGCCGTGGGCCGCGGCGACGAGCGACTTGGCGAAGCGGTTGATCTGCTCGCCGTGGTCGTTGAAGTAGTATTCGCGCACCACCTTGGCGCCGTTGGCCTCAAGCACGCGGGCCATGGAGTCGCCGACGGCCGCCCAACGGGTGCCGCCGATGTGGATCGGGCCGGTCGGGTTGGCGGATACGAATTCGAGGTTCAGGGTCTTGCCGGACAGGTGGTCGTTCTTGCCGTAGTCGCTGCCGGCTTCGAGCACGGTGTCCACCACTGCGGCCGCGGATGCGGAGTCGAGCGTGATGTTGATGAAGCCGGGGCCGGCCACTTCCACGGACTTGATGCCGTCGGCATTGGTCAGTTCGGCGGCGAACAGTTCGGCGAGATCGCGCGGCTTCATGCCGGCCTTCTTGGCCAGCTGCATGGCCGCGTTGGACGCCCAATCGCCGTGCGCGCGGTCCTTCGGGCGCATCACGGCGAACTTGGCTTGCGGTGGAATCAGATCGGCGGTCAGGTTGCCTGCCTTGCCTTCGGAGACAAGGGTGTTGGCAATGTTGAAAATCAGTTCACTAAGGGCTTCTGGACTCATTCTTCCAAGAATACCGGGCACGCTGACAGAATCAGTCTTCCTGTCCATCCTCACGATGGGGTTGCGATACGTCCTGCGGAACGCTTTGCAAGGCGTTCTGAGCATCGTCCTGCCCGCCATGCCGTTTCGCACGCCACGCCACGGACGCGTAGTAGCCCGTGTAGCACAGCGCCACGAACGGAATCATGGTCAGCAGCGTGGAGCGCTGCGACGGATCGCAAATCACCAGAACCAGCGCGCCGACGCACATCACAATCGCGACGATCGGCACGAACGGGTAGCCAGGCGCGCGGTACTTGAGCTCGCCAACCGTATGTCCCTGCGCGAGCCATTGGTGGCGGAATCGCAAGTGGCAGACGGAAACCGACGCCCACACCACCAGTGTGGCCAGGCCGGAAACCGCGACCAGCGCGAGGTAGACGGTCGAAGCGGCCACCACGGAGGACAGCAGCGCCAGCAGCGAGCCGGCCATGCTGAACATCACCGCGAAAACGGGCACGCCGTGGAAGTTCGTTTTGGCGAGCTTGCGCGGAATCATACCCTCCTGCGCGAGCGACCACACCATGCGCGAGCACACGTAGAGGCCGGAATTCGCGGCGGACAGCACCGCCGTGAGCACCACGAAGTTCATGATGTCGCCGGCGAACGGCATGCCGATCGATTGGAAGACAAGCACGAACGGGCTCGCGTCGACGCCGGACTTGTGCCACGGAATCAGCGCGGCCATGACGGCGATCGAGCCGATGAAGAAGATCGCCAGACGCAGCACGGTGGTGTGCACGGCCTTCGGAATCGCCTTGGACGGGTCCTTCGTCTCGCCGGCGGCGACGCCGACCACTTCGGTGCCGGAGAAGGCGAACACCACCGTCAGCAGGGTGGAGAAGATCGGCAGCACGCCGTTGGGCAGCCAGCCGTCGCTGTAGAAGTTCTCGAACATGGGCGCGTGGTCATAGCCGGCGATCGGAATCGCGCCGAACATGGCCAGCAGGCCAATGATGATGAACGCGATGATGGCGAACACTTTGATGGACGCGAACCAGAATTCCGATTCGCCGTACAGGCGCACCGACAGGATGTTGAGCAGGAACACGACCACGATGAACGCGGCCGACCAGACCCATGCGGGCGAATGCGGGAACCAGCGTTGCATCAGCAGGCCCGCGGCGGTGAACTCGGAGGCGAGCGCCACCGCCCAATTCAGCCAGTAGAGCACGGCGATGGTGAACGCGGTGCCGGGGCCGATGAAACGCTTCGCATACAGGTGGAAGCTGCCGGCGTACGGCATGGCCACAGAGAGTTCGCCAAGACTCAGCATGATGAAGTAGACGAGCAGCGAACCGATGGCGTACGCGATGATCGCGCCGAGCGGGCCCGCCTGATGGATGGTGTAGCCGGAGCTTAAAAACAGGCCTGTGCCGATCACGCCGCCGAGCGAGATCATGGTCAGGTGGCGCGTTTCCATCTTGCGTTCCAGGCCGCCCTGTTCGACGTCGGGCTTTTCTTGCGATTGCGCCATGCTTGCTTCCGGCTCCTCTTACGTTTGGTTGGGTACGGCACATAGTTTGGCTGGCCGCACAATCGCAAATACTATACGTCAGACTCACGGCAACGTGCGATGGTCGTCCATAGTTCGCGGAAGTGTGCAGAAGCCCGCAGAAGTCCGTAAAAAAGCGTCAGCCCGCATGCTGGAAAAGCGTGCGGGCCGTTTGATCGCAGGTAGCGGTAGGCAATCGCAGTAATCGCAATGCTTGCGATACCTACGAAACGTGCGAAATGCTCAGAGCGCGGCGATGGCGTCGATCTCGACGAGCGCGCCCTTCGGAATGTCGTTGCCGCCAAAGGCCACGCGGGCCGGCTTGACGGAGCCGATGAAGGTCTGCGCGTACACGTCGTCAACCTCGTGGAAGTCCTCGACGTTCTTCATGTAGATGGTGGCGCGGACCACATTCTCGATGCCGGAGCCGGCGGTGTCGAGGATGTGCTTGATGTTCTTCAGCGCCTGCGCGGCCTGCTCGCCCGCACTCTCGCCGGCCAGTTCGCCGGTGGCCGGGTCGATGCCCAGCTGGCCGGAGACGAACACGAATCCGTTGGCCTTCACGGCCTGGCTGTAGGCGCCGAGTGCTGCCGGGGCTTCGGAGGTGGCCACTGCTTCCAGCTTTTCGCTCATACTGTTCTCCTTTGTCGTAAGGTATGTTGCCGCAAGGTATGTAAACGCGCGCCAAGTATGTGCCAATATGCCCGTACATGCGCTATTTGCGTCGCACCTGAAATCATACTTTTCCGATGGGTGGAAGCGGGAAAAACCGTTCACAGAACGATATGGCCGGAGTTGGCACCACACGGCGCAGCAGGCACGAAAACGGCGGAATCGCAAGGAAAACCGCGGAAAAATACAACAAGCGAGCAACAAAAAGGCTCCAGCCGTTCGACTGGAGCCTTGCCCGGTGGGCTTGATGGGGATCGAACCCACGACCTTCTGTTCCGGAGACAGACGCTCTATCCGCTGAGCTACAAACCCATGCAACGCACTACTGTACACGGTCTGCGCCCGTTTGCGACACGATTCGGCGAAAAACGTGACGCAGACCTTGCAATCGTTGGGAAAGTCAGTACGCGCGCTCAATGCATCAGAGTGCTCGACGCAACCAGCACGCGCTGCACGCTCAGTACATGAGGGTGGCGAGGCGACGACGTGCGCGCTTCAGACGCTCGTCGGTCGGCTCGGGGATCGTGAAGTATTCGAGCAGACGCTGGCGCACCGGCTCGATGTCGGCCTTGTGGCCCGCCGCCACGAAATCAAGCAGACGGTCGAACGCGTCCTGGATCTGCCCGCCGATCATGTCGATGTCGGCGACGGCAAGCTGCGCGTCCACATCGTCCGTCTTGTCGGCGGCAGCGGCACGCACCACGCGCACGTCCGCATTGGCGGAACGGGCCAGCAGCAGCGCCTTCGCACGTTCGCGGGCGGCGCGCGTATCGTTCGGATCGGCTTCCAAAACCTTCTCGTACGCGGCGGCGGCACCGGCGTAATCGCCCTGCTGTGCCAGCATGTACGCTTCCTGATGTTCCGGCGGCACCTGATCCTGCACACTGCCGGCGGATGCGGAATTGGCCGCGTCGGAATCCGGATCGCCCGAATACGGAGCGGTGCCAGTCACGCCGGCCTGCTGTGCGGCGGCGATAAGCTTCGGCACGACCACGTCTGTGATCTGCTGCAGTTCCTCGTCGGACGGAAGGCCCTGCAGAATCGGCATCGGACGGCCGCCGATCAACGCGAACAGCGCCGGCGCGCCCTGAATCTGGAACGCCTGTGCGATGGAGGGATTGGATGCGATGTCGATGCGGGACAGCTGGATCTGGCCGTTGAGCTTGTTCACCGCGTCACCCAATGCGCGTGCCATGGCGAACAGACGGTCGTCGGTCGGCACCCACAGGAACAGCAGAATCGGGAACGTGGCGGAGGTCTGCACCATGGCCTGGAACGTGTTCTCCGTGGTGTCGATGACATATCCGCCAGCCGCCGGAGCGCCGCCCGCCTGCCCCGGCTCGGCCTTCACCTGATGCTTGAGCGCTTCCAGATCAACGGCTCCCGCCAATGAAACACCCGGATGGAACGCTTGCTGCTCTGCCATACTTGCCTCCAAAAACACGAAATCGTTGCTGGCACCAACTATAGGTGCCAACAACGATTTCCCGGTTTTCATTCCCACGGATGCGCGATAGGCGGAAAACTGCCGACGATGCGCGTCCAAGGACCCGTCGTTTTACAGCGCTTCGACCTTCACCGGCTGGCGTTCGGAACCGACCGCGGTGATTTTCTGCCCGGAATTCGCCGGCGGAACATACAGCGCGATGACGTTCACATAGCTCGTCTTCATGGTGCTGGTGGCCTTGCCATTGCCGAACAGCGCCTTTTCCGCGTCAGAGGCCGGCTGCGATTCACGGCCAGCGCCGGCGGAACGCGTCCATTCGGAGTTGATCTGCGCCACCACCAGATCGCCGCCGTCCGCGGAACGCATGACGCTGATGGCTCCATTGACCGGTTCGAAGGTCTGCTGCTGCGTGCCTTCGTTAAGCTCCATGGCCTTCTGCACCTGGGCAGTCAGATCGGCAAGCTTCGATCGCAGATCATCATCCGCGAATTTGCTGGCGTACTTGCTGTTCGCCCCGTTCTGCAGCAGGTCCGCATACGCGTCCACCGCCGCTTTCGGCGTCATGACCAGACCGGTGTCCGTAGGCGTTCCCTGCGCGCTGCCGGTTTTGGAGATTTCGAAACTCGGCATCTTCACGCCGGAGAACAGTCGCGCCACACCCCACAGCTTGTAGTTCTGGCGTGCGGAATCCTGCCTGAACACCAGCAGACGCTTGGACTGCTGGTCCTTGGTTGTGGACGTGATGGAGAACACGGACCGTGGCCAGCCGGCATCCGTGGAGATCACGGCCTGGGCCAGATCCGTGGGGATGGTGGTCTTACGGTCAAGATTGCCCGTGGCTTTCGCTACGTTCAGCTCGCTGGTGCGGATGTCCAGTTCCGGACCTTCGAGAATCGTCGGCAACGTATCAGTGTCACGGTTCTGATTGCACTGGTCGAGCGTTTTGAGAATCCTCGTGCGGACCTTTTGCTCCTGCTTGGCGCTCAAGTTCGGCGCATCCTGCCGGGTGGTGGCTTTCGGGGTCGGCAGCTGGCCTTCGCAACCGCACATGCCGACGGCCATTCCCAGCGCGAGCATGGCCGCGATAATCGCCTGACTACGCTTCCTCATCACTGGTCCTCCTCTTGGCCGTCTTCCTGCGTTTCCGTCTGAACCTCCTCTTGGGCAAGACGAGCGAAATACGCGGCAAGCTCATCCTGCGAGATCACGGAAGTCGCCTCGTCGTCAACAGACGATTCGCCCGCCGTCGATTCAAATACGGTCGATTCGGACACAGTCGGCTGGCTTTCCGCAATCGTGTTCTGCTGGTCAGCGACCAGGTTACGTGCCACAGGATCGACGATGACGGGCTGTTGCGTTTCCTCGAACGACGACGTACGACCGCCGGTGCGATGTTCCGCATGGCGACGCCTGCCGTGACGCGACCTGCTCCGTGCCCTGTTGCTGGCGGCGGTTTCGGCGTTCTTCACCCAAGCCGAAACCTCGTTCTCATCGCCTTCGTTGACGCCAACGCCTTCGACCATGGCGAAAGCGCGCTTGTTGCGGCGCTTATGCGGCGGCATGGCGAATACGGAAGCGGAAAGCACGGCGAGAATCGCCAGCAGTCCGCCGGCAAGATACAACGGCATGGCGAAATTCGGCAGGTTACGACGGTCCCAATTCAGAGTGACCGTGTCTCCCTTGCGGTTGCCGAAATCAATCAACGCCACAACATCCTCGGCGTTATTGCTGTTCGATCCTTTGACCTGCATATCAACGGCACCGTCATTGCACTTGATGGTGCGCCACATGTCGGAGTCCTTGAAAGCCACCTGGTTCTGGGAATTGTCCGCGGTTCCCTGCGCGGAGACCTTCATGGTGGAAAGCGTCGTCCAATCGGACAGACCGGAGACGCGCATGTACTTGCTTCCCGCAATCCATCCGGCAACGTCGCGCGCGGAACCTATGGCGATGCACACATTGGATTTCTTGTCACGGGATTTGGCCGAAATATTGACGCGGCTGTCTACCAGCTGCAGCACGTTCGGATCGGTGACCACGTATTCCGAACCGTTCACCGGAGCGGCGGCGGTGATCTCATTGTCCGGTTTCCAGACGGTTGAATTCAACACGCCAAACACGACGCATGCGATGGCAAGCAAGCCGAAAATAGGCGTGACGATGCCACGCATGATCTTCGCATGCCGGGTAGGGCCCGTCTCGATCTGCGGCTTCTCTTGTTCTTCCTGCAATACAGTCATAGCTTTTCCATTCTACAGGGTCCGTTTGCACAAGCCTGAAAAAAACATGAAAATCATGCTTTGCCGCTATGGTTGGCCCTATGCGTAAATCACTTCTTTCCAAGGCCGTCACGGCAGTCTGCGCAACGGTCATGTGCTTGGGCGTCACTGCGTGCGGCGGTAATTCCAGCGCGAAATCCGACAAGTCGAACTCGGATTCCTCCTCATCTTCCGAAAAAATCGGCATGCACCAGATCGCCGGCGTGACCGCCAAGGGCGAGCTCGGCAAGAAGCCGACCGTCTCGTTCAAGACGCCGATGACGGTTGAGGACAACAGCTACGTGGTGCTGCAGAAGGGCGACGGAGCCCAGATCGAGGACGGCGACCGCGTCTGCTCGCAGGGCATCGCCATCAGCGTCAAGGATGGTTCCGAACTGGCCAGCACGTGGGAGAAGAACACCCCCAACTGCTCCACCGTAGTCACCTCGGATACCAGCCAGATGACCGAGAACTACTACAAGATCTTCAAGAGCCTCAAGCTCAATTCCACCGTGGCGTTCGGCGTGAACGACTCGAATTCCTCCGGCACCTCGTACCTGATGGTACTCACGCTGGTGTCCAAGTCGAAGGACCTGAAGAAGGCCACCGGCGAGAAGGTCGCGGGCGTTCCGGCCGACCTGCCGAAGGTAACGCTCGCCAAGGACGGCAAGCCGTCGATCGACATGAACGGCTATAAGGGTTCCGATTCCCTGGTTTCCCAGGACCTCATCAAGGGCAAGGGCGCTGTGGTCAAGGATACGCAGTCCGTGATGGCGCACTACACCGGCTGGCTGCTGGACGGCACGCAGTTCGATTCCTCGTGGGACCGCGGACAGTCCTCCGCCTTCTCGCTTGACAGCGTGATCAAGGGCTGGAAGCAGGGTCTGGCAGGCCACACGGTCGGTTCCCAGGTGCTGCTGGTGGTGCCGCCGAGCCTCGGCTACGGAAACAAGGATCAGGAGAAGATTCCGGCGAATTCCACGCTGGTCTTCGTGGTCGACATTCTCGCCGCCTACTGATCCGCCGAAACCGACTGATAGGTTCCTCCAAAAACAAAATAGCCTCCCCCTCGGGAGGCTATTTTCATATGCATGCAAGTCCTAGGGGAAATCGCGGCAACGCGTGCGGTATCGAGGCGTACCGAGGGAAGGCGTACGAAGGTACGTCGACCGAGGAACAACGAAGATAACGCTCCGTTGCCGCGATTTCCAGAGTTGGAACCGAAAGAATCAGAACAACCGTAAAGAATCGTCCTCAGTGCCCTTCATCTCCTCGTAATCCAAAAGCAGGCATTTGAAACCGCGGTCCTGCGCGAGCACGCGGGCCTGCGGGGTGATGGTCTGCGCGGCGAAGATGCCGTGCACGGGGGCCAGCAGCGGGTCGCGGTTGAGCAGATCACAGTAGCGGGTGAGCTGTTCGACGCCGTCGATGCCGCCGTTGCGCTTGATTTCGATGGCCACGTGCTCGCCGTTGCCGTCAATCGCCATGATGTCGACCGGTCCGATGGCTGTCGGGTATTCGCGGCGCACGAGCTTCGCGCCTTTGCCGATGCGTTCGATCTGTTCGGCCAGGTACTTCTGCAGATGGTCTTCGACGCCGTCCTTGATGAGGCCCGGATCCTCGCCGAGGTCGTACGATTCGTCCGAATAGATGTGCTGCAACGTCACTTCCAGCACGTCGTTCGATTTGTCGGCCGACGCGCGGATCACCTTTTGCGGCACTTCAGTATCAACGTCGTCATCGGCGTGGTCGGGGGTGATGTCCCTGATGCTGCATGGCGCGGACATCCAGTTGAGCGGCTTGTATGAGCCGAGTTCGGAGAAGATCAGCAGGCTGTTGTCCGCCTTGATGAGCAGCACGCGCTTGGCGAGCGGCAGGGAGGCGTTCAATCGTCCGGAATATTCGGCAGAGCAGTCAGCAACAATAATTCGCACGAGGCACTACCCTACCATGCGCGTCGCCGTACGTACGGCATACGTATTCGCGGCGGCGGAAAGCCACGTAAAAGACAAAAGCGGCCCGGTAATCGCAATACAAAAACATATTGCGATTACCGGGCCACCTTACGTCAAGCGGAAACGGCTTATTCGGCGCGCTTCACGTTGGTTCCACGCTCGACCGCGACGGTGAGCTTGTTCGAATCGAAGGAGATGAAGCCGTCAGTCACCTCGAAGGAGAGGCGATTGCCTTCAGGATCCACCACAACGATGGTTCCTTCCTTGATCACGGTCAGCACAGGCTCGTGGTCGGGCAGGATGCCCATTCCGCCTTCGGAGGCAGGAATGGTAACGGACTTCGCCGTGCCGTGCCACACAGGGTGGTCAGCGGCGACGATGTTCACCTGCATAGTCGATCCGGCCATCACGCACCGTATTCCTTCTGCATGTCGTGCCACTTCTTCTCGAGGTCGTCGATGCCGCCGATACCGGAGAATGCCTGCTCCGGAACGTCGTCATACACGCCGTCGCAGATGCGGGTGAATGCTTCGATAGTCTCGTCCGCCGGAACGTAGGAGCCCGGACGGCCGGTGAACTTCTCGGCGACGTAGAAGTTCTGACCAAGGAACTGCTCGATCTTACGGGCGCGGTTCACAGTGGTCTTATCTTCTTCGCCAAGCTCATCGATACCGATCAGGGCGATGATGTCCTGCAGCTCCTTGTTACGCTGCAGAATCGCCTTGACACGGTTTGCACAGTCGTAGTGCGCCTGACCCACGTAACGCGGATCAAGGATTCGCGAAGTGGAGCTCAGCGGGTCGACTGCCGGGTAGATACCCTTCGAAGCGATGTCACGAGACAGCTCGGTGGTTGCATCCAGGTGGGCGAAGGTCGTTGCAGGAGCCGGGTCGGTGTAATCATCGGCCGGCACGTAGATGGCCTGCAGCGAGGTGATGGAATGTCCACGGGTCGAAGTGATTCGCTCCTGCAGCGCGCCCATCTCATCGGCCAGGTTCGGCTGGTAGCCCACTGCGGACGGCATACGGCCGAGCAGGGTGGACACCTCGGAACCAGCCTGGGTGAAACGGAAGATGTTATCGATGAACAGCAGCACGTCCTGATTCTGCACGTCACGGAAGTACTCTGCCATGGTCAGTGCGGTCAGCGGCACGCGCAGACGGGTACCCGGCTGCTCATCCATCTGACCGAAGACCAGTGCGGTCTTCTCGAGCACGCCGGCCTCGTCCATTTCGCCGATCAGATCGTTACCCTCACGGGTACGCTCGCCGACGCCTGCGAACACGGACACACCGCCGTGGTTCTGAGCCACACGCTGAATCATTTCCTGAATCAGCACGGTCTTGCCGACGCCTGCGCCACCGAACAGACCAATCTTGCCACCCTGCACATACGGGGTCAGCAAATCGATGACCTTGATACCGGTTTCGAACATCTGGGTCTTGGACTCCAGCTGGTCGAATGCCGGCGGGTTACGGTGGATGGGCCAACGCTCGGTGACCGTGACGGTCTCACCGGGCTTCTTGTTGAGGATGTTGCCGGACACGTCGAACACGTGGCCCTTGGTCACGTCGCCGACCGGCACGGAGATCGGGCCGCCGGTGTCGAGCACGGTCGCGCCACGGACCAGGCCGTCGGTCGGCTTCAGGGCGACGGTGCGCACGGTGGAATCGCCAAGGTGCTGCTCCACCTCGAGGGTGATTCTCTTGGTGGTCTCGCCCTCTTCGTGGACACCGGTGTTGGCCAGTTCAACGGTAAGTGCATTGTAAATGTCGGGCAGGTGGCCCACCGGGAATTCGACGTCGATAACCGAACCCTGGATACGCGTAACGCGTCCAGCGGTCGGCTCTGCAGCCGTCTCGGGAGCCGCTGTGGTCTGATTCTCAGCCATATGCGTTCCTACTCTTCCTTCTTGTTCAGCGCATCAGCGCTGCCGATGATTTCGGTAAGTTCCTGGGTAATCGATGCCTGACGCGAAGCGTTGAGCTTGCGAGTCAGTTCATCGATCAGGCTGCGAGCGTTGTCTGTAGCCGTGTGCATGGCGTTCTGTCGGCTTGCAGTCTCGGATGCCGCTGCGGTGAGCAGGCATTCATGGATACGGGACTGGATGTACTTCGGCAGAATCGCGTCGAGTACTTCGTCAACGCTTGGCTCGAACGCATACAGAGGAGTCGCAGCATCGGCATCGGATTCCGGCACAGGACCGGATTCCGGCTGTTCCGGAAGCACGAGCTCAACGGGTAGCATGCGCAGCACACGCACCTTCTGAACCACCATATTCACGAACTCGGTGAACACAATGTAGAGTTCGGAGACTCCACCTTGGTCCGCCGGCTTCATATAAGCGTCCAACAGTGCCTTCGAGATGGACTCTGCGACTTCCACGCCGGGCTGGTCGGTATCGCCTTCCCAAGTGCCGGCAACCGGACGGTTGCGGTACTTGTAATACGTCACACCGCGACGACCATACACATACAGTTCCGGCTGCTTGCCCTGCTCATCGAGTCGGGCCAACAGCGATTCCGTTTCGCGGATGATCGAGGAGGTGTACGGGCCTGCCATACCACGGTCCGAGGTAAGAGCGAGGACAGCCACGCGAGGGTTGTCCTCGTTCTTTTTCACGATCGGATGGTCGATATGGGTATGGGCCACCAGCGCTTGCACGGCGTCGAAAATCGCATCGGTATACGGCTTCGCGTTCAAGGCCACGTCACGTGCCTTGGCGATATGCGAAGACGCGATCATCTCCTGCGCGTTGAAGATTTTCTCCAGCGACGCGGTAGAGGCGATCCTAGATTTCAATGCGAGTTGCGAGCCCATGAATCACTTCTCTCCTGCGACGATCTTTTCCTGCTCGACCGGAGTGGTGTGCTTCTCGTCAGGCTTCTTCTCGACCAGCGGCTTGCCCGCGCTGGTCACGAAGGTCTCACGGAACGCTTCCACGGCCTTGTCGAGGGCAGCCTCGGTGTCGGCGGTGAAGTCTTCGGTCTCGCGAATGGTCTTGAGGATATCGGTGTTGTGATCCAGATAATCCAGCATGCCCTTTTCGAACGGCAACACGTCGCTGATTGGCAGGTCATCCATCTTGCCATGGGTGCCGGCCCACACGGACACGACTTCCTGTTCCATCGAATACGGGGAGAACTGCGGCTGCTTCAGGAGCTCGGTCAGGTGGGCACCACGGTTCAGCTGAGCCTTCGAAGCCGCATCCAGATCGGAAGCGAACATGGCGAAGGATTCCAGCGAACGGTACTGCGCCAGCGAGATCTTCAGCGTGCCGGAGACCTTCTTCAAGGCCTTCGTCTGGGCAGCGCCACCGACTCGGGACACGGAGATGCCGACGTCCACAGCAGGACGCTGGTTCGCGTTGAACAGGTCGGACTGCAGGAAAATCTGGCCATCGGTGATGGAAATCACGTTGGTCGGAATGTAGGCGGACACATCGTTCGCCTTGGTCTCGACGATCGGCAGGCCGGTCATCGAGCCGCCGCCGAGGTCATCGGAAACCTTGGCGCAACGTTCGAGCAGACGGGAGTGCAGATAGAACACATCGCCCGGGTAAGCCTCACGCCCCGGCGGACGACGCAGCAGCAGGGAAATCGAGCGGTAAGCCTCAGCCTGCTTCGACAGATCGTCGAAGACGATGAGCACGTGCTTGCCGTTGTACATCCAGTGCTGTCCGATGGCGGAACCGGTGTACGGTGCGATGTACTTGAAGCCTGCGGAATCGGAAGCCGGGGAGGCCACGATGGTCGTGTACTCCATAGCGCCGGCCTCTTCCAGGGACTGCTTCACCGATGCGATGGTGGAGCCCTTCTGGCCGACGGCCACGTAGATGCAGCGGACCTGCTTCTTCGGGTCTCCGGATTCCCAGTTGCGCTTCTGGTTGATGATCGTATCGATTGCGATAGCGGTCTTACCGGTCTGACGGTCGCCGATGATGAGCTGGCGCTGGCCACGGCCGATCGGCGTCATCGCGTCGATGGCCTTCAGGCCGGTGGACAGAGGCTCGTCAACCGGATGACGATGCATAACGTCAGGTGCCTGGGCCTCGAGAATACGACGGCCTTCGGTCTTGATCTCGCCAAGACCGTCAATCGGGTTGCCTAGCGGGTCCACGACGCGGCCAAGGTAGCCGTCGCCGACGGGCACGGAGAGCACTTCGCCGGTACGACGCACTTCCTGGCCTTCCTCGATACCGGTGAAATCGCCGAGGATAACCACGCCGATCTCGCGGGCGTCAAGGTTGAACGCCAGGCCAAGCGTGCCGTCTTCGAAGGTCAGCAGCTCATTGGCCATGCAACCAGGCAGTCCCGTCACGTGCGCAATGCCGTCGCCAGCGGTCGCGACATAACCGACTTCCTGGGTCGGCGTGTCCGACGGCTTGTACGACTCGACGAACTCATCGAGCGCCTTGCGTATCGTGGTGGGATCAATGGTAAGTTCTGCCATGATCACTCCTTATTGTTGTTTTTAAATTCAGTCAAGTCTTGTTTCAGGCTTGTTCACCGTGTGGCGTGCCGTCAGGCGGTCGCCTTCACCGTGCGCTGAAGATGTTGCAGCTGTGCGACCACCGTGTTGTCGGTGACCTCGTCGCCCACCTGGATGCGCATACCACCCAGGACGGTCGGATCGACCACCGAGTTAATGTGCACCGGATGGCCGGTCTTCGCCGAATAGATGGCGACGAGCTTCTTGACCTGCTCCTTGCTCAGTGGCGTTGCCGTGGTGACGGTGACCATCGATTCGCCCATATGACGGGAGAACTTGTTGATCAACCACTGGATGGTCTGCAGATAGCGGCGGTTGCGCAGATTGCAGGTCGCATGCTCGGCCAGACGCTTGGTCACCTTGTCGAAATCCGCGTTGCCGATCAGGCTGTACAGCAGCTTGATACGGGCTTCGGCGGGGACGGTTGCGTCATACAGCTTGCTGCGTACGACCGGAAGGTTGAGCAGTGCGGAATGCAGCTGGGCAAGCTCGATGGAGACCTGCAGAGTAGCATTCGTGTGGTCCGCGTAGTACATCATGCCATCCACACCGAAATCCTCGGTGGCGTTGGCGATGTCGGACACGCGGCTCCAACGGCGGGCCACCAGATCGGACATGATTTCCATCGTCAACGGATGGGCCTCATCTCCAATGAGGGTCTTGACTACCGCAACCTTGTCTTCGACTGGGCGCGACGGGTCGGTGAGGGCACGTTCAAGCTGGACGTTGTGGTCGAGCGCGTTGGTGATCGTGAACAGTTCGTTCCCGATGCGCCATGCGTCCTCGCCGCTGTCGCGCAGCCTGGGGGCCAGCGAGTCACGCGAAACGCGGTCTGCGATACGCGATGCTTCTCCTCGCATTGGTCACCTCCCTTTCTTGAAGGTTTCGATCACTTCTTGTCGCTGTCCAGATCGGCGATCATCTGATCGATCATCGTCGACTGCACGTCGTCGCTTTCCAGCTTGCTGCCCAGGATCTTGCCGGCCAGTGCCGTTGCCAGCACGCCGACCTCACCCTTCAGGCTCACCAGAGCCTGCTGCTGCTGGGATTCGATGGAACGCTGGGCGGTGGCGGTGATCTGCGCCGCATCAGCCTCGGCACGGGTACGTGCGTCGGCGATGATGTGCGATGCCTCCGCGCGAGCGTCGTCGCGGATCTTGGAAGCCTCGACGCGTGCGTTGCTCAGCTGGGCATCGTACTTCGCCTTGGCTTCGTCGGCATCCTTCTGGGCCTGTTCGGCCTTGGCGATGCCGCCTTCGATCTTGGCTGCGCGCTCATCGAACACGGCCTGGAACTTCGGCAGGAAGAACTTGTAGAAGAACACGGCGACGATGATCAGAATGACCAACGACCAGAAAATGTCGTAGCTTTTCGGAAGGAACAGTTCCATCTCGCTAGCTGCGGTCACCATAGTGTCTTCCTCCTTTCACGTTCGTTTGCGTCTTCGGTGTTTACCTTGGGGATCAAGTCTTACTTGATGAAGGCGAGCACGAAGCCGAGCAGTGCCAGCACCTCGACGAATGCCAGGCCCAGGAACATGAGGGTCTGCAGACGGCTGCCGAGCTCAGGCTGGCGAGCGGTGCCTTCGATGGTCTTGCCGATCAGGATGCCCAGACCGATGCCAGGGCCGATGGCGGCGAGGCCGTAGCCAACGACGTTCAGGTTGCCGGCAACCTCAGCGAGGGTAACGATATCCATGATTGTTTCCTTTCTGGTTATTGCTTGACAAGAAGCAACACTTAAAAAGCCGGCGGTCAGTCGATCTCCGGATAGCTCATATTGATGTACGCGGTGGTCAGGATGGCGAAGATGTAAGCCTGCAGGCAGGCGACCAGCGCCTCGAACAGGAACATGAACATGCCAGCCGCGAAGGTGATGATGCCGAACGGCATCATCAGCTTGTTCACCACATCAACGAGGAAGAACTGCGTGGCCGAGAGGCACAACGCAAGGATCAGGTGGCCCGAAACCATGTTGGCGAACAGTCGGATCGTCAACGAGAACGGGCGGATAATCAGCAGCTCAAGCAGCTGAATCGGGGACAGCAGAATATAGATCGGGGCCGGAACGCCCTTCGGGAAGATCTCGTCCCTCAGGAAGTGGCCAAGGCCCTTTTCACGGATGCCGGCAATCCAGTACTGGCAGAAGCACCACATGGCGAACACCAGAGGCAGCGTGATGGACGCGCTTGCCGCGATGTTGAAGCCCGGGATGATGCCGCACAGATTGAAGACCAGCAACGTGCAGAACACGGTGGTGATCATCGGCACATAACGCTTGCCACGCAGCTCGCCCATCACCTGATAGACGATGTTGTCGCGGACAAACTCGATCAGCCATTCGACTGCGCCCTGCCAACGGCCAGGGATGAGCTTTGCACGGCTTGCCGTAATTCCGAGAACCAGCAGCATGATGACGGTCGCAAGAATACGAACGAGGATGATGCGGTTGATGGCGAACGGCGTGCCTTGAAAAACAAACGGATCGGGAAGGAAGTCATTGATGCTCGGCATCTCTGGACCATCGGCGATGGTCATGATGCCCTCTCCCAATGCACTAATCATTCACGCCTCCTGCTCTTGTGTCAGCTGTTAGTCTAGCCCAACAGCTGAGTCGAATGTGACGTTCCGGTTACCAAACCAGAACATCCTTCGGGTTCTATGTTAACGCGCCCATAAACGCGTTCGCATACCAGCCCCGAATGGCTGCAAAGGATTATCAGCCCGTGGCTAGACAACATTCCGCACCGGGAGCTTTCCCCTACTACCGTATAGCGAAAACCGGCGTTTCGCACGTTGCGGGGACTATTAGACACAACCACGGCCGTTGTCGATTCGGCCTATTTCACCCCCATTCACACCAAAATAAACATCGTTTGCAACACTGCTTGATAAAACGTTTTACTTAACATATCGCACCATAATATATGACGGCGAAAATGAAACGATGTCGCAGCAGGCAACAAAAACCGCGCAAAAAGCCCACGACACCGCGTAAAAGCGGCAATCGTGGGACAATCGCCAATACTTGTCAGTACTCGCCGATCTTCGTGAAATCAGCCGCGAATGACACCATATCCATCGTGCGAGAATGGCGTGAACGCGTCGACACGCGGAGAACCGGGCTCGTGCCGGATCGAACGGTCGGTGCCGAGGCGCTTCTCCTCGCGCAGCTGCGGTACTTCGCTCAAATCGTAAGGCGTGGTCTGATAGACCCAGTTGAGCCAGTTGCGCCACAGCAGGTTGGCGTGGGCGCGCCAGGCGAACAGCGGTTCGAGCTTCGGATCGTCGTGCGGGAAATAGTTTTCGGGGAACGGCACGTTGGTCATGCCCTTCTTCATATCCCTCTCGTATTCCTCGGCGAGCGTGTACTTGCCGTATTCCCAATGGCCGAGCGCGAACACTTCGGAGAAGTCGCGCGTGGCGATGAGCCCCGGGCCGGACTTCGGACCCCACGTGAGCACCTGCAGCTCGGGATTATGGGCGATATCACCCTCGTTGATCCCCGCCAGGCGGGAATGCGGTTGCAGGCAGATCTCGTCGAAACCGTTGGTGAGGAAGCAGTATTCGTCCTGCAGATACTGGGGAAACACGCCGAAGAGCTTCTCCGGCAGCAGCTCCTTGCGCACACCGTACCGATAGTTGAGCGCGCCCATCGCACCCCAGCACAGGTACATGGTGGAGAAGACGTGGGTGGAAGCCCAGTCGAGAATCTGCTTGAACTCGTCCCAGTAGTCGACCTGCTCGAAATCGAGGTGCTCGACGGGCGCTCCCGTCACCACAAGACCGTCGTAATAGTTGTCTTTGAACGCGTCGAGCGTCTCGTAGAACTTCACCAGATGGTCGGCGCTCACGTGCGTGGCCTCGTGGGTGGAGGTCTTCATGAAGTCGACCTCGACCTGCAGCGGGCTCTTGGAGATCAGACGCAGCAGTTGCGTTTCGGTCTCGATCTTCTTCGGCATGAGGTTCAGGATCACCAGCTTGAGCGGACGCACACGCTGGCGCTCCGCTTCGGGCTTTTCAAGCGCGAAGATGCGCTCGGAGTCGAGAATGTCTCTGGCCGGAAGGCCGCTGGGAATCTTGATAGGCATGTTTCCTATTATGGTGCGGACCCGGATATGGCGTATTCGGCGGTTTTCATCGACGGTCCGCAGCGTTATACGAAAAACGGATAACGCGTTATCGGATATGCGATTTCACTAGCAGCGCAATATGCGACACGCCGATTTGACTTATTAGCCAACATCCGTAAAGTAGTTAGAGCTGCCTCAATGAAGGCAAGCCGACGCGGGGTGGAGCAGCTCGGTAGCTCGCTGGGCTCATAACCCAGAGGTCCATGGTTCAAATCCATGCCCCG